>Ga0302311_10002966_pt1 | contig 18835 bp, 14 predicted proteins | sample III_Palsa_N1_3_FD_200449 | JGI IMG/M metagenome (GOLD analysis project Ga0302311, IMG submission 200449) | Peat permafrost microbial communities from Stordalen Mire near Abisko, Sweden - III_Palsa_N1_3 | ecosystem: Environmental > Terrestrial > Soil > Palsa > Peat permafrost | place: Sweden... | reverse complement strand
CTCGTCGGCCTTCCGCTCCGGCGGCAGGGCCGTGTCCGCGTCGTCGAAGTAGATGAGCTCGCGCCCATCGCTCAGCCGGGTGACGCGCTTGGCTATGCCGGACATCGGCGTGTGCTCTCCTCGGTTGGATCCGCGTCGGACGGTTCCGGGCCAGGTCCAGGGTTTGCTTGGCAGTGTTCCCACTGTCCAATGTGACCGTTCACAAATCAGTATGGCCCAGATCGGGACCAGGGTGGAAGGCTACTGCCGCGCTGGCTGCGTGCAGCTCGAGAATGATCAGCTCGTTGGTTCCAGGCCGAGTGGCGGGGCCGGGCACGTAGAGCGCCCGCTGCGGTCCGCGCGACCAGTACCGGCCCAGGCAGAAGCCGTTGACCCAGGCGAAGCCCTTGCCCCAGCCCGCCGTTGACAGGTAAAGGTCGGCCGCCTCGGGGAGGTCGAAAACGGCTCGGGCGAAGGCGGGGCCGGCCAGCTGCCCGGCCAGCGCCGTCGGCTGGTGATCCCTCTCCGGCCGGTCGCGGAGGGCCGCCCCGACCGCCGCGATGTCGTCCAGCGGGATCGGCCGCACGTCCCAGCCGCGCAGCTCCCGGCCGGCCACCGACACCGGGCCGATGAGCCCCTTGGCCTCGCCGATGCGAGGGCCGTAATCCACCCGGCCCTGGTCCTCGACCAGGATCTCGAGCCGGCCACGGGCGCCGGGGGGCAGCGCCAGCGAGGTGTCGTGATGGTCGCGGGCGAGAACGCCGACACCCTGTCGGTCGAGGAAGACCTGGGCCCGGTCCCTGACCTCGCCGACCGTGAGGACCGCCGCGGCGTCGTCGTCCGGGGCCACCAGGTCGGCCGCGTACAGCGTGAGGCCCTGGTACTGGCCGACCTCGTCGGCGGTGACGACCACGTCGCGGGCGGTCGTCGGCCCGAGCAGGTCGACCGCGTCCCACAGCGGCAGTGTCTGGCGCAGCGGCACGGTGAAGCTGGGCGCGGGCGTGGCCGCCGAAGCCGGAACGTCGGCGCTGACGGCGGCGTACCGGGCGATCACGTCGCGGAACGCCCAGTATTTGGCGGTCGGGTGGCCGGCCTCGTCGAGCGGTGCGTCGTAGTCGTAGCTGGTGGTGATGGGGTGATAGGTGCCCTTGTCGTTGGCGCCGTTGGTCAGGCCGAAGTTCGTGCCGCCGTGGAACATGTAGATGTTGACGGAGGCGTTCGCGCGGAGCATCTCGTCCAGGTTCCCGGCCGCCTCCGGCACCGGCGTGACGTGGTGGTGGCCGCCCCAGTCGTCGAACCACCCGTGCCAGAACTCCGAGCACATCAGCGGCCCGTCGCCCTGGTAGGCGCGCAGCGCCGCCAGGCGCTCCGCGACGTGGCCGCCGAACGACCCGGTGGCGAGCACCCCCGGCAGGGCGCCGTCAGCGAGCATGTCGCCGACCGGCTGGTCGACGGTATTCAACGGCACCGTGATCCCCGTCTCGCGGATCAGCCCGGCCAGTTCGCTCAGGTACTCCCGGTCGCGGCCGTAGGCGCCGTACTCGTTCTCGACCTGCATCATGATGATCGGGCCGCCCCGGTCGATCTGGCGGGGGACGACGACCGGCGCGAGCTGCTCGAGGTAACCGCGCACCGCCGTCATGAACGCCGGGTCGCTGCTGCGGACCGCGGTCACGCCGGCCGCCCGGAGCCAGCCGGGCAGGCCCCCGTTGGTCAGCTCGGCGCAGATGTACGGCCCGGGACGGACGATCGCGAACATCCCTTCGGCCGCCACCAGGTCGAGGAAGCGGCCGAGGTCGAGCCCGCCCTCCAGCCGGAACCCATCTGGCCGGGGCGCGTGGGCGTTCCAGGCGACGTACGTCTCAATCGTGTTCAGGCCCATCTGCCTGGCCTTCCTGATCCGGTCGGCCCAGTGGCCGGGATGGACCCGGAAGTAGTGCAGGGCGCCGGACAGGATGCGGAACGGCTCGCCGTCGAGCAGGAAGTCGCGCTCGCCGACGATGAACTTGCGGGGCTCGCGTGGGTCGCCGGGCTCCGTCATGGATGTTTCGTCCTTCCTCTCGCGCGCAGGGGTACGCGCGGCGGTGGCCGGCCGGGAGTCCGGCCGGCCACCAAAATCGATCAACTGCGGCGGATCTGCTAGCTGCTGACGCTGAACCCCTGCTGGGTCCCGTAGCTGGCCGACTGCTGCTGCCAGGCCTGCAGGCCGGCGTCGAGGCTGGACTTGCCGGTGTAGGCCTGGCCGACCGTGTTCGGGAAGATGCTGTTGGCGTAGACCTGGAACGGCAGGTAAGACCAGCCGGGCAGGACCTGGGAGGCCGCCTGGGAGAGGACCTGGTTGACCTTCTGGCCGCCGAAGTAGGCCGGGGCCTGGCCCAGGAACGAGGTCGAGTTGAGCATGGTGTTAGAGGACGGGAAGTCGCCCGAGTTAGCGGAGATCTGCTCGCCCGGGCCGGTGTTCATGAACTGGAGGAACCCGGCCGCCGCGAGCTGGTTCTTGCTCGAGGCGAGGACCGAGTCCGCGCTGCCGCCGTTCTCGGAGGTCGCGGCCGTGCCCGCGGTCCATTCCGGCAGCGGCGCGACCCGCCAGTCGCCCTTGCCCGACGGCACGCCGGTCTCCAGGTCGACGCCCATCCAGCCGCCGGTCACCAGGCTGGCGATGCTGCCGTTGGCCAGGCCGGTGTACCACTGGGTCGACCAGGAGGTGACCGGGGCCAGCAGGTCGTTGGTGATCAGCGGGGACCAGAGGGCGGCGAACTTCTCGGCCCCGGCGTCCTGCAGGTTGATGGTGACGTTCTTGGTGCCGCTGACGGCGTACGGGTCGCCCCCGGCGGCCCAGATCATGCTGGTGACGAAGCCGGGGTCGCCGGTGTCGTTGCCGATGTACTCCTTGGGGTTGGCCGCGTGCAGCTTGGCCGCGTCGGCGGCGTACTGCGCCCAGGTGGTGGGCACGGTGAGGCCGTACTTGTCGAAGATCGTCTTGTTGTAGAACAGCGCCATCGGCCCGGTGTCCTGCGGCAGCCCGACGAGCTTCCCGCCGACGTTGACCGAGTCCCAGACCGCGCTCGAGAACTGGCTCTGCGCGCTGCCGAGGCCGTCGGCCGACAGGTCGGCCAGCGCGCCCTGCAGCGCGAACTGCGGGAGCGCGTAGTACTCGATCTGGGCGACGTCGGGGGCGCCCGACCCGGCCTTGATCGCGTTCTCGAGCTTGGTGTACTCGGCCGAGCCGGTGCCCGCGTTGACCAGGTTCACCGTGACCTTCGGGTACTGCTTCTCGAACGCCTTCACGATGTCGGCGGTCTGCGGTGCCCACGCCCACACGGTTAGCGTGGTCGGCTGATGGAGGGCGGCGGCGATGGCGGACGCGCCGGAACTGCCGCCGGCCGCCGTGCTGCTGCTCGCGCTCGACGTGCCGCCGCTGGCGGCGGGGCTGCCGGCGCTGCTGCAGGCGGCCAGTCCGGCCGCCAGGGCGAGACCGGCGGTGGCGACGGACGCGGTGCCGGCCGCCGTTCGCCAGCCGCGGGTTCCGGTTGTTCTGGTTCTCGGGGAGGAATTCTCGTGCATTGTCGTGCCTTCCACTTCGTTGTCGACGGTTCGGCGTTGTCGATGATTCGCTGATTGATCGAGGGGCGGGCGACCGTTGCCTACGGCACGGGTCAGTGGCGGCGGGGGTGACCGGTCACATTTTCACGCTCCCGGCGGCCAGGCCGGACCGCCAGTAACGCTGCATGACCAGGAACGCGATCATGATCGGGATGACGGTGAGCAGCGACCCGGTGATCACGAGGTTGTAGATGGCCTGGCCGCCGGCCGTGAACGACTGCTGATCCCAGTCGTTGAGGCCGACGGTCAGCGGGTACCACTGCGGCGTGCTGAGCATGATCAGCGGCAGGAAGTAGTTGTTCCAGGTGGCCACCACGGTGAACAGCAGCACCGTGACGACCCCGGGCGTCAGCAGCCGGAGCGAGATCTGGAAGAACGTGCGCATCTCGCTGGCGCCGTCGATCCGCGCTGCCTCGAGCAGTTCGGCGGGCACCGCGTCCTGCGCGTAGACCCAGATCAGGTACAGCCCGAACGGGCTGACCAGGGACGGCAGGATGACCGACCACGGAGTGTTGGCCAGGTGCAGGTGGGAGAAGAGCAGGAAGGTGGGCACGGCGAGCGCCGTGCCGGGCACCGCGACCGCGCCGAGCACGACCGCGAAGACGCCCCGCCGGCCGGGGAAGTCGTACTTCGCCAACCCGTAGCCGGCCAGGGTGGCGAGGAAGGTGGCCCCGCCCGCGCCGACGACGACGTAGAGCAGCGTGTTCGCGAGCCAGCGGACGAAGATGCCGTTGTCGTAGGTCAGCACCTGGTGGATGTTGGACCAGAGGGCGAACGGCCCGCCGAACCAGAGGCCGAAGGTGCTGAACAGCGCCCCCGGGGTCTTCGAGGAGTTGACCACCAGCCAGAACAGCGGCAGCAGGGCGTACAGCAGCATCACCGTCATCAGCAGGCTGAGGATGAGCGAGTGCCGCTTCCGGCTGCCCGGGCTGCCGCTCGCGTTCGCCTTGCGCGCCGTCTGGGCCGCGTCGGCCTTGCGGGCCCGGCGGGCCGGCCTTGTCGTCGTCGCGGTCATGCCATCCTCCTGCGGCCGTACCACTGCACTCCGCCGGCCGCGAGCATCGTCAGCACGCCCATGACCACGGCGATGGTGGCCGAGTAGTTGTACTCCTGGCCCGAGAACGACAGGTTGTAGGCGTACATGTTGGGGGTGAAGTTGGGCGGGATGGTGTCCGGCGCGAGCCAGTGCAGGATGTTGGGCTCGTTGAACAGCTGCAGGCTGCCGATGATCGAGAAGACCACCGCCACCACCATCGCCGGGCGCAGCGCGGGCAGCTTGATCGACCGGGCGATCCGGGCCGGGCCCGCCCCGTCGATCTCCGCCGCCTCGTACAGGTCGCCCGGCACCGATCGGAGCGCGGCGTAGAAGATCAGCATGTTGTAGCCGACGAACTCCCAGGTGACGACGTTGCCGATGGACGCAAGCACCCAGCTGCCTGACAGCGGGTCGGGCAGGCCGACGTGCAGCGCGCTGCTGAGCCTGGCGACCAAGCCGAACTGCGAGCCGTAGACGAAGCCCCACATCAGCGACGCGACCACGGCCGGCACCGCGTACGGCAGGAAGATTGCGAGCCGGTAGAACGGCGCCCACCGCAGTCGCGCGCTGTCCAGCGCCAGCGCCGCCAGCAGCGCGAGGATGAGCATGACCGGGACCTGCAGGACGAGGAAGAGCGCGACCCGGCGCACCGACGCCCAGAACTGCGGGTCGGTCAGCGCCTGCCGGTAGTTCTCCAACGCCACGAACGAGTTGCCGCCGATCAGCTGCTCCCGGAACAGGCTGAGGTAGACCGCGTAGCCGATGGGCGCGATGAGCCCGAAAGCGAAGACCACCAGGAACGGCGCGACGAATCCCCAGCCGGTCCACCGCCGGCGCCGCCGGGCGGGCCGAGTCGGCGCCGGCCGGGCGCTCCGGGCGGCGCCGAGCGGCCGGGCGCCGAGCGGGAGGTCTGCCATGACATTTCCGTTCGTTTGCCGTCACCACGATGTTTACGCAAACATTTTATGTTTACGCGAACATACACTGGCCTAACATGGACGCGCAAGCAGTGGACAGCTGACGTGGGCGACCGGGCGCCAGCGACGGGGGAGACGCGGGGAAGACATGACGCGGACGAAAATCAGTGCGGCCGGAGCGCCGCGTCCCTCGATGGCTGACGTGGCCCGGCTGGCCGGGGTGTCGTCGCAGACAGTGTCGCGGGTGTCCAACGGGCACTCGAACGTCGACGAGCAGACCCGGGCCAAGGTCGTGCAGGCCATGCAGACGCTCGGCTACCGGCCGAACGGCGCCGCCCGCGCCCTCAAGAGCGGCCGCTTCCACACCGTCGGCGTGATCATGACGTCGCTGCAGACGTTCGGCAACATCCGCACGCTCGACGCGATCGCCCAGGAGGCCGCGCAGACCGACTACTCGGTCACGCTGCTGCCGATCTCCGATCCGACGCTCGGCCGGGTGTCCGGCGCCTACCAGCGGCTGAGCGCGCAGGCGGTCGACGGCGCGGTCATCCTGCTGGAGGCGCGCCTGCTCGACCAGGCCGAGTTCGCGCTGCCACCGGGGATCCCGGTCGTCCTGATCGACTCCGGGGCCGGCCCCGACTACACGGTGGTCGACACCGACCAGGCGCTCGGCGCCCGGCAGGCGACCGAGCACCTGCTCCAGCTCGGCCACCGCCAGGTCTGGCACATCGCCGGGCCTCTCGCCGCGTTCTCGGCCGCCCGCCGGGCCGAGTCGTGGGCGCGGACACTGCGCGAGGCGGGCATCACGCCACCGCCGGCGCTGCGCGGCGACTGGACATCGGAGTCCGGCTACCTGCACGGCCTGACCCTCGGCAGGCGGGATGACGTGACCGCCATCTTCGCCGCCAACGACCAGATGGCGCTGGGGGTGATGCGGGCGCTGCACGAGATCGGCCGGAACATCCCGGGCGACATCAGCATCGTCGGGTTCGACGACATGGCCGAGGCCCGCTCGTTCTGGCCGCCGCTGACCACGATCCGCCAGGACTTCGCCGCCGTCGGCCGGCTGAGCATCCGCAAGCTGCTGCTGAAGGTGTCGGGGGCGGTCACCGAGAACGACAAGACCTCGGTGCCGACCGAGCTGATCGTCAGGAACAGCACCGGCAGGCCGGCGGGCTGACCCGCCGCCGGGCTGGCTATTGTCATGCCCATGTTCGAACAGTTGCCGGCCCGGCTCGACCTGCTACCCCCGGCGGAGCTGGACCCAGCTCAGCGCGCCCTCTACGACGCGATCACCGGCGGTCCGAGGGCCAGCCAGGCGGGCACGGTGCCGATCACCGATGCCGACGGGCAGTTGCTCGGCCCGTTCGCGGTCATGCTGCTCTCACCGGAGGTCGGCAACGCGATGCAGCAGGTGGGGGCGAAGATCCGGTTCGGCGCGGCGCTGACCGGGCGGGAACGCGAGCTCGCCATCTTGTCCGTGGCCGGAGTGCTGCGCAGCGACTTCGAGCGGCTGGCGCACGAGCCCGCCGCCCGCGCCCTCGGCCTGGCGCAGGAGCAGATCGACGCCGTCCTGGCGGGGCAGATCCCGGACGGCCTGTCCGCTGACGAGGTGATGGTCGGCCGGCTGGCCCGGGCGATGACGGCCGACCGGACCCTGTCGGACGCGGAGTACGCCGACGGCATCGAGGCCCTCGGCCAGCAGCGGCTGGCCGAGCTGACCTGGCTGGTCGGCTACTACGGGGCGCTGGCGCTCGCGCTGGCCGTGTTCCGGCCGACGCTGCCCGAGTCGTTCTCCGACGGGCGATAGCCGCCTACCGGACCGTCCGCGGCAGCGGTTTCACCGCCTCCGCGAGGGCCTCCATCGCGGGCACCGCCGCGAGCAGGGTCTCGGCGGTCTCCGGGGGAAGCCGGCCGAGGCGCTCGGACAGGACCTGGGTGCGCTGCGCCCGGACCCGGTCGTGCACCTGCTCGCCCATCGGGGTGGCCGCCAGTCGCGCCGCCCGCAGGTCATTGGGATCGGGCATCCGGCGGATCAGCCCGCGCTCGTCGAGAACCTTGATGATCCGCGACACCATGGTGGGGTTGAGCCCCTCGAGTTCCGTCAGCTCCGCCAGGCCGAGCGGCCCGCGGCTGCGGACCAGCGCGAGGACCGAGTACTGGGTCGGCGTCAGGCCCTCGCCGGTGGACGTGTCGTTGAGCTCCCGGGCCAGCCGGGGGATGACTCCGCGCAGCCGGGCAACGAGGTCGGCGTCCATAGGCTCTCTCCGCGTATAGCTTGAATGCTTGCCAGCAAGCAACTAGTATGACCCTACGTGAGTGCGATCGATAACCGCGAGACAGCCACTGTAGGGCGGGCGGCTGCCGTCTCGGCCGCTCCCGCCGAAATGCTGCCGCGGCGCTGGCTGGTGTTCGGCATCGTCTCCATCGGCTTGTTCATGGCCTCGATCGACCAGACCATCGTGGCGACCGCGCTACCCGCGATCGAGCACGACTTCCACGCCGGGATCAACTGGAGCGGCTGGACGATCACGATCTACGCCCTCGGCCAGGTCATCGCGATGCCGATGGCAGGCAAGATCAGCGACATGTACGGCCGCAAGAAGGTGTTCGCGGTCTCGGCCGCCGTCTTCACCCTCGCGTCGTTGTGCTGCGGGTTCGCGCCCAATATGGCCCTCCTGCTGGTGCCCCGCTTCATCCAGGCCCTGGGCGGCGGGGCCTTCATGCCGTCGGCCACGGGCATCGTGGCCGACCATTTCGGCGCCGAGCGCGACCGCGCCGTCGGCATGTTCACCTCTATCCTGCCAGTCGGCGGCATCATCGGGCCCATCGTGGGCGGCGTCTTCGTCAGCTACTGGTCCTGGCGCGGCATCTTCCTGGTGAACGTGCCGATCGGCATCGCGCTGATCGCGCTGACGGTCAAGTTCATCCCGTCGTCCTCGGTCAGGAAGCAGAGCCGCATCGACCTGCTCGGCATCATCCTGCTGGCCGTGCTGATCGCGACGGCGATGTTCGGGATCAGCTACCTCGGCAGCGGGCAGATCCCGCTCTACAGCCCGGTCTTCCTCGGCTCCGAGGCGGTCGCCGTGGTCGCGCTGTGCGCGTTCGTCAGGCACTCGCGGCGCGACGCCGCGCCGTTCGTGCCGTATCGGCTGCTGCGCGGGCGCGGCTTCGGGATCATGAACCTCATCAACCTCGTGTACGGGGCGGCCGCCCTCGGCTTCTCCGCCCTCGTCCCGCTCTACGCCCAGGACCGCTACCACATCGCCCCGCTCGGCGCGGGCACGCTGCTGACCGCCCGCGCGGTCGGCATGATCGCCGTCGCCGGGGTGGCGGCGATGGCCCTGCGGCGGACCGGCTACCGGCTCCCGATGATCATCGGCTTCGCCGTGCTGGCCGGCGGGCTGGTCATGATGTCGCTCTCGCCCGGCATCTCGCCTTACGCGTGGCTGGCCATCGCGGCCGCCATCACCGGCTTCGGCATGGGCCTGTCGGTGCCCGCGTCCAATAACGCGAGCCTGCAGCTCGCCCCCGACCAGGTGGCGGCGATCGCCGGGCTCCGAGGGATGTTTCGGCAGTCGGGGGCGATCATCGCCGTGTCGGTCACCACCGCGATCATTGCCAGGAGCAGTCATCCGGGGCTCGTCCAGGCACACGTGTTCGTGGTCTTCGCCATTCTCCTGATCGCCCTGCTGCCGATGATCAAGCTGGTTCCCGACCACCACGGCAACTGGTAGCGCCGTCGGCGACCGCCGGGTGGCCGGTCAGCGCCTGGGCGTCGGAACCAGGGACGTGACGGGGAACCCGTGGCGGGCCAGTTCCTCGGCGTCGCTCGGCTGCATCGGCATCGCCAGCAGGTAGCCCTGCCCGTAATGGCAGCCCATCTCGGTCAGCAGATCGCGCTGGACCTCGCTCTCGATCCCCTCGGCGACCACCTCGAGCCGGAGCGTCCTGGCGATCTGGACGATGCCATCGGCAAGGGCCAGGCGCTGCTCGGAGTCGGCGATCCCGTCCACGAACGACTTATCCATCTTCACCACGTCGAAGGGCAGTTCCCGCAGGTAGCTGAGGGAGCTGTAGCCGGTGCCGAAGTCGTCGATCGCCAGCTTGACGCCGATGGACTTCAGTTCCATGAGGTCGGAGTACAGCCGCTCATCCCGGCGGAGCAGGGCGGTTTCCGTCAGTTCGAGCGTGAGCGCGCTCGAGTCCAGCCCCGATGAGGCGAGCACCCGCCGGACGTTGTCGGCGAAGCCCGGATCGGCGAACTGGCGGGCCGACACGTTCACGCTGACGTACAGGTCGCGCCGCGGTGCCAGCCGCTGCGCGACGGGCGGCTCCGCTCCCGGCCATGGAGGAACTCCCGGTTGCTTGGGAATCCCCGGCTGCTGGGGGACTCCCGGCTCTCGGGGGGCCGGCACGTTCGGCACGTCCGCGTCCCTGAGCCATCGGGCGAGGTCGGTGGTCGCGCGCTCGAGCACCCAGGCGCCGATCGCGATGATCTGGCCGGTCTCCTCGGCCAGGGTGATGAACTGGCCGGGCTGCATCATGCCCCACTCCGGGTGCGGCCAGCGGACCAGCGCCTCGAAGCCCGCGAGGTCTCCGGTGTCGAGGGCGACGATCGGCTGATAGACGAGCGTGAACGCGCTCGTGCTGACCGCCTCCTCCAGCGCTTCCTGGAGTTCGCGCCGCCTGAGCAGGCCGGTGCTCAGCACCGGCTGGTAGCGCCGCCACTGCCGCTTGCCGGCCGCCTTGGCCGCGTAAAGGGCCAGGTCCGCATGCCGTAGCAGCTCATCGGTGTCGACGCTGTCCAAGGTGGTGGCGACGCCGACCGTGACGGTGCTGGTGACCAGCCCGGTGGCGAGCGCGAACGGCTCGGCGAAGGCGCTGACCACGCGCTCAGCGGCCGCCTCGACGGCAGCGGTGTCTTTGGCGTTGGCGATCAGCAGCGCGAACTCGTCACCGCCGAGGCGCGCCGCCGTGTCCGAGCCGCGCACCAGCTGGTGGAGCCGGCCTGCCGCCTCCACCAGCAGCTCGTCGCCGACGCTGTGTCCCAGGGTGTCGTTGACGACCTTGAAGTCGTCCAGGTCGACGAAGAGCACGCCCGCGATCTTCGCCGTCCGCCTGGTGGAGGCGAGCTGCTGGGCGATCCTGTCCTGCAGCAGCACCCGGTTGGGCAGCCCGGTCAGCGCGTCGTGGAAGGCCCGGTGCCGCATCTCCTCCTCGAGCTTGTGCTGCTCGGTGACGTCCCGCAGCGTGAACACGAGACCGTCGACGGTCGGCTCGTCGCGCAGGTCACTGCACCTGGCCTGGATGTGGACCCGCTTACCGTCCCGGCGGAGGATCCGCTGGTCCACGAAGCGCGGCCCGAATTGCGCGCTCTCCCGCAGTTCTCTGAAGGTCCGCGCGAATTCGCCGCGCTCCTCGGCCGCGACCAGGTCCCAGAACAGCTCGCCCTCCACCGGGATGTCGCCGAACACGGTGGAGGTCGAGGGAGTGGCGTATTTGACCCTCCCGTGGTCCCCGACGATCATGATGGCGTCCGAGGCATCCTGGACCAGGGTCCGGAAGTAGGCCTCGTTGCGCTGCCGGATGACCGCCTTGCGGAGCGTGATGCCCTCCAGCGTGAGGGCCACCTGGTGCGCGAGGATTTCCAGCGTCGCCGACAGGTCGGTCAGGGCCCGCCGCTGGCCGAAGACCGCGATCAGGCCGATGAGGGGGTCGCCTGACGATCGGTCCTTGACCGTGACCGGGCACAGCAGGATCGACTCGGCGCCGGGCAAGCTCGTCCTGGCCTGGTCGGGAAGCTGGTTGATGGCCGTGAGAATCGGTGTCGTCCCGGTCACCGGCGGCAGCCAGCTCTCGCCCAGTTCACCCAGCCGGTCGGCCGGAGGCGGCTCCGCGCCGCCGGCGCTCGCGGGGCGGAGCTTGCCGTCAATCCGCACCTCGAGCACCGCGTCGCCCTGCGCGTGCATGCCGAGCAGGGCCCCGACCGCGTCCTTGACGATTGCCGCGACGGCGGGCACGTCGCCGGCCGTCACCAGCGACAGGCCGGTCTGCCGCAGGACCCGTTCCCGGTCAAGCGCGCGTCGGTGCGACGCGGCCGCGTCCCACAGCCGGGTCAGCACCAGCAGGTACAAGATCGCGGAGAACACCGCGATCACGCTGACGTCCGAGGTCGGGCCCTTGGGCACGCTGGTGAGCAGCACGACCGGCGCGATCAGCGAGGCCAGCATGAGCAGGGCGAGTCTGCTTGGCGAGACCTCTCCCTGCTGTCGGGGCACCGGCTTGGTCAGGTTGGCCATGGTCGGGTGCAGCGAGGCGGCGCCCCAGGCGGTGTAGAACACGGCCCAGCCGAGATCGATGATCGTCCCGTTGTGGAACGTCCCGTGCAACTGGACGGCGTCGAAGGCCACGTCGGACACCAGGCACCCGAAGGAGCCGAGGGTGAGGAGCTGGACGCACCGGGTGCGGCCCGCCCCCGGCGCGAGCAGCCGCGCGATCAGCGCCAGCGTGAGCACGTCGCCCAGCGGATAGGCGATCGCCACGATTTTCTGCAGCCCGTCCAAGTCCGGATTGTGCACATAGGGGCGGATCAGGAAGGTCCACGACAACAGGGCGAGACCGGCCGTGAGCGTCATCGCGTCGATCAGGCTGCGCCGGTCCTTGTCGGGGGACCGGCACTTGATGAAGATCAGAAACGCGACGGCATAGAGCGGAAAGGTCAGCAGGTAGAGCGCGTCGGCAAAGGAGGGAAATGGCAGGACCACGCCCAGCTTTGCCGCAATCAGGAAGCTCAACTGGCCGGCCGCGAAACTCGCCTGCGCGGCGGCGAGCACGAGCCATGGCGCCTTGCGGGCGGGCCGGTTGAGCGCGACGCCCGCCACGATCGCGATCACTCCGCTGAGGCTGATCAGACTCCAGGTCTCGAGGCGCAGCCCGGGCAGTCCGTAGTACGCCGCGATCAGGAACACCACCCAGATCGCGTAGCAGCCGAGAACATACCGCTTCAATTGCACGGCAATCCTCCTGCGCTCGTTTTATATCCCGGTCAGACAATGGGCTCGCAAATGGACCCTACCCATCCTTCGTCACATCTATAACTTCGGTCACTTGTATAACTGCCCGATTCGCACGCCATAGGTGGTCTAGTGCGGATAGGCGGCATTATTCCAAATTATGCTAATTAGGAAGTCGGAGTGTTCGCAGATGGGTGTTGCGGGCATGGAATGTTCGAAGTGCCGAAGGCTTATCAGCGCGCATTTAGGACATTACATGGGAAATTATTAGTGGTTACCACGAGCCAGCGAGAGGCGACGCCCGATGCCTTCGTCGTCGTCGTCAACGACCAGGACCAGCGCGCACTGTGGCGGGCCGGGGTGGACGTGCCGTCTGGCTGGCGGCGGGCATCCGCCGTGATGGCAAGAGGCGAGTGCCTGGCGGCCATCGACCGCGCCTGGCCCGACATCGCCCCCGCGAGCGTCCGCGCGGGCGTCGCGGGCGACGGCGCGCGCCCGGCGGGGGGCGACGACGCGAACGGCGACCGGCTCGTGCACGAGGTCGTCGCCGAGCAGGCCGTCCGGCGTCCCGACGCGGTGGCGGTGATCGCCGGCCGGACCCACGTGAGCTATCGCGAGCTGGACTCCTCCGCCAATCGGCTCGCGCGCTACCTGGCCGAGATCGGCGCCGGCCCCGAGGCCGTGATCGGCGTCTACCTGGACCGGGGCGTCGACGTGATCCGGGCAATCCTCGCGATCATGAAGGCGGGCGCCGGCTACCTGCCGCTTGATCCCTCCCTTCCGCCGGAGCGGCTGAACGCGATCTGCTCCCGGGTACGCCCGGCGGCGGTGATCGCGGCCCGGGCGGATACATTCCCCGGCACTGGGACTCGGCTGCTGCCACTGGGCGAGCTGGCCGCCGAGCTGGCGGGCCGGCCGGCGACGCCGCCCGTGGCCGGCTTGCATCCCGACAACCTCTGCTACGCCATCTACACCTCGGGATCGACCGGCGATCCCAAGCCGGTCGCGGTCAGCCATCGCAGCCTGGCCGGCGTCATCGCCGAGCTGGCGGGCGAGTACGGGATGGCCGACGACGACCGGGTGGCGCAGATGGCCTCGATGGCCTTCGACACCTCCATCGAGCAGGTGTTCGTCGCGCTGACGAGCGGCGCGACGCTGCTGCTGCCGCCGCCGGGCACGTTGGCGCCGTCGGAACTGCTGCGCAGGATCGAGCGCAGGCGCGTCACCGTGCTCGACCTGACGCCCGCCTACTGGCACCAGCTGATCGCGCTGACCGGGCCCGGCGACGAGCGGCTGCGCAGCGTCCGGCTGATGATCACCGGCGGCGAGCCCGCAGACCCCGAGGTCTGCCGGACCGCGCTGCGGGCGGCGCCGTGGGCCCGGCTACTGAACGCGTACGGGCTCACCGAGACCACCATCACCTCGGCCTTGTTCGACGTCGGGGCCGGGCTGGCGGCCGCAGGCCAGCCGGAGGTCGCCGCGGTGCCGGTCGGCCGGCCGGTCGGGCGCGCGCGGATCACGGTCGTGGACGGGGAGCTGAACCCGGTCCCGGCCGGGACGGCCGGGGAGGTGTGCATTGGCGGCCCGCCGGTGGCCCGGGGCTACCTCGGCCGTCCCGCGCTCACGGCGGAGCGGTTCGTGCCCGATCCAGGGGGCGCTCGCGGCAGCCGGATGTACCGCACCGGGGACCTCGGCCGCTGGCTGGCGGATGGCAACCTGGAGGTCGTCGGGCGGATGGACCGCCAGCTCAAGGTGCGCGGGTTCCGGGTCGAGCCCGGTGAGATCGAGAGCGTGCTGGCCGGGCACCCGGACATCGACCAGGTCACGGTGGTGGCGTCGACCAGGAGCTCAGGCGACACCCGCCTGGTGGCGTACTACACGCCAAGCCCGGGCGCGACGGCGAAGGCCGGGACCGGGACCCGTCACCCGTCGGCTGCGAGCTTCCGCGGCTACCTGCTTGACCGGCTGCCGGGCTACATGATCCCGGCCGCGTTCATCGCCCGCCATCGGCTGCCGACATCGCCCGAGCGCGACGAGCTCGCAGCCCACCAGGCCGCGGCCCAACCGGACGCGGTCCAGCAGGACACAGCCAGCCAGGGTGCCGCCAGCCCGACCGAGGGAGCGCCGACCGAGGCCGCCCAGAGCGCGCTCCGCCAGCGGGTGCCGAAGCAGCGCGACCGGTTGACCCCGACGCAGGCCGGATTGGCCGCCTTGTGGGCGAGGCTGCTGCACCGTGAGCGCGTCGGCCTCGATGACGACTTCTTCGCCCTCGGCGGCAACTCCCTGCTCGCCGCGGAGATGCTGGCGGGCACCCGCGCCAGCTTCCGCATCCCGTCCGACTCGGTGCGGCCGCTGACCCGCTGCCTGCTGCGCGACCCCACGCTGCGCGGGTTCGCGGCCGCCGTCAGGGACGCCCGCTCAGGCCGCCTCAGCGCCGACGGCGACCAGCAGGAGATCGACTTCGTCGCCGAGGCCGCGCTTGACGTCCGCATCCGCCGCGACGGTGCCCCGTCCCGGCCGCGGCCGGACTGGCGCAACCCGCGCGAGGTCCTGCTCACCGGGGCGACCGGGTTCCTCGGCGCCCACCTGCTGCGCGAACTGCTCGCCGCCACTGAGGCGCGCGTCTGGTGCCTGGTCAGGGCGGAAGACGAGGGCGAGGTGATGCGCCGCATCGCACAGGCGGCCGCGCGCTACGAGCTCCCGACGCCGCCCGAGGGCCGCGTCGTGCCGCTCCCGGGCGACCTCGCCCAGCCCGGGCTTGGACTGTCCGACAATCAGTTCCGCCGCCTCGCGCGCACCCTTGACATCATCTACCACCCGGGCGCGCTAGTGAACTTCATCTACCCGTACCAGGAGCTGCGGGCCGCCAACGTCGCGGGCACCCGCGAGGTGATACGACTGGCGGGGGAGTACCGCGGCATTCCGGTGCACTACGTGTCGACCACCGCCGTGCTGGCCGGTCTCGGCGTCGAGGGCACGCGCGAGGTCACCGAGGAGACGCCCCTCGGCTACCCCGAGCAGCTGCGGATGGGCTACGTCGAGACGAAGTACGTCGCGGAGGAGCTACTGCGGAACGCCGGCCGCGCGGGACTTCCGGTCGCGATCTACCGGCCGCTGGACATCGTCGGCAGCATCGGCACCGGCGCCTGGAGCACCTCGACCGAGATGTGCGCGCTGATCAGGTTCATGACCGAGACCGGGCTGGCCCCCGACATCGACCTGCCGCTTGACTACGTGCCGGCCGACGTCTGCGCGGCCGCCATCCGCCACATCTCGGTCACCGCGGGGGCGACCGGGCGGGCGTATCATCTCGCCAGCCCGGAGCATGCCCTGCTCGGCGTCCTGGTCGGCCGGCTGCGGGACCGGGGGTACCGGATCGACGACGTGGCCTTCGGCGACTGGGTCAGCGAGCTGGCCCGGCAGGCCGCCCTCGACCCCTCGCAGCCGATGGCGGCGTTCATGCCGCTGTTCGTGGACCGGGACGGCCCGTCCGGGCTCACGGTGGCGGACATGTACCTCGCGCATGTCTTCCCGTCCTACAGCCGCACCAACACCGAGCGCGCGCTGCGCGGCAGCGGCATCGCCTTCCCGCCCGTCAACGGCCGGCTGATCGACCGCAACATCGACTGGCTGATGGAGTCGGGCTACCTGCCGAGCCCGTCGTCCAGCCTGCCCTCCCATGCCGACTAGCCGCTACCCCGACTGGGAGTCGTTCAAGTTCCCCGCCGCCGCCGACCCCAGCGGCGACGAGCCGGTGGCGTTCTGCGCCGACCTCAGCCCGGCCAGCGTGCTCGGCGCGTACCGCCGGGGCATCATCCCGCTGCCAGTGTCCGAGGAGTACTTCCGCACCCTCAACGAGTTCCGTTACGAGGACCAGGTGGCGGCCGGGACCATCGCCGTCGTCGGCGACGAGGCGGCCGATCCCTACTGGGTGGCCTGGTGGTCGCCCGACCCGAGGCCGGTGATCGGCGCGGGCGAGGTGCACCTCGGCCGCAACGTCAGGAAGCGGCTGCGCCGCGACGCGCTCACCACCACCGCCGACGCCGCGTTCGGCGAGGTCGCGGAGGCGTGCCGGGAGGGTCGCGAGCCGCGCTGGCTGACCGACCCGCTGCTCGAGACGCTGATCGGGCTGCACCGCGCGGGATGGGCGCACAGCTTCGAGGTGTGGCGGGCGGACGAGCTCGTCGGCGGCGCGATGGGAATCGGCCTTGACGGTGTCATCAGCGGAGACTCGCTGTTCGGGCGGCAGCCCGGCGCGGCCGCGATCGCCGTCGCCGACATGTCGGATCGCCTGGCGGCGTCCGGCGGGGTGCTCATCGACGCGCAGTGGGACGGCCCGCTGCTGCGCTCCCTGGGCGCCGTCCCGATGCCGCGACAGCGATACCTGCAGCTGCTCGACCGCCCGCCCGAGGCGCTATCGCTCCCGATCGGTCGCCAGCCGGCCGAGCGCCTGCTCCCCGCGCCGCAAGCCTGAGCCGGCGCCTGAACCGGTCGCGCCGCCGGAATGTCCGAGCCGGGCGTTACTGTCGCTGGTGTCCGCGCCGTGCCAGACGGCCGCAAGACCAGCGGGAGGTTCGGGCCGGTGCCAATTGACGACCTTCGCGCCGTGATCGGCGAGCTGGTGAGGCGGGTGCGTCCAGTTGATGCGCAGGAGGCGGCCGATCAGGCCGCGACCGTGGCCTGGATCGCGTCCGGGCTGCCGCTGTTCCGCACCGCCGCGCCCGCCACGCCGCCGCGGCACCTGGTGTCGTACTTCGTCCCCCTGGACGCGCCCGGCCGGTCCGTCCTGCTCGGCGACCACGTGAAGTCAGGGCTGTGGCTGCCGCCAGGCGGGCACGTCGAGGAGGGCGAGGACCCGAGGGTCACCGTCGAGCGGGAGACGCGGGAGGAACTCGGCCTACCGGCCTCGTTCCACCCCCGCGTCGGCGCCCGCGAGCCGTTCTTCCTGACCGCCAACCCGACCCGGGGGGAGCACAGCCACGTCGATGTGTCGATGTGGTTCGTTCTCGACTGCGGCCGCGACGCCGAACTTCGGCCCGACCCGCGTGAGTTCCGGTCCGTCCGGTGGTACAACATTGACGAGCAACTGGAATGGCCGGCCGATACGTTCGACCCCCAGATGACCCGCTTCATCCGCAAACTCAAGGCTGCCCTGCCGCGAGACCCCTTGCCCGTTGGAAGCCGCACGCCATAAGTTACTGCCTAGTAATCGGCTCGGCGGTGGTGGCCTGTTCTTCGATTGCGCACGTCTGAAGGGGTTTGCGATGCCCACGCTTGACCGCCAGGACAACGTCTTTGTCCTTGACCTTGGAGATGGCGAAAACCGCTTTCACCCCGACTGGATCACCGAGGTCAACGGCACCCTCGATGAGGTCGAGGGGGCGGAGGGCCACCGCGCCCTGGTGACCGCCGGGACCGGAAAGTTCTACTCCAACGGCCTGGACCTGGACTGGCTGTTCGCCCATCCTGACCAGCACCAGGAGTACCTCGGCTCGGTCCAGGAGCTGCTGGCCCGGATGCTGTCGCTGCCGCTGGTCACCGTGGCCGCCCTGCAGGGGCACACGTTCGCCGCGGGGGCGATGCTCTCGCTGGCCCACGACTTCCGCGTGATGCGGGGCGACCGGGGATTCTGGTGCCTGCCGGAGGCCGACATCAACCTGCCGTTCTCGCCCGGCATGTCCGCTCTCATCCAGAGCCGGCTGGCCCCGCAGACCGCCCACGAGGCGATGGTGACGGCGCGCCGTTTCGGCGGCCGCGACGCCTTCGCGGTGGGCATCGTCGACCGGGCCGTGTCCGAGGACGAGGTGCGCGCGACCGCCGTCGAGATCGCTCAGTCCCAGGTGGCGAAGGCCGGCGACACGCTCCGCACGATCAAGGCGCGCATGTACGCGCCGGTGATCGATCTGCTGCGGGCCAAGAACAACTCCGTCGGCTGACCGCGAGGCGGACGTCGGCTACTGGTCGGCCGGCGCGAATCCCTCGCAGCTGGTGACGGGCAGCCGTGGGTACCTGACCAGCCGGTCGTCCCACGCTGCCCGGCCGCAGCGCAGGTAAGCCGTGCCCCGGTGCGTCTGTTTGACCAGCGCGTGGCGGCAGCCGGCGCACATACCGGGATGGACTGGGAGAGCCGCCAGGCTCGCCGCCGCTTCCTGGTCTGGCGCCGCTTCCTGGTCAGCCACTGCGCCTCCCCCGACGGCGCCCGCGACAGCAGGTCAACTGCACTTGGAACTGCTCGCCGACATGAAGCTCGCGACCGAGCTCACCACGCTGCCCGCGTCCTTGGT
>Ga0302311_10002963_pt1 | contig 18849 bp, 20 predicted proteins | sample III_Palsa_N1_3_FD_200449 | JGI IMG/M metagenome (GOLD analysis project Ga0302311, IMG submission 200449) | Peat permafrost microbial communities from Stordalen Mire near Abisko, Sweden - III_Palsa_N1_3 | ecosystem: Environmental > Terrestrial > Soil > Palsa > Peat permafrost | place: Sweden... | reverse complement strand
CCGAAGCAGCGCCAGCACCACGAGGATCAAGCCGACGGCCAGCTCGAACGGCCAGCTGCCGCCGTCGGGGCGGTCGGCGACGACGGCCGTGTCGGCGGCGAGGACGACGCCGAGCAGCAGACCGAGGCCGACGCTGGTCACGGTCGGGGTCCGGGCGGCGATGCGGTGCGTCCTGTTCACTGGCCACAGGGTACGCAGCGGGCGGCCGACCGCGAATCGGCCGAAGGGACGATCCTCGCCCCGGCGGAATCGTACTTCGCACCGATGCCGGGCCGGCCCGCGCGGCCCGAAGCTGGTGCGGTGACTACTTCACTGGCACCCCCGATCATCGAAACCCGCGGCCTGACCAAACGGTTCGGCTCCCGCACCGCCGTCGCCGACGTGAACCTGATAGTCCCGGCCGGCTGCGCGTTCGGTTTCCTCGGGCACAACGGGGCCGGCAAGACGACGGTGATCCGCCTGCTGACCGGCCTGACGCAGCCCGATTCCGGCACCGTCGTAGTCGGCGGCCGCCCGCTCGCCGGGCACCGGGCGGAGGTGCTGGCCCGGGTGGGCGCGATCATCGAGGAGCCACGCTTCCACCACCACCTCAGCGGCCGGGAGAACCTCCGGGTGATCGCGGCGGTCCGCGGCCCGCAGGCGCGGCGGCGGATCGAGCCCGCGCTCGAGCGGGTGGGGCTGGCCGACCGGGCCGGGGACCGGGTCGGCGCCTACTCCCAGGGCATGCGCCAGCGGCTGGGCATCGCCCGCTGCCTGCTGGCCGATCCGCGCCTGATCATCCTCGACGAGCCGATGAACGGGCTCGATCCCGGCGGCATCCTGGGACTGCGCGGGCTGATCGCGGACCTGGTGGCCGAGGGCAGGACCGTGTTCGTCTCCTCCCACCTGATCGACGAGATCGAGAAGACCTGCCACGCCGCCGCGGTCATCGACCGGGGCCGGCTGATCGCCCAGGGGCCGATCGCGGCGCTGCTCGGCGACGGCGGGTCGTCGCTTGAGGACTGGTTCCTGGCCCTCACCTCGCGGGTCGGGGCGCGCTCGTGAGCCGCGCCCTGGCCGGCCCGATGATCGCGGCCGACATCCTCAAACTCCGCCGCCACCGGCCCACGATGGCGGCCGCGACGGCGCTCTCGGTCGGCGTCACCGCGCTGTACCTCGCGGTCATCCTGGCCCGACATAACGGCCAGCTTCCGGGCGCCAGGACCCTCGGGGACGGGACGTCGCTGATGGGCCTCTACTTCGGCTCGTTCGCCGCCATCCTGATCGGCACCGAGGCGGGCACCATCGACGTCACCGCCGGCGTGTTCCGGGACCTGGCCGCGACCGGCCGGTCCCGGACCGCGCTGTTCCTCACCCGGGTCCCGGCCGCGATCGCGGTCGCGCTCGCGTTCACGCTGAGCGGGTTCCTGCTCACGGTCGCCGCCGCGTTCGCGTTCCACGGCGCGACGCCCGTCCCCGGTCCCGGCCTGATCGCCGGGTCGGCGCTGTGGGTGGTGCTGGCCACCGCGGTCATCACCGCCCTCGCGGTCGGCGCCGGCTCGCTGACCGGATCGCGGGCGGTCACGCTGACCGCGATCATCGGCTGGCAGACCGTCGCCAGCGGCATGCTCTACCTGGCGACCTTCCTCGGCGCCGCCCGCGACCTGGTGCTGGTGTTCGCGGTCAGCCGCTTCCAGCCCGGCCCCGCCATCGGCACCCGGGTCAACCCCGGGTCCACCAACGCCCTCAACAACCTCAAGCTGCCGATGCCAGCCGTTACGGCGGTGCTGGTCATCCTCGCCTGGCTGATCGCTGCGGCGGCGGCCGGGGCGTGGCGCACGAGGACCCGCGACGCATGAGGCATCGGGATCAGGCCCGTTCTCGGGCATTGGCGGGGGCACCCGCCGACTGCGACGATGGCGCCATGACGATTCCTGACAACCAGGCGGCCGGTGACGCCGGCGCCGAGGTCATCGTCTCCCTGGATGACGGAGATATCTACGTGCGTCAGGACGGCCCGCCGGACGCCCCCGCGCTGCTGCTGATCCACGGGAACGCGTCCTCCGCCCGCTGGTGGGACGAACTGGTCCCTCTGCTGACCAGATCCCATCGCGTCATCCGGGTCGACCTGCTCGGATATGGCCGATCGGCCAAGCCGGCCGACCGCCGTTACGCGCTCCCGCGCCAGGCCCGCCGGGTCGGCGCGGCCATGGGCCGGCTCGGCGTCGAGCGGGTTATCGCGGTCGGCCACTCCAGCGGCGGCGCCGCCGCCACCGCTCTCGCTGAACAATGGCCCGACCTGGTGACCGCGCTCGTGCTCATCAACACGGGGCCTCACCTGGACGCCTTCATCGCGCCGCCGAGGGCCCTCGATCCATCACAGTGGCCGAACGCGACCGATGGACAGCTTCGCCAGTTCACGAGCGCCGCTTTCAGCCGCCCGGGCTACCGGATCCCGGTGGAGCTGCTGAACGAGATTCGCGCCATGACGTTCCACTCGCTCACCACGACGATGCAGGCCAGCCGGGACTACGTGAGGGAGCAGGCGCTGCCCGATCGGCTGGCGGCCCTCGGCAAGCCGCTGCTGGTGATTTTCGGCGAAGACGACCGCCGCTGGCGATCCTCGTCCGCTGCGGACTATCGCGCTGTTCCCGGCGCGATCATTGAGATGCTGCCCGGTCTCGGACACACGCCGATCCTCGAGGATCCGGCCCGGACCGCATCCTGCCTGCTGGCCTTCACCACGGCGCAGACCGCGCGGGAGGACTGACCGAGACCCAGGCCCAGTCTGCGGTTGAGAGCCGCCGGGGTCCCGAGTCCGCCATACGGGCCACGCCAAACTCCTTCAGGGCTTCTGCCAGATCGACACGTGCGTGGTGCTGTCCGCGGTGAATGCCGAACGGTCCCAGCCCGCCCAGCGGTACTTCAGGCTCAATCCCGCAATACGCGCCATGAGGTCCATCTCGGCCGGCCAGGCATACCGGAACGGGATGCGCCGGAACCGCCCTTTCCCGTCTGCCGACACGGTGACGTGATTCGACGTGAACTGCTGGGTCGCGATGTCGTACTGGTCGAATCCCACGTAGCCTGCACCCCCACGACCGGGCGCCACCGTGAACGGGACGGTGTCCTGGCCCGGCGGCAGACGCCGCAGGTCGGGCACCCCCACCTCGATCAGGAACAAGCCGCCCGGCCGCAGATGCGCAGCAGCGTTGCAGAAGACGTCGACCTGCCCGTCCTGCGTGGTCACGTTGCTGATCGTGTTGAACACCAGGTAGGCCAGGGCAAACTGGCCAGCTACCCGGGTCGTCGCCATGTCGCCGATGGTGACCCCGACCTTGTCGCCGCCTGGCTTGCCGGCGATCCGCGCAGCCATTGCCCGGCTCAGCTCGATGCCGCTCACCGTCACGCCACGCGCGGCCAACGGGGCGGCGATTCGGCCGGTCCCGACGGCAAACTCAAGGACCGGCCCGCTGCCAGCCAGGTCTTGGAGGACGTCCACCATCGGCACCACCACGTCGGCCGCGTTCGCGCAGCCCGGGGTGTCGTAGCCCGCTGCCACGCTCTCCGGGAACCAGCCGTCGGCGAGATCGTCTTCCTCCATAGGCCGCTACCCCACCATCTAAAGGAAGACGCGTCAACGCGATTTCCCGTCCTTCAGCTCACTCCAGAAGAGCCGGCCCCAAAAGATTCTCTGGCATTCTGATCGGATGGCGGAACCCGATCTCGATGCCCCGTTGTCCCGCACCGCCGCCTCGGCCGCGGTGGCCGACATCGGCTGGCGGTATCTGCTGGGCGCGCTGGCGGTGTCGGTCCCGGTGCGGTCGCTGGCCCAGGGGAGCGCGGTGGCCGCCGCCGCGGTGGCGGCCGGCGGCGCCGACGCCGACGGGCACCTGCGGGTGGACTTGCGTGCCGACCGGGTGGAGCTATCGGTCCAGGACCGGGGGGCGGGCGGCGTGACCGGCCGCGACACGGCGCTGGCGCAGCGCATCGCCGCCGCCGTGGCCGCCCTCGGGCTGACCCCGGCCGGCAGCGTGACGGCCGAGTCCCCGCGGCCCGTGCAGGCATTGGAGGTGGCGATCGACGCGATCGACGTACCGGCGATCCAGCCGTTCTGGAAGGCGGTGCTCGGCTACGCCGACGAGGCCGGCGGCGGCGGGCCGTCGTGCGCCATCGTCGACCCGGCCGGGCAGCTCCCCGCGCTCTGGTTCCAGCAGATGGACGCACCCCGGCCGCAGCGCAACCGGGTGCACTTCGACATCACGGTGGCGCATGACGAGGCCGAGCCGCGGGTGCGCGCCGCCCTCGCCGCGGGCGGGCGGCTGGTGGACGATTCGCACGCCCGGGCGTTCTGGGTGCTGGCCGACGCGGAGGGCAATGAGGTGTGCGTCTGCACCTGGACCGACCGCGATGAACGGGAGCAATAACTGATAGGAGGTGTCAGCGATGATTTCGTATCGTTCTGTCCGTCAGGTACCCGAGACCCGCTGAAGGAGACCGCCCATGAGCCCCGATGACATCGACCCGCGCGAGTTCTACACCCGGCCGGCCGCCATGACGTCCGTGGGGGAGCAGGCGGCCCTGGTCAAGGCGCTGCCGGGCGATCCCGGCGCCCTCGCCGAGGCGCTGCACGGGCTGGTGATCCACGAGCACATGACCGGCGGCTACGGGGTGACGCTGGCCGACGCGGACCGCTGGACGGTGCACGTCCGCCCGGCGGCCGACCTGCTGGCGGAGATCGTCGCGCGCGATGCGCGGCCGCTCGGCGAGGCGCGGCCGCCCGAGGGGCGGATGCCGGGCAACTGCCGTCACTTCAGCGTCCTCGAGGCGGCCATGCTCCGCGCGCACGGGACGCCCGCCCGGGCGCGGTGCGGGTTCGGCGGGTACTTCGGAACCGGATGGTTCGAGGACCACTGGGTGTGCGAGTACTGGGACTCCGGGCAGCAGCGCTGGCGGCTGGTCGACGCGCAGATCGACGACGTGCAGCAGGGCTGGTTCCAGACCGCCTTCGACCTGACCGACGTGCCCAGGGACCAGTTCCTGGTCGGCGGCGAGGCATGGCGGCGGTACCGGGCGGGCGAGGCCGACCCCGCCAAGTTCGGGCTCAGCCAGCTGCCGGAGGCCGGCGACTGGTGGATCGCCGCCAACCTCATGCGCGACGGCGCGGCCCTGCTGAACATCGAGCTGCTGCCCTGGGACTGCTGGGGCGCGATGCCCACGCCGGCGGACACGATCGGCGAGGACCTGTCCGCGCTGTTCGACCGCCTGGCGGAGCTGACGCTGGCGCCCGACGACAACCTGGCCGAGCTGCGGCGGCTGTACGAAGACGAGCGGCTGCGGGTTCCCGCGACAGTCCGCAGTGCCCGTCGTAACCGCCAAGAGGCGCTCTAGACTCGCTGAAGCGTCGCCAGCCAGGCGGGCGCGCCGTGCTCATCGTGGAAGCGGGTGAGCACCCGGTCCTGGTCGATGGCGGCGACGTTCCAGCCGCTGCCGGGGCCGAACGGCGCGGCCAGCTCGTCCCGGCTGACCGGGTGCGGCCCGGTATCGGATCCGACGTCGCTGAAGCAGAGCACGTAGAGGGTCGCGCCGGGGCCGGTCACCGACGCCAGGCTGGCGACGTACTCCGGCCGCTCGTCGCCGTCGAACGAGTGGAACAGCGCGGAGTCGAGAACCGTGTCGAACCGGCGCCCGAGCCGCTCCAGCCGCAGCGCGTCGGCCCAGGCGAACTCCGCGGCGACGCCGCGGCTGGCGGCCTTCTCCCGCGCCATCGACAGGGCCGTCTCGGCCACGTCCACGCCCAGCACCGGCAGTCCGAGCGCGGCCACCAGCAGCGAGTTCTCGCCCGTCCCGCAGCCCGCGTCGAGCACGGAGCCGGAGAACCCGCCTTCGAGCGCCAGTCGCGCCACCGTCGGCTGCGGCCGGCCGACATCCCAGGGAGCGGGGCCGTCGTAGTACGACGCGTCCCAGGACTGGCCGGACATCCGCTCGTGACTGGTCGGCGGCCGGCCGACGTCCGGCCTCATGCCAGGCCCAGCTGCTGCAGGATGCCGAGCTCGTCGGTCGAGCCCCAGCGATCCGATGCCTTGCCGTCGCGGAAGCCGAGGACCTGCACGTTCCGCACGGTGAAGCGCTTGCCGGTCGGCGCGTGGCCGAGGAACTCGCCGGTGTGGGTGCCGGAGAGGTTCATGATCGTGATGAGCCTGGTCGGGGTGACGATCGTCTCGATCACCTCCCGCTCGATGTCGCTGAACGACTTGCCGAACTGCTCCCAGAACCAGGCCGGGCCGCTCGGGCCCGCGGGCTGCCCGGCCGCCGGGTCGTGGTCGGTGAAGCTCGCGTCGTACCGGTCCTCGATCGGCCGGGATGAATCGCGCATGCGCGTGAACGCGTCAAGGGCTGCCTGGCCGCCTTGGGCTATCTCGGTCGCCACTGGTGTCCTCCTGTCGGGTGCAACGCATCGTCACTTCCTGTCTACACCTCCCGATCCGCGCGTCCAGCGCCGGCTCATGCCCGGTTGCCGCGCGGCAGGCCAGCCTGCTTTAATAAATGAAGGAGCATTTATTAATTGGGAGCGCGATGGCAGCCGGACGGCCACGGGGGATCGACGACGCGGCGATCCTGCGCGCGACGGTCGACGTGATCGGCCGGGTCGGGCCGGTCGGGCTTACCCTGGCCGCCGTCGCGAGCGAGGTGGGGCTGGTGCCGGGCACGCTGGTGCAGCGGTTCGGCTCCAAGCGCGGCCTGCTGCTGGCGCTCGCCGAGCGGGCCGCCAACGACGCTGACGCGCTGCTCGGGCGGGTGCGGGCCGAGCACGCAGCGGCGCTGGCGGCGCTGGCGGCGCTGATCGTCGCGCCGGCCGGCTCGATGGCCACGCCGGAGACCTTCGCCAACCATCTGGCGTTCCTCTGCATCGATCTCACCGACCCCGAGTTCCGCCCGTTCGCGCTGGCGGTCCACCAAGCCCAGCGCCGGGCCGTCGAGGCGCTGCTGGCGCAGGCCCTGCTGGCGGGCGATCTGCGCCCCGGGACGAACGTCGCCGCTCTCGCCCGGTCCGTTCAGGCGATCGCCTCCGGCGCGGGGCTGATCTGGGCCCTCGACCGCCAGGGCAGTCTCGAGCGGCGCCTGCGGCAGGCGCTCGACAGCGTGCTCTCCCCCCATCTGCGACCCCTCGGCACCGACGATCTGGAGGAATCATGACCAACAAACCGCGACCGCTGGCCGGGAAGGTCGCCCTGGTGGCCGGCGGGACCCGAGGCGGCGGCCGGGGCATCGCGGTCGAGCTCGGCGCGGCCGGCGCGACCGTCTACGTCACCGGCCGCAGCAGCGCGGCCGGACGCTCCGACTCCGGCCGCCCGGAAACGATCGAGCAGACCGCCGACGCCGTGACCGCGGCCGGCGGCCGCGGCATCCCCGTTCGCGTCGACCACAGCCGCCCCGACGAGGTCCGCGGGCTGATCGACCGGATCGCGGCCGAGCGCAGCGGGCAGCTCGACGTCCTGGTCAACTGCGTCTGGGGCGGGGACCCGCTGACCGACTGGGAGCATCCGCTGTGGGAGCAGGACCTGGACACGGGCCTGCGCCTGATCAGGCAGGCGGTCGAGACCCACGTGATCACCAGCCGGTTCGCGCTCCCGCTGCTAGTCGCGCGCAAGCGCGGTCTGGTCGTCGAGGTCACCGACGGCAACACCGCCCGCTATCGCGGCTCGTTCTTCTACGACCTCGCCAAGTCGGCCGTGATCCGCCTGGCGGTGGCCCAGGCGGCCGAGCTGAAGCCGCACGGCATCGCGGCGGTCGCGATCACCCCCGGCTTCCTGCGCTCGGAGACCATGCTCGAGACCTTCGGCGTCACCGAGGCCAACTGGCGCGATGGCGCGGCCAGCGACCCGGACTTCGCCTACTCGGAGACCCCGGCTTACCTGGGGCGGGCGGTGGCCGCGCTGGCGGCCGACCCCGACGTCATGGCCAAGTCCGGGCGGGCGCTCGCCACCTGGGGCCTGTACCGGGAGTACGGGTTCACCGACGCCGACGGCACCCAGCCGGACTGGGCCGCTCACTGGGACAGCGCCCTGGTGGCGGCGCACGGGCCGCTCGGCGACCCGCTCTAACCTCGCCGTGCACTGGACGAATCAAATCCGTGGCACCACCAGGCAGCCACTGTCAAACTGTCGCCATGGCAGTCGGAGGAAACACTGCGTACGCGGACATCACGGATCTTCCGCCCCTAGTAAGCGCGGCTGTCGAACTCGCCGCCAGCCGGAGCTTCGACTACTCGTGCGACCCGGCGCAGGGCAGGCTGCTGTCGGTGCTCGCCGGGGGCTGCGTCGGCGGACGGATCGGCGAGACCGGGACCGGGTGCGGAGTCGGGCTGGCGTGGATGCTTGACGCCACCGACGAGTCCACCTCGATCGTGAGCGTTGAGCTCGATCCCGGCCGGGCGGCGGCGTCGGCCGCGTTGTTCGGCGGGCAGTCCAACGTTCGAGTCCTTGCAGGCAACTGGACCGAGCTCAGGGAGCACGGGCCCTTCGATCTGCTGATACTCGACGGCGGGGGCAAGGGCAAAGAGCCGGAAGACGACCCGCCGCTCGACCCGACCGAAGGCTGGCTGGCGGTCGGCGGCACGATCGTGCTCGATGACTTCATTCCGTTCAATCGGCCGGGCGCGTCCGCGCATGACCACGCCCGGCGCTACTGGCTCGGCCATCCGGCCCTGCAGGCAACTGAGCTGCGCCTGTCGCCTACCCTGGCGACCCTAGTCGGAGTGCGCGTGCGGTAAAGGGTGCTGAGATGCCTGCGGATTCCCGGGCCGACGAGTACATCGGCAAGCTGCCCGAGTGGCAGCAGGCGATCTGCCAGCAGGTGCGCGAGCTCGCGCACGCGGCCGACCCCGAGGTCGAGGAGACCATCAAGCGCTCCGTGCAGCCGTACTTCGTGCTGCAGGGCAACATCTGCGCCCTGCTGGCGACGAAAGACCACGTTAACGTCTTCATCCACGACCCCACCGTCGCCGACCCGCACGGCATCATCAACCAAGGGCACGGGAACGCGACCGCCAAGGCGGTGCAGATCTACCGCGGCGATGCCGTCAACCGGGGTGCCCTGCTGGAGATGCTCCGGGCCGTCATCGCCCACAACCGGGCGGGCGGCTGGCGGCGCCTCCCAGGCGTTACCGCCCGCATTGGCGCCGCCGGGCGATCGGGCCGGTCACGAGACGCGCGCTCCCTGCCGGTACACGCCGCGGACGACGGGCACGCGCCGTCCGCGCGGATGCCGCTCGGTGGCCGGCCGGTCGTGGGGCCGCACCTGCACGAGGTCGGCCCGCTTGCCGACGGCGATCTCGCCGCGGTCAGCGAGGCCGACCGCGCGGGCCGGATTTCCGCTGACCAGCTGCACGCCGTCGGCGAGGCCGATCGCGCCGTCGGCCGACAGCTGGAAGACGGCCTGCAGCGGGCTTGACGGCACGTAGTCGGAGGACAGGATGTGCAGCAGCCCGAGGCTGAGCAGTTCGGCGGCGGCCACGTTGCCCGACTGGCTGGCGCCGCGGACGATGTTGGGTGCGCCCATGACGATCAGCTGGCCGTGCTTGTCGGCCGCGGTGGCGGCGAGCACGGTGGTCGGGAACTCGGAGATCCGCACCCCGAGCCCGACCGACTCGGCGACATGCTCCGGCGTCGCGTCATCATGGGTGGCCAGGGTGATGCCGCGCTGGGCCGCGAGCCCCGCGATCGTCCGGCGGTGGACGTCGGAGTAACGCGCCGACCGCTCGAGCAGGGGCGCGACGTAAGCATCGAAGCCGGACTCGGTGGCGTTGCCCTTGGCGATCTGGTAGCGCTTGAACAACTCCATGTCAGCGTATTGACGCTGGCCAGGGGTGTGGTCCATCAGCGAGACCAGCCGCACGTGCGGGTCGTCGGCGAACTGGCTGAACGCGTCGAGGCAGTCTGCGGCCGCGACCTCGCAGCGCACGTGAATCGCGTGGTCGGCGCGGAGCAGGCCGGCGTCGGCCGCCTCCTCGATGGCGTCGGCCAGGACCCGGGCGGCCGCGGCGGCGGCATCGTTCTGGTTGAGCGCCGACCCGATGCGCACCGCGTCGAGCACGGTGGTCACGCCGGCCGCCGCCAGCTGCGCATCGCTGGCGAGCGCGGCCGGCAGCGGATCCCACTGCACCCCCGGGCGGGGAGTGAAGTGCCGCTCCAGGTGGTCGGTATGCAGCTCGACCAGGCCGGGCAGCAGGTGGTCGCCGTCCAGGTCCACGCCTGCCGCGCCGCGGTCGGAGCCGATGTCGGCGATCAGGCCGTCGCGGATGAGGACCGAGCCGTGCCTGACCTCCTCATCGAGGACGAGGCGGGCGTTGCTGAGGACCGTTTCGCGACTCATCGGGCTCCTTCGCTGTCTGTCGTTTCGGCGGAACGCCGCCGGACCGTGGCCGGCTGGAGATGGTGCACTGAATGCAGCTCGAACGGGGCGCCGGGCTCCGCCTCGGTGAAAACCGCCAGCGCATCGACCGGCACGTCCGCCCCCAGCAGCTCCGCGAACCAGTCGGTCAAGGTCCGTTCCACCAGGGATCGCTGCTCGTTTGGTATGCGGTCGGTGAGGGTCAGGTGCACGAGGAACTCATCCAGGACGTACGGATAGCCCCAGGCGCCGAGCAGCTCGCGCTGCCGTGGCGTGAGCGGGGCTTGGTTCCGGCGGGCGAGCTCGGCCTCCGTGGCCGGGGCGCGGAAGTCGTCGAACGCCCGCACAACCTCGTCCGCCAGCGCGTGCAGCCCCGGCGCCGCTGCCCCCGGCACCAGGGCGAAGAAGCCGCCCAGACGGCCGAGCGTCAGCCCCGGGAGCACCGCCGCGGCGCTGTCGGCCGCGAACTGCGCGACGGCCGCGTCGAGTTCCTGCGGTGTGCGGCCCGCCGCGAGGCGGAACGGCGCCTTGAGGGTGGCGTGGAAACCGTAGCGGCGCGCGTCGACGGTGATCGCGTCGATGGCCGCCCGCGTCCAGCCATCGGGGACGGCCGGCGTCACCGGGTCCCGGGAAACGCCGCGACCGAGCCATTGCTCTGCCCGCCGTCGCAGCAGAGCGCTCACCGGGTCCGCCGACCGGACGCCGGGCGCCGCGTAGATCGCGAACCGCTCGATCACGCTTATCTCACCCCATCTATAGTTGTCTAATGATCTAGACAACTTCGACGTTACTCTATGACCCGCGACGACGAAAGCGACCCAGGTAGATGACGATGCAGGGCAGGGCCCGGAGCGGATACTCCGCCTGGCGGCTGATCGCCGAGGAGCTCCGCCGCGACATCGTCGTCGGCTCGACGGCGCCGGGGACCAAACTGCCGGCCGAGGGGGAGCTCGCAGAACGCTTCGGCGTGCATCGCAACACCGTGCGGCAGGCCGTCGCCGCGCTCGCCGCCGAGCACCTCGTCGTCTCCCGCCGCGGCAGCGGGACATTCGTCGCCGAGCACACGGTGCTGGTCCACCGCATCGGAGCCCGCACTCGGCTCAGCGACAGCCTGGGCCGTCGCGGTCGTGCCTCGGGTCGGCTGCTCGGGTCGGCGATCGAGCCGGCGCCGCCCGGCGACGTCGCGGAACGGCTCCTCCTCGGCGGGCGCGCGGGCTTGCGGCTCGAGACCGTGCTAGCCGTTGACGGACGCCCGCTCTCGCGCGCCACGCACTGGTTCGCGGCCGACCGCGTGCCTGGGCTCGCGGAGCGGTTCGGCGAGTCCGGGTCGATCACCGCGGCCCTGCGAGCGAGCGGGATCGACGATTACGTGCGCGCCTCGACGACGGTCGGCGCGCGGCACGCCACGGCGACGGAGGCAGCCGACCTCGAACTGCCGCTCGGCTCGGTCGTGCTGGTCACGCGTTCCCTCGACACCCTCACCGACGGCACGCCGCTGCAGGTCGGCATCACCCGGTTCGCCGCCGACTGCGTCGAACTGGACGTCGCCCACCCGGATGTCGGATGGGACGAGCCGGCCTAGAGGATTACTCCTCGCTGCGCAGGCCCAGGGCACTATGCCGGACCGCGTTCACAGGAATATCCGACCCACCCAGCTTCCTCCGGACCACGTGCGCGAACCTCTCACGCAGGTCCGCCGAGTCCTCGCCGAGAATGATGGCGCTGATCACCAGCTCCGCCGTCACGCAGTCGAACTCCTCGGAAATCGGCTTGTAGCGGTCCGAGTCGGACTCGACCACGCCATCGCATTTCGGGGTCGTCGTATACTTTCTGTAGGCGTCGATGCGGCGCCGTAAGACGTGCGATGCCACCCCGAGAGGGTGCATGGCGCGAGCCGATGACCCAGTCCGACCTGTCTGGCGGCTCGTCTAACCCGCTCGCACGGGAAGGTACCGGCTTCCTATGCCACGCCTACGTGGCAATACAGGTCTGCTTGATCATTTCCAGGGTGGATGGGCCGCGCGCTACCGCGCGGTGCTCAGCCTGCCCGGTGCGGCGGCGTTTTTCACGGCGGCGGCGGTCGCGCGGCTCGGCGTCGCGATGACGATCCTCGGCGTGCTGTGGGCGGTCCGCGGTGCGACCGGGTCATTCGCCTCGGCGGGCGTCACGACCGCGGTGTTCGCGCTGGCTGACGCGAGCGCCGGCCCGCAGATCGCGCGACTGGTGGAGGATCGCGGCCAACGGCGGATCCTGCCCTGGTCGGTCGCCGTCTTCGTCCTCGCCGTGTCGGGGCTGGTCGTCGGCGCGAGCCTGCGCCTGCCCTTGGCGACGCTCGCGCTGATGGCGGGGGCGGCGGGCGCCAGCGTCCCGCCAGTGGGTTCATTTTCGGCCGCACGGTGGCGGCACGCCGTCCGCACGCCGGACCAGGTCGCGGCGGCGCTGTCGCTGGAGGCCGCGCTCAACGACGTGACCCACCTGTGCGGTCCGATCCTCGTCAGCACGCTGAGCGCAGTGCTGTATCCGGCCGCCGGGCTAACCGTGGCCGCCGCTCTGGTGGCCGTCGGGATGACGGCGTTCATCTGGCAGCGCCGTTCCGAACCGCCGGCGCACGGGCGCGCCGATCGCCGGCTGGTCGACCGCCGCCTGCTGACGCCGGCCGTCGCCGCCCTGTTCGGGGTCAACCTGTCGATGGGCTTCTTCTTCGGCGCGGTACCGGTCGCGATCACGGCGTTCGCGTTCGCGCACCACGCTCCGGCCCTGGCCGGGCCGATCGCCGCGGTCAGCAGCCTGACGAGCCTGTCGGCCGGCCTGGTCTACGGCGCGCGGGCGCACCGGCTGCAGCCGGTGACGGTCATCCTCATCGTCTCGAGTCTGCTCGTGCTCGGGACGGCGGGCCTCAGCGGCGCGCCGAACGTGCCGGCGATGTTCATCGGCTACGCGGTGGTGGGCGGGGCGATCGCGCCGATCCTGATTCCATCCGCCGTCCTGCTGCAGCGCACAACCGATCCGGGCGTCTACACCCAGGCGAACACCTGGATGAACTCGGCCAGCGCGGCCGGCATCGCCGTGGCCGCCCCGCTGACGGGACTAGCCGTCCAGAGCGGCGGCTGGCGGCTTGGCTTCCTCGTCGCCGCGGGCCTCACCGCGACGCTCCCGGCTTTCACCCTCGCCGTCCGGCGGCGATCGTTCCTCGAGCCCTGGCGCGGAACCGTTGGCGGGTTAGCGCTCGCGGGCTGGCCCGGCCGGCTGGCCGGCCCGCCGGCTGGTGATGCGGGCCTGGAAGTCGGGGCAGATGGCGTGGAAGTCGGGCCGTTGCCTGGGGTCTCTGCGCGGGCAGCGGAGCCCGTGGCTGATGGCCTCGCGGGCGGCCTCGGCCCGGGCGATCTGCTCGTCGAGCTCCGCCAGCTTCCGCTGCGCGAGCTCGCGCCAGTCGGGCGCGTCGTCGCCCGGCGCCATCAGGGCCTTCTGCTCGGCCAGCGTGAACCCGGCGTCGCTGTGCAGCCGGATCACGGCGACGATCGTGACCGCCGATTGCCGATAGCGGCGCTGGCCGGAAACCCTGGCCGGAGCGGGGAGCAGGCCGACCTCCTCGTAGTAGCGCAGGGCCGAGGCGGCGACGCCGGTGCGCCGGGCCAGCTCGCCGATTGTCAGCAGCTCGCCGGGCGGGTTGACTTCAGGTGCGGTTGAGGGCATTGGCTGGCGGCCATGAGAACTCGACATGAGACAAGCATTCCACGGGCGGCGAGCCGGGCGCTGACGGCGGCCGCCGAGTACTGGGTCCCGAAGGCCGGGATCGCCGTCGTGCGGGTGCTGGACCGCGATGTCATCGGCCAGGCCCATCGTCCCCGGGGCGGGGCCGGGCGGGTGACCGCGTGGGAGATGGCCCACCGTCCGTCCAACCGGCAGCGCAGCCGCTGGGCGGTCGCACTGCTCGACGTGCGGCCGGGTGACCGCGTCCTCGAGATCGGCTTCGGCCCCGGCGTCGCGATCGCGGAACTGGCCCGCGCCGGGGCCGGTCACGTGTGCGGCGTCGACCATTCCGCGGTGATGCTGCGGCAGGCATCCAAGCGCAACGCCGCCGCGATCAGGGCCGGCCGGGTCACCCTGGTCAACGCGTCGGTCGATCGGCTTCCGCCCGCGCTCGACGGCCCCTTCGACGCCATCCTGGCCGTCAACTCCCTCGGATTCTGGCCGGCCCCGGCCGAGCGGCTGGCCGAGCTGCGCGGGCGGCTCGCGCCGGGCGGGCGCGTGGCCATCGCCTCACAGCCCCGGTGTCCCGGGGCGACGGCGACCACGACCCGCCGGGCCGCCGCCGACATCGAGAACCTGCTCAGGGAGGCCGGCTTCACGGATCTGAGCACCCGGACCCTGCCGCTTGACCCGCCGGTGGCCTGCGTCCTCGCGGCCGGGGCGTAGGTCAGGGCCGATCCGCGTCACCGGGCGCGGTGATGTCGTCGATAACCCGCATCTCCTGCGGGCTCAGCGCGATCGACTGCGCCTGGAGGTTTTCCCGCAGGTGCGCGAGCGAGGTCGTGCCCGGGATCGGCAACGCCTGCGGCGACCCCTGAAGCTGCCAGGCCAGCGCGATCTGCCTGACGCTGGCGCCGTGCTCGGCCGCGATCGGGGGCAGCACCGCGGCGGCCCGCGCGGCGAGCGGCCCGTCGGTGGTCGTCACCGGATGCCACGGGCAGAAAACGATCCGGTCCGCCTCGGCGGCGGCCAGCAGATCCGCGCCCAGTCGCGCGGTGACGTTGTAGAGCGCGGTCACCGCCGCGACCGGCACGATCGACTGCGCCGCCCGCAGCTGCTCAAGGGTGACGTTCGACAGGCCGACATGGCGGATGAGCCCGGCCTGGCGCAGGTCGGCGAGCGCGCCGACCTGGTCCTCGAACGGCGCGTCCAGCGCCCGCCCGCTGTGCAGGTAGTACAGGTCGATGGCATCCAGACCGAGCCGCCGTGCGCTCAGCTGGGCGCTCTGCCGCAGGTAGTTGGGGTTGCCGACCGCATCGAGGGTGCCGTAGTCGAAGCCGCCCCGGACGAAGCCGCCCTTGGTCGCGATGACCAGGCCTTCCGGATAGGGGTAGAGCGCGTCCTTGATCAGCAGCTCGTTGTCGTGCGGCCCGTACACGTCGGCGGTGTCAATCAGGTTGATGCCGGCGTCGACGACGCCCCGCAGGACCCGGATCGCGTGGTCGTGATCCGGATACGGTCCCCACACCTGCGTGCCGGTCAGCTTCATCGCCCCGTAGCCGATGCGATTGACGGTCAGATCGCCGCCGATCGTGATCCGGTGGTGAGCGGTGGTGGTGGTCATGACGTCCTTCTTCTGCCTGATACTGGTACCACGGAGATTTGGTGTGCTTCCTTACCTGCCATCGTCCTCTGTCAGGCGGGTGCGGCTGAGACCATTCCCGTTCGATGAATGCACGATCCCGTCAATCGTGACAGGAGGGAGTGCCATGTCAGGGTTGGACGCTCTGCGGCAGCTCATCGGCCGCCACGCGCACAACACCCACGGGCCGAGCCCGATCGAGGGGCTGATGGTGACCGCGACCGACGCGCCGACCGCGCCGCTCGCCGCCGTTGCCGAGCCGTCTCTGGGACTCGTCATCCAGGGCGGCAAGCGCACCGTGTCCGGCGACCGCGTGTTCGACTACGCGGCCGGCGAGTTCCTGGTCTCCCAGCTTGATCTTCCCATCGTCGGCCAGGTGACGGCGGCCTCGGCCGGGCGTCCCTTCCTCGGGATCGGCATCCGCCTCGCGCCCGCGGAGATCGCGGCGATGCTGCTGGAGGCGGGCGCCGCCGCCGTCGGCGGCGGGCCGGCCGTTGCGCCCGGTATCGCCGTCGCCAGCGCGGACGCGCCGCTCCTGGATGCGCTGGCGCATCTGGCCGGCCTGCTCGAGGCTCCGCGGGACGTGCCGATCCTCGCGCCCCTGTACCGGCGCGAGGTGCTCTGGCGGCTGTTGAACGGGCCGCAGGGCGCGGTCGTGCGTCAGATCGGGTTCGCGGACGGGAACCTCGCTCACATCACCCGGACCGTGCAGTGGATCCGTGACCATCACGACGACCCGATCAGGATCGGGCAGCTCGCGGCGCTGGCCGGGATGAGCGAGTCGACGTTCCACCGGCACTTCCGGGCCGTGACCCACCTGACCCCGATCCAGTACCAGAAGGCGGTCCGTCTCCAGCAGGCCCGGCTGGCGCTGGTCTCCGGCGGTCGCGATGTCTCGGAAGTCGCGCACGCGGTCGGCTACGACAGCGCGTCCCAGTTCAGCCGGGAGTACCGCCGTCTGTTCGGCGCCCCGCCGGGCCGGGACGCCCAGCGCATCCGCGCGGCCGAAGGCGTGCCGGTGCCCTAGTCCCGGACGCGTCCGCGGTCCGGCGGTGGGCGGTACCCGTTACGATCGCGAGGATGGAGCCGATACCCGTCGATCTGTCCGGGGTGCCGCAGACGCTGCTGTGGAACCTCGGGCGCCGCGCCGCCGCGGCCCGCACGGCGCGTTCGCCGCTCGATGACCCGCTCGCGATCGAGGTGGCCGGCCGGCTCCAGTACGACTTCCCTGACACCTCACGCGGTGCCAGCTGGCACGCGGTGCGGGTGGCGACCTTCGACGACGCGCTCCGTCGCTTCCTGGGCGAGCATCCGGCCGGCCAGGTGGTCGCGCTCGGCGAGGGCCTTGAGACCCAGTTCTGGCGGGTGGACAACGGCCGGGTCAGCTGGCTGACCGTTGACCTGCCGGAGACGTTGGCGCTGCGCCGCCAGGTTCTGCCCGACGGCCCGCGACAGCGCAGCCACGCCGGGTCGGCACTCGAGCTGAACTGGCTCGACCAGCTCAACCCGGCCGCGCCGGTGCTGGTCACCGCCCAGGGGCTGCTCCCGTACTTCCAGCGCAGCCAGGTTCATGAGCTGATCGCGGCGCTGGCCGGGCGGCTTCCCGGCTCGCTGTTCGTCTTCGACGTCGTCCCGGAGAAGATGCTCGAGCTCGTGCGCAGGACGTCCGGCCCCGAGCGTGACCAGGCGGTCGAGCTGTGGTCGTGGTCGTTCAGCCCGCAGGAGCGCGCGGCGATCAGCGCGATCCCCGGGGTCGCCAGTGTTAAGGATCTCGTGCCGCCGCGCGCGCCGGGGATGACGCCGGTGACTCTTCGGGCGGTTCGCCGTCTACCGCGCAGGGTGCGCTACGCACTGCCCGTATTTCCGGTCCTTCGGGTCAGGTTCCGCTAACCCGGGTCCCGAGATGAAGGCTGGTCGCCGCGGTCCTACCAGCGGCCGCGGTGCACAACGTCGCTGAACGGCCGTCGCTTCGGGTTCCGGATCGGCGTGAGCGGCCGGTCGGCTGGGTAGCCGAGCGAGATGAGCAGGGCCCAGTCGCGGTCTTCGGGGAAGCCGAGCAGCTTGCGGGCGAGTGACACGTCGGCGACGCCCGCGTGGCTGCTGCCGATGCCCAGGTCGACCGCCGCGAGCGTCATCGCCATCGTCGCCTGCCCCAGGTCGAGCTGGGCCCGGTGGAACTCGTTGTCAGCCGCCGGGCCGATCACCACGATCGTCGCCGCCGACCCGGCCACGTGGCCGGCCCCCACGAACACCTTCGACAGCTCGCGCAGCTGCTCGCGATCGGTGACGAGGATGAAGTCCCACGGCTGCCAGTTCTGCGAGGACGGGGACCGGCGGCCCGCCTCGAGGATCTGGTCGAGGTCCGCCGCCGGGATCGGGCGGTCGGAAAAGGACCGCACGTTGCGGCGCGATTGGATGGCTTCCCAGGTCTGCATATCCGTCCCAACGCCTGCCAGGGCCGGTTCATTCTCGGCCCTCGGCACCGGGTTCTAAGGGAAGAGCGGCACTGCCGCTCCGTAGCGGAGCTCGAAGTAGCTCCCTGGCTTGCGCGACTCGAGCAGCGCGGCCGCCTCGGCGACGTCGGTCCCCGGCGCCCCTGGTATCAGCGGATCGTGGTGGCAGAAGCAGACCCTTCCCGGGCTCAGGGTCTCCACCTGCTCGAGCATGAAGCGGGCCGATGACCCCTGGTAGGGCTCGCCGGACAGGTTGGGCCGGCCGGCCAGGGCCAGGAACGCGGCGTCCGGTCGCAGCCCGGCGAAGATGCCGGGCCAGTAGCCGGAGCTGCCGCTGAACAGGGCCGAGCCGTCCTCGGTCTGCAGCACGAACGCCAGCTGGCCGCCGTCGTGCATCGAGCTGTGGTCGAGCATGCTCTGGATGGCTTCGGCGACGGGGGCCGGCGCCCACGGGAAGCCGCCCGACAGCGTGCTGCGAACCTGGAGCCACCGATCCTGCGCGCTGATCCCGAGGTCGCCCAGGCATTCAACCGCTGAGTCGGAGTCGGCCGCCGCGAACAGGCAGGAGTGCTGAGCGGGCAGCACCCGGACCGAGGCGGCCGGGCCGAGGCGCACGGTCTCGCCTCCGGTGACCATCAGCAGCTGCTCGTCCGGCACGCCGTCCCGGCGCAGGATGCGGGCGCTCTCCGGGGA
>Ga0302311_10002960_pt1 | contig 18855 bp, 20 predicted proteins | sample III_Palsa_N1_3_FD_200449 | JGI IMG/M metagenome (GOLD analysis project Ga0302311, IMG submission 200449) | Peat permafrost microbial communities from Stordalen Mire near Abisko, Sweden - III_Palsa_N1_3 | ecosystem: Environmental > Terrestrial > Soil > Palsa > Peat permafrost | place: Sweden... | reverse complement strand
TGACGCTGTTTGCGCTGAGCAATGTGTGGATGGCACGCAAGCATCTGCTGGCCACCACAGGATAAGTGCGCCCACCGAGCGCATCGCTGCCATCAAAGGCAGCAAAACGAGGCGAGAAATCGCTACGTAACAGCGTGCATGTCCGTCATCGAGCATGAGCGACAGCGAACACGATCGCTGCAGCCATGAAAGCGAGATGATCAGACCATCCCTAGCTCACCACCGCCATGGATGGGGCTGGGCTCGGCGTCTAAATCACTGTCCGTAGCTCATCCCAGCAAATGGTGTATCTGGGTGACAGGTTCTGCCTCTGCATCGCCCATCGCCGCTCGCCCTTAATGCCAGCATGCCCATTGAGCCCCTACCCCACCTTGCGTTGGCTTTGTCCAGGGTCTGCATCAGACGTGCCCTTCGTGCGTCCTGCTCGCCGACCAGAGAACTTGGATACCTGGCTCAACCCAGACCCCAAGCATCTACAGGCCCAATGTGACATTCTCGACAACCCTGTCGACGCGTACTACGGACACGAACTGGTCAACCGTGACGTCGAGGACAGGGGCTGAAGCAGCGAGCACAGGCTGACGCCGCCCTTTCTGTTATTACCCAGCCGTCATTATCGTGTCAGTCGCATGCGCAACCAGTTACGCGTTTTCAAGCGCGACGATGCGCTCTTCAAGAGAGCTGATGTAACTCCATCCACCCCATTGCCTAGCCTCATCTTCCAGTTCAGCGACGCGCCGCTCCAACATCCATATGCGGCACGGCCACGCGCTGAGAAAGACTAGGGCTGCTCCCTGCTCTCGCCATCGACTGACGGCATCCAACTGCGGCACGTCAATGCCGCAGGTTGAGAAAAATTCAGCGGTAGCCACGGCGAAGTCATCCAACCAAAGCCATGTCATCAGGGCACGGCCATCGTCGGTTTCTTCATCAAACGCCCTTTCATTCAGTTCGGACGCCCATTGTGAGCTAGCGAGCCAACTGAAAAATGCGAAGCCTCGACCTTCCACATCAAGTTCGATCTCTTCGCCCTTGATGTCCTCGGCATCACAAAGCGTGCAATCACCGCCGCAATTCTTATTGAACCCTTTTTCTTTCCGAGCTGGCCAGATCTTCAGACCGCGTTCTACATCGAAGTCCCAGAGCAAATTGTCAGACATGGAAATCTCCTTGTTCGTAAGCGTAGGCATGCCTTGAAATGAAGCACTTACAGTGGGGCTAAGCGTGCAGGCTGGTTCCAGCCACCACCGATGAGCTGGATACGCTGCCCTGCTTCGAGTCGCACATCAGCTGCCTGCGTGACATTCACGATCTGGCCACTGTCCAATCGAACGGTGACTGATAGCCCAGCCTGAGCGCCGGCTGCATCGCCCAGCTTGTTGCCTGCGACAGCACCGCCTACGGCCAGCGCAGCAGTGGCCACCAGCTTGCCGTTGCCCTGCCCAACCTGATGCCCCAAAAGGCCTCCGACGGCGGCACCGATCAAGCTATCGCCCTCAGTTGTACCTGGTGTCTGGTGGATGGTGATCGTGCGAACGCTGAGTACCGTGCCAAGTTGCACCGCCTGAACCTGTTGCACTTGGCCAGCGTTGTAGCGGTCGGCGCTCGATTGCTGCCCGCCGCCAAGGGCCGAAGGAAGTGTGGCGCAGCCGGCGAGAGTCAGCACGAGCGCTGCCACTACACCGCGGGCAAGGGCGAAGGGAATGACGGGAAGGATCTTATGGAACATGTTCATGAGTAGCTCCCTGTTCGTTGAGTGACGACTGGCAATAGCGGGAGGGGATATCGCAATCGATGTCCCCTCCCCTACTTGTTGAAGTTTTCGCGCTCAACGTGCTGGGAGAAGGCTCACCGGCAGTTGGACGGCCAGTTATTCATGGGGCACCACTTCTGCGCGGCAGCAGGAGCTGCCTGCGCTGGCGCCTGTGCGGTCGGCTTGGTGAACTGCTCAAACATGGTCTGCTGCGCGTTCTGTTCGGCCACCACGTGCCGAACCTCAATGTGTCCAGCAATCAGAAACGCCACGAGGGCGGTCGCTGACAGCAGGACGCGTAGGTTCTCGATGGCGAGGCTGGCCACCATGGTGGCCAGGTCGGCGATGTTGTCGAGGGGATTCTTCATGGCGTGCTCCGAATGATGAGTTGAAGGTGCGGTGGGTGTTACAGTTGAATGCAGCCGCGTTGCGCTATTGGCCGTCCTCTTGTTCGTTCTCATCGCGCAGCACGCGCGCGGCCTCCGGGATCAGGCTCAGCCATTCAGCACCTACGCGGTCGATGGCCTCGGCCATCGTGTAGTCCATGCTGGCCAGCCAGTCGGCCCGGTTGAGCACCAGGGCGGCGGCAAGCTTCTCGCCGGTCGACAGGACACCGAAGCCTCCATGCATGGCGTCGCGGGCTTTGCTGATGATGTGATCTAGTTCGCTCATGGCCTTTCCTGGGGGCAGTTATTCGGCGAAGCACGGCAGTTGCTGCGCGGCTGCGGTGGAAAATCAGGCGTAAGCCGTCCAGTGATCGACTGGCCAAACGCGTAGGCCGTCCACGGTCGCAATCGGTTCGATCTTGCTGGCGCGCTGGAAGCTCGACAGGCGCACGGTGTTGCTCGAACCATCGACCTTGCAACGGATCGGCTCGCCCGTGAACTTGCCGGGAACTGGCGTGCAATCGCCCTGCATGCCGCCGGTGGCTTCGCTGCGCGCAGCGATGGGCCGCAACGTGACTTGCGTGCGGCCGTGGTGCGCGGTGACTTCGTAGTAGTCCACGTTGGTCTGCTCGTAGCCCCACATGCTCATCAGCACGTCACCGACGCTCAGCACGTGCGGCTGGTTGCGTTGGGCGCGACGCTCGGCGATGCGTTCCTGCGCACGCATCACGCCACTGGCCCAGTCGTTGGAGTACTCATTCCGCAGCTCCACCGAACGGAAGCTGTAGCGGAATGCCGGCTTGATTGCCTTGCCGTAGAAGGCAATGGCGCACAGCTTTCCGGCGGTGTTGGTGTAGTGGTAGATCGCGAAGGCATCACCCACCCCGCGGATTACGTCAGTGATGTGGCCGGTGAACTGCGCGCGGCGCGCTTGGTCGCGTTGCTCGGTGCTCATACTGGCCGGATGCGTCGTGGTGGTCATGGCTTGTGCTTCCTGATCGTGAGGTGGCTGCTGCTTTGGATTCTCCCGTCCTGCCTCGGAGGGAGCCTGCTTTTCGGCTTCTGGCTGGAGGCTCGCGCGCTTATGAAATTGATCGATCACACCTACGCACTCCATTTGAAGTCCTGCCCCGTCGGTCGCCTTGTAGCGACGGGCGCAGAGGCAGGAAGCGGATGCAAGGGGGCTCTTGAGTGAAGACGTTCAGTGCCCGGTTCAGCCGTGTCGGCTGAATCCGGCGCTGGGCGTCGGAACGCCCTTGCATCCGCGTACTGCCTCTGCGACCGCTTGAGCGAAAAGGCGACCGACGGGGTAGGACGATGGAGTCCTGGATCGAGGCGATTTCATGCGCGAGCTGGAAGCCGCTTTGCGCTCCTACCTCTCGAAGTTCATTGTCGGGCACCGCCTTTCTCGCGCAATACAAAAACGGCCTCGGTCACAGAGGAACACCGATCTGCAGCCCGATGAAGCCGCTCGCGCGCGCACCAAAATTAGGGACAGCAAAAAAACTCGCGGCCATGCCCGATGGTGATTCGATTCGAAACAATGCTGTGCCCATCGCCGGCGACGTCGGGATCTCACTTCGGCGATACCCGGACGCAACACCACCTGACAAGCCCGCATCCACGTGCCAGCCCTGCGGGTTGCCGATGTGGAGTGGCGTCCACTCTGCAAGGGCGTAGGCCGTCAGACGTCGATAACTGTTGTCGTAGGCTCCCACTGAAAGCGCCCAGTCTCCCGCGCTTCCCTCAGGGCGATAGGTGATACCCAGGCCGGGGTTGATCTGGTTGAGGTCGTGACGTGCCCACTGTTCGCCGTGAATGCTGACCGTGTTCACATCGAGCAGGATGTCTGCCGCGTGCGCAGGCACCGACGCGCCGAACCCGCCAATACCAGCGAGCAGGAATCCCACGGCAATCACTGCCTTTTGCCAGCTCTTCGCTTGGTTGATCACCTTTTGAAGGTTCTCTGGCGTGAGTAACTTTTTTTCCACCACGGGCGCGGGCTCGTCCGTCGATGGCTCCGCAAGTGTTGGTGATTTGGGAACCGGGTCTGGCTGCGGCGTGACCGTGGTATTCGATTGGGGCGCCAAGCCAATGAGACCTGGCAATTCATGATGATGTCGGCGGATAAGTAAACGAATCGCGGTTCCGCGATCGCGAGGGGACAGCGCACGCAGCGCGACGGCTGCCGGTTCATCATCGTGGAGTCGGGTTTCTATGCGCACTGGAATTCTCCGGGTCAGGTGAGGCAACCGAGTGCCGCCTCTATACTGTTAGGAGTTTTCGTGGTCGGGATTTCCCGGCATTGCACGTCAAGGCCCGTTGTCTCCCGGCAAATGCCGGCAGACAACGACAAAGACCGGCGAAGTCCGACAATTGCCGGGCTTCGCCGGTGCACTCATCACCAGCTGTATCCAACACCTGCGCCCATCGTCCGCTCGTAGCCAGAGATGGCACCGTGGATCGAAAATGACACGCCGCTGTTGAGCACATGGCGATAGCCGACGGCGACCGCACTGTGGCCTCCCGCGAACCCCGCACCGACAGCCATGCTGTTGTCGCCGATGAAGTTGCTGGCCATCCCAGTGGCGGCGCTGCCTTCAGCCGCCACACGCGCAATGGACTCACCGAGTTGGCCGACACGCCAGTCGGTGTATGCGTTCGCTTCATGCAGCGCCTGCGCCGTCTGCGCGTCGGTATAGTCCTGCGCCCACGATCGCACCTGCGCGACTTGCGTGTCGGTGTAACTATCAGCGGTACTCACCGCCGCCTGCCGCGCGGCCTGCACCTGGCCGACGTTCGCAGCATCGGTGCTGGCCGTGCCATCGGCGACGTTGCGGATCTGCGTACCCTGTGCCCCGGCGAGTGTCACGGTTCCTTTGCCGCTGGTGTCGTAGTCCACGGCTAGCGGATCGCCGGTACCGGTACCTGCTGGGCCTTGAGGGCCGGTTGCTCCGGTTGCCCCCGTCGCGCCGGTGGCTCCCTGGGGGCCTTGCGGGCCGGGGGTGAGCTGGATGTTATCGACGCGGGTGTTGACTGCGAGCAGACCGTTGTCGAGCGCAGTCAATGCACTGCCGACGTTCGTGTATGTGCCGGCCGCGCCGGGCGACGTCAGCACGTAGCTGGGCGCGGTGAACACGCCGCCCGCAAAGTTGGCGCCGCCGCCGAAGGCCGCCACGGCGGCCGCAAGCTGGCCGACATTGGTGGCGTCGCCGTCGTCGATGCCTGCCGCGAGGTTGACGATACGGCGATTCAACACCGCGTTGCCCACGCTCACAGTATTGGCTTCGGTTGCAACACTGCCAGCACCCAGCGAAACGCTATTCACGCCCGTCGCTTGTGCCATCTCACCGATAGCGATTTCGCCGCTGCCGCCATTGGCGACAGCATCATCGCCTATGGCGATGGAGTTCGTTGTTGCGGCTTGCGCGCCCAAGCCGCCGGCGAAACTGTAATCGCCCAAGGCCTGCGCACCTTGGCCCATGGCTGTGCTCGATACTCCGCTAGCCGTGCCGCCGCCGAATGCGGCGGCGTTCACGCCGCTGGCCAGCGAGCCAGAACCGATGGCGGTGCTGTATTCACCGCTCGCGGTGCCGTTCATCGCATCGCTATAGTTGCCACTCGCAAGGCCGCCGCCCACGACCGTGCTTGCTGTGCCTGTCGCCTGGCCACTACCGAGAGCAGTACTGTTCGTGCCGCTGGCTTTAGCACCCTGGCCAATGGCTGTTGCGTAATCGGCAGTTGCTTGAGCGCCTACGCCAAATGCACTGGCACTTGTGCCAGTCGCTTGCGAGCCATTGCCTACGGCCGTGCTGGCTACACCACTGGCCGTGGCGTTCGCGCCAAGGGCCGTCGCAGATGCACCAGAAGCGCTGGCCTCTTGACCCATGGATGTGGATGCGTCACCGGCGGCTGACGCGAGGTAACCTTCGGCAAGGCTGTTGCTCCCGCTCGCCACAGCGCCGACGCCGGCGGCGCTGCTTCCGCCACCGGTTGCCGATGCAAAGGGGGTGTTGGTGGCGGCACACGGGATTGGCTGGCCGGTGGTCGAGTCGACACCGGCCCAGCACGTCGCGGTGTACCCGCCGGTGCCTGTGGCCTGCGTGCCTGTTGCAGCGGCTGCCACAGTCGGCAAAAAGCTGGTTGTGATAGCAACAGCCATGGCTGTTGCGGTGAAAATCGAGATGTGTCGCATGGGTGGGTCTCCTTTTCGATGTCCCACCCGTTGGGAGTTTTCGCGTTCAATGATTCAAACCGCTGAGCGCTTCTACCTCACACGCAATTACTTTTCTCCAGCGAAGATGCGGCTGTGGTAGGCATCGATCATGGCCACCAGCGCTTCCCGGCGGCGCATGTTTGTGTTGTCCATGATTTCTTCCAACTTCCCGAAGGTCTCACTAGACAGCAGAAGATCAAGGCGTCGCATCTTGGGCCCTGACGGATCACGCGTCAGATACCGCATGCGCATCGCCTGGCGAGTCTTCTTTAGAGTGCTGCGATGTACTGGGCTGTAGCTCATGTTTGGATCTCCCGATGGCTTACCAGCGACGGCGACGGCCGCGCGTAAGGCCTGCGATGACAAAGACGACGACTATTCCAACGCATGCGAAAACAAGCGTCGCTGGCAACCCGAGATGCCTCACGATTTTGAAGATCGTTGCGTAGATGAGGCCGTGGATGATGGAAGAGAGCAAGGCGTGAAGCATCGTGGTTGGCTCACTGGTGATGACGCATGCCACGCACGATCCGGCGGACGTGTCATGCAGGGGATATCGAACTGTCGCGCATCCCGGATCTCCGTCCACGACGAGTTCTCACCTATTGGATGTTTTCGCGATCACGTCAGAGCATCACCGGCAGCGCTGTGGCCGCACCCGCCGCAATTGCTGCCATCGCGGCAACCAGCATCAGGCGTTCATGCCGGTCGGGCCAAACAAGTGCGACCTTCGCTGTAAAGAATCCGGCTGCGACGGCTATGCAACCGGCAGACGCTGCGATGGCGTTCCCACTGCGCAAGGCTTCGAGCAGTGCAATGAATGGAATGAGGCTGGCCACCAACGCCACACCCGCACGTGCGTGTTCATTGCCCTGTCCATGGCCAGCGGCCGCAAGGCCGACCAAGCTGGCACCAGCCGCAGCGGCCGTCACCGCAGCACCATGGTTCGTGATATGCGCCAATGCCAGCCACGCGAGCGCTGGCCACGCCACAAGCGGCATGGCGACCCGAAATAACCAACGGATTGCCGCACCTTGTCGGCCAGCCAGCATGGGTGCGAACAGCTCCATGGTTGCCAGCAAAAGTGCGATGCCGATCGCCGGCCCGGTAGGCAACACAATGCCGAAATAGAGGAACCCGACCCAGCACAGAAGTGCCGCAACAAGCAGCCGGATCAGGAAACCTTCGAGCGCGTTCTGCATGTTCAGACTCCAGGATCACAGGAAGTTGAGTGGGCCGCTGTCGGCGTTCATCTGCTCGGCCTCAGATTCCGCCTCGTCGCCCTCGTCATCGAATCCAGACGGAAGACCCGCATTCGATCCTTCCGAGGCTGGCTGCACGAGCGCAGGCGCTGCCGCAGGCAAAGAGCCATTGCGCCAGGTTGCAGACTCGATAAGCCGGGCGGCACCTGCACTGCGTGCTTCGGCAAATGGCTGCACCAACCGGCCGAGTGTGTCCTCGATGTGCATGACCAGCTCGACGCCTACCGGCGGTTCCTGTCGTCGCACGCGCAACCCCATCAGCTCGCCTGGGTGGATGACGGGATCGCGCACCACCTGCTTTGTCTTGCCCTGCACGGCACCACTTTCGGCAGTCGAGTTGATCCGCATGACTTCCCGCTCACCCACACGCTTGCAGACTGCCTCGGCGGTCTTGTCGCTGCTGCGCATGTAGATCCGAGTGGATTGCATGGCAAGCATTGGCGCGGCCTTCTCACCGCCCACCTTCGCCGACAACTGGGATTCGTCCTGCAACGCCGTGACCATCCGCATGCCACGCGATCGGCCCAGCTCCGCAATCTGCTGGATCTTCGCAAGCGCCGTTGCACCTAGCTGCGGAAACTCGTCGAGCACACTCCAATATCCGCCTGCGGAGTCGGCACTGATTTCCGGCAAGAGAGGACTCGATGCGATGGCTGCCACGCTGGCGAGCATCGCGCCAAAGATGCTTTCGCAAGCCGTCTGGTAGACCGTATGGCTGTTCAGCACAACGATTTGCACGTCGTCATGGGCTTCGCGCAATAGCCAGCGCCGAAGACTAAAGCGCTCCCTGTCGCTGTCCGCAGCGTCCAGCGCGGCATAGTTAAGGAGCCACGTTGTCCCTGTAGCCATGACCGACAACACAGCCTTTTCGCCCTGCGTCAATTCATCCGCGTCGATAAACGCACTTGGCATGAGCGTCTTTATCTGGGCATTACCCTCTGCAGCGCGACGGATGAGCGTGAAGGGATCGCCGCTGAGCGCACTGCCAAGATCCTTCCAACTCCATGCAACACCATGACGCAGTTCCGCGCGGATCAGGCCGGCGATCACCACTCCCGCACCATCGTGGAAGACTTTGTTCTGACCTTCGCCTCGACCCGCAACGCTTGCACCGAACTCGTCTGCGAGTGCCGGGCTGTCAATGTCGGCACTCGCATCCCACACTGCCGCGCGTTCATCCCACGGGCCAAGAAGAACCGTGCTCTTCGCGCTGTAATAGCGCTCGATAAAGTCCCCTTTCGGGTCATGCAGGATGATTCGATCACCGCGAGCGATGGCCTGATCGATGATGCTCGTCAGTACCACCGTCTTGCCACTACCCGGAAGACCCACGGCATAGACATGCCCGACCTCACGCGACCGAGCTAGATGGACGCCGCCAATTTCGATACCGCGCACACCTCCTCTCTGCTGCCCAGCACTGAACTGCTTTACCTCTCCCTCCTGTAGCGCCCGAACCGCAGCGATTGGATCGGAGTAATAGCGCGCTCCACGATTGTGAGAGTCGCGCTCCTGTGTGCTGGCCAGCCAGCCGCCAAGAACCGCGCCACCACAAGTGAGACAAAAAGCGATGGCGCTCTGCACGAAGGCCCACGCCCCAGCAGCGAACGTCGGAATCAGTGACGGCATGCCAACCGCAAGGGGTGTTGCAACAGCCAGCCCAAGCGACGCCCCAAGTACTGCACCGGCCGCGATTTCCTCGATGCGAACCTTGATCTGCATATCAGACCTCCTCACCCTTCGGTCGATGGGCAATCAGCATCAGCCGCAACGCGACCTGCATCCGCAACAGCAGTGAAGGTCGTAGCCAGCGTGCGCATTTACGCCATCGGCGGCGCTTGTGCTGGATCAGTGCCCATAACACGTAGGTTTCGCGTGCGTCCTCGTCCATGGACGCCGGGAAAACTCCTGGTGCCTCGAAGCGGCTCAACCACGCGTGCTCCTCGGCCGACGTGGGAATGCCGTGATCTGTGTATTCGTAGTGGTGATGCTCTTCAGACACCCTCGTCGCTCCCATGGCTACGGAGCGAAGCGCCCCGCCTACCAGTTAGGAGTTTTCGCGGGCAGCACACCTACCCGCACTTACCCTCGGTTTCATGCGTAGCATTCGGCCCGATCTGCTCCGATGCTCGCGGCAACGCAATGAAATCACTCTCCGGCATGGCGTCATAGGTCTGCAGAAAAGGCAGATACAGCTCGACGAACCATACCTCGCCATCCTTGCGGCCCGCATAGGGATGAAGGATCTCGCCGTCGGCCCGCCGGCGGTCAAAGCGCAGCACGCCGTGGTGTGGATATCGATGTGCATGTCGTGCTTTCAACATCCGGATCACTGCCTGATAGGGATAACCCGGATGCCCGCTGGTCTTGCTTTCATCGATCGCCGCCGCGATCGCCTCGATCTCAGTCCGGTGGCAGCGAGTCATCTCGGCTTCGTCGAATACCACTTCCTTGGCGATGTACGGTGGCCCCTGGTACCAATGAGGATCATTGCGGTCGAGCTGGATGGCCACGATGGTACGTGTGCCCACATCCGTGCATAGCCACCGGAAACCGGCGATCCCCACGAACTCCAGGCCGATATGAAAATCCGTATGTTTCATGGCGTCTCCGGAAGCGTACTGAGAAGCTCATTTTCGCCCAAGTTCACTCGGTTCAGACAAAGATTGCGCCGCCGGCGGCATCCAGAGAAACTCAGGTGGCCCAGAAACCCGCAGGCTAGGTCGGAACACCTTGGTCAATTTTCAACGGACGCCAACACCATAGGCACGCGGTTGAGATCGGCAGCACAATTTGCAAGCAGCGGCAGCTCCGATTTCATCCCGATTGACTCACCAAAGGCTTGGCCTATGGCCATGGGGAAATAACGATGGTTGTTGAGCACGCCTGGGTCGCGACCCCATACCGCGGCACCGGCCAACTTGGCGTAGCCACCCCCTACGAACTTCGCCATGCTGCTCAGTAGTGTTAAATCGATGATTTCGCCTGTATCAATGGTCAGCCAAGCATGCAAATTCACGCCAACACGCCCTTGTTGTTGGATCTCGGCAATAGAAATTCCGCGATTGCTCCAGCGCTTTAGTTCCCCCCACGTGGGAGAAAAAATGACCGAGTCACCTTTCCATAATTGGCCGATGGTCAACCATACGGCTCGCCCTAATTGCCTTTCATACTCGGGTGCCAAGTAGTGGCACCACTTCAAGCACTGACCCGCTGACATGGCTGGATCGATTACGCCAGCACGTCGCATAGGAGGCTCAAGGAAGCTGCCTTCCGAATCCAGAGCGTCCTCAAAGGCCCAGGCCGGCTTGGCAACGGCGAAGCCGCATGACTTGGTAAAGGCAGCAGCTTGGTCGAAGTTGCGCCTGTAGTCGCCTATTTCTCCTGCTGAACGTGGTATCGCAGGTGACCGGTGAGCCAGCTTACGTAAGAAGTTAATGATCATTGACTTCGCGCAACAATTCGGGATGACAGGTCACAAAGACCTGCGGATGCTTCAGCGCTACTACCACCCACGCGCCGCCGACTTGGCGAAGAAACTGGGTTAGGTGGTGGGCTGAATTGTGAGCTGGACGCCGAGCGCGGCGACGACGCGCTGAATCGTGTCGAATCGCGGATGCGCGTCGGAGCGCAGGGCGTTGTACAGGTTTTCGCGGCCGAGACCGGACATCCTCGCGATCTCGGACATGCCTCGCGCGCGCGCGACGACGTTCAGTGCATCTTGAAACTCGGCAGGGCTGCCGGAGGCGAGCGCATCACCGAGATAGGCGGAAATCGCTTCCGGGGTGTCGAGGTATTCCGCCGAGTCGTAAGGGATGGTTTTTGTCTTTGCCATGAGGGACCTCACAGGTTCGCCGCGAGTTTCTTTGCGGCCTTGATGTCGCGGTCTTGCGTGGCCTTGTCACCGCCGCAAAGCAGCACGATCAGAGCGCTACCGCGCTTCACGAAATAGACCCGGTAGCCGGGGCCATGATCGACGCGCAGTTCCGAGATACCTTCGCCGACCGGTTTCACGTCGCCGAGCAAGCCCGCGCGCACGCGATCAATGCGACGCATGATGATCGCAGCGGTAGGCTTGTCGCGCAGACCGACCAGCCAGGCACGAAAGGTTTCGGTTTGCTGGATTTCGATCACGGCATGATTGTATCGCATTCGATACACATTGCAACAGGCAACCGCTGAGTTCAGGGCTGTCTCGTCGATGGCACGGGCGATCCGGCCAAAATCAACCGCGCATTGCGGGCCTGCCTGCAGGGCGAGCCGGTGACGCTGGAAAACCTTCGCAAGGTCATCCGCGAGGAACTGCACACAGCCTAACAGTTCAGACGAGCACTCGGGCTCGTCATTCACCACTTGAGTGCTTTGTCTCTGACTCGCCCGGATCGTTGCCCGCTGTCGGTTGGTGTCTGAGCCTTGCCAGTTTCGGGCTTCGTCGTCTTAGGTTCCGTTTGGCTTTGTGGCGCCATTTGCGGCCTACCCTCAACCCTCAATTTGGCCTTCGTCGGCATCGTCGCTGCTCCGTGTTGTGAGGCCATCTGTGGCTTGGCCTCAAGCCTTGACCCGGCTTTCGTCGTCTTAGGTTCCGCTCCGCCGCCCGCGAGCCTATCAAGTCGCTGAATTTCCGCCTCGCGTTCGCCTTTGATGGTCTTTTCAACAGCCCGCCTGGCCAGCATGCCGCGCACAGCACCTGCGGTGCGCCCATTGGTCTGGTTGCGCACCTCCCTGCCCCGCTGCGTTTCATTCATCGCGTGATCGCGCTTGGTCAGCGCCTCGCTGTGCAGACCACCTTTCCCATCGTGGGCGTATCGGTGACCATGTCGGTCGTATTCCACGCCGTGCTTGGAGGCCATCGCATCCCAGTCCCTCTTCGGCTGGATGAGCCGCTGTTGGTCTGCCTGATGCGTCTGCAGGGCACGCCGCGCCAGCTCCCGACTGTCTGCAGTTTCGCCACCGCCACGCATGCGGTGCTCACGCTGCCCCTGCTCAAGAGCCGCCTCACGGCGCGCCGCCACTACTGCTTGATGCCGGTCGACAAAGCCCTTGATGCCACGCTCTTCTGTGAATGTACGGCCGCCATCGGTACTACGCGCCGTTCGCCCGTCCTCCGATCGCACCAGGAGCTTTCGTGCTTTCGGGTCTTGCCACCCCTGTTTCCGGCGAGCATCCGCAGCTTCCCAGCGGGCGTGCGCAACTACCTGCATCCCCCTGACCTTGGCCTTGCTTCGCTCTGCGTTCGTATTGGCAACGGCCACCTTCACATGGCGGACGGGGTTCACCATGCTCCGTCCCCTGCGAGCCGACTGCCGTTTTGCCTGCGCCTGCTTGTCGATGTTGCGAAGCATTTGCTTTGTAGTGCGATCAAATCGCCGCCGTGGTGCCTTGGCGGAGTAGTCCCGAATCCGATTTCCTAGGCGCTCAGCACCCTCCCCAATGGCGTGCCCCGCCGCACTGGCATACCGCTGCAACTTGCTGCTTCGCGGCTGTTCACCCGAGCCCTCTCGCTCGACTTGTTGGCTGCGCGCTACGCGCGCGGGCCGACGTTCAGCGTCAGGCGTCACTGACGCCGAACGCCGGCCACCATTCTGGCTTTCGACTGAAATATCGCTCCCCTTCATCGCCGTTTCCTTCCTGCCGGAACGACTCTCGATCTGTGCCGCAAGCTTCTTCCGATCATCGGTGTGGACAATGGCACTTTCCCGCGCGCGGGAAAGTGCGACGTAGGTGCGCTGTTGATCAGCCAACTTGCGCTGCCCCGATCGCATATTGGCGATCACCACATCTACCGTCCGCCCCTGTGCTTGGTTGGCAGTCTGCGCATAGGCTAGGTCGACCTTCGCCCCCTGCCTGGCGTCGATAGTGTGACGTCGGCCAGCAGCGTCCGTGGCCTCAATCCGGCCATCGTCCCGCACGCAATCAACAACTAGATCCGAGCCATTCTTGATCCGCTCCCCAGCCTCGGTACGAATAGCCCCTTTGGCAACGATCCTGTCCCCGGAGCCAATCCGAGATTGCACCGCCTCGTTCACCTGAAGCCTGTTCAATTTGGCTGGATCGAACGTCCACTCACGACCATCCGAGTACTGTGCAGTGATCTGCCCGCTCTCGATTCGGACAACCTCAGCCAGCTCGCCCCGTTTCGGGCCACCACGATAGTCCCGCCCAGCCTCAATGACATCGCCAACGTGATACCGAGCGGCATCAGCCCGTTCCTTTTCGGTCATCTGCCGATCTCGCAGCGTAGTAACCGGCCGCGTGTTCTGGACTTCACCAACGTCCATGCGACGCTGCTGGATTGCCTCATTGACCGCATCGCGGTCGGCACGAGAAAGTGTCACAACGAGGGTGTCCCTCCCCGCAGCCGTCTCGCGTATGTAGTCATCAGCGACAGCCTTCGCCGCCGCATCTGCCGAAGCATGCTCGCGCACATCCACCTTGTCGAGCGCATCGGACACCTTTCCGTTCAGCGCATCGTAGACAGCTCCCCGAAGACGTTCACTTCGCTGGCGTTTGATGTCGGTCAGTTCGTGAGTTGCATCGAGATGAACCGCCTTAATCTGCCCGAAGGCGGCCCCCGCCCCCACGCTACCGATCTGCCGGTCATCACCAACGAGAATGACGCGCGCAGCGCGCTCCTGCGCACGCTGGAGCAAGTCGCGCTTGTCGCCGGCGCTCACCATGCCCGCCTCGTCCACGATCCAGACTTCACGATGCGCGCGCTGGCCTGCGCGATCGCGGGAATGGTTGGCCGCCGCGACCGTCTGCGCTTCCGCGCCAATGGCATCGGCCAAGGTTTGTGCTGCGCTGTTGGTTGGCGCGAGCGCCCGTACCGTCCAGCCCGCTTCCCGTGCTGCCTCCGAAACAGTGGCGAGCACAGTGGTTGTCTTGGCGGTGCCGGCGAATCCCTGAATCACATGGAGGCCACTTTCGCTCGTCAAGATGTTTTGCACTGCCGCCCGCTGCTCCACGGAAAACGGATGACCACTTCGCCCCTCCTGACGCGCGATCGCTGCATCAATGGAAGCCTTTGAATTGTTGCCGCGCTGTTTCTCTCCGATCCGCACCTGGCCTTCGCCGGCCACAGCGATAGCCTTCGCTGCCGCCAGCATCTGCCGTTCGGTTTCCTCGCCCGCTCGGGTGGTAAACCCAGCTACGTATTCGCGGCGACCGCCAGCCACGTCTTGTAGCGTCTCGCGGGAGATCAGCCCTCCGTTCGTACAAGCGAGTTGAACCGCTTTTCCCAGTGTGAATTCATCAGCCCTGCCCTGTGAGAACGTCCGCGCTGCCGCAAGAATCTGGCGCGCAGTGAAGCGCGTCTCGCGTTCAGAAAGGTGGGTGATCGCATCACGGACGGCAGCATCCGCAGCCACCACGGTATGCTCGAAATCACCAGCCAAGTCCCGGCCGGAAGGTCGACGACCGAGAGCAAATCCGACTTGCACCGCTTGCGCTTCCCAGCGTTGATGCAGTTGCCCCGGCGGAAGGTGTTCTTTCGTCTTTCGCGTATCGAGTGTGGCGGCCTCACGGGCCGCTGCACTCGCATCCTCACGACTCAGGCCCCGCTCGGCCAAGGCAGCATCGATCTCGTTCCTTCGGCTCGAAAAATCGTCGCACAGTTCCTTGGAAATCTCCCGCAACTCAAAGCTGACGGCCCCGCCGGCATGCACCGTCCAATCGACGTTATAGCCCGCTTGCCGCGCACCGGCAGCGAGTGCGTTCATATAAACATTGTTGGCCTCGACCTGGGCGGAATAGAGGCCTTGCCGGCTATCGATGCTTGTCCAACGCCCAGTAACCAGGTCGTACGTCGCGTTGGCAATCACCGCATGACTGTGGAGCTGTGGATCTAGGTTGCGCGACGTCGAATGACGGACGACACCGGCGACAAGGTTCCCGGTATTTCGGTATGCGTAGCCGTCGGACATATCGCGCTGGCGAGTGATGATCGCGTGCGTTTCGATGTGATCGAGCGCCGCCCGGACAGCCGTGTCGTGTGCGGCCGTCAAGCGTTCATCCTTGTTCACCAGCGCCGCGACGCTCACGCTCTTTGGCGCGCTGAAAGTCACATCCCATCCCGGCGTATGACGCAGAGGATTCTTGACGGCCGCCGCTCCAAACGTGCCGGCCAGCACATCACGAAACTCTGTCGGATTGATGTCACCGCACAAACCCAATTCCGTTGCACCACGCCCATACCACGCTGCCGCGCTTTGGTCGGACAGGTAGTAATCGTCGCGCTCGCTGTAGTAGTCGAATGCTTGGGCAGCATTGCCGATTTTCGTTACACCGATCATGCTCGAAACCTCCTCACTTCCGATCCGTGGGCCAACGTGCTTCCGCCCACTGGGTGAACTTCTGGAGCCCGGCATTGATACGTGCCGCGCTTGCATTGAGCTCGGCCGCCAACGTCGCCGAAATCGCCTCAGTCAGCTCCGCCTTAAATTCGGCGAACTGCGCGTTTTGCTCATCACGCATGGCATGGAGTTGCTCCAAAAGCCGTTCATCCCGGTCATCGGCTGAACCGCGCTCAAGCGCGGATGCAGTGAGGTAGGCGTTGATCGACATGCCGAGATTCGCGGCATGCCTTGCGATCGCCTCCGCGTTCTCCGGTGACACACGTAACGTGAGTTTCTTCTCGTCCTGCATGGCTGTTTTTCTCCACGATTTGGCCGCGAGTCATGACGGCATGGCGGCGGCACCTGAAACCGCGTTGCAATGCGGTTTCAGGGTGTAGTGACGGCACATTGACGGCAAAAAGCGACGACCCCCATGCCGTCATCCACAACCCGCATCACCGCTGGATTTGCCGGGGTTTGAGCGCCGAAGGCGGTGGCGCAGCCGTGCATGGTGTGTGCGAATGAGCGCAGCGAGCGAGCAAGCGGACTTGTCCGCGACTTTCCGGGCCCCGCGTAGCGGGAATGAATCTCCGTTTTCACAGATCCGATGCTCATGCCGGCTTCGTCTCCGCACCCGACTTCACAACCGAAGCCTTCGCCGCAGCAGTTGCTTTTTGCTGTGCGATACGAATCAAGTCACGTGTGCAACCTGCAGCCCGAGCGAGGCGCAAAAGCTCCCGCTCGTCTCGCTCACGATCAGCGGCTTGCTCCGCTTTGAGTTGCTCGCGTAGCTTGGCGATTCTGGCTTCGATGGCATCGATCTTCTTGCTCATGTTCGTGTCCTCCTTTGTTGTCTGTACCTGTTGAAGTTTTGGCGATCAGATCGCTACCGCCCTCGTCGCCGGATGGACGACGACACAGCTGTTTTCAACGCGAATCGCAACATGGGAGACCCCGCGATCTTTGAGGTCGAGCAGTTGATCAACCACGGCACTTTCGACGGCACGTACCACCTCACGCACACCGTAGTCCGAGAGCTTCTCGGCCTTGGCGACGAGATCGATCAACAGTTCCGCGTCAACACTCACCACCTCGACGCCAGCCTCCGCCGCGAGGCCCATCAGGAAGCGACCCACGATGTTGGCAAGCGCCCGCCGGCTCAGAGGTTCAAACGGGAAAATGGCATCCAGACGTGCCAGCACTTCAGGCAGAAATCCGCTGCTTTTCAGCTCGTCCTTGACCTTGCGCGTGCGTTCGGAAGGATCGGCGGTCGCTGCCGCGATCTTGCCGATTTCGGCCTGCTTCGCGTTGCTGGTCAGCACGATCATGAAGCCCGAGGCGTCATAGACCTGCCCGGTCGATTGTTCGGTCAATCTTGCCTCGTCCAAAAGACCCATCACCGTCTTCAACACCACGGGATGCGCCTTCTCGATTTCGTCCAGCAAGATCAGCCCCGTGCCAAACCGGCCGATGGCGCGGCAGAGCTGCCCGCCATCCTCCGAACCGGCGTAGCCTGGAGGTGCTCCAATCAGTCGTTGCACGCCGTGCTCTGCGCTCAATTCGTTGCAATCGATGCGAATCATTCGCCCGGCGAAAAGCTCGGCTGCCAGAGCCTTCGCCAGTTCGGTTTTCCCTGCGCCTGTGGCACCCACAAACAGCGCAGTCATGACCGGCTTGTTGGGGCGTGCCAGCCTCACCCGTCGGAACGCTGTCTGCACGCATTCATGCACGACCGAGTTTTGGCCAATCACTCGATCGCGCAAAAATCCTTCCACTCGCACGGGGTCTAGGTGAGAAAAATCAGCGCGCTGACCCTGTGGCGCCTTGGCACCGAGGAAATCGTCCAACTGGTCTTGCTGGTCGGTGGGTACGAGGTCGAAAATGTTCTTCATGACTTTGCCTTCGAGGATGAGGATGAGTGCCGCAACGGCAGCTGCGGCGGCTAGCGCAGCACCGATTCCTAAGCCAGGTTGATCGAGTGAAAGGAGCGCCACTTGGGCACCAGCGCCCGCGACAAAGGCGCAGCCGGGGAACGCCAATTTCAATGTTGAGAAGTAGTACCGGAACTTCACCTCTGGCCAGCGCCGCAGACGGGCATAGACCAGTGCTGCTGACGCTGTAAGCAGCCCGCCAGCGAGGTCTTCAAGATGCGAAAGGAAAAGGAACGCGACCACAACACCAACTGCAATACGGACGCGTGACAAACCCTGAGGCATAGCCAGATTGAGGTTCGGGTTATTCATGGTTCGCTCCTGTTGCAGGCGTAGCCACTACTGAAAGCTTCGCCGGCGTCGAAGGCTGCACGTCGGCCGGGCGGTTGGTATCGCCACCCTCTCCAGGCGGCACGGCATAGGGCACTACCGGCACCGGCGGGGTTATGCCATCACCAACTGCAATCTGCGCAGCGATGCCCGTACTGGCCCCCTGGAAACCACCCCGACTCACTTGGATGACGAACGTGTGCCACCCCGTACTGAGATTGAGCGTGGCAGTCTGCGACGCTGGTTCGTTGGCAAGGGACAACGGCTGCCCCAGCGGCTGGCCGTCAATGGTGGCTTCCACCGTACCCACCCCTGCAGCGGCACGTAGGATTGAGATCGATTTGGGCGCATCGAGCTTGAACCAGGCTTGGAATTTCTGCGCCCAGTCCGGGCCACCACGCGCAGGGTTCTCCGACTGGAATTCAGTCAGTTGAGTCGACACCGCAACAGACCCCACTTGGGAGAGTTGGCCGAATTGGTCACGCTGGAATGTTGAAGACTCGACCCAGCCTGGCGCGATCCCGGGGGGTGGCGCGGACGGCTTGGCCATTACCTGCGGAACCGGGCTTGGGGTGCCACGGATTGCTTCTGACGGTGCAGGCGCTGGTGCAACGCCACCCCCTACCGCCGGCGGATGTGCTACC
>Ga0302311_10002955_pt1 | contig 18870 bp, 19 predicted proteins | sample III_Palsa_N1_3_FD_200449 | JGI IMG/M metagenome (GOLD analysis project Ga0302311, IMG submission 200449) | Peat permafrost microbial communities from Stordalen Mire near Abisko, Sweden - III_Palsa_N1_3 | ecosystem: Environmental > Terrestrial > Soil > Palsa > Peat permafrost | place: Sweden... | reverse complement strand
GGGACGCAGCAGGTGGGCGGTGGCCGTGCCGTCGGGCATCGATCTGGCGCAGCCTCCGTGAATCCGGCTTACCAAGCCGCCGCGCGGGGACCGGGCGCGCGTTCTGCTCCAAAATCAAGATGACGCAGCGCCGCGCGTGAGTGTGCGACGGGGCGACTTTCCGCCAGCGGACCGGACGCGAGGCTTTCGCGAACCGCTCGAAGCGACGAGGTTGGCGGCGCAATGAGTCTGTCGACGAGAACACTGGGCTGGGCCGATTTCCTCGCCGAGGGGCGCGGCGCGCGGCTGGCGCTGATCTGCCTGGGCGTCTGGCTGAACGCGGCCGACAGCCTGGTCACCTCGACCATCATGCCGACGGTGGGCCGCGACCTCGGCGGCTACGCCTACTTCAGCTGGGCGACCGCGGCCTACATGGTGGGCGCGATCCTCTCCGGCGCGACTGCGGCCAGGCTCTCGGCCCAGTTCGGCCTGCGCCGGGCGATGGTCGTCGCCGGGATCGTCACCGCGCTCGGCTGCGCGGTCAGCGCGCTGGCGCCGGACATGATCATCCTGGTGGCCGGGCGCTGGGTGCAGGGGCTGGGGTCGGGTTGGATCGTCGGGGCCTGCTATGCGGCGATCGGCGCGATGTTCCCGCAAAGGCACCTGGCGCGGATCTTCGCCGCGATGACCGGCGTCTGGGGTGTGGCGACTGTGCTGGGACCGCTGGTCGGCGGCGCCTTCGCCGAGGGCGGCCATTGGCGGGCGCTATTCTGGGCCTTCGCCGCCCAGTGCCTTGCCTTTATCGTCGCGGCGATCTGGCTGCTGCCCGAGGATGCGCCGCCGGCGGTGCAGCGCACGCCCTGGGGCCAGCTCGCGCTGGTGCTGGCCGGCGTCGGCCTGATCGGCGCGGCAGACCTGACCGGAAGCGTCGTCCTGGCGTCGGCCCTCTGCCTCGCCAGCGTCGCGACCTTCGTCGCCGCAGTCCGGATCAACGGCGGGGCGGGGGCGCTGTTTCCGCGTGCGGCCGGCGATCCCGCCAGCGTCATCGGCGCGGCCTACCTCTCCTACTTCGCCCTGACCGCGGCGGCGATGTGCTTCAGCGTCTACGCGCCAGCCTTGCTGCAGAGGCTCTATGGACTCTCGCCGCTGGCGGCCGGCTATGCGGCCGGGCTGGAGGCGCTGGGCTGGACCGTGGCGGCGCTGGGGGTCGCCGGTCTCAGCGAGCGCTGGCAGGGCTGGGTCATCCGCCTGGGCGTCGTCTGCATCGTCGGCTCGCTGGCGGCGCTGACCTGGGTGATGAAGGCTGGGCCGTTGGCGGCTATCCTGGTCGCCGCGACGGTGATGGGCGCGGGCTTCGGCTTTTCCGCCGGCTTCACCAGCCGGCGCGTGATCGCCGCCGCGTCGGACGAGACGGAACGCGAACTCGCCTCCGCCGGCATCAACAGCGTCCGGCAGGTCGGCAATGCGGCCGGCGCCTGCCTCTCGGGCATCGTCGCCAACCTGCTCGGCATGTCGGCCGGCATCGGCCTGGCGTCTGCACAGGCGTCAGCGGTCTGGCTCTTCGCGTTGTCCGTGCCGATGGCGCTGCTCGGTGCGATCGGCGCCTGGCACGTCGCCGGGGCGAAGGCGGAAGCGCCCTGAGGCGGCGCCGCCCTGTCTAGGCCTGGGCCGCGGGCGCGGCGGGCTTGGTCGCAGCGCCGTTGGCGGAGTCGCGCGGCGCGATCGGATCGGGCTTGGGTACTGCGGCCGTGACCGTCGCCGCCGCCGTGGTCGGACGCTGCAGGCGCAGGCTGCGGCCCTGGAAGAAGGCCCCGGTCTCCATCGCCAGCTGCTCGTGAGTAATGTCGCCATCCACGTGGCAGGCGCCGTAGAGCCGGACCTGTTTGGCGGTGATCGAGCCGGAGACCTTGCCGCGCACTTCGACGATTTCGGCGTAGATGCCGCCTTCGACCGCGCCGCCGTCGCCGACGGTCACGTGCTCGACCCGGACGTCGCCCTTGATCGTGCCTTCGACCTGGATCTCGCCACCGCCGGAAATGTCGCCCTCGAGCACCATGTCGCCGCCGATGATCGATGAGCCCTTCGGTGGCCGGGGGGCAGGACGCGCGGGCTCCGGCGCGGCCGTGGTCGCGGTCGGCGCGGCCTGCGGCGTGGCCGTGGTTTGCGGCGAGGGCGTCGCGCCCGGAGTCGCCGGCGTGCCGGGCTGCGGGGTGCTAGAATTTGGTTTGCTGAACATAGTCACCGGCCTTTACGAAGCGGAGGGGGTTTTCGGGGCGGCCGTTGACCCACACTTCGTAGTGCAGGTGCGTGCCGGTTGAACGTCCGGTGGACCCCATCGCGCCGATCCTTTGACCGACGGCGACTTGTTGGCCCACGACGACAGAGATCGCGGAAAGATGGCCATATCGGGTCTTGAACCCGTGGCCGTGGTCGACCTCGACCGTATTGCCATAGCCGTTGCGCTGGCCGGCGAACGACACGACACCCGGCGCGGTGACGTAGATCGCGCTGCCATAGGCGCCGGCGAAGTCCTGGCCCGGGTGATAGGCCGGCTCGCCGCTGAACGGATCGGACCTGGCGCCGAAGCCGCTGGTCTCGCGGACGTCGGGGCCGGTCGGATGGGCGAGCGGGATCGCCGCCTCGGACGCGGACAGCGCTTGCATGTCGGAGAGATCGGAAACCGCGTGTTCCAGCCGGCCGGCGAAATCCTCGTCAACATCCAGCACGGCCGCCAGCGCGCGGGGGTCCTTGCCGTCGATCAGCGGGCCGCCGAGACCGTCATTGGCCCCGGTGTAGGCGGCCGGATCGAGACCGGCGAGGCGGAACGCCAGCTTCAGCCGGTCGGCGCGGTTCTTGGCGAAGATCTCGGCCGCGTCGATCAGCCGGTCCTGATCCTGCTGCACCGTCTGAATGCGCTGCGCGGGCGATGCCTGGGCGGGGCTCGCCACGGCCAGCGCCGGCATCAACGCCTGCGCCGCGCCTGGCGCGCCCTTGAGGTCGGTGAGCAACAGGGCGAGCGCGGCGTGGCGCTTCTCGACCGTATTGGCCAGATCCTGGTAGGAGCCGCCGCTTGCATTCAACTGAGCGACGGCGCTGGAAAGGCGCGCGTCACGGTCGGCGATCCAGCGCTCGTAGCGCGCCTCGGTCTTGACGACATCCTGGTCGCCCTTCGACGGGGCGAGGAACGACACGAACGCAGCGGCCGTGGTGACTCCCATCCAGAGCGCAGCGGCCGCGACCCCGGCGGCGATCAGGAGTTGACGTTCGGTCGACAGGACAAATCCGCGCATTTCGCCGCCCGAGCGCAGATAGAGGTGGCGTTCCGGAAACAGCTCTTCCAGCCAAAGTGCAAGGCGCGCGAAGCGTCGTAGGCTCATGGCTTCCGGGGTCCCTCGAAAGTCCGACGGCTGCGCGATATGCCCCCATCTGAAGTGGCAGTGCAACCTACGTTTCGTCGCGTCGGGCCCCGCGGCCAAGGCGCCGCTTTTCCAACACAAGTTGGCCCCCATCCCGACCCTGGAAGTGTCAGGCAAGGCGAACTAATCGCGGCGAGGTTGCTGGTATAGCAAAGTGCAGACGCCGGTCGCCTTGACCTGAGACGACTAGTGGAAGCGCCGCCGCGGGCGCGACGTTTGGCCTCGGGCCGGGTTGCGGCTCTGGTCAAGCGGCGGCCGTTGCCTTGGCCGCCTCCAGCACCTCGGCGACGTGGCCCGGAACCTTCACCTTGCGCCAGACCCGGCGGATGACGCCGGTTCTGTCGATCAGGTAGGTGGAGCGGTCGATGCCCATGTATTTGCGCCCGTACATGCTCTTCTCGACCCAGGCGCCGTAGCGCTCGACCATATCGTCGTCCTTGGCCGATCCGAGCGTGACGGCCAGGTCGTACTTGGCCTTGAACTTCCCGTGGCTGGCCGCCGAGTCCTTGGAGACGCCCACAACGACGGCGCCCGCCTCGGCGAAGTCGCTCGCGGCGGCCGTGAAGCCCTGCGCCTCGGCGGTGCAGCCCGAGGTGTCGTCCTTGGGATAGAAGTACAGCACCACGGTCTTGCCCTTGAGGCCGGAGAGGGACACGCGGCCGTCGGCCGTGGGCGGCTCGAAGTCAGGGGCTTTGTCGCCGGCGGACAGGCTCATCGCGGTTTCCTCAGACAGCTTTCACAAGCACGATCTTCTTACGGCCTGCAGCCAGCTTGACCACCCCATCGCTGTTGAGGTCGCGCGCTGACAGCAGACGCTGGCCGTCGGTCTCCACCGCGTCGTTGACCCGCAGGCCGCCACCCTGGGCGAGGCGGCGCGCCTCGGAACGCGACGAGGCGAGGCCGGCGTCGGCGGCGACCGCCGCCAGCGCCACGCCGGCCTCGAACTGGGCGCGCGGAATCTCGACCGTCGGCAGGTCGTCCGAGAGCCGGCCCTCCTCGAACGCCGCCTTGGCCGCCGCGGCGGCAGCCTCGGCCGCGTCCGCGCCGTGGAGCAGGGTGGTAGCCTCATTGGCCAGCACCTTCTTGGCCTCGTTGATCTCGGACCCCTGCAGCGCGGTCAGCTTGGCGATCTCGTCCAACGGCAGCTCAGTGAACAGTTTCAGGAAGCGGCCGACGTCGGCGTCCTCGGTGTTGCGCCACATCTGCCAGTAGTCGTAGGGGCTGAGGCGGTCGGTGTTGAGCCAGATGGCGCCGCCGACGGTCTTGCCCATCTTCTCGCCGGAGGCGGTGGCCAGCAGCGGCGTGGTCAGGCCGAACACCTGGCGGCCGTCCATGCGCCGGTTGAGCTCGACGCCGTTGACGATGTTGCCCCACTGGTCGGAGCCGCCCATCTGCAGGGTGCAGCCATGGCGCTGAGCCAACTCCCTGTAATCGGTGGCCTGCATCAGCATGTAGTTGAACTCGAGGAAGCTCAGCGGTTGCTCGCGCTCGAGCCGCAGCTTCACCGAGTCGAACGCCAGCATGCGGTTGATGGTGAAGTGGACGCCGAACTCGCGCAGGAACTCGACGTAACCGAGCTTCTCCAGCCAGTCGGCATTGTTGACCATGATCGCGTCGGTCGGCCCGTCGCCAAAGTGCAGGAACTTCTGGAACACGCCCTTGATGCCGGCGATGTTGGCGTTGATCACCTCGTCGCTGAGCAGCGGGCGCTGCTGGTCCTTGTCGGTGGGGTCGCCGACCTTGGTGGTGCCGCCGCCCATCAGCGCGATCGGCCGATGGCCGGTCTTCTGCAGCCAGCTCAGCATCATGATCGAGATCAGGCTGCCGATGTGTAGGGAATTGGCCGTGCAGTCGTAGCCGACGTAGGCCGTCACCACGCCGTCGCGGAACGCCTGGTCCAACGCTGCGGCGTCGGTGACCTGGTGGATGAAGCCACGCTCCTGCAACACACGCAGCGCATCGGATCGGGGCTTGAACAACTCGGCTTCGGCAGACATGGGGACGACGGCTCCTGAGGGTTGGCTTTCGGCCGGAGACCGTCTCTTGGCAAGAGCCCGACGCCGACCTGATGGGCGGCGGGGCGTGATGAACCGGCCGCTCGCTAGCTGGGCGAGCGGTAGTAGCGGCGGCGAAGGCTGGCGCGGGCGGTCATCAGGGCGCTGGCTACAGCGTCAGGCCTATGGCAGTCAAGCCGGCCATGCGCGTCCTCGGTTTCATGACCGGCACCTCGCTCGACGCCGTCGACATGGCGGTGCTGGAAACCGACGGCGAGGAAATCCTTGGGCTGGGCCCGGCGGGCGAAAAGAAGCTCGATTCGGCGGCGCGGGCGCTGATCGAGCGCGCCATCGCCGACGCCCTGCGGCTGAAGGCCGGCGATCGGACCCCCGCGAGCTTCGCGCCGGCGGCCGCCGCGATCGCCGCCGAGCATGTCACGGCGGGCGAGGCGTTCATGCTGCAGCACCGGATTCTGCCGACGGACCTCGACGTCATCGGCCTGCAGGGGCAGACCGTGCTGCACGCGCCGCCGGGGCCAGATCGCGAGACTGGGCAGACCATCCAGCTGATCGACGCGAGCGCCGTAGCGCGGGGACTGGGCGTCCCCACCGTCTACGACCTGCGCTCGGACGATGTCGCCGCCGGCGGACAGGGCGCACCGCTCGCGCCGGTCTATCACGCGGCGTTGGTGCGCTACTCGGGCCTGCACGCCCCGACGGCGGTGCTCAATCTCGGCGGCGTCGCCAACGTGACGCTGGTGCGCTCGGACGGCGAGCTCGAGGCGTTCGACACCGGTCCGGCCAACGGCATGATCGACCTGCTGGTGCAGGATCGCACCGGCGCCCGGTTCGACGAGGGAGGTGCGCTCGCCCGGGCGGGCCAGGTGCACGAGCGGGTGCTGAACGCCTACCTGGATCACCCCTACTTCCGGATTCGTGGCCCGAAGTCGCTCGACCGGTTCGACTTCCCGCTGAACCGTGTGGTCAGTCTGTCGCTGGAGGACGCCGCCGCGACGCTGACCGCCTTCGCCGCCGAGACGGTCTGGCGCGGTCTGCAGATCTGCTCGGAGATCCCGCTGCGGCTGGTGATCTGCGGCGGCGGGCGGCTGAATCCGGCGCTGATGGACGCGATCCGCGAGCGCGTCCATCTGCCGGTGATGACCGCGGAGGACGCCGACTGGCGCGGCGACTCGATCGAAGCCGAGGCCTTCGCCTTCCTGGCGGCGAGGGCTTACCTCGGCCTGCCGATTTCGTACCCCGGCACCACCGGCGTCCCCGAGCCGATGACCGGCGGCCGGATCGCGCTGCCCTAGAACGCGACTATCGGCCTGGCCTCGGCTTGCTGACTGCGGCGTCGATCAGCACGAGCATCAGGACGAACGCCGGCACGATCGCGTAGAGCGCGACGCCCGCGGCCAAGCCGAAGGCGTCCGACAAGGCGCCGGTCGCCAGCGGAAAGCCCATTCCGGCCATGCCGATCAGCGAGACGACCGCGCTGACCGAGCCCGCCTGGCCAGGGCGCAGCGCCAGCACCTCCGCCTGTAGCGTGGCGTAGAAGATCGCGCTGAAGAGTCCGAACACCAGCGCGGCCTGCGCCTGCACCGCCAGGGCCGGTGCAAAGATCGCGATCGGTAGCGCCAGCGTCATGACAATCGCGGAGACCGCCAGGGTCGATCCGCTGGATCGCTGGCCGACCAGGCGGCCGTAGAGACTGAAGCCGCCGAACTGGCCGATGACCCAGGCCAGCACGACGGCGTTGGCGGCCGCGGCGGTCTGGTGACGGTCTCGTTCCAGGAAGGCGATCAGGAACGCCGCCAGCGGCTCGTCCAGCAGGCCGAACAGCCCCATGATCAGGGCGAGCAGCAGCACGCGGCGGTCGACGATGAGCGCCATCACGCCAGCGAACGGATTGGGCAGCTGCCCGGGCGGCCGCGGCGGCGGGAAGCGTTGGCTGGCGAGCCAAGCCGCGTAGGCGAACATCGCCGCGCCGCAGGCGATGAAGGCGCCGCGCCAGCCGAGCCCAAGCGCCGCAAACAGGCCTAGCGTCAGCGGTCCCAAGAAGTCGCCGACCGACGCCCAGGCGTTCATGCGCGACAGCGCCCGCGGCAGGTCATCGCCGGCCAGATCTGTCAGTGATACTTCGCAGCCGTGCACGAACGCATCGCTGGACGCGCCCCAGACGAAGCCGGCGGCGATCATCACCGGGAGCGAGTAGGAGAGGCCGAACGCGAGCAGCGCCGCGCCGTACCCGACGGCGCCGAGCGTCGCGATCCAGCGGCGGCTGACATAGTCGGTGGCGATGACGAAGAATTCGCCCAGCAATCCGCCGGCGGGTAGTGCGACCAGGATGGCGCTGGCCTCGGCATAGCCAATCCGGAGATCAGCGCGGATCGGCTCCAGCGCGCCGGCCGGCAGGAAGGTGGTCCATTCGTCGGCGAACCGCACCAGCAGCAGCGCCGCCGCCAGCGCATAGGGCGCGCGACTCAGCGGCGGCAACGCCCACAGGGCGAGCCGCTTCAGCCGGCGGAAGACTTGCTCAGATCAACAGGGGGGATCCATGCGCGGACGATGGCACACCGTTCGCGCCGCGCCCACCCGATTTCGATGCTGCGATGTTACGCCGGCTCGGCCGCCAGGCGGCGGTCGAGATAGGCGCCGACGCGCTTCTCCACCTCGGGCAGCTCTTTCTGCCAGAAGTGGCCGGCGCCTTCGACCAGGTCGTAGTCGATCACGATGCCCTTCTGGGTGCGCAGCTTGGAGACCACGCGCTCGACCTCGATCGGCTGGGTGATGGTGTCGGCCGAGCCGTGCAGGATCAGCCCCGACGCGGGGCAGGGGGCCAGGAACGAGAAGTCGTAGGTGTTGGTCGGCGGCGAGACCGAGATGAAGCCGTCGGTCTCCGGCCGGCGCATCAAAAGCTGCATGCCGATCCAGGCGCCGAAGCTGTAGCCGGCGACCCAGCACTGCGAGGCGGTTGGGTTGGTCGACTGCAGCCAGTCCAGCGCGGTCGCAGCGTCGGCCAGCTCGCCGATGCCGCTGTCGAACTCGCCCTGGCTGCGACCGACGCCGCGGAAATTGAACCGCATCACCGAGAAGCCGCGCTTCATGAACAGGTGAAACAGCTGTACCGAAACCGGATTGTTCATGTGGCCGCCCGCCTTCGGGTGCGGGTGCAGGATCAGCGCGATCGGCGCGGTCTCCTCCTTGCGCGGCGAATACTGGGCTTCGATCCGGCCGGCGGCGCCGGTGAGAACCAACTCGGGCATGACGTCCTTCAGATAGGCGCGGCGGAATAGTTGACCGCGGCGCTAGGTTTTCCTACATGCCCCCGAGAGGGCGCATTGCAAGGCCCCGTCCCCAAAGTCGTCTTCGGGCGAGGGCGGCGGCTTTTAGCAAAAGCGGTTCGGAAATAGCGAGAAAATAGCGGCGGACGGTCAGATGCAACTTTCGACCAAAGGACGCTACGCCGTGATGGCGATGACCGATCTCGCCGGGCGGGGCGGTGATCGCGCCGTGTCCGTGGCCGAGATCGCCGATCGCCAGCAGATCTCCCAGGCCTACCTGGAGCAGATCTTCGCCCGCCTGCGCCGGCGCGGCATCGTCACCTCCCATCGCGGCCCCGGCGGCGGCTACCGGCTGGCGCGGCCGGCGGCCGAGACCACGGTCGCCGACGTGGTGATCGCCGTCGACGAGCCGCTGCGCGCCATCCGCTGCGGCGGTGGCAAGACCGGCTGCATGAAGGATGGCGCCCGGTGCCTGACGCACGATCTGTGGGAAGAGACCGGGCGGCATCTGCGCGACTACTTGGCCAGCGTATCGCTCGCCGACGTGGCCAGCGGCAAGCTGCGGCGCCCAGCGGAGGCGGCGGCTTGAGCGCCTACCTGGACTACAACGCGACGGCCAAGGTGCGCCCGGAAGCGGCGGCGGCGATGGCGCGCGCGCTGGAGATCGGCGGTAATCCGTCGTCGGTGCACGCTGCGGGACGCGCGGCGCGGGCCATCGTCGAGGGTGCTCGCGCTGACGTCGGGCGGCTGGTCGGCGCAAAGCCGGAGAGCGTGGTCTTCGTCAGCGGCGGAACGGAAGCCAATGCGTTGGCGATCGAGAGCGCGGTGCGGGGCGGCGTGGGACGGATCATCGTCGGCGCGACCGAGCACGACGCGGTGCTGGAGAACGCCCGCGCTGCTGGCTTGCCGCTGGAGGTCTGGCCGGTTGATGGCGACGGCGTCGCCGATCTCGCCTGGCTGGCGGACGGCCTGAGGCGCTGGCCGCGCGCCCTTGTCTGTCTGATGCTGGCCAACAACGAGACAGGTGTGATCCAGCCGGTCGCCGAGGCGGCCGAACTGGTGCGCTGCGCCGGCGGCTGGCTGCACGTCGACGCGGTGCAGGCGGCCGCCAAGATTTCGATCGATTTCAATGCGCTCGGCGCCGATACGCTGGCGCTGTCGGCGCACAAGCTCGGCGGGCCGCAGGGCGTCGGGGGCCTGGTCGCCGGGCCTCGCGCGACGCTGTCGCGGCGGCTGCACGGCGGCGGCCAGGAACGCGGCTGGCGGGCCGGAACGGAGAACCTGCCCGGCATCGCCGGTTTCGGCGCCGCTGCCGCCGTCGCGCAGCAGGAACTCGGCGCCCGGGCCGAACAATCGGCTTGGCGCGACGCTCTCGCCACGGTCGTCACTCGCGCCGGGGCCGAGGTGCTGGGCCAAGGCGCGCCGCGCCTGCCGCAGACGCTGTGCTTCGCTGCGCCGGGGTTTGCCTCCGAGTTGCAGGTGATTGGGCTGGACCTAGCCGGCGTGATGGTTAGCGCCGGCGCGGCCTGTTCGTCCGGCAAGGTCAAGCCGAGCCGGGTGGTCGAGGCGATGGGCTGCCCGGATCTTGCGCCTTGCGCCATCCGCGTGAGTGGCGGCTGGGCCAGCACCGCCGCCGACTGGGCCCGCTGCGGCGAGGCCTGGACCGAAATCTTCGCCCGTCACCAGGCGCGCCGCCGCGCCATGGCGGACGCGTAAGGAACCGCCATGGCCGCCGTCAAACAGACCATCGATCAAGTGGAGACGCTGGAGCGCTACAAGCACGGTTTCGTCACCGACATCGCCCAGGACTTCGCGCCCAAGGGACTCTCCGAGGCCACCGTCCGCTACATCTCGGCGCAGAAGAACGAGCCGGCGTGGATGCTGGAATGGCGGCTGTCGGCGTTCGAGCGTTGGCTGGCGCTGGAAGAGCCGACCTGGGCGCGGGTCGGCTATCCGAAGATCGACTACCAGGACGCCTACTACTACGCCGCGCCCAGCCAGAAGGCCGGACCGAAGAGCCTGGACGAGGTCGATCCGGAGCTGCTGGCGACCTACGCCAAGCTGGGTATCCCGCTGAAGGAACAGGCCGTGCTGGCCGGCGTCGAGGGCGCGCCGCGCTATGCGGTGGACGCGGTGTTCGACAGCGTCTCGGTGGTGACCACCTTCAAGAAGGAGCTGGCGGCGGCCGGCGTGATCTTCTGCCCGATCAGCGAGGCGATCCGCGAGCACCCTGAGCTGGTGAAGCAGTACCTCGGCACGGTCGTCCCGGTGTCTGACAACTACTTCGCCTGCCTCAACAGCGCGGTCTTCTCCGACGGCAGCTTCGTCTATGTGCCGCCGGGCGTGCGCTGCCCGATGGAGCTGTCCACCTATTTCCGCATCAACGCCGCCGAGAGCGGCCAGTTCGAGCGCACCCTGATCATCGCCGACAAGGGCGCCTACGTCTCCTACCTGGAGGGCTGCACCGCGCCGATGCGCGACGAGAACCAGCTGCATGCCGCCGTGGTCGAGCTGGTCGTGCTGGACGACGCCGAGATCAAGTACTCGACGGTGCAGAACTGGTACCCCGGCGACGCCGAGGGTAAGGGCGGCATCTACAACTTCGTCACCAAGCGCGCCGACTGCCGCGGCGACCGCTCCAAGGTCTCGTGGACCCAGGTCGAGACCGGCTCGGCGATCACCTGGAAGTACCCGTCCTGCATCCTGCGGGGGGAGGGGTCTTCGGGCGAGTTCTACTCGATCGCCATCACCAACAACCGCCAGCAGGCTGACACCGGCACCAAGATGATCCACCTGGGAGCCAACACCCGCTCGCGGATCATCTCCAAGGGCATCTCGGCCGGACATTCGTCCAACACCTATCGCGGCCTGGTCTCGGCGCATCCGAAGGCCAAAGGCGCGCGCAACTTCACCCAGTGCGACTCCCTGCTGATCGGCAAGCACTGCGCGGCCCACACCACGCCCTACATTGAGGCCCGCAACGGCTCGGCGCGGTTCGAGCACGAGGCCACCACCACCAAGCTCTCCGAGGACCAGCTGTTCTACGCCATGCAGCGCGGGCTTTCGCAGGAGGAGGCGGTGCAGCTGCTGGTCAACGGCTTCGTCAAGGACGTGCTGCAGGAACTGCCGATGGAGTTTGCGGTGGAGGCGCAGAAGCTGGTGGCGATCTCGCTCGAGGGGAGCGTCGGGTGATGCTGGAGACCATCGATCACGTGCAGGTCGCGATGCCGGCGGGCGAGGAGGCCAAAGCGCGGTTGTTCTACGAGCAACTGCTCGGTCTGCCGGAGCAGCCGAAGCCGCCGGAGCTGGCCAGGCGCGGCGGGTGCTGGTTCGAAAGCGCGCGGGTCAAGGTGCATTGCGGCGTCGAGACGCCGTTCAGCCCGGCGAAGAAGGCGCACATCGCGTTTCGCGTCGATGACGTCGCGGGACTCGCCCAGCGCGCCAAGGCCGCCCGCTACGAGGTAGTCGACGACGACCTGCTCCCCGGCCACGAGCGCATCTACATCTACGACCCGTTCGGCAACCGCCTCGAATTTCTGAGACCGCTGTGAGTTCAATGCTTTCCATCAAGAACCTCTCCGCCGCCATCGACGGCAAGACCATCCTGGACGGGCTCTCGCTGGAGCTGCCGGCGGGCGAGGTGCACGCCATCATGGGCCCGAACGGGGCGGGCAAGTCGACACTGGGTTACGTGCTGACCGGGCGCGACGGCTATGAGGTCACCGCCGGCGAGGTGCTGCTGAATGGCGAAGATCTGTTGGCGCTGACCCCGAACCAGCGCGCCGCCAAGGGCGTCTTCCTGTCGTTCCAGTATCCTATCGAGATTCCCGGCGTGCCGGCGCTGACCTTCCTGCGTACGGCGCTGAACGCGCAGAAGAAGGCGCGTGGCGAGGACGAGGTCGGGGCGCCGGCTTTTCTGAAGCTGATCCGCGAGCAGTCGGCGGCGCTGAAGATCGATTTCGAGATGCTTCGCCGCGCCCTCAACGTCGGTTTCTCCGGCGGCGAGAAGAAGCGGATGGAAATCCTGCAGATGGCCGTGCTGGCGCCGAAGCTGGCCATACTCGACGAGACCGACAGCGGCCTCGACATCGACGCGCTGCGGATCGTCGCCGAGGGCGTCAACGCCATGCGCGCGCCCGATCGCTCGATGCTGGTGATCACCCACTACCAGCGCCTCTTGGACTACATCCGCCCCGACCGGGTGCACGTGCTGGCCGGCGGGCGGATCGTGGCCACCGGCGGCCCGGAGCTGGCGCATGAGCTGGAGCGCGAGGGCTACGACAAGTACGCGGCGGTCGCTGCATGAGTCTGGCGCGCGCCATCGAGACCGGCGATCTCACCCAGTTGCCGTCCCGCCGTGACGAGGACTGGCATTGGACCGACCTGCGCGGCCTGATCCGCGAGATGCCGGCGGTGTCGCCCGAGGCGTTTCCACGCCCCGGAGACGACCGCTGGGAGGCGTTCGCCGACATGGTGGTCGGTGTCACAAACGGTCGTGGTCCGACCGATCTAGACGTCGAAGCAGGCGAAGCGCGGTTTGTTGTTTGGCGATTTTTGGCTGCGAGCGGCGCGTCTGCTCATACGTCGGAGTTCTGGGTAGAGCTCGGTGAGGGCGCCGAGCTTACTTTGGTGGAGAGCTACGAAGGGTTCGAGCCGGACTATGTGCGCCAAATCAGTGTGAACTTCAGCTTGGCGGATGGAGCCAGGGTCGAACGGATCGTTGTCTGTTCAGACCAGGCGAGCGGCGTCACCGTGAGCACCGCGGACGTGACGCTCTCGCCAGGCGCCAATTTCGCCCAGACCGTGATCACGTCCGGCGCGCGGCGCCAGCGGATCGAGACCCGTGTGGTTCACCCGGGCGGTGGCGCCTCGGCGCGGCTGGACGGCGTCTACATGCTGGCCGATCAGCGCCACGCCGACATCACCACGGTCGTCACCCACGGCGGCCCGCACGGAACCACCGACCAGCTGACCAAGGGCGTGGTCCGCGACCAGGGTCGGGGCGTGTTCCAGGGGCGAATCGTCGTGCGGCCGGGCGCGGACAAGACCGATGCGCGAATGGGTCACCACGCGCTAGTGCTGTCCGACCGCGCCGAGGTGGACGCCAAGCCGGAGCTGGAGATCTTCGCCGACGACGTCGCCTGCGCCCACGGCAATACGGTCGGCGCCCTGGACGAGGACGCGCTGTTCTACGCCGAGCAGCGCGGCATCCCCGCGGACGCGGCCCGCGCCATGCTGACCGACGCCTTTGTCGGCGAAGTGGTGGACCGGATCGAGCACGAGGGCGCCCGCGCGGTGGTCCGCGCCTGGGTGGCGGAGCGCTTGCGATGAATATCCTCACCTGTAGGGGGAGGGGGACCGCGTGGCGGTGGAGGGGGTACGCCTCAGGCGCTGGCTTGCGCCGATTGATGCTGTGCCACCTCTCGCGGTCCCGAGCTCTGCCCAGAGCCCCCTCCACCCCTTCGGGGTCCCCCTCCCCCTACGTGGGAGGAGCATCGTGACATTCGACGTCGAGAAGGCCCGCGCCGAGTTTCCGATCCTTCGGCGGCGGGTGAACGGGCAGCCGCTAATCTATCTCGACAGCGCGGCCTCGGCGCAGAAGCCGCGGGCGGTGATCGAGGCGATCAGCGGGGCGATGGAGCACTCCTACGCCAACGTCCATCGTGGCTTGCACGCGCTGGCCAATGAAACGACGGAAGCCTATGAAAAAGCGCGTGAAAACGTGCGTAACCTGATCAATGCCGCGAGCGCGTCGGAGATCGTTTTCACCAAGGGGACGACCGAGGCGATCAACCTCGTGGCGTCGTCGTTCGGCCAGTCGCTCCGCGAGGGTGACGAGATCATTTTGTCCGTAATGGAGCACCACGCCAACATCGTTCCCTGGCACTTCCTCCGAGAACGGAAGGGTGTGGTGCTGAAATTTATTCCGGTCACGGACGCTGGCGAGCTAGATCTGGCGGCCTACCGCAATTTGCTCGGGCCCAGAACCCGGATGGTGGCGGTCAGCCACATGTCGAATGTGCTGGGCACGGTCAATCCGGTGGCCGAGATTATCGCCGAGGCGCACGCCGCCGGCGCCCTGGCCCTGATCGACGGGGCCCAGGCCGTGGTTCACGGCGTGGTCGACGTCCAGGCGCTGGACGCCGACTTCTACGCCCTCTCCGGCCACAAGCTGTACGGGCCGACCGGGATCGGCGCTCTCTATGGCAAGGCCGAGCGCCTCGACCAGCTGCCGCCATATCAGGGCGGGGGCGAGATGATCGGGCGAGTGTCGCTGGCGGAGATCACCTATGCCGACCCGCCGCACAGATTCGAGGCCGGCACGCCGCCGATCCTGGAGGCGATCGGCCTCTCGGCGGCGATCGAATGGCTGGCGACGCTGGATCGCGACGCCGTCGCTGCGCATGAGCACGCCCTCTACGATCGGGTGAAGAGCCGGCTGAACGGCGCCAACTGGATCAGCGAGATTGGCCAGGCGCCGGGCAAGGCGGCGATCTTCAGCTTCACCATGGAAGGGGCCCACGCCCACGACATCGCGCAGATTCTGGACCGTTACGGCGTCGCCGTGCGCGCCGGCACCCACTGCGCCGAGCCGCTACTGGCCCGCTTCGGTTTGACATCGAGCGCTAGAGCTTCTTTCGCCCTATATAACACCCTCGAGGAGGCCGACTCCTTCGTCGACGCCCTCGAAAAGACCAGGACCTTTTTCAGTTGATGGACGACGCCAGCATCGCCCCCGAATCCGCGCCCTCCGCCCTCGGCCAGGCGGAGCTCGACGCGCTGACCGACAAATTGGTCGAGAAGCTGAAGACCGTGTTCGACCCGGAGATCCCGGTCGACATTTACGAGCTCGGCCTGATCTACAAGGTCGACGTTTCTGACGACAAAGACGTGGTGATCGACATGACCCTTACCGCGCCCGGCTGCCCAGTGGCCGGCGAAATGCCGGATTGGGTGCGCGATGCGGTGCTGAGCATCGAGGACATCAAGTCCTGCACCGTCAACCTGGTGTTCGACCCGCCGTGGGATCCGTCTTTGATGTCGGACGAGGCGAAACTCGAACTCAACATGTTCTGACCCCATATCATCGCCATGGAAACCGTACTTCAGCCCCGAGCCCGCCGTCCGCGCCCCAAGGTCGTGACGCTCACCGATCGCGCCGCCGGCCGTGTGAAGGAGATCATGGCCCGTGCGGAGAAGCCCTACATGGGCCTGCGCGTCGGCGTGAAGAACGGCGGCTGCGCCGGGCAGGAGTACGTGCTGGAGTATGCCGAGGCCGCCGCGCCGCTGGACGAGGTGGTAGAGGACAAGGGCGTCACTATCCTGGTCGATCCCAAGGCGGTGCTGTTCTTGATCGGCACCGAGGTGGACTACGAGGTGAGCCGACTGGCGGCCAAGTTCACTTTCAGGAATCCCAACCAGACCGACGCTTGCGGCTGTGGCGAGAGCGTCACGATCGAGCCGGCCAAGGCGCTTGAATAGGCGCGCGGCGACGCTCCGCAGGGGTCCCTAGGACAACGTTAAGCAAAATCTTCGATTGTTCGGACCTCGTCCACGCGGGCAAGCGTGGCTGGGGAGGCGGCGCTGACCGAACAAACCGAAAAGAGCGCCCAGACGGCGCCGCTCGATATGCTGCTGCGGCTCGCGGCGCGAAGCGGCGCTGCGCCGGCGCAGCTGTGTGTCTTCGAAGGCCCGAACCGAGGCTCGCGCACCTCGGATGCGCGGGCGCCTGACGTCAGCGACATCGCCCGCGAGGCCGTGGTGCGCGGCCGGCTGACCTGGGGGCTGAAGAGCTTCGCCGGCCAGGCCTATGACGTTGTCGCCAGGCCAGTGTTCGCCGCCGGCCGGGCCGTAGGCGCGGTTTGCCTGTTCGGTGCGCCGACCGGCGACGCCACCGAGGACGTCATGGCCGACGTCGCGGTGATGATCAGCCGCGAGCTCGACGGCGAGGCCGGCGGTATCGCGCCGGAGGGCGCAGGCGCTGCGCAGATTCCACCGATGCTGGCGGCGATGATCGACAGCGTGCCGCTGGCGGTCGCGCTCTACGACACCGACTTCAGGCTGCTGCGTGTCAGCGAGCGCTGGGGCTTCGACTTCGGCCTGCTGCCCGAGCGCATGATCGGGCGCCATATGTTCGAGATCGATCCGACCGCGCGTCGGTGGGAGGCCCAATACCGCAACTGCATGCAGGGCGAGCGGCTGGTCGCGGACCGTGTGCCTATCACTCGCAAGGACGGCAAGACCGTCTACATCAACGCCGTCACCATCCCCTGGCGGCGCACAGATGGCCGGATCGGCGGCATCATGGGCATGTACCAGGTGCTGATGGACGATCGCGGCGAGGAATATGAGCTCGTCAACGCCCAGCGTCGGCTCGAAGCGGCGATCAAGCTGGCCAGCATCCACGTTTGGGAGATGGACTATCGCACCAAGTCGGTCTGGGGCATGGGCGACGCCTTCGTCGAGGAGGAGGACGTGGTCGGCTTCCTCGAAATGTCGAAGGACATGTCGGCCGGCATCCATCCGGAAGATCGCGAGACTGCGGCGGCTGAGCTGGCCGAGGCTAGACGCGAGCGACGCGCCTACCGCGGCGAATATCGGCTCTATCGCCAGGACTTGCGCGAAGTCTGGGTGTCGGCCGCGTCCGCGGATCACTACGGCGAGGCCGATGAGATCGAGACGCGCCTGGGCGTGCTGGTCGACATCACCCAGCGCAAGCAGGCCGAGCAGGCGCTGATCCACGCAAAAGCGGAGGCCGAGGCGGCGAACCGCGCCAAGAGCGACTTCCTGGCCACGATGAGCCACGAAATCCGGACGCCTCTGAACGGCGTGCTCGGGATGGCTCGCGCGATGGCCGGCGACGAACTCACCCCGGTGCAGCGCGAGCGGCTCGAGGTGGTGCGCCAGTCCGGCGAGTCGCTGCTGTCGCTGCTGAACGACGTGCTCGACCTGTCCAAGGTCGAGGCCGGCAAGCTGGAACTAGATGTCGAACCGTTCGATATCGGGGACCTTGCCGGCGCGGCCCATGCGACCTTCGCGGGCGTCGCGCAGGCGAAGGGCCTGACGCTCGCGCTGACGATCGAGCCGCGGGCGCGGGGCCACTACCTTGGAGACGCGGCGCGGGTGCGCCAGGTGCTGGCGAACCTGATCTCCAACGCGCTCAAGTTCACCCAGACCGGCGGGGCGGCCGTCGCGGTCGATCGCACGCGCCGCGGCTTGGTGATCCGCATCAGCGACACCGGCATCGGCATCCCGGCCGATCGCATCGGCAAGCTGTTCCATAAGTTCGAACAGGCCGATGCGTCGACAACGCGCCGCTTCGGCGGCACCGGGCTCGGTCTCGCCATCTGCCGCGAACTCACCGAGCTGATGGGCGGGGAAGTCACCGCAAAGAGCAGGGTCGACCGGGGCACGACCTTCACCGTCGTGCTGCCGCTGCGCAAGCTGGCCGAAGCGGCGGCGCCGTCAGGCGAAGCAGTCCAGGCGGAGACCCGCGAGATCGACGCCGGCCAGATCCGCGTGCTGGCGGCCGAGGACAACAAAGTCAACCAGCTGGTGCTGCGGACGCTGTTGAACCAGGCCGGCATCGACCCGATGATCGTCGATGACGGCAAGGCGGCGGTCGAAGCCTGGGAGCAGGGCGACTGGGACGTGATTCTGATGGACGTGCAGATGCCGGTCATGGACGGGCCCGCCGCGACCCGGATCATTCGCCAGCGCGAGGCGGCGACCGGTCGAGCGCTGACGCCGATCATCGCGCTCACGGCCAATGTCATGTCGCATCAGGTGCGGGACTACGAGCTGGCCGGGATGAACGGTTGGGTCGCCAAGCCGATCGAGGTCGCCGCGCTGTTCGGCGCCCTGGAGGCTGCGCTGGCGTCGGTCGACGAGCAGCCGGGTATCCCGAGCAGTGTCTCCCGCTAAGAAGGTGACTTGGGCGCGTTTTGCTGGGCTGCGCGGCGTTGTAGCTGCTCGCCGATTTCGTGGAGAGATTGACCGCGCTTTGCCATTTCGGCGCCGCATCTAGCGCTGGTCGCGTGCAGGGTCTGCGGGCTCATCGATTGTACTTCGTCGGCGACGTTATTCTCCAAATCGTAGGAAGGGTCGCGGTCGTCGGGCTTGCCGAGCCAGTAGAAGATTGAAATCTCGCCCGCTTTTGAGATCGGGGGGTCACCCGACCCAATCATGCGCATCGAC
>Ga0302311_10002954_pt1 | contig 18871 bp, 15 predicted proteins | sample III_Palsa_N1_3_FD_200449 | JGI IMG/M metagenome (GOLD analysis project Ga0302311, IMG submission 200449) | Peat permafrost microbial communities from Stordalen Mire near Abisko, Sweden - III_Palsa_N1_3 | ecosystem: Environmental > Terrestrial > Soil > Palsa > Peat permafrost | place: Sweden... | reverse complement strand
CGTCGCGCAGGATGGCGCCCAGCCCGTAGCCGATGCCGCCCTCCATCTGCGCCTTGACGATGTCGGGATTGACGGCGATGCCGCAATCGACGACGCACACGACCCGGTCGACCTTGATTTTGCCGTCCTTGTCCTGGCTGATCTCGACCACCTGGGCCACATGGCTGCCGAAGGATTCCGCCACCGCCACGCCGCGCGCATGGCCAGCCGGCATCTTTTTGCTCCAGCCCGCTTTGTCCGCGGCCATCTTGAGCACCGCGGCGGACCGGTCCTGCCCCTGCATCAGCGACAGGCGGAAGGCCACCGGATCCTGCTTGGCCGCATGGGCCAGGCGATCGATGAAGGTCTCTACGGCATAGGCGTTCTGGCTGTGCCCGACCGAACGCCACCATAGCACCGGCACCGGCGATTTGGCGTTGTGCACGTCGACATGGAGGTTCGGCACGGCATAGGGCATGTCGGCGGCGCCCTCAACCGAGGTGGCGTCGACGCCGTTCTTGACCATCACCTTCTCGAAAGGCGTGCCGATGATGATCGACTGGCCGACGATGCGGTGTTCCCACGCCACCAGCTTGCCCTTGGCGTCCAGCCCGGCGCGCATCTTGTGGTAATACATCGGCCGGTAATAGCCGCCGGTGATGTCGTCCTCGCGCGTCCAAACCAGCTGGACCGGATATTTTCCGCCTGTGGCCTTGGCCACCGAGGCCGCCTCGGCGATATAGTCGGCGGTGGTGGTGGCGCGGCGACCGAAGCTGCCGCCGGCCCAGGTGGTGTGGATCTGGACCTGGTCGGGCTTGAGGCCCAGCACCGCGGCGGCGGTGGCCTGCTCGACGGTCTGGAACTGCGAGCCGGCCCAGATCTCGGCGCCGTCCTTGGTGACTTCGACCACCGCGTTGAGCGGCTCCATCGGCGCATGGGCCAGATAGGGGAAGACATACTCGGCCTCGACCACTTTGGCGGCCTTGGCCATCGCCCCCCTGGCATCGCCCTTCATCGCGGCGACGGCGCCGTCATTGGCGGCGGTGGTCTTATAGTCGGCCAGGATCTGCGCGGTCGAGCGCGTCTCGGCGGCGCTGTCGTCCCACTCGATCTTCAGCTTTTCGCGCGCCTGCTTGGCGCTCCAGGTATCCTTGGCCAGCACGGCGACGCCGTTCGGCACCTGCACCACATCGATCACACCCTTGACCGCGCGGGCCTCGGTGGCGTCGAACGATTTCACCTTCCCGCCGAAGCGGGGCGAGCGGGCGATCACCGCGCGCACCATGCCGGGACGGCGGGTGTCGAGCGAGAATTTGGCCTGGCCGGTGGTCTTGGCCACCGAATCGACGCGCTTGGTGTTGGTGGTGCCGACCAGCGTGAAATCCTTGGGGTCCTTCAGCGTGACTTCCTGCGGCACCGGCTGCGCGGCGGCCTTGGCGGAAAGTTCGCCGAAACTGGCGCGGCGGTTGGATTTGGCGTGGGCCACCACGCCCTTCACCACCGTGATCTCGGCGACCGGCACGCTCCATTGCTCGGCGGCGGCGCCGACCAGCATGTGGCGGGCGGCGGCGCCGGAATAGCGCAGTTCATCCCAGGAATTATTGATGCCCGACGAGCCGCCGGTGCCCTGGATGCCAAAGGCGCGGTTGGCATAGAGCGGCACGATGGCCGGGGCGAATTCGGTGCGAATCTGGCTCCAGTCGGCGTCGAGCTCCTCGGCGACGATGGTGGCAAGGCCGGTGGCGATGCCTTGGCCCTTGTCGAGATGCTTGACCACCACGGTGACGCTATTATCGGGGGCGATCCGCACGAAGGCGTCGGGCTGCTTGGGGAAAGGCGGCGGCGCGGCCGGGCTTTCCTCGGCGGCGGCGGGGGTGGCGGGCAGCACCGAGCCGACGGCCAGCACGCCGGAGGAGGCGGCCATCAGCTTGAGGAAGGTGCGGCGCGAGGCGGCGGCGGGCGGAGCGGTGCGCTTGATCAGCATGGCTCAGGCTCCCAGCTCGGCCGACGCCGCGTGGATCGCGGCGCGGATGCGGTGATAGGTGGCGCAGCGGCAGACATTGCCGTCCATCGCGGTGTCGATATCGGAGTCGCTCGGCTTGGGCGTATCGGTCAGCAACGCGATCGCCGACATGATCTGGCCGGATTGGCAATAGCCGCACTGGACCACGTCGAGCTTCTGCCAGGCCGACTGCACCGCATGCGCCACCTTGCCGTCGACGCCTTCGATGGTGACGATCTGGCGCCCGGCCACGTCGGACAGCGAGGTCTGGCAGGACCGGGCCGGGGAACCGTCGATATGCACGGTACAGGCGCCGCAGGCGCCGATGCCACAGCCGAACTTGGTGCCCGTCATGTCGAGATGGTCGCGAATCGCCCATAGAAGCGGCATCTCCGGATCGGCATCGACGGATTTCTTCTGCCCGTTGATTATGAATTCGACCATCTCGATATCCCCCTTGACGATTAAATCAGAATGCCTCGTCGGCCAGCTTGTCGATCAAAGCGATGTAATCCTGCATCGCCTCATCCTGGGATTTCCCCTGCTGACCTTCCCACGCCTCGTATTTGGCGCGCCCCACCATATCGACGAAACCGGGCTTGTCGCCCTGCACGTCACCCTGCGTTCCCTGCTTATAGAGAGCGTAGATCTTCAGTAATGTTTGGTTGTCGGGGCGTGTCGTCAAGGTCTTGGATTTGGCGACGGCGTCTTCGAAGCGTTCAGTCAGACTCACGTTTCATTCTCCCATTGGGAAACAAGTTCTCGTTAAGGATATCCTATCTTGATCATTCTCGTCATGGGGGTCTCGGGCAGCGGCAAGACCAGTGTCGGCCAGGCCCTCGCCCAGCGCCTCCAGTGCCCCTTCTCCGACGCCGATTCCTTTCACTCCGAGGCCAACCGCGCCAAGATGGCGGCGGGCATTGCACTGACCGACGCCGACCGCCTGCCCTGGCTGCGCGCGCTGGCCGACGCCATCCGCGAGTCCGTCGGCGCCGATCATGTCTTCGCCTGCTCGGCCCTGAAGGCCGATTATCGCCGCATTCTGGATCCGATGGGCGTCTGCCGGCTGATTTATCTGCGCGGCAGCCGCGATTTGCTGGCGCAAAGGCTGGCCGGCCGCCAAGGCCATTTCTTCAATTCCGACCTGCTGCAGAGCCAGTTCGACACGCTGGAGGAGCCCGAGGACGCCACCATCGTGGACATTTCCCTCCCCCTCCCCGCCATCGTCGAGTCGGTGATCGCGAGTCTTGGTGCTTGAAAAATCCGTTCTATCTAGATATATCTTGACTACGATATATCTCGTAATAACGGAGCTACCCCATGTTTCATCGCGATTTCTTCACTCATTTCGGGCGCCGCGACGCCCATGACGGAGCGGGCCGAGGCTTAGGCCGCGGGTTCGGCCGGGGCTTCGGCCGCGGTCGCGGCCATCATCATCATCATGGCGGCGGACGCCTGTTCGATCATGGCGACCTGCGCTGGGTCGTCCTCGGCCTGTTGGCCGAGAAGCCGCGCTACGGCTATGAAATCATCAAGGAGCTGGAAGAGCGCGTCGGCGGCGAATACAGCCCGAGCCCGGGCGTCGTCTATCCGACCCTGACCCTGCTCGAGGAAACCGGCCTGGCCACGGTCAGCGAGCAGAACGGCAACCGCAAGCTTTACGCCCTTACCCCCGAAGGCGAAGCCGCCTATCAGGAGAACAAGGCGCAGATCGACGCCATCATGGCCCGCGTCGGCGGCGCCCGTCGCGGTCCTCCGGCCACGGTGGTGCGCGCGCTGGAAAATATGATGATGGCGGTCCGCCTCAAACTGCGCGACGAGTCCCTGACCGAAGAGCAGGTGCGCGCTCTGACCGACCTGCTCGACCAGACCGCCCGCGCCGTGGAGGGTCTCTGATCATGAGCGCCGCCACCGCCCACATCCGCACCGAATGGGGCAGCCGCTATGTCGGCCAGCTCTGCGCCCATTTCTCGCATAATCGGGAACTCGCGGTCAGCCTGCGCGAGACCAGCGGCGTGATCCGCTTTCCCTCCGGCGACTGCGTGCTCAACGCCACCGCCGACACGCTGCATCTCGAGCTGGAGTGCCGCGACCAGGCGTCGCTCGAACGGCTGCAGGAGGTGATCGACGCGCATCTCAAGCGGTTCGCCTTCCGCGAGCCGCCCGAGATCGAATGGCATCCGGCGTGACAGACCGCACCGACATCGTGGTGGCCGGAGCGGGGGTGGTCGGGCTCGCCGTCGCCCGCGCCTTGGCCGCCGCGGGACGGGAGGTCGTGATCCTGGAAAAGGCCAGCGCCTTCGGCACCGCGACCTCGTCGCGCAATTCCGAAGTGATCCATGCCGGCCTTTATTACCCGACCGGGTCGCTCAAAGCCCGTTTGTGCGTCGAGGGCCGGGACAAACTTTACCGATATTGCGCCAGCCGCGGAATCGCGCACCGCAAATGCGGCAAGCTGATCGTCGCGGTCGATCGCGAGCAGTTGCCCGCGCTCGACGCCCTGGCCCGACAGGCGGCCGAGAACGGCGTGACCGACCTCGAACGCCTGTCCGAGTCCTGCACGCGGCATCTCGAACCGGAGGTCAAGGCCGCCGGCGGGCTCTATTCGCCCTCGACCGGCATCGTCGACAGCCACGGCCTGATGGTGTCGCTGCTCGGCGAAGCCGAATCAGGCGGCGCCGTCATCGCCTATAATACCGAGATCACCGCCGCCCGGCCGACCGGCGCGGGGATCGAGATCTCGGTCAATGGCGAGGACCGCCCCGCCTTGTCCGCCACCCTGCTGATCAACGCCGCCGGCCTCGACGCGCCGGCCCTGGCGCGCCGCATCGAGGGCTTCCCCCCCGACCGCGTGCCCGAAAGCTGGCTGGCGCGCGGCTGCTATTTCTCGATGACCGGCCGCTCGCCCTTCCGCCGCCTGATCTATCCGCTGCCCGAACCAGGCGGATTGGGCATCCATCTGACCCTCGATCTGGCCGGCCAGGCCCGCTTCGGCCCCGATGTCGAGTGGATCGACGCGATCGATTATCGGGTCGATCCGGCCCGGGCGGAGGCCTTCGCCGCCTCGATCCGCCGCTATTGGCCCGGCCTGGACCCGTCACGTCTGACCCCGGCTTATTCCGGCATCCGACCCAAATTGTCCGGCCCCGGCATGGACGCGGCCGATTTCCGCATCGACGGGCCGAACGACCATCGGGGCTTGCCGGTCGTCCATCTCTATGGCATCGAAAGTCCCGGCCTGACCTCCTGCCTGGCCATCGCCGACCACGTCGTCACTTTGTCGCAAGGATCGCCGCCATGACCAGCCTCCTCAAGCTCTCCAACGCCCCGCGCCCGCTCGGCAAGAGCGGGCTCAGCGTTCATCCGCTGGCCTGGGGCATGTGGCGCCTGACCGGCGACGTCGCGGCGGCGCGCGGACGCATCGCCGCCGCCCGCGACATCGGCGTCTCCCTGTTCGACACCGCCGACATTTACGGCCTCGATTCAGGCCATCCCTTCGGCGCCGCGGAAGCTCTGTTCGGAGAGGTGTTGAAGGCCGATCCAGGCTTGCGCAAGGAGATGGTGATCGCCACCAAGGGCGGCATCTGCCCCGGCGTTCCCTACAATTCCAGCGCCGCCTATCTGCAGGAAGCCTGCGAGGCCTCGCTCAAGCGCCTCACGATCGAGCGCATCGACCTCTATCAGATCCACCGTCCCGATCTCGCCACCCACCCGGCCGAGGTGGCCGAAGGGCTGATCAAGCTCAAGCGCGCCGGCAAGATAGACGCGGTCGGCGTCTCCAATTTCACCGCCGCCCAAACCGCCGCGCTGCAGGCCTGGCTCGATCTGCCGGTGGTGTCGCACCAGCCGGAATTCTCGCCCTTGCACCTCAACGCGCTGACCGACGGCGTGCTCGACCAGGCGATGGAGCGCGACATGGCGGTGCTGGCCTGGTCGCCTCTGGCCGGCGGCCGCCTCGCCGATTCGCCGGCCGACGGTCCGGCTCGCGCCGTGATCGAGGAGCTCGACCGCCTGGCCTTCCGCGAAGGCGTGTCGCGCGCCACTCTTGCATTGGCCTGGGTGATGACCCATCCGTCGCGGCCGATCCCGATCATCGGCAGCCAATCGCCCGAGCGCATCCGCCAATTGCAGGAGGTCTTCAAGGTCCGCCTCGACCGCGCCGACTGGTATGCGGTGCTGGTCGCGGCGCGCGGCGCGCCGATGCCGTAAGGAGCGAAGTCACAGCTCGCTCCTTCTTTTATGATGTATTGTCACTGTATAAATGTGACGAATAGTACATGCGACCGGAGGGAGCGAGTATGACGACGACGACCTACACCGCCCAACAGGTTGTGAGCGCTTACGCGCAGGAGATCAATCTCGGCGCCGCCGCCATCCTCGACAGTTCCGCCAACGTGGTGACCGAGCTCGACGCGCTTGAGCCGATCGCGGTCGCCGGCGACATCGGGTCGATCACCTTCACCGATTCCACCGCCCCTGCCCTGAGCCTGACCGGCACCCAGGCCGCCAACGACGCCGATGTGCTCAAACTGTTCCAGGGCAACTACACGCTGGGCGTGACCGACGCCACTGTGGCGCAGGCCGAGCAACTCGCCGCGGTGCCCCATGTCGCTACCCAGGTCTTTGACACCCCGTCCAATATTCTGGCGGCGCTCGATCAGCTGCAATCAATCGCCGGCAGCCTGTCCGAAATCGACATCGCGCCCTATACCGGCAACCAGCCCCAATCGACCCTCACCCTGACCCAGGCTCAGCTGACGAACGACGCCGCCGCCGTCGCCAAGCTTGTCGCGTCTCCGGGCGGCGGCCTCAGTACCGAGCCCGTCGTCCTCACCGTGTCCGGCACGTTCAGCATGGCACAGGCTGTCGTGACCGAGGAAATGAACGGCTATATCAGCGGATTGAGCGTCGTCGATTCGCTCGCCAACCTCGAAGCCGCGCTTAGCTCCCTGCAGGCGCGGCCCGACGTCGAGCTGGAATACGAACCCAGCGCCAGTCCGGGCACCTACAATTTCTCGTCGATCACCCTGACCGACAGCGGCACGGTGACTGTCGCCATCGCCTATCACAACGATGCCAACGACCCCAGCCCGCTCACGATACAGAACGCCGAAGGCTTCCTCTCCGCCATCACCAACCAGCACATCGTCGAATGGACCGACGTGCCGATCGACGGGGTATCGGCGCTGCTCGATTCCGACACCTTCACCCCGTCCAAAGCCGGCACCCTGGTCAAAGTCGAGGTGGCGATCACCGATACCGCCGCCAATGTCAGCGCGGTGATCGACTATCTGGAAAATTACGACCTGGCCGGCAAGATCGCCTCGATCTCGGTGACCGACGGAAACATCCCAACGTTCACTGCCGCCCAGTTGACGGTCGATGCCAGCGTGATCGCCAAGATCACGGTGACCGATCTTTCCGCCGCCACGGCGATCGCGGATGCGAGTGATCTGCAGGCGATCCACGGCGTCAGCGTTCAGGACAGCGCCGCCAACGTCTCGGCCTCGCTCGACGGGCTTGAAACCATCGCCGCCGCCGGCAAGCTGGTATCTGTGACGCTGAGCGACAGCGGCATCCCGACCATCGCCGTGACGACCACGCAAGCGGCCGCCGACGCCGACGCGCTCAGCGCGATCTCCGGCAAATTCACTATGGTCGAGACCGCCAGCGGCAGTAGCGAGAGCATCGTCGGCGTGCAGAACGCGATCGGCAACACGGTGGTCTTCGCCGATACCGCCGCCAGTTACACCATCACGCCGGACGGCAACGGCACCGGCTTCACCGTCTCGGAAACCGGCATGGCCGATCATCTCAGCGACATCCAGGCCCTGCAGTTCAGCGACTTCACCGAGATCGTCGCCAGCCAGACCGCCGTCGCCGGCGCCGCGGTGACGTCAGCCCAGATCACCACGCTTTACGCCGCGGTGCTGGCCCGGGAACCCGACGTCGCCGGCCTCGGTTTCTACGAGAATTACGCCGCGGCCAATCCGACCGTAGGCATCGTTACCTATGCCGAATATTTCCTGTCCTCGTCGGAATACACCAGCAACAGCACGCACACTTACGCCCAGACCGAGGCGGGCGAGGCGCAGTTCATCACCGACACCTACAACAATCTGCTGCATCGCGCGCCGGAGACTGGCGCGGTCGCCTATTACGAGGGCGTGATCGATCCGATGCTGGCCAATCTGACGCCGGGCACGACGGCCTATACCCAGGCCCTGCTGGTCGCCCACGCCACCGTGCTGTCCTATTTCAGCCAGTCGCCGGAATTCCTCGGCGACGTGCAAGTGACCGCATCCAACCCCGCTAGCGCGCAGCACTGGCTGGTGCTGATCTAAAACATGAATTTGGCGCCCAGCTGGACCTGGTGGTCCACCTGTCCGGGACTCAAGCCATAGGACAGGCGCTGGGTGCGCCAGCTATCCACGCGCAACCCTTCAAGGGTGAGTTTCACATAGTCCAACGGTAACCAGGACAAAGCCACGGTTTGCGCCGCGCCATGCTCGCTGAGACGGTCGTCGGGATCGTGGTTCTGCGCCTCGGTGGCGAAGAAGTCGGCGCGGGCAGCGATACGCCATTGGCCCAGCCGATAGCCGAGCAGCAGATAGGCGGCCTGGAAATCGGTGTCGTAGGCCTCGTCCTCGTCGGGCGCGACTGTGGTCGTGCCGCTCATCACCTGGGCCAGGACCGTCACCGGGCCGATGGCGGTCTGGGTGCCGGCGCCGACGAAACGGGTGTGCCAGGCATATTCATGCTCGAAGGCGTGGGGGTCGGCCTCATTGTCGTAATAGATCAGATCGAGCTTGCCCCAATCCTCGTGCCGCCAGGACAGACCGGCATACCAGCCCGGATTGCCGTCGATCTGGGCGAAGGGCTCACGCCACACGGCGCCCGGTTTGGCGGGCGTCGCCAAGGCGTTGGGCAGACGCAGCCGGTCGAACAGGCCGGTGATCCGATCGGTCATCGTCCAGCCGCGCTCCGCCAGGGCGACGCCCGCGGCTTCGTTCCAGCCGAACATCGCCACCTCGCCTTCGATATGGTCGGATTCGCCCCGCCATTCCACCTTGGCCTCAGTGCCGATGGTGCGCAGTTCCTCGCCGACCCAGCTGTTGATGGCCGAAGGCGTCAGGGTCCAGGGGCTGGTCCAGCCGGGCGCCGTGTTTTCCTCCGAAACCGGCGGGAAGAAGGCGCCGGCCTTGACCGACCAACGCCAAGGCGACAGCGAGACCGGCCGGTAACGCACATAGGATTCGATCAGATCGACCGCCGTGCGCTGGCTCGGCTCGTAGCGCACATCCGCATAGCCGAGCAGATCCTCGGTGAGCTGCAGATTGCCGTAGAGCGCGGCCTCGGCCAGATGGAACCCCGTCCCGTCGTCGCCGAAGCGGGTCTTGCCCAACCCGCCATCGACGGCCGCGCGCTCGTCGCCGCTATTGGCGAGACGAAGGTCGAGATAGCCGCCACCGCTGAGATCCTGCCCCCGCCCCGGTCCCGCCGCCAGCAGCGTCGCAATGGCCATGGGAAAGACGAGGCGCTTCACGACGCCGCGCGCAACCGTGGCGACCAGCGGCCATCGACGATGAAATGGTCGAAGCCGTCCGGCGGCAGGGGTCTGGCGATGTAATAGCCCTGCGCGTAGTCGCAGCCGATCTCGCGCAGGAACTCGAAACTGCCCTCGTCCTCGACCCCTTCGGCGGTGACCTTGTAGCCGAGATTATGGCCGAGATCGACGATAGAGCGAACGATGGTGGCGTCCTCGGGACTAGTGGCCAGTTTCAGCACGAAGGATTTGTCGATCTTGATCTCGCGCACCGGCAGGCGGCGCAAATAAGCGAAGGAGGATTGGCCGACGCCGAAATCGTCGATGGACAGATCGATGCCCTGATCGGCGAGGCGCTTGAGCATCTGGATGGCGGCGTCGGGCTCGCCCATGATGGCGCTTTCGGTGATCTCGAGCACCACCGCCGACGGATCGACCGAATAGGCCTTCAAGAGCGACGCGACGCGGTCGGCCAGGGTCTGATCGCCGAGATCGCGCACCGAGAGATTGACCGACATTCTGAGCCGCATGCCGCGGCGTCCCCACTCGGCGGCCTGGCGTATGCCGGTCTCCAGAACCCATTGGGTCAGACGGCGGATATTGCCGGTCTCCTCGGCCAAGCCGATGAAACTGTCGGGCGGCACGAAGCCGCGCACCGGATGGGTCCAGCGCACCAGCCCCTCGGCGCCGGCGATCACATTGGCGGCCAGATCGATCTTGGGCTGGCAATTCAGCTTCAGCACATCGGTCTCGACCGCCTCGCGCAGATCGCGCATCAGCGACAGCCGGTCCGAGCGGTGGGGGTCGCTGTCCGGATTATAGATGACCATGCGGTCCTCGACGTTAGTCAGCGCCTGATGCAGGGCGATGTCCGCGCGCTGCAGGAGGAGACTGGCGTCGGAGCCATGATCGGGCGCCACCGCGATGCCGACGGCGGCGGCGAGATCGACGGTGAAATCGCCCTCGCGGAACTCGTCGCCGACCGCCGCCACTAAATTGTGCGCCAGGCGCTCCGCCTGGCGCCAGGACGGCCACCACACCGCGAAGGCGATATCGGAGACGCGCGCCACCAGCCCCTGGCCGGCGGAGACATCGCTCAGCCTTTCACCGACGAACCGCATCAGCCGGTCGCGGAAACCATGGCCCAGCGTGTTGACGATCTCCTGCATGCGCGGCATGCCGACCAGCAGCAGCGACGCCTCCATGCCCGGCCGGGCGCGCAATTCGGCATCGACCTGCTCGATCAGGCTGCCACGGTTGAACAGGCCGGTGACGGCATCGTGGCTGGCCTGGAAGCGGATACGCTCCTCGCGCTCGCCGATCGCCACCACCATGTTGCCGAGCGCGCCGGACAGCTGGCCGACCTCGTCGGCGTGGCTGGTCGGTTCGGGCGGGGTGTAGTCGCCTCCGGCGATACGCCGCGCCACCGCCGCCAACGCCTCGAGCGGCTTGGCCACCGCGCGGGCGATCAGGCCGGTGCCGAACAGGGCGGCCACCAGCCCGAGCAGAAGAAGGCCGAGCGGCGCCAGCATTACCGGCGCATAGGGCCGCAGCGCCTCATCGAGGGACAGGCCGACCACCGCCACCACCGGCCTCACATGACGGATATCGACATCCACCGCCAGCACGATGTCGCTGCGGTCGCCGTGATTCATCAGCACCGGCTTGTAGAGCTCCGGTGGGGCCTTGTTCGGCATCAGTTGGTCGATCAATCCCTCGCCATCGAGGCTCTTGGCCAGCACGTTCCACGCGCCATTGTCGCCCTTGGTGGTCAGCACCACCTCGCGCGGCAGCGAGGAGAGGCGCCGCAACTGGTCCACCATGGAATCGTCGAGCGGAATATTGGCGCCGATATAGGCGATCGGGATCGGCGCGATCACCGGCACCAGCACGATCATATAGGCCTTGCCGTCCATGATGGTGATGGCCCGCGCCTTGCCCTCGGCGGACGCCTCGTCGAGCATTTCGGGAAATTCGATGGCCTGACCGACCCGGCTGTCATCGCCGGTGTCACCACGGATCACCCCGTCGAGCCCGATCCACAGCATGCGGGTGGCGCCGACGCGGCGGCCGTGATTGCGCAATGCCGACAGCACCGTCTGCTCGTTCTGCGACGCGACCGCCTGGCGCAGCGGATAGTCGCGCGACAACACCTGCACGCTGTCGGCGACGCGCTGGGACAGGGCATCGATCTGCTGCCCGAACAGCTCGGCCGAAGCCAACAGGTCGCGCTTGCTCTGCGTCACCAGCGCCTGGCGGGTCACCCCATAGACAACCAGCGCGGTGGCGCCCTGCACCACCACCAAAGTCGCCATCAGAAATATCGCGAGCCGGTTGCGGAAACCGAAAGCCAACCTATCCAAGCTCCCTAATATTTGTCCTTGTCGTCCTCGCGGGGCGCCGGCATGACCGTCATCGAGAGGGAGGCCGAGGCCTGGTCGTCCCTCACCGTCACGGGCTGGACCGGCAGCTGCGCCCCAGGGCGCAGGCGGGGGTGCCACAATTTCACGCTATAGGCGCCCGGCGGCACGTCGGTCAGCGTCACGATGCCCTTATCGTCGGTCTTGGCCGCCCAGCGACTGTCGGTAACGAACAGATAATTGATCATGAAATCATGGATGTTGCAGCCGACCGCAACCGCCCCGAGCTTTTGCAGCTTGATGGGCGCGGAAATCTCGTTGGGCTTGAGGATGAAGTCGAAGGGCGGGGTCGCCAGCGGCGAGAAGGTGTAGACATGATGACGCGTGCGGTCGCTATTGCGGAAATAGACGGTGTCGCCCACCGTCACCACCTCGACCAGCGGCACGAAGGTCTCGTCCTTCTGATCGATATAATGGTCGCGTGGCGGGCCCGGCTTGGCGGCCTCGGGCGTGTCCGGATAGAGGGCAGCCACCGCGTCGGCCAACGGCCGTCCGCCCTGGTCGGTGATCTGCAGCTTGAGGCTCGCCGCCCATGCCGGAGCGGACGCCGTCAGCAAAGCGATCGACAAAGCCAGGACAAACCGCACGCACCACCTCCCACGAGAGCGCCCATCAAAACACATTTTCGGAAAACTGCCACTCATCCCGCGCTTCCGGGCACGAAACCGTAGCGGCGGAATATCACGGCGGCCTCGGGCGTGGTGAGAAAATGCAGGAACTCCACCGCGGCGGCGGAATGATGGCCGGCCACCAGGGCGGCGGGATAGACCACCGGCGCATGACTGGCCGGCGGGAACACCCCGATCACCTTGACCTTGGGATCGGACTGGGCGTCGCTGCGATAGACGATGCCGAAGGGACAGTCGCCGCGTTCGACGAACAGCAAGGCGGCGCGCACCGAACCGGCGCGGGCCAGCTTCGGCTCGACCGCCGCCCACACGCCTAAGTTTTCGAGCGACTGGCGGGCATAGATGCCGGCCGGCACATGGTCGGGGTCGCCGACCGCGAGGCGGCTGTCGCCCAGCGCCTCGGCCAACTTGAAATTGGGGCCGATGGTCAGGGTCGCGGTGCTGTCGGCGGGGGCCACCATCACCAATTCATTGCGCAGCAGATCGAGGCGGGTTGCCTTGTCGAGCAGGCCGCGCTGATCGAGATAATCGGCCCATAGCTGGTCGGCCGAGATGAACAGGTCGGCCGGCGCGCCGCGCTCGATCTGGCGGGCGAGGTCGGAACTGGATGCATAGGACGCGACGACCTTGCCCTTGCCCGCCGCCTCGTAAGCCTTGGCCAGTTCGCCCAGCGCGTCGGTCAGCGAAGCGGCGGCATAGACCGTGATTTGCGGCGGCGCGTCGGCGGCGCGCGCGAATGGCGCCAGGAACAGGGACAGCAGCACGAGCAGACGCTTCATAGGCCAAGCCTTTTCAATATGGTCCCCGCCCATATGGTAGCGCAGGCCTTAAAAAAAAACAGGCGGCGGCGATGGTGGCCCGAGGCGCCCCCCGAGACCCTCCGAGATCCATAGGGAATCGAACTCCGCACCAACGTTACCCTTCTCGCAAATGCGAATTCATAAACATGTAACGTTATCAAAAGGCACTGTTCACTTAGGTTCCGCACGTCGCGACGGTTCGCTCGAACTGTTTCAATTTAATTACAATAAAGGCGTGAGGGGTTTCTCATGAATCTATTCAACAATGTCTCTCTGAAGAGATCGCTTCATTTTACCACGGCGTTGATCGGCCTGTCCGTGTCCGCCGCGGCGCTGGCCGACGCGGAAGCCGCGGCGGACATCAGCGACGCCAACACCATCGTGGTGACCGACAGCAAGGCGACCCGTTCGTCCGTCGATCTCGGCGGCGCCGAGATTCAGGCGCAGCTGCCCGGCATGAACCCGCTGAAGGCCATCGAGACCCTTCCCGGCGTGGTATTCATGACCGCCGACCCGTGGGGCGCCAACGAGCAGAACGAATCGCTCTACATCCACGGCTTCAACGCGCAGCAGCTGGGCTACACCCTGGACGGCGTGCCGCTGGGCGACGCGTCCTATGGTGAATGGAACGGCCTCGGCATCAATCGCGCGGTCCTGTCCGAGACTGTCGGCCGCGTCAATCTGGCCACCGGCGCCGGCTCGCTCGGCACGGCCTCCACCAGCAATCTGGGCGGCGCCATCGAGACCTACACCAGCGATCCGCTCCATCAGTTCGGCGGCCAGTTGAACCAGACCTTCGGTTCAGACCAGACCTATCGCACCTTCTTCCGCGTCGACACCGGCGACCTCGGCGACAACAACTACGCCTATGTCGCCTATGGGCATCAGACCGCTCACGCCTGGGATTTCGATGCCGTCCAGGGCGGCGATCAGGTCAACGCCAAGTTCGTCCATGACGGCGCCAACGGCAAGTTTACCCTCTATGGCGATTATTCGTCGCACATCGATCCGAACGAGGACGTCATCACCCTCGGGCCGGGGACCGGCAACGCCCCCTACACCCGCCCCTTCGCCTATCCCAATCTGGCCGCCTACGAATCCTATGTGGCCGGCTCTCCGGGCCTCAATCCGGCCAAGGGATCGCTCGGCAACTACTTCCCGAACTATTTCTCCGCCGAGCAGCGCGAAGACGAGCTGACCTACGCGAAGTATGAGTGGGACGTCACCGACGACATCAAGTGGACCAACCAGGGCTACTTCCAGAACAGCCGCGGTCGCGGCATCGTCGGCGGTCCGGCCAACGCCTCCTTCCCGACCTATCTGCCCACCACGGCGGGTGCGTCGTCCACCTCCTATTTCACCGGCCTGACTCCCCAGCAGGTGGTCAATGCCTATGGCGGCAGCGGTATCGCCGTCCGCACGACGGAATACAGCATCGACCGCAGCGGCTACATCTCCAACCTGGACTGGCAGCTGGGCAATCACTCGCTCGAAGCCGGCCTGTGGTTCGAGAACAACTATGCCGACCAGATGCGCCGCTGGTATCCTTTCTCGGCGGGCAACAACGATCTGACGCCCTATGACGTGCCGTCGGCCCCCAGCACCATTTCCGGCGCGGCGGCCCTGGCCCTCTTGAAGTCGGGTCAGACGCTGGGCAACACGGCGATCACCCAGTATGGGTTCCATTCCGACACCCAGGACCTGCAGTACCATCTGCAGGATCAGTGGCAAGTCATGCCGGACCTGCTGGTGTCGGCCGGCTTCAAATCGACCCTGCAGTGGGCGACCGGCGATTTCGTGGTGCAGCAGCCCGGCACGCCGCTGCCGGACGGCTCGATCGACAGCCACAACTATTTCCTGCCGCAGGTCGGCGCGGTCTATGACCTGACCCAGGACGACCATCTGTTCTTCAACGTGCAGGAAAACCTGCATCAGCTGATGAATTACGGCGCCGGCGGCCTATCGGCCTGGAGCACCCAGAGCCAGAGCACGTTCAACCAGTTCAAGGATGACAGCCATCCCGAAAGCGCCTGGGTCTATGAGGCAGGCTATCGCTTCCGGCATGATCTGGGCACGGGTTGGGTCAGCGGCGTCGAGGGACAGGTCGAGTATTACCATGTCAACTTCTCGAACCGCCTGCTGAACATCACCGCCACCTCGGTCAACGGCCAGACCACGCTGGGCACCTTCACGGCGCCGCAGACGCTTCTCGTCAATGTCGGCGGCGTCACCACCAACGGCGTCGACATCGCCGGCACCGTGCATTTCGGCGATCATTTCAGCCTCTATGACGGCATCTCCTACAATGATTCGACCTATGATTCGAATTATTGCAGCAGCGTCGGCGCCACCGGCGCCTGCGGCGCCGGCAAGACGGTGGGCACCGCCGGCAAGGTGGTGGCCGACGATCCGAAATGGACCGACAAGGTGGTGCTGAGCGCCAATTACGGCGTGTGGGAAGGCCAGCTGACCGGCGACTATATCGGTAAGCGCTACGCCACCTACACCAACGACCAGTCGGTCAACAGCACCTTCATCATGGGCCTGGAAGCGTCCTACACCCTGAAGCAGGCGTTCTGGGACAACGAGCCCCGCGCCGTCAAGTTCAGCCTGAACGTCACCAACATCAATGACGAGAAGGGCTGGTCCACCGTGGTCCCGGTCGCCTCGGGCAACTACACCGCCTATCCGGTGGCGCCGCGCATGTTCTTCGGGACCGTCAGCGCGACGTTCTAAGGGTTGGAGTCATGAAGAAGGCCCCGGGGCAGCGATGTCCGGGGCCTTTTTTTATTTGTTTGAGGCGGTTCTGCGAATGATGGCCTGCGGCCAGCAGAGGGGGTTTCCCTCCGCACCTCCCCTTGCGCAAGGGGAGTTTCAGAGGGGACTCCCTCTGTTCGCCCCATTAGGGGCGACCATCAGCGCCAGATCGCGCCTCACGGCGAAACCGGATGCCCCGCCGGCAGCATCACACCCTTCTTCGCGGCTTCCTGACGCAGCAGGTCCGGACGATCGGAAATCAAACCGTCGACGCCCATATCGATCATGCGGTCGATGTCCTCGGGCTTGTTGACGGTCCAGGGCAGCACCTGGAGCCCAAGACGGTGCGCCTCGTCGACGCTCTCCTGGGTGACATCCATATAAAGCGGCGACCAGATGGTTCCGCCCGCCGCCTTGATCGCGGCCGGCACGGTGCCGCCATGGGTGATCGGATCGAAGCCCGCCGTCCAGGCCGAGGGCTTGTCCAGCGTGACGTTGGGCTGCGGCCCCAGCTGGATGGTCAGATAGGCGGTCGGAATACCCGGCGCGCGCTTCTGCACCAGCTGTAAAGTGCGCCAGTCGAAGGACTGCACGATCACCCGGTCCTCGAAATGCTCCTTCTTGAGCAAGGCCAGCAGCAGGGTGACGAAACGCTCGGGGTCGGGCGAGTTTTCGGGATGGTTCGGATCGACCTTGGTCTCAATATTGAGCTTCACCTGAGTGTCGCCGGACTTCTTCACCAGGGCGAACACTTCCGCCAGCGTCGGGACCTTGGTCCCCGGTACCGGCTTCTGGTCGGGGAAGTTCTCGGCATATTTGCTGCCCGGCTTGATGGTGCCGACATCGTATTTCTTCACTTCCGCCAGCGGGATGCCGACATAGGGAATGCCGGGGGGCGCCACGTATACGCCGTCCGGGCCCTTGGCCAGGTCGGGGTTCAGCCAGCGCTCGTGGCTGACGACGATCACGTCGTCATTGGTGATGCCCATGTCGAGTTCGAGCGTGTTGACGCCCATGGACAGCGCGCCCGAGAAGGACACCAGCGTATTCTCGGGGAACAGGGCGCGGCCGCCGCGATGCGCCTCGATGTCGAAGCCGAAAGCCGGCAGGGACAGCGAGGACAGCATCGTCAGGGCCAAGAGGGAACGGCGGACGGACATGGGAACTCCGGACGGAAAAATGAAACGAAGTCCGCATCTTATCGTCCGCCGCCCGGCACAGCGTTACAGTTTCACTAAACCATCTCTATGGCGATGGCCGTGGCTTCACCGCCACCGATACACAGTGAAGCGACGCCCTTCTTCAGCCCTTTGGCCTTCAACGCATGCAGCAGCGTCACGATCAGCCGCGCGCCGGTGGCGCCGATCGGATGACCGAGCGCGCAGGCGCCGCCATTGACGTTCAGGCGGTCGCGCCGGATGTCGAGCTCCTTGGCCGCCGCCATCGCCACCACGGCGAAGGCCTCGTTGATCTCGAACAGATCGACCTCGCCGACCTGCCAGCCGACCTTGCCCAGCAGTTTTTTGATCGCGGGGATCGGCGCGGTGGTGAACCACGCCGGATCCTGGCTATGGGCGGCATGGCCCTTGATCTCGGCCAGAATCGGCAACCCCTCTTTCTCGGCGATCGAGCGACGGGTCAGCAGGAGTGCTGCGGCGCCGTCGGCATTGGCGCTGGAGCTGGCCGGGGTGATCGTGCCGTCCTTGCCGAAGGCTGGCTTGAGGTTGGGGATCTTGTCGGGTGAGACCTTGAGCGGGTTCTCGTCCTTTTCCACCAGCACGTCACCACCCTTGGCCGGAACGGTTATCGGCGCGATCTCGGCCTTGAAGGCGTCGCTTTCCATGGCGGCGCGGGCACGGGTCAGGGTTTCGGCGGCATAGGCATCCTGGTCGGCGCGGGTGAAACCATATTTCTGCGCGGTGGCCTCGCCGAAATCGCCCATCACCCGGCCGGTGGCGTAAGCGTCCTCCAGACCGTCCAGCACCATATGGTCATAGATACGCTCATGGCCGACGCGATAGCCGCCGCGCGCCTTCTTCAACAGATACGGCGCGTTGGTCATGCTCTCCATGCCGCCCGCGATGACCAGGGAGGCGGAGCCGGCCAGGATCAGATCGTGCGCCAGCATCGTCGCTTTCATGCCGGAGCCGCACACCTTGTTGATGGTGGTCGCCCCCACCGCGTCGGGCAGACCGGCGCCGCGCATCGCCTGACGCGCCGGGGCCTGGCCCTGCCCAGCCGGCAGCACGCAGCCCATCAGCACCTCATCCACCTTCTCCGGCGGGAGCCCGGCGCGGTCGAGCGCGGCACGGATGACGTGCGCGCCCAATTGCGGCGCGGCCAGCGCGGAAAGCTCGCCCTGGAAGCGGCCCAGAGGCGTGCGAACCGCGGAAACGATAACGACAGGATCGGGATTGCTCATGACTTTGAATTCCGCTTGCGTTTAATATGATGATCATCATATAAAGGCTCGCGAGCGAAATTGAAAGACCCCTTCATGCGATATGGCAGCGACCATAAGGCCGAGACCCGGCGGAAGATTCTCGACATCGCCAGCCGGCGCTTCCGCAAGGAAGGCGTCGAGGCGGTTGGCGTTGCTTCGGTGATGGCCGATTGCGGCCTGACCCATGGCGGCTTCTACGCCCATTTCAAATCGAAGGAGGAGCTGGTCGCCGCCGCCCTCGATCATGGCCTGTGCGAAGCCGGCGACCGTATTTTCGACTATGCGGAAAAGGCCG
>Ga0302311_10002951_pt1 | contig 18894 bp, 10 predicted proteins | sample III_Palsa_N1_3_FD_200449 | JGI IMG/M metagenome (GOLD analysis project Ga0302311, IMG submission 200449) | Peat permafrost microbial communities from Stordalen Mire near Abisko, Sweden - III_Palsa_N1_3 | ecosystem: Environmental > Terrestrial > Soil > Palsa > Peat permafrost | place: Sweden... | reverse complement strand
GTCCGGCAAATTGCTGCAGCTCTGGATCGCCAGCCGTCGACGATCTCAAGAGAGCTGAAGCGCAACAGCAGCGACGGACCGAGGGCCGGCCCCTACCAGCCGGGCTATGCTCAGCAGCAGACTGCGGCCAGGCGATGGTCGGGTTCTCGCCTCGAGCGCGACGCAACCCTGCGCGAGACGGTGCTTTCCTCGCTGAGCCAGGGCTGTTCGCCGGAGCAGGTCGCCGGCCGCCTGAGGCGCGAAGCCGACGGCCAGACCGTCATCGGCTGCGAGACCATCTACCGCTTCATCTATGCCCAGCTGAAGCGCACCAACGACGGCGCCTGGCGACACTACCTTCCCAGAGCCAAGTTCAAGCGTGGCCGCAGGCGCAAGAAGGGCGGCAGTCCTGCCCTCCATATCAAGGACCGCGTCTCCATCCACGAGCGAACCGCGATCGCCCAGGACCGCCGCCAGGCAGGCCACTGGGAAGCCGACTTCATGCTCTTCGCCCGCTACGGACAGTCCGTCCTCGTCCTGCACGAGCGAACCTCGCGCTTCACCCTCGTCCTGCGCACAGCCAATCGGAAGGCCGAGCCCACCGCCAACCTCATCGCCGAGCTGCTGCGGCCACTCCCCAAGACCCGAAAGCGAACCCTCACCTTCGACAACGGGACCGAGTTCGCCGAGCACCACCGCCTGCCCATCAAGACATTCTTCTGCGACCCCCACGCCCCCTGGCAGAAAGGCGGCGTCGAAAATGTCATCGGCAGAATCCGACGCTTCCTGCCAAGGCGCACCAATCTCGACGAACTCGACCCCAACCACATCCTCACCGCCGCAAGGACCTATAATCACACCCCGCGAAAGTGCCTGGACTTCCAGACACCCGCGGAGGTCTTCTCAAGGGCGTTGCACTTCAAATGGGAATCCACATCGCGGCCTGCGCCGGGATGAGCGGGGTTGGGGGAGCGGGCAGGCTCAGATGGCCCGGAACCGCAGCGGCATCGCCTTCGGCCCCGAGATGAAGTTGGAGGCCAGCCACTCGGGCTCGGCGGCGAGTTCGAAGTGGTCCATGCGGGTGAGCACCTCGCGCAGCATGGCGTCGATCTCGATGCGGGCGATGTGCTGGCCGAGGCAGACGTGGGGGCCGGCGCCGAAGGCGAGGTGGCCCTCGGACTGGCGCGTGAGATCGAGCGTGTCGGGCGTCTCGAAGTGGGCCGGATCGCGGTTGGCGGCGCCGAAGTACATCACCACCTTGTCGCCTTCGCGGATCTGGGCGCCGGCCAGTTCGGCGTCGCGCCGGGCGGTGCGGCGCATGTAGATCACCGGGCTGGTCCAGCGCAGCAGCTCCTCGCGGGCGGCGGGCAGGCGGGCGTCGAGATCGGCTTTCAGCCAGGCGAGCTGGTCGGCTGAGTCCATCAGCGCCAGCAGGCCGCCGGCCAGCAGGTTGCGCGTGGTGTCGCCGCCGGCGTCGACCAGCAGCAGGAAGAACAGCATGAACTCCGGGTCTTCCAGGTCGTCGGCCGGCCGGGCGCGCTTTTCGGCGATCAGGCGGCCGGCGTATTCGAACATCTTGGCCACCGCCGCGCCGCCGGCGCCGGGCGTCTGGGCTTCCGGCGCGGTGTGGATCGCCTCGGTGAGCTTGTAGAGTTCGCGCCCGTCGTCCAGCGGCAGGCCCATCAGCTCGGCGATGACGAACGAGGGCATCTCGCCGGCGACGTCGGCGACGAAGTCGCACTCGCCCTTGTCCGCGACGGCGTCGACGATCTGGCGGGCCAGCGCGGTGATCCGCTCGCCACGCAGCCGGGCGGACGGCGCGGTGAACTCCGACCGGATCAGCTTGCGGAACCCCGCGTGCTCGGGCGGGTCCATCATCAGCATCATCTTGTAGGGGCCGAAATTGCCCACGCCGCTCTGCTGCGGATCGGCGATCATGATGGTGGGCTCGCTGGAGTAGGTCTGGAAGTCGCGGTCGACGGTCCAGATGTCCTCGTAGCGCGTCACCGCCCAGAAGCCGCGACCGTGGGGCTCCTCGTGCCAGTAGACCGGCGCGTTCTCGCGCAGCCAGCGGTACTGGTCGTGCGGCTGGCCGGCGGCGAAGCTGGCGGGCGACAGCAGGTCGATATGCATGGGCGTTGACCCCTTTTCGGCGATGCTAGCGCGGTCGCGACCGCGTCCGCCACGGTCACCCCGCGTCAATCGCGCTGCCACAAAGGCGGGTGAGACGATTCGCACACCCCCGCGCTGTCGCCAGCCCCGTGCCGTTGGACTAAATTTGGCGTGACGGGAGGAGGCGGCCTTGCCGAGCCTCAAGACGATCGATCTGCCGGCGCGGCTGGCGGTGGGGATGCCGTACTGGCTGGGCGAGCTGGTGACGGCGCTGATCTGCCTGGCGTGCACGGGCCTGCTGCGGTTCGCCCTCGATGCGCTGACGCCGGGCGTCGCGCCGTTCGTGCTGCTCTTCCCCGCCACATTGGTCGCCACCCTGCTCGGCGGCTGGCGGCCCGGCGCGATCACCTTCGGCGTCTCCGAGTTCTGGGCCTGGTACTATGTGATCCCGCCGCGCGGCCTGGAGTTCAAGGGCGAGGCGCAGCCGGCCAACCTGATCGCCATCGCCGTCGCCGGCGCCGTCATGATCGTCGTCGCCCAGCTCTTCCGCTTCGGCGCGCGGCGCGAGGCGGACGCGCGCCAGGCCAAGCTCGCCGAGCGCGACCTGATGCTGCGCGAACTGGAGCATCGGACGCGCAACAACTTCCAGACCGTCGCCGGCCTGATCCAGATGCAGCTGCGCCGCGCGGCTGACGAGCCGGCGCGCGACGCGCTGCGTCAGGCGCTGGCGCGGGTGCTCAGCATCTCCGACGCGCACCGCAACCTCTACGCCGGCGAGGAGGTCGGCGCGGTCGACATGGTGGTCTATCTGAAGGAGCTGTGCGGCAATCTCGCCGGCGCGTTGTTCCTGGGCGAGCTGGTGGGGCTGGAGTGCCAGGTCGACGCCGCCGCCCTCGATCGCGACCGGGCGGTGGCCGTGGGCCTGATCGTCAACGAGCTGGTCACCAACGCCGCCAAGCACGCCTTCGCCGACGGCGGCGCGGGCCAGATCCGCGTGGCCTTCGACCGCAGCGCGCACGGCTACCGGCTCACCGTGGAGGACGATGGCAAGGGCCTGCCGCCCGACTTCGCCACCCGCCGCCAGGGCCTGGGACGCGGCCTCGTCGAGGCCTTCACCCGCCAGGCCGGCGGCTCGCTGACCGTGGGCCAGGGGCCCGGCGCGCGGTTCGAGGTTGATCTGGCGGCCTGACACGACGGGAGAGCGATTACCTGTCAGGTCATCGAACGACGGGCGCGGCGCTAAATCCCCTCGGCCGCGCGGCTGAACACGTCGCGCATCCAGGCGATCGGCGGCTCGGCGAGACGGGCCTGGCGATAGAGCAGGCGCACGTCGACTGGCGGGGTCTCGTAGGGTGGGTCGATCAGCGCCAGGCGGCCGCTCTGCGCCGACAGCAGCGCCAGCCGGCGCGGGATCAGGGCGGCCATCTCGGAGCGGGCGACGATGGTCACCGCCGAGAAGGTGTCGGGCGCGACGACGCCGACGCGGCGGCGCAGGTTGCGCTTGGCCAGCTCGCTCTCGAACGCGCCGAGATCCTCCCAACTCGAGCGCAGGCTGATCGCCGCGCGCCCGGAGGCCTCGCGCCGGCCGGCCACCACCACGTGCGGCACGCTGACCAGGTCCTCCAGCGTCGCCGGCGACGCGCAGATCGGATGGCCGGCGCGGACCACCCAGGTCAGCGCTTCGGTCATCAGCCGTTCGCGGGCGAAGCGCTCCGGCGCGCTCTCGAAGACGGAGATGACGAAATCCACCTGGCCGCTGTCGAGCTGTTCGACAAGGTCGAGCGGGTTCTCGGCGATCTGCAGCAGCACGCCCGGCGCCTTGGCCTGCAGCTCGGCCACCACGGCGGGCATCAGCACGGCGCACGCATAGGCGCCGGCGACGACATTGACCCGGTGGTCGCTGGTCGCCGGGTTGAAGTCAGCGGGGGTCAAGGCGCTCTGCAGCTGGCCGAGAGCCGCGTGCAGGCTGGGCCCGATCTCCAGCGCCCGGCGGGTCGGCTGCATGCCGTGCGCGTCGCGGCGGAAGAGCTCGTCGCCGATGTGATAGCGCAGCCGGCTGAGCGCGTGGCTAACCGCCGAGGGCGTCAAACCGAGACGCGCCCCGGCGCGAGTCACGCTACGCTCTTCGAGCAGCACGTCGAAGACGCGGAGCAGGTTGAGGTCGAGGCTAGCTACATGCATGCCATTCATCTGAGCGGTGACAACTTATCATTTGGATCATGCACTACCGCTGCTTACCTGCAAGCGGTAAGGCGGAATCACCGCGCGGGAGCATTGCGCCGCGCGGAGCCGCCGTTCGTGCTAGCTAAATGAGGAGATCGTCGGCGTGGCCCGTGACGAAGCGGCAACGGCTGATACGGCAGGCGCGGCTTCGGTGAGCGCTTTGCCGCCGCAACGCCAGGCGGGCGGCGGACTGCGCCGCTGGCGCTGGCCGCTGATGGTCGGCGGCCCGCTGCTGATCCTCATCATCGCCGGCTATTTCGTGCTGACCAGCGGCCGCAGCCAGTCCACCGACGACTCCTATGTCCAGGCGGCCCGCGTGCCGGTCAGCGCCAGCATCGGCGGACGGGTGATCGAACTCGACGTGCATGAGAACGAGCCCGTGAAGGCCGGCCAAGTGCTGTTCCGGCTGGACACGCGCGACTACACGGCCAGTCAGCAGCAGGCCGCCGCCCAGGTGTCGTCCGCCAGGCTGCAGGTGCAGGCGCTGCAAGCCGGCTACAAGCAGCAGCAGGCCGCGTTGAAGACGGCCAAGGACACGGCCGCTTTCGACGACCATGAGGCGGCGCGTCAGATGGCGCTGATGCAGGCTGGGGTCGCCTCGCGCGACCAGTATGAGACCGCCGTGCACAACGCTACCGTCGCCCACCAGGACATCCTGACCGCCGAGCAGCAACTGGCGCGCGCCCTGGCCGACCTCGGCGGCGCCAACGCGGCGCCGGAAAGCAATCCGGCGGTCTTGCAGGCCCAGGCCGCGTACGATCGCGCCAAGCTCAACGTCTCCTACGGCGTCGTGGTCGCCGCCCAGGCCGGGGTCGTGACGCGCGTCGAGCAACTTCAGGTCGGCAGCTACGTCAACGCGTCCCAGACCCTGTTCTGGCTGGTGGCGGGCACTCCCTGGGTCGAGGCCAACTTCAAGGAAGACCAGCTCGCCAAGATGGCGATCAATCAGCCTGCCAAGATCCACGTCGACGCCTGCCCCGGCTCCGACTTCGACGGCCACGTGTGGACCTTCAGCCCCGGCGCCGGCCAGGCCTTCTCGCCGCTGCCCGCCCAAAACGCCACCGGCAACTGGGTGAAGGTGGTGCAGCGCCTGCCGGTGGAAATCGCGTTCAACAAGCCGCCGCCGTCCGTGTGCGGCGCGGCCGGCCTCAGCGCCACGGTGACGGTTGACGTCCGCTCGGGAACCGCTCGGCGCGCGCCTGCCCAGCCCTGAGTTCAAAGGTCATGGCTTCTCCCAAGGACGTCGCCAACCGCGTCCCCATCACCATCGGCCTGATGCTGGCCACGGTGATGAACTCGCTGGACAGCACCATCGCCAATGTGGCGCTGCCGCACATGGCCGGCTCGGTCTCGGCCTCCCCGGACCAGATCACCTGGGTGCTGACCTCCTACATCATCGCCGCGGCGATCATGACGCCGCTATCGGGCTGGCTGTCGACCCGCATCGGCCGCAAGACGATGTTCCTCGTCTCGATCGCCGGCTTCACCGTGGCTTCGATGCTGTGCGGGATCGCCAACAGCCTGGCCGAGATCGTCATCTTTCGGCTGCTGCAGGGCCTCTGCGGCGCGGCGCTGATCCCGCTCTCGCAATCGGTGGTGCTCGACATCTATCCGCCCAGCCAGGTCGGCCAGGTGATGGCGCTGTGGGGCGCCGGTGCGATCCTGGGACCGATCTTCGGGCCGGTGCTGGGCGGCTGGCTGACCGACAATTTCTCCTGGAACTGGGTGTTCTTCATCAACCTGCCGATCGGGATCCTGGCGTTCGCGGCGATCTGGCTGTTCATGGACCGGGATCGAGGCGGAACCGCCAGACCCTTCGACTTCCTGGGCTTTGGGGCGCTCACCGTGTTCATCGGCGGCATCCAGCTGATGCTGGACCGCGGCCCGACCGTCGACTGGTTCTCGTCGCCCGAGATCTGGATCGAGGCGCTCTGCGGCCTCGCCGGCCTGTGGGTCTTCGTCACCCAGACGATCACCGCCAAGCATCCGTTCTTCGACCGCGCCTTGATGCGCGACCGAAACTTCATGACCTGCAACGTGTTCGGCTTCTTCATCGGCCTGTTCCTGTTCTCCACCATGGCGCTGCTGCCGCCGGTGATGCAGACGCTGATGGGCTATTCGGTGTTCGGCGCGGGGCTGGTGATGATGCCGCGCGGCCTCGGCTCGTTCGCCGCCATGTTCATCGTCGGACGGCTGGTGGGGAAGATCGACACGCGCCTGATCCTGTTCGTGGGCCTCAGTCTCTGCAGCTTGTCCCTCTGGCAGATGACACATTTCAGCCTGACGATGAGCTCGACGCCGTTCGTCACGAGCGGGATTATCCAGGGACTCGGCATCGGGCTGCTGTTCGTGCCGCTCAGCGTCACCGCGTTCGCGACGCTGTCGCCGGCGCTGCGTTCCGAGGGGACTTCGGTCTACACCCTGGTGCGCAACCTGGGCTCCAGCGTCGGGATCTCGGTGATGGAGGCGCTGGACACGCAGCAGACCGCGGTCGCCCATTCCGACATGGCGGCGCACGTGCAGCCCGGCAATCCGGTGTTCAACGCCGGCATCCCGGCGGCGATGAACCCATCCACGTCGTCGGGGCTCGACGCGCTCAACGGCGTGATCACCCAGCAGGCCGCGATGGTGGGCCTGATCGACGTCTTCAAGCTGATGCTGCTGCTGACGATCATAGTGGCCCCGCTGCTGCTTCTGATGCGCAAGCCCAAGTCCGCGCCGGCGGCCGGGGAGGTGGTGATTGAATAGCAAGACGCGATGGCTCGCCCTGGCTCTGGCGACGAGCGCGCTGGTGAGTTGCAAGGCGGTGGGGCCGAACTTCCAGCCGCCCGCGCCGCCGGCGACGGCCGGCTATCTGATGCCGGGCGACGCGTCGTCCGACATCGCGCGCCTTACGCCCGACGCCCGCGTCGCCGGCGCATGGTGGAAGGGCCTGGGCTCCGCCGATCTCGACCGGGTGATGGACCAGGCGCTGGCCGGCAACCAGACGGTCGCCGCCGCCAACGCGTCGCTGGAGCGGCTGCGCCAGCTCACCAACGCGGCGCGCGGCGGGCAGCTGCCCCAGGTCGACGTCAACGCCGGCCTCGAGGGCGAGCGGATCAACATCCAGTCGCTGGGCTTCAGCGGCTTCCCGAACCCGACGCTGGGCCTCTATCAGATCGGCGGATCGGTGAACTATGACATGGACCTGTTCGGGGGCCTGCGGCGCACCACCGAGGCCGCCGCGGCGCACGCCGAGAACCAGGCGCGGCAGGCGGACGCGGCCTACCTCACCCTCACCGGCCAGACCGCCATGGCCGCGGTGCAGATCGCCACCGCGCGCGCCCAGATCGCCACAGCCGAGCGCGCGGTCGAGGAGGATCGCAAGCTGATCGACATCGTGCATCAGGCCGAAGGCGCGGGCGGCGAGCCTGCGTCGGCGACGGTGAGCGTCCGCTCGCAACTTGCGCAGGATGAAGCCGTGCTGCCGCCGCTGCGCCAGCAGCTCGCCCAGGCGAGGCACGCGCTGGCCCAACTCGTCGGCGAGTCGCCGGCGGACTGGACCGCGCCGGACTTCGACCTGAAGGACTTCACCGCGCCCGCCGAGGTGCCGGTCAGCCTGCCCTCGAGCCTGGTGCGTCGCCGCCCGGACATCTTGGCCGCCGAGGCGACGCTGCACGAGGCGACCGCCAACATCGGCGTCGCGTCGGCGGCGATGTATCCGGACATCAAGCTCAGCGCCAGCATCGCCCAGACGGCGATCCCGCCGGCGAACCTGTTCTCCTACGCCGCCAGCGGCTGGACCCTGGCTTCCGGCCTCACCGCGCCAGTCTTTCATGGCGGCACGCTCAGGGCCGACAAGAAGGCGGCGCAGGCCGCGGCCCTGCAGGCGCTGGCGCAGTACCGCAGCACGGTGATCGCGGCCTTCACCCAGGTCGCCGACGTGATGTCGTCGATCACCGAGGACGACGCCGAACTCGCCGCCCTCGATCATGCCGAGGACGCGGCCCAGTCCGCGCTGAAGGACGACGAGGCGGCGTTCAAGCTCGGCGGCGGCGCCTTGCTGCCGGTGCTGGACGACGAACGCAACCTGCAGCTCGCCCGCCGCGCGCGGGTGCTCGAGCAGGGCCGCCGCCTCGCCGACATCGCCACCCTCTACGTCGCCACCGCCGCCGACTGGCGCGACCCGAAGAGCTGATCCCGCTCTACTTCGACTTCAACTCACTCTCGTTCCAGCCGCCGCCGAGGGCGACGACGAGGTCGACGGTGGTGGTCAGGCGGCTGGCCTCGACGGCGAGTTCGGCGTTGTGGGCGGCGAGCGCCGTCGCTTCGGCGGTGACGACGGTGGTGTAGTCCACCGTGCCGGCCTGGTACTCGTTGTTGGTGATCTTCAGCGCCTGGTCAGCGGCGTTCATCGCGCGCAGCAGGTCGGGCTGCTCGGCGGCCAGCACGCGCTGGGCGACGAGATTGTCCTCCACCTGCTGGAAGGCGCTGAGCGACGTGCCGCGGTAGGTCGCCACGGCCTCGGCGTAGGCGGCTTTCGCGGCCTGCACCTGGGCGTGGGTCAGGCCGCCGTTGAAGATCGTCTCGGCGCCGCTGGCGGCGGCGTTCCAGAGGAAGGATTGCGGGCTGAATAGCTGGCCGATCTCCTGCGCCTCCGTGCCGCCGTTGCCGGTCAGGGTGAAGCTGGGGAAATAGCCCGAGACCGCGACGCCGATGTTGGCGCTGGCGGCGGCCGCCAACCGCTCCGACGCGGCGACGTCGGGTCGGCGCTGCAGCAGGGTCGATGGCACGCCCGGCGGCACGTCGACCGGTTTCAGCGTCCAGGCCGTCGGCGCGATGGTGAGTTCGGCGGGCGGCACGCCGATCAGCGTGGCGATGGCGTGCTCCATCTGACCGCGCTGCTGCCCGAGCGCCGTGTCGGCGGCCCGCTCGCTGTAGAGCAGGCTCTCGGCGGTATCGACGTCGGCCTGGGCGGCGTTGCCCGCGTTGTACTTGTTGCGGGTGATCTGGAGGGATTGCTCGTAGGCCTTCACCGTGGCGTCATCGATCCGCTTCTGCTCGTCGAGCTGGCGCAGGGTGATGTAGTCGGCGGCCAGTTCCATCTGGGCTGAGAGGCGCGCATTGACGAGGTCGGCGTAGGTCGACTGGGCCGTGCCGCGGGCGTTCTCGATCTCGCGGCGGATCTTGCCCCAAAGGTCAGGCTCCCAGGTCGCGCCGAGCTCCAGGCTGTAGTTGGCGATGGTCGATGAGCCGCGCGAGGCGGTGACGCCAGTGACGCCCGTCGTCGTGCCGATCTGCGCCGACTCCGCCGCCGTGCCGCTGTGCGAGACGCTGGCGGAGCCGGTGCCGGTGAGCGTCGGCCAGAGTTGCGCGCGCTGCTCGGCGACGATGGCGTGCGCCTCGTCATAGGCCGCCAGGTCGGCGGCGAGGGTGAAGTTGGACTTGGCGACCTTCTCCTCGAGCCCGGTGAGGATCGGATCATTGAACATCGTCCACCAGTCGGCGCGATCGGCCGCGTCCGACGGATTGGCGGGCGTCCAGCCCTGGATCTCCTTGTAGACCTGGGGCGTCGGCGCGGGCGGCCGGTGATAGTTGGGTCCGACCTCGCAGGCGCAGAGCGCGCTGGCGGCGAGGAGGAGCGGGGCGAGGCGAAGACGGGTCTTTGACATGAGCAACTCTTATTCGGCGGGGAGCGGCTGCGCCGCCGGGCCTGGGCTCGGTCGGATCGCCGGTTCTGGCCGCCGGAAGCGGTCCAGATAGAGGTAGATGACGGGTGTGGTCAAAAGCGTGATCACCTGGCTGACCAGCAGGCCGCCGATGATGGTCACGCCGAGCGGCTGGCGCAGCTCGGCGCCCTCGCCCCAGCCGATGGCCAGCGGCACGGCGCCGAGGATGGCGGCGAAGGTGGTCATCATGATCGGGCGGAAGCGGGTGAGGGCGGCGCTGCGGATCGCCTCGCGCGGCGACAGACCCCCTTGGCGTTCGGCGTCGAGGGCGAAGTCGATCATCATGATGGCGTTCTTCTTCACGATGCCGATCAGCAGGATGATCCCGATGAAGGCGATCAGCGAGAACTCGATGTGAAAGATCAAGAGGGCGATGAAGGCGCCGACGCCGGCCGAGGGCAGCGTCGATAACACCGTCAGCGGGTGGATGTAGCTCTCGTAGAGGATGCCCAGCACCAGGTAGATCGCCACGATCGCGGCCACGATCAGCGGCAGCAGGGTGCCGAGCAGCTGCTGGAAGGCGAGCGCGTTGCCGGCGTAGGCGCCGTGGACCGTCGAGGGCAGGCCGACCTGCGCCGAGGCCCGCTCGATCGCCGCCGTGGCGTCGCTGAGCGACTGGCCCTCGGCGAGGTTGAACGAGATGGTGGTGGCCGGCTGGGTGTCCTGGTGGTTGACCGAGGTGGGCGTCGACGAGTCGGCCCAGGTCGAGAAGGCCGACAGCGGCACTTCGGCTTCGCTGGTGCTGGAGACCGCGACGCCGGTCGAAGCAGCCAGCGCCGGCGGCGCGCCCGGCCCGGTAATAGCGGCTCCGGTCGCCGCCGCGCCTGGGGTGGAGACGCCTGGCGCGTTGCCTGAACCGCTGGCGCTGGGCGTGTAGGTCTGGGCCCCGGCGATCGAGGCTCCGGCCGTCGCCTCGCCTGGCGTGGTGATGCCGGACGAAACGCCAACGCCGCCGGTCCCGGCGTTGTAGGCTTGGGTCAGCGGCGTCACATTGGCCACGGGGGCCGTGTAGAGGCCGCCGCTGGCCGTGGCGAGCGCGGTGGTCAGCGGCGTGACGTTGGCCGCCGGGATCGAGATCCCGATCGGCGACTGGCCTTGGGCCGCCGCGAAACCGGAGGGCGCGGGCGCCGCGTGGCCGGAGGAGACGTAGACCAGGTTGAGCGTGGTCGGATCCTGGGCGTACTGCGGCGCCACCTCCATCACCACATGGTACTGGTTGACGTCCTCGTAGATGGTCGAGACGTCGCGCTGGCCGAAGGCGTCGTAGAGCACATTGTCGATCGAGGTGTTGTTGAGGCCGAGCCCGGCAGCCTTGTTCTCGTCGATGGTCACGAAACTCTGCAGGCCGTGGTCCTGCTGGTCGGTGCTGACGTCCTCCAGCTCCCACTGCGCCTGCATGGCGGTGTTGAGCTTGGTCGCCCACTCGCGCAGATCCGCGAGGTTCTGAGCCTCCAGCGTGTACTGGTAGGTGGCGTTGGACTGGCGTCCACCGATTCGCAGGTCCTGCACCGGCGCCAGGAACAGGCTCGCGCCGGTCACCCTTGCGAGTTGCGGCCGCAGCCGCGCCATCACGTCCTCGGTGCTGTCGCCGCGGACGCCCTTGGGCGCCAGCGAGGTGATCATGAACGCGCTGGCCGCGCCGCGTCCGCCCCCCAGGAAGGCCACAACGCTCTCGACGTCCTTGTCCTTGCCGAGGATCTCGACGAACTGGCGCAGCCGCTTCTCGGTGATCTGGAACGAGCTCGATTGGTCGGCCTGCAGGCCACCAATCATCAGGCCGGTGTCTTCCTCGGGAAAGAAGCCCTTCGGGATGACAGTGAAGAGATAGAAGTTCAGCGCGATGGTGGCGAACAACACCACCACGATCACCGGGCCGGAATCGAGGGCGAGATCGAGCGCGCGCTCATAGACCTTGCTCATGCCCCTGACGGTGCGGTCCGAGAGACGGCCGAACCAACTCTTCTGCTCGTACGCCTTGGGCTTGCCGACCAAGTAGGCGGCCATCATCGGCGTCGTGGTCAGGGAAACGACCAGGGAGATCAGCACGGCCGCGGACAGGGTGATGGCGAACTCGCGGAAGATGCGGCCATAGAGGCCGCCCATCAGCAGGATCGGCAAGAAGACGGCGATCAGCGAAATGCTGATCGAGACGACCGTGAACCCCACTTCCTGGGCGCCTTTCAGCGCCGCCTCGAAGCGGTCCATGCCCGCCTCGACGTGGCGGGTGACGTTCTCCAGCACCACGATGGCGTCGTCCACGACGAAGCCGGTGGAAATGGTCAGGGCCATCAGCGACAGGTTGTCGAGCGAGAAATTGAGCAGCAGCATCACGCCCAGCGTGCCCAGGAGCGAGACCGCCACGGCGACGCTCGGGATCAGCACCGCCTTGCCGTTCATCAGGAAGATCGCGACCACGCCGACCACCAGCGCCACGGCGATGACCACCGTGCGCTCGACGTCGTTGAGCGAGGCGCGGATGGTGGTGGTGCGGTCGACCGCGACGTCGACCTTGATGTCCTGCGGCAGCGCGGTTTCGACGGCGGGCAGGCGCGCCTTCACCGCATCGACGGTGGAGATGATGTTGGCGCCGGGCTGGCGGCTGATGGTGACCACCACCGCCGGCGAGGACACCGCCTTGCCGTTCACCTTCTTCACGAAGACGCCGAGGTTGTGGATGTCCTCGACGCCGTCGACGACCTGGGCGACGTCGGACAGCCGCACCGCCGAGCCGTTGCGGTAGGCGATCAGCAGCGGGGCGTAGTCGGCGGCCTTGGTGGCGTCGTCGTTGGTGTAGACCTGCAGTCGCAGGTCGCCGTCGTCGATGACGCCCTTGGGGCGGTTGGCGTTGGCCGAGGCGAGCGCGGCGCGCACGTCCTCGAGCCCGACGCCGTAGTGCGCCAGCTGCAGCGGATTGAGCTCGACCCGCACCGCCGGCAGCGAGGCGCCCCCCACCTCGACGTCGCCCACGCCCTTCACCTGGCTGAGCTGCTGCTGCACGATGTTGGAGGCGGCGTCGTAGATCTGGCCCGGCGTCTTGGTGGCGGAGGTCAGCGCCAGCACCATGATCGGGGAGTCGGCCGGGTTCACCTTGCGATAGGTGGGATTGGTGCGCAGCGTCGTCGGCAGGTCGATGCGGGCGGCGTTGATCGCCGCCTCGACGTCGCGCGCGGCGCCGTCGATGTCGCGGTCGAGGCCGAATTGCAGGGTGATGTTGGCGAGGCCGACGCGGCTCGAGGATGTCATCTCGGTGACGTCGGAGATGATCCCGAGGTGGCGCTCGAGCGGGGTGGCGACGCTGGTCGCCATGGTCTCGGGACTGGCGCCGGCGAGCTGGGCCTGGACTGAGATGGTGGGGAAGTCGACCTGCGGCAGCGGCGAGACTGGCAGGTTGAAGAAGGCGCCGACGCCCGCCAGCGCGACGCCGATGGTCAAGAGGATGGTGCCGATCGGCCGACGGACAAAGGGTTCGGAAAGGTTCATTCCGCCGGCCCCGGCTCGGGCGCCGCCTCATCGAGGCGCGGGTCATCCTCGCCCTTGCGCCGGTTGAAGCCGCGGCCGAAGCGGCGGCCAAGCCGGTCGAACCAGAGGTAGATCACCGGGGTGGTGAACAACGTTAGGGCCTGGCTGACGATCAGGCCGCCGAAGATGCTGATCCCCAGTGGCCGGCGCAGTTCGGAGCCCTCGCCCCAGCCCAGCATCAGCGGCAGCGCCGCGAAGAGGGCGGCGAGCGTGGTCATGATGATCGGGCGAAAGCGCAGCAGCGCGGCCTGGCGGATCGCCTCCAGCGGCGGCTTGCCCTCCGCCCGCTCGGCGTCGAGGGCGAAGTCGATCATCATGATCGCGTTCTTCTTCACGATGCCGATCAGCAGGATGATTCCGATGATGCCGATCACGCCCAGGTCGGAGCCGGCGATCATCAGCGCCAGCAGCGCGCCGACGCCCGCCGACGGCAGGGTGGAGAGGATGGTGATCGGGTGGATGTAGCTCTCATAGAGCACGCCCAGCACGATGTAGACGGTGACGATGGCGGCCAGGATCAGCCACAGTTCGTTGCCCAGTGAGGACTGATAGGCGTCCGCCGCGCCGAGGAAGGTGGTGGTGACCACCGCCGGCACCTTGAGCTTGGCTTCCGCCGCCTTGATCGTATCGACCGCGTCGCCGAGCGAGACGCCGGGCGCGGTGTCGAAGGAGATGTCGGCCGCGGGGAACTGGGCGACGTGGTTGATCTGCAGCGGTGCGGTCTGCTCGCTGATCTTCGAGATCGCCCCCAAGGGCGTCGGCGCGCCGTTGCTGGCGTTCATGTAGAGGTTGGCGAGGCCGGCCGGCGTGTTGATCTGGTTGGGGTCGGCCTCGAGGATCACCCGGTACTGGTTGGACTCGGTGAAGATGGTCGAGATGATCCGCTGGCCGAAGGCGTCATAGAGCGCGTCGTCGACGGTGGAGGGTGTGATCGCCAGCCGCGCGGCGGTGTCGCGATCGATGCCGACGAAGGCCGAGAGCCCCTGCGCCTGTACGTCGGAGCCGACGTTGCGCAGCTTCGGCTCCTTGGCCAGCGCCTCGACGATCTTGGCCGCCCAGGTGCTGATCGTCGCCTGGTCGGGGCCCTCGAGCGAGAACTCGTACTGGGTGCGGCTGACATCCGAATCGATGGTCAAGTCTTGCACCGGCTGCACGTAGAGGGTGACGCCCGGGATCGCGTTGGCGCGCTGCTGCAGGTGAACCAGGGTCTCTGCCTGGGACGTGGTGCGCTGGCCGAGCGGCACGAGGTTGATCAGGTAGCGACCGGTGTTGAGCGTGGTGTTGGTGCCGTCGACGCCGATGTAGCTGGTCAGGCTGGCGACGTCCGGGTCCTTGATCAGCGCCGCCGCCACCCGCTGCTGCAGCGAGCCCATGTTGGCGTAGGAGACCGACTGGCCGGCGACCGTGACCCCCTGCACCAGGCCGGTGTCCTGGGTCGGGAAGAGGCCCTTGGGGATGATCAGATAGAGCAGCACCGTGAGGGCAAGCGTCGCCAAGGCGATGAGCAGCGTCGCTGTCTGGCGCCCCAGCACCCAGTCCAGCGCCACGCCGTAGCGTTCGATAGTGCGGTCGATGGCGTGGCTGGTCCAGCGGGTGAAGCGGTTCTCGCGCTCCTCCTCGACGGGCCGCAGCCAGAGCGCGGACAGAGTCGGCGTCAGGGTCAGCGAAATGACGGCGGAGATGACGATGGTCACCGCCAGGGTGACCGCGAACTGCCGGAACAGCCGTCCCACCACGTCGCCCATGAACAGCAGCGGGATCAGCACCGCGATCAGCGACACGGTCAGCGATATGATGGTGAAGCCGATCTGCTCGGCGCCCTTCAGCGCCGCCGGCAGCGGCCGTTCGCCCGCCTCGATGTAGCGGGCGATGTTCTCGATCATGACGATGGCGTCGTCGACCACGAAGCCCGTGGCGATGGTCAGCGACATCAGGGTCAGGTTGTTGAGCGAATAGCCCAGCAGGTACATCACCCCGAACGTGCCCACGATCGAGATCGGGGCGGCGACGCCGGCGATGAAGGTGGCGGGCAGGCTGCGCAGGAAGACGAAGATCACCGCCACCACCAGCACGATGGCGAGCACGAGTTCGAACTCGACGTCGACCACCGAGGCGCGGATGCCGGTGGTGCGGTCGGTGACTACGGTGGCGTTGAGGCCAGCGGGGAGCTGGGCCAGGAGCTGCGGCAGCTCCTGCTTGATCTTGTCCACCGTGGTGATGACGTTGGCGCCGGGCTGGCGCTGGATGTTCAGCACGATGGCCTGGCCCAGCGATGCGGGCGTGGTTTTCGATCCGGTCCTGGTCGCCGCCACATCGTAGTAGGCGCCCAGCTTGTCGTTCTCGGGCGCCTGGATGATCTTGGCGACGTCCTTGAGCCGGATGGCGTCGCCGGCGTGGTAGGCGATAATGGTGTTGGCGTAGTCCGAGACGTCGAGCAGCTGGTCGTTGCCGTTGATCGCATAGGCGCGGGTCGGGCCGTCGAACGAGCCCTTGGCCTGGTTGGCGTTGGCGTTGGCGACGTCGGTGCGAAGCTGCTCCAGCGTCATGCCGTAGGAAGCCAGCGCGCGGGTGTCGACCTGGATGCGCACCGCCTGACGCTCGCCGCCGGCGATCGTCACGAGGCCGACGCCGCCGATCTGCGATATCTTCTGGCCGAGCTGCTCCTCCGCCAGGCCCTGCACCTGAGTCAGCGGCATGGTGGGGGAGGTCAGCGCCAGGGTGATGATTGGCGCGTCGGCCGGGTTGACCTTGGCGTAGACGGGCGGGGCGGGGAGGTCGACCGGCAGCAGGTTGCCCGCCGCATTGATCGCCGCCTGCACCTCCTGCTCGGCGACGTCGAGCGAGAGGTCGAGGTTGAACTGCAGGGTGATGACCGACGAGCCGCCCGAACTCGTCGACGACATCCGGTTCAGGTCAGCCATCTCGCCGAACTGCCGCTCCAGCGGCGCGGTGACCGTCTCGGCCATCACCTCCGGGCTGGCGCCGGGATAGGAAGTCTGCACCTGGATGGTCGGGTAATCGACCTCCGGCAGGGCCGAGAGCGACAGGAAGTGGAACGCAACCAGGCCCGCCAGCAGGACGGCGGCCATCAGCAGCGAGGTCGCCACGGGTCGCTGGATGAACGGGCGAGACGGGTTCATGCGCGGCGGCTGGTCGCCTGACCTGGTAGCGGAGCGGTGGTCATCAGCCGCCGGCTCCGCCGAACACGCCCATGCCGGCGCCGCCGCTCGTGCTGTTGGTGCTGTTGGTGCTGTTGGAGGCGCCAGCCGGGTGGGTGCGCGGCAGGGTCACCGGCGCGCCTTCGCGCAACCGGTCGCCGCCGTCGGTGATCACGATCTCGCCGGCCTTGAGGCCCGAGGTGACCGAGGTCGTCTCGCCGGTGCCAGGCCCGCTCTTGACCGCGCGCTCGGTCACCGTCTTGTCCGTCTGAAGCACCCAGACGAAGTCGCCGTTGGGCCCGTGGCGGATGGCGGTGGTGGGCACGATCACCTGGCTCTTCAGCGTGTCCACCAGCACGGTGATGTTGACGAACTGGTTCGGGAAGAGGGCGCCGGTCGGATTGGGGAAGCGCGCCTTGCCCTTCACCGTGCCGGTGGTGGTGTCGACGACGTTGTCGATCGTCGCCAGGCTACCGTTGGCGAGCGCCGCGCCGCCGGAACGGTCGAAGGCCGAGACCGGGAGGCCGGCGCCGAAGTTCGGGTGCCGGACGATGGACGGGATGGCGTCTTCGGGGACGGCGAAGATGACGTCGATGGGATCGAGCTGGGTCACCACCGCGATCGGCGTCGAGCCATTGGCGGTGATCTGGTTGCCGGCGTCGACCTGGCGCAGGCCGACGCGGCCGCCGACCGGCGAGAGGATTTTCGTCCAGAGCAGATTGAGACGCGCGGTCGCCACCGCGCCCTTGTCCGAGACGACCACGCCGGCGTCCTGGTTTACCGTCGCGATCTGATCCTCGTAGGTCTGGCGGGCGATCGAGTTCTGATCGACGAGCGTCTTGTAGCGGTTGAGGTCGACCTGGGCGCCGGCGAGGTTGGCCTGATCGTGCTGCAGGGTGCCCTCGGCCTGGTTGAGCGCGGCCTGGAACGGCGCCGGGTCGATGATCGCCAGCACATCGCCCTGATGGACGAGCTGGCCCTCGGTGAACCGCACCGATTCGAGCTGGCCGGTGACGCGCGAGATCACCGAGACCGTCGCCTCCGGCGTCACGGTGCCCAGGGCGGTGACCGTGATCGGCACATCGCCCGTCGTGGCCGTGGCCGTGCCAACGGTGATCGTCGGCCGGTTGCGGCCGCCGAGTCCGCCCTGGCCAGAGCCGGCCGCGCAGCGCGCCAAGAGCAGCCCGACGCCGATCGCCACGGCGACCACGATCAGGATGCCGACCAGCGTGCGCCACGTCCGTCTGGGACGCACAGGGCGGTGGGGGGGCTGGATGGTTTGGCTCATCCCGTCTCCGGTTAGGACTGATTGCCTGGAATCTACGCTAGCGTTGGTGGCGACAACGAGCCATCGGTTAAGTCTGACGGCTCATTCCAACGGGAAGATGACCACGCACTACCAGTTGGAAATACGCGGCGGCGAGCGCGAAATGGGCGCCGACGCGCTCTGTCCCGGCGATTTTGAGAGGCTTGAGGCTCGAATTCCTCCGTCCATCGCACTGGCCATGCGGCGACAGGCGGCTTAACATCGATAACCTCATATCCCGCTCCGAAGAGTCGACGGCCCGTTGTCGTCGCCCCTCGACGGACCTAAGACGGGAGCGCGGGGGAGGCAACAGAAGGTCATTCAGGTTGGAGCCTACCAACACCGAGGCGCCGGAGTATTTTCACAAGGTCGTCGATTGTCAGTGGGCGTGCCCGGCGCACACCCCGGTGCCGGAGTACATCCGGCTCATCGCCGAAGGGCGGTACAGCGACGCCTACATGATCAACTGGAAGTCCAACGTCTTTCCGGGGATTCTCGGACGGACGTGTGACAGGCCATGCGAGCCGGCGTGCCGTCGCGGCCGCGTCGAAGCCGAGCCGGTGGCGATCTGTCGCCTGAAGCGCGTCGCCGCCGACAACAAGACCGACATCACCGACCGGCTGCCGCCGCCGGCGGTGCGCAGCAACGGTAAGCGCATCGTCCTGGTCGGCGCGGGGCCCGCCTCGCTCACCGTGGCGCGCGATCTCGCCCCGCTCGGCTACGAGCTGACGCTGATCGATTCCGATCCGCAGCCCGGCGGCATGATCCGCAGCCAGATCCCGCGCTTCCGCCTGCCCGAGAGCGTCATCGACGAGGAGGTCGGCTACATCACCGGCCTCGGCATGACCCTGCGCCAGGGCGAGCGGGTCGACAGCCTGAAGGCGCCGAT
>Ga0302311_10002948_pt1 | contig 18896 bp, 22 predicted proteins | sample III_Palsa_N1_3_FD_200449 | JGI IMG/M metagenome (GOLD analysis project Ga0302311, IMG submission 200449) | Peat permafrost microbial communities from Stordalen Mire near Abisko, Sweden - III_Palsa_N1_3 | ecosystem: Environmental > Terrestrial > Soil > Palsa > Peat permafrost | place: Sweden... | reverse complement strand
TCGAGGCCGGGACGGCCGCGCCGCGCGTGCTGATCTCGGTTGGCGACCGCGAGCAGCTGGCGCCGACCCGGCTGCCGCCCGGCATGAGCCTCGAGGACCTCGAAGCGCTGATCGCCGAAGGCCGCATAGTCGACAACGCCTGGGAGCTGGCCACGCGGCTCGGCCGGATCACCGGCGACGGCTATGCGTCCTGCTTCCATGCCTTCGAAAACGAAGACCACCTCACCTGCCTCGCCGCCGCCGTCGGCCGCGCACTGGACTTCGCCACGCGGGATTAGGCGCGGAGCCATCCCGCCGCAGGATCGCGTCAGCAATCCGCAAGGAGGTCCCGGCCAGGCCGCTTGCGCGGCCTTCCGGGATGACACATCAGTTAGAGAGTTGAAGCTTTGCGAAGTTCGCCAGGGGGCAAGTGAGCAGCGCGCGCCCGTCTTCAATCAAGCACCGGGCCGCTCGATGGCGACCCTGAAGAAGCGCTCGCTGGTGCTGGCCGGTCACGGTACCTCGCTGGCGCTCGAGCCGGCGTTCTGGGGGGTGCTGGAGGCGCTGGCCGCCGCCAGAGGCCAGAGCCTGGCGGGGTTGATCGCCGGCATCGACGCCGCGCGCGGGACCCAGCCGCTGGCATCCGCCTGCCGCCTCGCCGCGCTGGCGTTCGCCGCCGAGACCCGGCCTCAATAGTGCTGCGAGATCGATCTGCTCGCCGGCGCCGCGCCGCCAGGTTCGCGCATGCGGTGGCCGCCGCCGACCAGCATCCAGGCGACGAACAGCGCGATCACCAGCAGTCCGACCCCGCCCCAAAGCCAGGGCATCAAGGTCGCTTCGTCCCGCGCCTGCGCCGCGCCGCGCAGCGAGTCGTCGGGGTGCAGATCGAGCATGGGTGTCTGGGCTCACAGTGAGACGGGCGGCTTTGCCGGGGCGCCGTCTCTACCGCACCGCGAGCGGAAGCGACAGGGTCGGCCTTGTCGCTGCGACGTCAACGCCGTCGCTACCGCCCCCCCGGACGCGCCAAAGCCCCCGCCGTTGGCCGGTTCCATAAGATCACGCTCCGTAAAATTCGCCCCGTCTTGAAAACTGGAGTGTTTAGATGGGGTTCCAAGCGGCGCGTTTCCGGGGCGAAATGCGACGTGCCGAGTCTGACCGTAAAGTTCGGCCAGTTCCCCCCGTCCCCGAGCAAGGAAATCCAGCTGGTATGCGTCTTGGTCTGCTGTTCTTCGCCGCCTTCGCCCTCGCCGCCGCCTGGTCCGCCCAGGCCCAGACACAGGCTGACGAAGCGCGAGATCATTTCGAAGGCGCGCTGGCGCAGGACTGTCCGCAGAAACAGTTACAGCTGCTGTCGGCCCGCAACCTGCGCGACGGCCTCGACAGCTATGTCGAGGGCCTGCCGCCGGAGATTCACGACCGGGTGGAGAAGGCCGAAAGCGATCGCTGCTCCAACGCCGACGCCGGCGCCGCCTGCGTGAACGCGGCCGACATCCAGGCCGCCGACGAGGTCGGCCGCGTCGACGACCTCGCCGTCTCGATCTGCGGCGCCTTCCTGCGCTGCACCGACCAGGGGGTGTGCGACTACACGCGGTAGCTTCTTCGCCGCCGCACCTCCTCCACCATGTCGTTGCGCGGCGCGGTCCTCCCTCCCGTTTCGCTACGCTACGCGGGGCAGGAGCGAAGCCGCCCTACCCACTCCTGCCCCGCAAAGCGGGGAGGTGGCGCTCGCTTCGCAACAGCGAGTGACGGAGGGGGCGTTTCGCCGCCACAGCTGACCTACTGCCGCCGGCCAGCCGTGCTACATATGTTCCCATCTTGGAATCGATCCGTCCCCAGCCTGTGTCCGACACACCCCGCATCTCCGACCTCGCCCGCGTTCCGCCTCCCGACTATTTGTCGGGGCTGAACCCGGAGCAGCGCGAGGCGGTGGAGGCGGTCGACGGGCCGGTACTGGTGCTGGCCGGCGCGGGCACCGGCAAGACCCGGGTGCTGACCACCCGGCTGGCGCACATCCTCGCCACTGGCTGCGCACGACCGTGGGAGCTGCTGGCGGTCACCTTCACCAACAAGGCCGCGCGCGAGATGCGCGTGCGGATCACCGACATCATCGGGCCGGTGGCCGAGGGGCTGCGCTGGGTCGGCACCTTCCACTCGGTCGCCGCGCAGATTCTGCGCCGGCACGCCGAGCTGGTGGGCCTGAAGTCGAGCTACACCATCATCGACGTCGACGACCAGGAGCGGCTGATCAAGCAGCTGCTGGAGGCGGAGAACATCGACGCCAAGCGCTGGACCCCGCGCCACTTCGCCGGCCTGGTCGACCACTGGAAGAACCGCGGCTGGATCCCGTCCAAGCTGCCGCCGTCCGAGGGCGCGACCTTCGCCAACAACCGCGGCGGCAAGCTCTACGCGCTCTACCAAGATCGCCTGCGGGTGCTGAACGCCTGCGACTTCGGCGACCTGTTGCTGCACAACCTGACCATCTTCACCACCCATCCGGACGTGCTGGCCGATTTCCACAATCGGTTCAAATACCTGCTGGTCGACGAGTACCAGGACAGCAACGTCGCCCAGTACCTGTGGCTACGGCTGCTGGCCCAAGGTCGGCAGAATCTCTGCTGCGTCGGCGACGACGACCAGTCGATCTACGGCTGGCGCGGCGCCGAGGTTGACAACATCCTGCGCTTCGAGCGCGACTTCCCGGGCGCCAAGGTGGTCCGGCTGGAGCGCAACTACCGCTCCACCGCCCACATCCTCGCCGCCGCGTCGGGCCTGATCGCCGCCAACAAGGGCCGGCTCGGCAAGACGCTGTGGACTGAGGCCGAGGGCGGCCAGAAGGTCAAGGTGCGCGGGGTCTGGGACGGCGAGGCCGAGAGCCGGATGGTCGCCGACGAGATCGAACGCTGGGCCAAGGGCGGTCGCCGCTATCGCGAGAGCGCCATCCTGGTGCGCGCCTCGTTCCAGATGCGGGCGTTCGAAGAGCGGTTCGTCATGCTGCAGATTCCCTACCAGGTGATCGGCGGCCCGCGCTTCTTCGAGCGCGCCGAGGTCCGCGACGCCCACGCCTACCTGCGGCTGATCCAGTCGGAGGACGACGACCTGGCGTTCGAGCGCATCGTCAACACGCCCAAGCGCGGCATCGGCGACACCACCGTGCAGAAGCTGCTGGCGGTGGCCCGCGGCGCCGGCGTCTCGGCCAGCGTCGCGGCGCGGGAACTGGTGCGCACCGACGAGCTCGCCGCCCGCACCCGCACCGCGCTTGCCAACTTCCTGCGCGATGCCGATCGCTGGCGCGCGGCCGCCGCCTCGGTCCCCCACCCGCGTCTGCTGGAGACGATCCTGGAGGAGAGCGGCTACACCGATGCGCTGCGGCTCGACAAAGGCCCGACCAGCCAGACGCGGCTCGACAACCTCAAGGAGCTGGTCCAGTCGATGGGCAGCTTCGACACCCTGCAGGCGTACCTCGAGCACGTCTCGCTGGTGATGGACCTCGACCGCGACGCCGGCGAGAACTCGGTGCAGATCATGACGCTGCACTCGGCCAAGGGACTGGAGTTCCCGCTGGTGTTCCTGCCCGGCTGGGAGGAAGGCGTGTTCCCCAGCCAGCGCAGCATGGACGAGAAGGGCGAGAAGGGGCTCGAGGAGGAGCGTCGGCTGGCCTACGTCGGCATCACCCGCGCCCGCGAAGAAGCCCGCATCTCGTTCGCCGCCAACCGCCAGGTCTACGGCCGCTGGACCAGCCAGCTGCCGAGCCGCTTCGTCGACGAGATGCCGGTGGCCAACGTCGAGGCCGCGTCCGAGACCGGCTACTACGGCGGCGGCCCCGGCATGCGCGAAGCCAACTCGCGCTGGGACGAAGGCGGCGCGTTCGGGACCGGCTACGCCTCGCCCGGTTGGCGCCGCGCCCAGGAGCGCAACTACCGCGGCGGCCCGGCCGGCGTCACCCAGGTGATCGAGGGCGAGGGCCGCTTGGTCGCCGTCTCCGAGCCCTCCGCCACCGGCGCCTTCGCCCTCGGCGAGCGCGTCTTCCACATCAAGTTCGGCTACGGCGCGGTGCGGCATATCGAGGGCAACAAGCTCACCGTGATGTTCGAACAGGCCGGCGAAAAGAAGGTGATCGACTCGTTCGTCGAACGCGCGTGATCATGTCCGCGCGAGCGGAGCCGACGATGTCTGCGCAAAGCGAACACCGCACGCCGGACGGCCTCTTCTACCGGGTCGTGGGCGATGGCGAGCCGCTGCTGCTGCTGCATGGCCTGATGGCCAGCGGCGACATGTTCGATCCCCTGGTGACGTTGCTTGCGAGCCGATTCCGCATGGTCATCCCCGATCTGCGCGGCCACGGGCGGAGCGGCGACGTTCCCGGGCCCTACGACGTTCCAGCGCTCGCGGCGGACCTGGACGGCGTCTTGAACCACGCGGGCGTCGCGCGTTGCGCCGTCCTCGGCTACTCGCACGGCGGCGCGGTCGCGCAGCAACTCGCACTCACGCGACCGTCGATGGTCGAAAAAGATGATGCTGGTTTGCACCTACGCCTGCAATGCATCGACGCCGCGGGAGCGCGTCGAAGCCAGTGTCCTCCAACTATTCCTCAGGCTATTTTCGCCGCGGTCCCTCGCTGGCCTCATCATCCAGCCGGCGAAGCCCAAGCCGGTTGGTGAAATCGGGCTAACCGAAGCTCAGGCCGCCTCGCTGAGAGCGATCATTGGCGCCAATCGCGCGCCTCAGATGCGCGCCGCCGCCCGCGCCCTGGTGACGTTCGACAGTCGCCCCTGGCTGAAGGACATCTGGGTTCCCACGCTGGTCGTCGGAGGAACCCACGACGCCGGCGTTCCACGCCATCACTTCGACGCCTTGATGAACGGCATCCCGGGCGCACGCGGCGTCTTGATCGAACGCGCAGGCCACGCCCTGCTTTGGACGCACACGAACGAGCTGGCCGACATCGTGCAAACGCAGTCGCGAACGGCGATCGGCGCTATCGCGCCGGCGGAATCCGCACCTTGAGCGTAAAGCGCCCGAACGCGCCCTCCGCCATCAGGTCGGGGCTGACCGTGAGCACATAGGCGCCGTTCTGCGGCAGCGGCACGGGGTTGGGTAGACCCGGGTTGATGCCGTCGCCGTCGGGATAGGCGATCCCCATCCGCGCCGTGGCCCCGCTCTCGGTCCAGTGCAGCGTCTGGCCGGCGTGGGCCTTGAACGTATAGGCGCAGCAGTCGACGTTCTGGCGCAGTACGCCATGGACCGTGACGCTGTCGCTCCCACGCTGCATCTTCAGCACGATCGGATGCGCGGCATCGCCAGGCCGAGCGCTGGCGGCTGTCGCCATCGAAGCAAACGCAGCGGCCACGATCAGAATCCTGCGCAAGGCTTCCCCCACACTCCGCTCATCCCGGCGAAAGCCGGGACCCAGGCAAGAGCAGGATGACGGACGCCATGCCACTCAGCAATGCGCGGAGTCTTGCCTGGGTCCCGGCTTTCGCCGGGATGAGCGGGTTTAGGGGTCACATCGAATAGAAGAACCGCTCCTCGGCGATCTTGCCGTCCTTCAGGCGGTAGAAGGCGACCTCGTCCATCTTGTTGCGCTGGCCGGTCTCCTTGATGGTGATGTCCATCACGAACCTCACCGCGAATTCATCGCCATTCACATACGGCCCCTCGACCTCGACGCCGTGAACGTCATGCGCGCCCGCCCACCACTCGCCTTTGGCCCGCGCGGCTTGCTTGCCGTGGCTCTCGGCCTCGTCCCCCATCGCCTCGACGCTGACGACATCGTCGGCCCAGTATTTCTCGCCGGCCTCGTCGAACTTGCCCTGCTGGCAAAGCGCCACGAGGTCGTGGGCGATCTCTTGGGTGTTCATCTGCGGCTCCCTTTGGCTGTCGCGACCGCCGATCTAGCCGAGAGCTGTGACACATCCTGGCAGCAGCCTGTCAACAGAGCATGATCCAGCGCCCGGCAACCAACAACAACGTACAGACCGACATTGAAACCCCCCAGAACCTGAGCGAACGGCGCTACCGGAGCCGTGCGACAGGCGCTACCTTGGCGGGCAAACTTTGAAGGAAACGCCATGAAGACGACCGTCCATCTCGCCATCGGCCTTGCCAGCGCCGCCGCGATCACCGCCGCGGCCGTCGCGGCGCCGGCGATCCCCGGCTACGTCACTGCCGCGGTCGCCGGCGCGAACCGGCCCGACGCCGACAAGCAGCGCGATGACGGCCGCAAGCCGGCCGAGACGATCGCCTTCGCCGGCCTGAAGCCCGGCCAGTCGATCGCCGACTTCCTGCCGGGAACTGGCTACTACGACCGCATCTTCTCGGGCGTGGTGGGCGCGAAGGGCCACGTCTACGCCTTCTATCCGGCTGAGATGAAAGCCTTCAGCAAGTCGCCGCTGCCGGCCGACGGGACCAAGCCGTTCGACAAGTATGACAACGTCACCAGCGTCTCGACGCCAGCGAACGACTTCGCCCTCCCCGCGCCGGTCGACATGGTCTGGATCTCGGACAACTACCACGACATCCACGACCCGTTCTTCGCCCCCGCCGAGGCGGCCAAGGTGAACGCCGCCGTGTTCAAGGCGCTGAAGCCGGGCGGCATCTATCTCGTGCTCGACCACGCGGCGCCGGCGGGCTCCGGCCTTGCCGACACCAACACCCTGCACCGCATCGACGAGGCGTCGGTGAAGAGCGAGGTCGAGGCCGCCGGCTTCCAGCTGGTCGCGGAGAGCGACGCCCTGCGCAACGCGGCCGACGATCACAGCAAGCTGGTGTTCGACCCCTCGGTCCGCGGCCACACCGACCAGTTCATCCTGAAGTTCCGCAAGCCGAAGGCTTAGAGCGGGTTGAGGCCGGCTGGATTCCCAAATGACGTCATTGCTGGCCCGGGCTGCAAGGGGGCCGACTTCATCGCCTCGACCGGCTATTTCAGCCGTATCTTCTCCGGCGTGGTCGGGCCCAAGGGGCACGTCTATGCCTACTATCCTGCCGAGCTGTCATCAAGACCCCGATCCCGACTGATGAGGCCAGCCCGTTCCCCAACTTCGCCAACGTGACCGCACTCGTCACCCCGGTGAACGACTTCGCGGCGCCGGAGCGGCTCGACCTGGTCTGGCTGTCCGACAACTACCACGACCTGCACGACCCGTTCTTCGCCCAGGCGGACATGGCCAAGATCAATAAGGCGGTGTTCATGGCGCTCAAGCGCGGCGGCATCTATCTGGTGCCCGAACACGCGGCCGAAGCCGGCTCGGGCCTTCGCGACACCAACACCCGCCACCGCATCGACGAGGAGACCGTCAAGCGCGAGGTCGAGGCGGCCGGATTCCAGCTGGTGAGCGAGAGCAGCGTGCTGCGCAACCCGGCGGACGACCATCTGACCGCGATCTTCGCGCCGGCGATCCGCGGTCACACCAACCAGTTCATCCTGCAGTTCCGCAAGCCCTGATCGCGCCCGCGCGCCAACGCTGGAGGACAACCCATGCAGACAGTCGCTTTGCCGGTCGTCTCCGCGATCGCTGCCGGCGTGCTGATCGTCGGCCAGATGGGGCTGATGCTGACGACGGCGCTTCGCCGGCGCGGGATCAAGCAGGCGCTGGGCGACGGTGACGCGGCGATCGATTCGCCGACATGGCAACTACGCCGAGAACGCCGCCATCTTCGTCGCGAGCCTCACCCTCCTTGAGATGTTGGGTGCAGTTCGCCCCTTCGTCATCGGGCTCGCGACGCTTTTTATCCTCGGCCGATTACTGCACGCGATCGGCCTGTCGCAGGAGAACACCGTCAACGCCTGGCGCGTCACCGGCGTCTTCGCCACGATCGGCGCGGGCGTGGCGCTCGGCGTGCGGCTAGTGATGCCGGGGATCGGCCAGCTTTAGCTGACGGCCGCCTACTCGCGCGCTAGGATCGGTCGCAGCGACGGAGGCGGCGATGCGGCGTTGGGCGATGGCGGCGGCATTACTCTCGTTCGGCCTGGGCGGCTGCGTCAGTTACCACCAGGAAGTGGCTGCGCTGCGCATGCCGCGTCCGACCGGCGAAGCGCCCGGGCTGGCGGCCTACGCCACGGCCGATCAACAGTACCCGTCCGTCGGCGGCGACATCCTGAAGGGCACGTCGCCGCAGTCGGAAGCCGCCTATGACGCCACCAGCGGCGAGCGCGTGCCGCCGCCGCCAGGTCCCGGCGCCCCCTAGCCAGTTCAGGTGGATCGGGTGCGGCGGAGCGGCTAGACGCCGCGCATGTCCGACGTGAACCTCCAGATCAACGCCAGGGGCCCGCGGGCCGAGGCGGAAGCCGCCGCCGCCGAGATCGACGCCGACCCGAGGCTGGAGGCCAGCGCCTACTCGATCCTTGAGGAAGACGAGGCCAAGGGCGTCTGGCGGCTCGACGTCTATCCCACCTGCGATGAGGAGGCGGACGCCTTCGTCGGCCTGCTAACCGCGCGGACGGCGCTGCAGGTTGTCTCGCAGCCGCTCGCTGACGCCGACTGGCTGGCGCTGGCGCTGTCCGGCCTGCCGCCGGTGAAGGCGGGGCGCTTCTTCGTGTTCGGCGCGCACGACCGCGGCCGCATCCCGGCCAACGCCGTGGGCCTGCGGATCGAGGCCGGCGCGGCCTTCGGCACCGGCCACCACGGCACCACGACCGGCTGCCTGGTCGCCTACGACGCCCTGCTGAAGGCGCGCGGGTTCGCCCGGGTGCTGGACGTCGGAACCGGCACCGGCGTGCTGGCGATCGCCGCGGCGCGGACCGGCAGCCGCCGTGCGGTCGGGACCGACATCGATGCCGTCTCGGTCCGCATCGCCCGCGAGAACGCCCGCCTCAACCACGCCCGCGCCCGCTTCGTCCGTGCCGACGGGCTGGCGCACCGCCGCGTGGCCGAAGCCGCGCCCTACGACCTGGTGTTCGCCAACATCCTCGCCCGGCCGCTGGTGAGGTTGTCGCCCAGCATCCGGCGGGCGTTGAAGCCGGGCGGACTCGCCATCCTCTCGGGCCTGCTACGCAGCCAGCAACGCTTCGTCCTGGCCGCCTACCTGGCGCGCGGCTTCCGCCTAAAGCGCCGCATCCTGCGCGACGCCTGGGCGACCCTGGTGCTGGAGCGGCGCTAGGACGCGGGGCGGAACCTGCCGGGACAGAGGCGCGTTCCGACCGCAACCTCGCCACAGAAAGCCCCGGGAAGTCAAAGCCATGTCCATCGACCCAGATCTCGAACCCACCTTGCCGCCCGTGCGGCGCAGGTCGGGGTCCAACACCGGCTGGTTCGCCGCCGCGGCGGTCGCGGTGGTCGCCATCGTCGCCATCGCCTTCATCGCCACCCGCTCCAACCCGTCCGCAACGGATCAGCAGGCGGCAGCGGTGCAGACCCAGGTCGCTGGCGCCCAGAGCGTTCAGGCCGCACAGGACGCGAGCGTCGCGGCCCAGACGGCGGCCCAGTCCGCCGCTCAGGCGCAGCAGAACATCGCCGACCAGGCGGCGCAGAACCGCGAGGCGGCAGCGGCCGCCGACGACCGTCAGGCCACCGCCGCAAGCGCGGCCCAATCCGCGCGGGATGCATCGGCCAGAGCGCCCGACTCCGGCCAGCCGGCGGCGTCCGCGCCAGCGTCTCAGCCCTAAGCCGGCTTTGCAGAAGCGGCCGGCGGGCCTAAATCGAAGGCATGCGTCAGACCTTCGATGAATCCACCGACCCCTCCTTCGGGCGCGAGCATGCGCCACTGATCCGCCAGGCCATGGCCGACCAGGGCCTGGATGGCTTCGTGATCCCGCACGAGGACGAGCACCAGAACGAATACCTGCCCGCGGCCAACGACCGCCTGGCCTGGGCCACCGGCTTCACCGGCTCGGCCGGCGCGGCCGTGCTGCTGAAGGATAAGGCGGCGCTGTTCGTAGACGGCCGCTACACCCTGCAGGCGCGCGACCAGGTCGATCCGGCCCTGTTCGAGATTCGCGACCTCATTGAAGGCGGCGTACCGGCCTATTTGCAGGCCGAGGCCAAGGCCGGCTGGACCATCGGCTACGACCCCAAACTGCACAGCCCGGAGGCGTTGGAGCGGCTGAAGTCGGCCACGAACAAGGCCGGCGCCGCGCTGAAGCCGGTCGCGTCCAACCCGCTCGACGCCGCCTGGGCCGGCGCCCGTCCAGCGCAGCCGAAGGCGCCGGTCACGCCGCATCCGGCCCAGTTTTCCGGCGAGGACTCCGCCGCCAAGCGCGAGCAGGTGGGCAAGAGCCTGGCGGAACAGGGCGCCGACGCGGCGCTGATCACTGCGCCTGCCTCCTCGGCCTGGCTGTTCAACATCCGCGGCGGCGATGTGATCCGCTCGCCGCTGCCGCTGTCACAGGCGATCCTCAGCGCCGACGGCACGGCGCGGCTGTTCCTCGATCCTGCGAAGGTTACGCCCGACCTGCCGGCGTGGCTCGGCAACGGTGTCACGCTTGAGCCGCCAGAAGCCCTGCCGGACGCCCTGGCCGACCTGTCCGGCCAGCGCGTGCTGGTCGACCCCGGCCAGTCATCGGCGTGGTTCTTCGAAGCGCTGCAGAAGGCCGGCGCCGACGTCGTGCGCGGCGCCGATCCCACCGCCCTGCCCCGCGCCTGCAAGAACCCGGTCGAGGTCGAGGGCGCCCGCCGCGCCCACATCCGCGACGGCGCCGCGCTCGCCCGCTTCCTGCACTGGGTCGCGACCGAGGCCGCACAGAGCCTGCCGGACGAAACCCAGGTGGTGGCCAAGCTGGAGGGCTTCCGCGAAGCCACAGGGGCACTGAAGGATCTCTCGTTCGACACCATCGCGGGCGCGGCCTCGAACGGCGCCATCGTGCACTACCGTCCGACCACGCGGCTGGCCAAGACGCTGCAGCGCGGCTCGCTGCTGCTGGTAGACAGCGGCGCGCAGTACCTCGACGGCACCACCGACGTCACCCGCACCGTCGCGATCGGAACCCCGACCGAGGAGATGCGCCAGCGCTTCACCCTGGTGCTGAAGGGCCATCTGGCGCTGGGGCGGGTGCGCTTTCCGGCCGGCACCACCGGTTCGGCGCTGGACGCCCTGGCGCGCGTGCCGCTCTGGGCGGCCGGACTGGACTTCGACCATGGCACCGGCCACGGCGTCGGCTCCTACCTTGGCGTGCACGAGGGCCCGCAGCGGATCTCCAAACTTCCCAACAACGTCGCCCTGCGCCCCGGCATGATCGTCTCCAACGAGCCCGGCTACTACAAGGAAGGCGGCTACGGCATCCGTATCGAGAACCTGCAGGTGGTGACGTCGCCCGCCGAGATTGCCGGCGGCGAACGGCCGATGCTGGGCTTCGAGACCCTGACCCTGGCCCCGATCGACCGCGCCCTGATCGTCAAAGAGATGCTCAGCGCCGACGACCTGACCCAGATCGACGCCTACCACGCCTGCGTGCTGGCCGTGATCGGGCCGTCGGTCGAGCCGGCGGTGCTCGCTTGGCTGAAAGAGGTCTGCGCCCCGCTCTGAACGCTCGCACAGCGACCTACAGAAGGCCCGCCTTCTTGAAGTCGCCGATCATGGTTTTCAGCATGGCGCTGGCGCGATTCTGCACGTCCCCATCGCTCCCGAACGAGGCCAGGTGCGAGCCGTTGTAGACTTTGGACCACACCCGATTTCCGGACGCCACGTCGATGAGGTCCCAGCGAACCGCGTAATATCTCCAGGCGCCCTGGGTGCTGAAGCTCAACGGAAACTCGATCAGCCGGAAGCCGGCGCCCGTCGCCGTCTCGTCCGGCGCGTTCGCGGCGACGGTCCTGGCGACGGGAACGAGGGCCGAGCTCTGGGTGTGGTATTCAAATGGCGGTGGGCCGGCGTTCGGCGCCTCCTCCACATAGTCGTGTCCGACGGCACTTTGTTTGAACCGGAGAATCTTCGCCGGAACGCCATCGGCGCCCAGCTCCGCGAGAAGCTGTTTGTCGAGCTGGTCCAAAATCTTAGAACCGAACTCCGACTCCCGGACATCCATGAAGGAATAGACGTAGACGAAGTAGCCTTTCAGCAACGGCCGGTTTGCTGAAGCCGCGGCTGCGGTGCCGACTGACTGGCCCCAGGTCGGAGCCCCAAGGCATAGCAACGCGATGGCGGCGCAGGCTGCAGCGAGTCTCATCCAACACCTACAACCGGCTCGGCGTCGCACCGGGCTGAACCCGGCCAGGGCTGAGTATTGTCGCTGCGCTGGCGCGGCGGTTCAAGGCCACAGTCGGCCGACCAGTCAGCGTCGGTAATGATGGCGGCGCGATCGCGGAAAAGTGCTGCGCTAGGCGACCAGCTCCAGCCGCTCCAACCCCCTGAAGAACGGCAGCGTGCGCCAGACCGGCGGCTCGTCGGGGTTGGCCAGGCGCAGGTTCGGGAAGTGTTCGAACAGCCGCACCAGCGCCACCTGCGCCTCCAGCCGGGCCAGCGGGGCGCCGATGCAGATATGGGCGCCGCCACCGAACGACACATTCGGCTTGTGCTGGCGGCTCACGTCGAACTTGTCCGGATCGTCGAACACCTCGGGGTCGCGGTTGGCGGCGCGCAGGAAGAAGGTGAGGCTCTGCTTCCGCTTCACCGGGCAACCGCCGATCTCCATGTCGTGCGAGGCGACGCGGCCGGTGATGTCGACCGGCGGCTCGTAGCGCAGCGCTTCCTCGACCACCGCATTGATGATGCCTGGATCGGCGCGAAGCTTGGCCAGCTCGGCCGGGTTCAGCAGCAACAGCCGCACCGCATTGCCGATCAGGTCGGTGGTGGTGAGGTTGCCGCCGATCAGCAGCGCCGAGAGGTTGATGCGCAACTCGATATTGCTCACCGCCAACCCCTCGGTCTGCAGCCGCACCATGTCGCTGATCAGGTCGTCGCCCGGGCTGGCGCGCTTTTCCTCGATCAAGCGGGTGAAGTAGTCGTTCAGCGCCTCGCTGCTCGTCTCCATCACCTCGGTCTGCTCCGGGGTGCGGAAGGGGTTGAAGGTCTGGATGATCCCTTCCGACCAGGCGCGGAATTCGACGAGCCGCGCCGGATCGACGCCGAGGATTGACGCGATCACGTCGATCGGGATCGGCACGCAGAAGGTGCTCATCAGGTCGAACGGCGCCGTGGCGTCGATCCGGTCCATGGTCTCCTGGATGATCCGCTCGACCTCGGGCTTGAACTTGGCGACCCGGGCGTAGAGCGCCTGCGACAGCGGCTGGCGGATGCGGGCGTGGTCGGGATCGTCGAGGGTCAGGATGCTCGCCATCTCACTGCGCACTCCCCCGGCCAGCGCCGCGGCGCGCTCCTCGCCAAAACGGCGCTGGATCACCTCCTCCTCGCCGCGCAGCGGATCGCGCCAGAGCGTGCGGTCGGAGACCAGCGGACGGATGTCGTTGTAACGGGTGAGCAGGAAGCTCCCCATCATCGGGTCGTGCATCACCGGGCAGCGCTCGCGCACGCCCTTCAGCACCGCGTAGGGATCGGCCCGGTAGTCCGGATTGAGCGGCGTCAGCTGGAAGATGGTGGGGTTGTCGTCGGCCATCGCGCGGACTTTCGTCGTTCGTGATCGCCGCTATCTAAACGATGTTAGGCTCCGCAACTAGGCCGTCGCGACGGCAAGCGCGGTCAAGACGGCGAGAGCTGAATTGGCGACAATCTCCAACAGGAGCAGCCGATGACCGCAACCGCAGAGCGCCGCGCCTTCTATCTCGAACCCGCCCATATGACGTCGCTGCCAGCTGACTTCGCCGAGGACTTGCCGCGCGACGTGGCCGGCGTGTTCGCCCTCGTCCAGGGGCTGATGATGCACCAGTTCTGGACCCAGACGTACGGCGAGACGCTCACCGATGCCGGCCCGGCGCAGGCGCATGCTCGTTCCACTGCGCAAATGCTCGACCTGGCGCGCGGCCTGGACCCGGCGCCGCTGGGCGTGGCCCGTCCGCCGGCGCGGCGGGTGATCGGCGTCTGCCGCCACTTCTCGGTCCTGGCGTCGGCCCTGCTGCGGAGGCAGGGCGTGCCGGCGAGGGCCCGCTGTGGCTTTGGCCTCTACTTCGACGGCACGCCGGTCGATCACTGGGTGGTGGAATACTGGGACGCGGCCGCCAGCGGCTGGCGGCTCGGCGATGCGCAGCTCGACGCCGTGCAGCTGCACGCGCTGAAGCCCAGCTTCGATCCGCTGGACGTGCCGCGCGATCAGTTCCTGGTCGGCGGCGAGGCCTGGCGCCGCTGCCGCGCCGGCGAAGCCGACCCGATGAGCTTCGGCATCATGGACATGCACGGCCTGTGGTTCGTCGCCGGCAACCTCGTGCGCGACATCGCCGCGCTCAACAACATGGAGATGCTGCCCTGGGACGTCTGGGGGGTGATGTCCCAGCCGGGAGAGGAGCCCGGCGCGGCGGCGGTGGCACAGCTCGATGCGGCCGCGGCCATCAGCCTCGCGCCCGACGCCCGTTTCGACGAGCTGCGCGCGCTCTATGCCGACGAAGGCTGGCGCGTACCGGCGCGGGTGATGAACGCGGTGACGCAGCAGGTCGACGTCGTCTGACCGCGGTGGGCGTGCGCCGGCGCGGCCTTCGTGTAGGCCAGCAGGGCGCTCCCGGGCGCTGGAGTTGTCTGCCAGCGCCGTGATCCTGATGTCGGCCTCTGCCGACTTCCATTGCGCTTTGGTCTCGACCCGAGCCTCCGCTTCGACGTCGACGCGAATAAGGCGGGCCCACGGCCGCCCAAAGTGTGGGATCGACATCACCTCCGAGACCGTCCGCTGTTGGGCACGAGCTAATGGCAAGGTTCCCGGGTTCAAGCGTCATGTTTCCACCGTGCGGCGGAGCCTAGTCACGCGCGATCTGGTCGTCTCGCGCCGGTTGCTACTGCGAGGTAAGCTGCGGGTCCTTTGCCGCTGCAAACTTGAGGGCCTGGTTGCGATCGCAGAGCATCTTGGCCGCCATCAGAACGTCGAGAGCGCAACCTTGACGCTCAGCACGATGCGTTGGGTAGCAGGAGCCGAACCATGGCCCATCCGCCGAGGCGGCGTATGCTGATGGCATCGAGGGACGTCGCCCAGGGAGCACGGCGTGCCCTCCCCGGCGGCCCGTTGGTGGTCGTGGTTCGGTTCGGGACGAGCTGCGGTCTGGCTGCCCTGCTCGGTGGCTGCAGCGGCGTGCTGGATCCGCAGGGACCGGTGGGCGCGGGCGAGAAGCTGATCCTGCTGGATGCGCTGGCGATCATGCTGGCGATCGTGATCCCGGTCATTGTGGCGACGCTGGCCTTCGCCTGGTGGTTCCGCGCTTCCAACCACCGGGCTCGCTACCTCCCGGACTGGGACTTCTCGGGCCGTATCGAGCTGGTGGTCTGGTCGATCCCCGCGCTGGTGATCATGTTCCTGGGCGGCCTCGCCTGGATCTCCTCGCATGACCTCGACCCGGCCAAGTCGCTGCCCGCCGGCCAGGTCCAGCCGTTGCAGGTGGAGGTGGTGTCGCTCGACTGGAAGTGGCTCTTCATCTACCCCGACCAGGGGGTGGCGTCCGTCAACGAGCTGGTGGTTCCGGCCGGCGCGCCGCTGCACTTGCGGCTAACGTCGGGCAGCGTGATGACCGCCTTCTTCGTCCCGCAGCTCGGCAGCATGATCTACACCATGAACGGTATGGTCACGCAGCTGAATCTGCGCGCGGACCATCCGGGTTCGTACCCGGGGCTGGCCAGCCATTTCAGCGGCGATGGCTTCTCGGGCATGCATTTTGAGACCCGTGCCGTGACGCCGGCGGCCTTCGCCACCTGGGTGGCGAGCGTCAAGGCCGCAGGACCGACACTAGATGGGCCCAGCTACGTGGCGCTCAGCCAGCAGAGCCAGGACGTAGCGCCCTTCACCTATCGGGCCGCCACGCCGGGGCTGTTCGAGAAGATCGCGACGCGCCAGTTGCCGCCCGGTCCCGGACCTAAGGGCAGTGGGTCGTCGCCCGTCTCGGGGAAGACACCATGAACCTGCTTGGCAGGCTGGGCTGGGACGCCCTGCCGCTGGACCAGCCGATCCCGATGATCGCGTCGGCCGCGGTGGCGCTCGGCATCCTGGTGGTGCTGGCCTGGGTCGTGATCCGTGGTTACTTCCCATATCTTTGGCGCGAGTGGCTGACCAGCGTCGACCACAAGCACATCGGCATCATGTACACCCTGCTGGCCATGGTGATGCTGCTCCGCGGCTTCTCCGACGCGCTGATGATGCGCTCGCAGCAGGCGGTCGCGTTCCACTCGCAAGGCTACCTGCCACCAGAGCACTACGACCAGGTGTTCTCGGCCCACGGCACGATCATGATCTTCTTCGTGGCCATGCCGTTCCTGATCGGCCTGATCAACTTCGTCCTGCCGCTGCAGTTGGGCGTGCGCGACGTGGCCTTCCCGACGCTGAACTCGGTCAGCTTCTGGCTCACCGCGACCGGCGCGCTGCTGGTGAACCTCTCACTAGGCATCGGCGAGTTCGCGAAGACCGGCTGGCTCCCCTACCCGCCGCTCTCCGAGCTGACCTACTCGCCCGGCGTCGGCGTCGACTACTACCTTTGGTCGCTGCAGATCTCCGGCGTCGGAACGCTGCTGACCGGGATCAATTTCGTCACCACCATCCTGAAGCTGCGGGCGCCCGGCATGACCTACATGCGCATGCCGATGTTCTGCTGGACTAGCCTGGCCTCGTCCCTGCTGATCGTCGCCGCCTTCCCGATTCTGACCGCCACCTTGGCCATGCTGATCCTGGATCGCTACCTCGGCTTCCACTTCTTCACCAACGAGGCGGGTGGCAACGTGATGATGTTCATGAACCTCATCTGGGCCTGGGGGCACCCGGAGGTCTACATCCTCGTCCTGCCGGCTTTCGGGATTTTCTCGGAGGTGGTGGCTACCTTTTCCGGCAAGCCGCTGTTCGGCTATCGCTCGATGGTGATCGCCACCATGGCGATCTGCCTGCTCTCGTTCATGGTCTGGCTGCACCACTTCTTCACCATGGGCGCGGGCGCTGACGTGAACGCAGTGTTCGGGGTGATGAGCATGATCATCGCCGTGCCGACCGGGGTGAAGGTGTTCAACTGGCTCTTCACACTGTACGGCGGGCGCATCCGGTTCGAGGCCCCGGTTCTGTGGGCGATCGGCTTCATGGTCACCTTCGTGATCGGCGGCATGACCGGGGTGCTGCTGGCGGTGCCGCCGGCCGACTTCCTGCTGCACAACAGCCTCTTCCTGGTGGCGCATTTCCACAACGTGATCATCGGCGGCGTGCTGTTCGGCGCCTTCGCCGGCTACGAGTACTGGTTCCCGAAGGCGTTCGGCTTTCGCCTGCACAGCGGCCTTGGCAAGGCGGCGTTCTGGTGCTGGTTCATCGGCTTCTACCTCGCCTTCATGCCGCTCTACGTGGTCGGCCTCGAGGGCATGACGCGGCGGATGCAGCACTATGACGTGGCAGCCTGGCGACCATGGCTGTTGGTCGCCGCGGCTGGCGCAGTCGTGATCCTGGTCGGCATCGTCTGTCAGATCGCGCAGCTCTGGATCAGCATCGTGCGCCGCGTGCAGCTGCGAGACGTGACCGGCGATCCCTGGAACGGCCGCACGCTTGAGTGGTCGACCGCCTCGCCACCGCCGGCGTTCAATTTCGCCGTCCTGCCGCAGGTGCACGGCCCGGACGCCTACTGGGCGACCAAGCAGCAAGCCAAGGAGCAAGCGCAGTCGCCGCGATCGGCGCCCGAATACGAGCCGCTGGAGACGCCGCGCAACAGCCCCACCGGCTTCGTCTGCGCCTTCTTCGCCACCGCGATGGGCTTCTCGCTGATCTGGCACATCTGGTGGCTCGCCATCGGCGGGCTGATCGGCGCCTGGGCGACCTTCGTCGTATTCGCCTGGCGCGACCGCACCGAGAACGTGGTCCCGGTGCAGGAAGTGGCCAGGATCGACCAGCAAAACCTGCGCGCGCGGTCGGCAGCCCTGACGGCGGGCGCGCCATGACCGCCGCCCATCCCGTCGACTCCGACAGCATCGTCCAGATGGGCCTGGAAGGCGGCGCCGCGCCGGGGCGCGGGACCGGCGGGCCGGCCTCAAAACGGGTCTACGTCGGCTACGGCTTCTGGATCTTCATCCTCAGCGACATGGTGATGTTCTCGGCGTTCTTCGCCGCCTACGCCGTGCTCGCCGATGCGACAGCTGGCGGCCCCAGTGGGCGCCAGCTGTTCGACCTCACCAACGTCGCGTGGGAGACCGCGTGCTTGCTGCTCTCCAGCTTCGCCTGCGGGTTGGCGAGCATCGCGGCGGCGAGCCGCAACGCGCTCTGGTTCCACATCGCCATGGCCGTCACCTTCGTGCTCGGCGCGGCGTTCCTGGGGCTGGAGCTGAAGGAGTTCGCCGGGCTGGCGGCCGCGGGCGACGGCCCGCAGCGCAGCGCTTTCCTGTCGGCCTTCTTCACCCTGGTCGGCTGCCACGGCCTGCACATCACCGCCGGGCTGCTCTGGCTGCTGACGATGATGGCGCAGGTGGCGGCCAAGGGATTCCGGGCCGACATCATGCGCCGGATCCTCTGCTTCACCCTGTTCTGGCATGCCCTCGACATCATCTGGGTGGCCATCTTCACCGTGGTCTATCTGATGGGAAAGACGCCATGAGCGAGTTCCACGACGCGTCGGCGAGCGGCGCCGAAGCTGATCTGGCGCCGGGCGAGGAGCAGCTGGACGGCAGCGGCGTCGCGCACGGGGTGCGCGGCTATCTGATCGGCCTGGTCCTGGCGGCGGGCCTGACGGCAGCGTCGTTCTACGTCTGCTTCAGCGGGCTGATCTACGGACCGGCGGTCCCCGCGGCGCTGGTCGCCCTGGCGGTGGCGCAGATGGGCGTGCATCTGGTGTTCTTCCTCCACCTGACCACCGGGCCGGACAACACCAACAACGTCCTCGCCCTCGCCTTCGGCGTGCTTATCGTGACGCTGGTGATCGGCGGCTCGCTCTGGATCATGGCCA
>Ga0302311_10002943_pt1 | contig 18908 bp, 15 predicted proteins | sample III_Palsa_N1_3_FD_200449 | JGI IMG/M metagenome (GOLD analysis project Ga0302311, IMG submission 200449) | Peat permafrost microbial communities from Stordalen Mire near Abisko, Sweden - III_Palsa_N1_3 | ecosystem: Environmental > Terrestrial > Soil > Palsa > Peat permafrost | place: Sweden... | reverse complement strand
GTAGGCCCGCACCCGAGAAAAAGGGGAGGAGAGATTTGCCGAGAAAACTGAAAGCTGCCCTTTTGTTACTGCTGACATCCGGACGACACCTGGTATCCGATTTCCAGAATTGTTCCCAACACTTTTCCTAATTTGCCGTGCAGAACGTTTAAGTGACACTCGTCACTGTCGCATCGTCCGTACAGGCCCAAGACTGTTGCTGCACATCGCATGCATCAGGGCATTAGGGAGAATCACCGTGATCAACGCAAGACGCAAGGCAAGCTATGGCATTGATGCGCCGTATGTCCTGCTGTTGATGACAGCAGGCTTATTAGCTTGCATCGGCCTGATGGTTTTCGCGCACATGAGTGGGCTCTGGATCACGGCCGTCGTACTCGCGGTTGTCATTGCTCTCTATATGCATACCACCTTGCGCGGAAAGTTCGTCGCCTGGCGCAGTTTGCTGGTCACCATGCCATGGCGCGGCGATGAGCAGATTCTCGACCTGGGCTGCGGCCGTGGGGCCGTCCTGCTGATGGCTGCCGAATGCGCGCCGCGCGGCCGCACCGTCGGCATAGATATCTGGAACAGCAAGGATCAATCAGGCAATACGATGGACGTGACCGTCAGCAATGCCGTCACCGAAGGTGTGGCCGACCGCATCGAACTGAAGACGGCGGACATGCGCGAACTCCCGTTCGCTGACGGCAGCTTCGATGTCGTCGTATCCAATGTGGCCATCCACAATATAGGCGACGCTGCCGGACGCGATCGCGCTATCGACGAGGCGTGGCGCGTGCTGCGTCCGGGAGGACGCTTGCTGATTGCCGACATCTCGAAAAGCCATCAGTACTGCAATCGACTTGCTGCTCTCGGTGTTCGGGTTGTTCGCCGCTCGCTGGGATGGCGCATGTGGTGGGGTGGCCCATGGATGGCAACCATGCTGATCGACGTGCAGAAGCCCACCTGACGACGCAGGCAAATCTGAGCCCCGGCACGTAAGTGAGAATTGGTGCGGGAAGGCGGGCGTCGTCAAATCTCCGGAATCAAAGCGTTGCGTCGGTGCTGGAAGCTCCGAAAACATCGCTGTACGCATTCCGGAACCCGCAGAGTTTTTGAATCCAGACGCTTGGGGTTTACGTATGTAGCTAGGGTCCTCGACGTTGTTCGTGCGACTCACTAGCTTCACCTCGAGTAGGCGATTCTGCATGGATACGTCTCGTCGCTGTCTCAGCTACCTCAATGTGACATCCGTTCGGGTGGGTGCTTTTGCGTTCTTCGCGATGAACGGTGTCCACGCACAGCCATTCGATTCGACGATGTCGCCCTCCGCCCCAGCGAGCGCCGCCTCTGCGAGCACGCTGCAAGAGGTAGTGGTTAGAGGGCACTATGAGAACGGCGTGGGGACGTCCAGTGCAGCTTCTCAGGGCGTAATTCTAGGTTCGCTGCTGCAGGACATACCGCTGCTGCGTCCGGGCCAGGTGCTGGAAGCCATCCCCGGCATGGTAGTGACTCAGCACTCGGGAGATGGCAAGGCAAATCAGTACTTTCTTCGCGGCTACAACCTTGATCACGGTACGGATTTCGCCACCAGCGTTGATGGCGTGCCGGTCAACATGCCGACGAATGCGCATGGACAGGGCTATACCGATCTGAACTTCCTGATTCCTGAATTGCTTCAGCGGATCGATTATCGCAAGGGTACGTATTTTGCCGAGAACGGTAATTTTTCCGCGGCGGGCTCGGCTGACGTTTACTACCGAAGTAGCCTGAACAGCCCGATTGCCCAACTGACCGTAGGCAGTTATGACTACCGCCGCGTCCTGCTGGCGGGCTCCTTTCCCGCACTTTCATCCGCCAAGTCCAGCGATCACGGCTCCCCTGCCCTTTCCGGCGATCAGGGGCCGACCCTGCTTGCAGCGGTAGAGGGGCTCGAACAGAACGGTCCCTGGAAATCACCCGAGGGTATGCGCAAGATCAACGGCTTTCTACGACTGAGCGATGGCGATAAAACGCATGGCTGGTCGGTCGACACTCACGTTTACGAGGCGCACTGGAATTCCACGGATCAGGTGCCGCTGGCGTTGATCCAGTCCGGCCAGCTTTGCCGCTTCTGCGCTATCGATCCCACCGACGGCGGTGATACCGCGCGCGACATTCTTTCCGGCGAGTGGCATTCGCATGACACCGATGGATACACCACAATTTCGGCGTATCTGGAACACTATCGCCTACAGCTGTTTTCGAATTTCACCTTCTTCGAATTGCGTCCGAACACGGGTGACCAATTCGAGCAGGAGGAGGCGCGCAATATGCTGGGCACGAAGATGGTGCATGGCTGGTTGCACAGCCTGTTCGGAAACGATTCGACGACCGAAGTTGGCGTGCAGGTGCGGCGGGACTATATCCATGTTGGTCTGTTCGATACGCAGGCCCGCGTACCGTTTCAGACCGTCGACGACAATCTGGTCGGCGAGACCGAAGCGGCGATCTATGCGGAAAACACCACCCTATGGAACACCTGGTTTCGCAGTCTTGTGGGAGTGCGGGAAGACATTCTCCAGATGGACCTGACCTCGCTGGCACTCCCGCAAAACAGTGGCAGTGCGTCGGCGAGCAGGACATCACCCAAGTTGTCCCTGATCTTCGGTCCGTGGGGCAAAACGGAATTCTTCCTGGATGCGGGCGACGGCTTTCACAGCAATGATGCACGTGGAGTCATCTACAAAGTTGATCCGACCAATGGCGGCCCAGCAGCACCTGTGCCGCCGCTGGTCGGCGCTTTTGGGCAGGAGATCGGCGTACGGACGGAAATCATCCACGGACTGCAGAGCTCGCTGGCGCTCTGGCGTTTGGACAGCGAATCCGAACTCATCTACAACGCCGATTCAGATATCGGCAGCACGACGCCCAACGGCGCAAGCAAGCGCGATGGCGTGGAGTGGAACAATCATCTGGTGTTGAACAATTGGTTGCTGCTGGACGCTGACCTGGCTTACACCCATGCCCGATATGCCCACCCGGATGAGAACGGCCAACTGGGCAATGCCATTCCCAACGCTGTGCCGAAAGTCGCCTCGGTAGGATTGAGCGTGCATGACATTGATGGCTGGTCGGGGAATGTGAAGTTGCGCTACATCGGCAAGTATCCCCTGTCGCAGGACGGCACCTTGGTTGGCCCCGCCGCCATTGTCACCGACATGCGTATACAACATGCGCTGGCGCCAAATATTTCGCTATCGCTTGACGTGCTGAATCTGTTTGATCGCAAGTACTACGACATTGCCTACGAACAGGACTATCGCGTTTCGCTGAATAGTCCGATTGTTCCGGATGGTATGTCGGTCCATCCTGGCGAACCGCGCGAGTTCCGTATTACGCTAAACCTCAAGCTCTAGCTGGTCGCATGGCGGCACGACGATACGCCCACCTGATACAGGCGCTGAAGTTATGCTCTGGATCATCACGAAATATCTTTTGACCGCAGCCATTGTCGTTGCCGTATCCGAGTTGGCGAAGCGCAGTGATCGCCTGGGCGCGTTACTTGCCTCGCTGCCACTGGTCACTTTATTGGCGCTTACCTGGCTGTATGTTGAAAAACAGCCCGCCGTGAAGATTGCGAATCACGCTTGGTACACCTTCTGGTACGTGGTGCCCACGCTTCCCATGTTTCTGGCTTTCCCGCGTTTGTTCGCCCGCTTTGGTTTCTGGCCGGCGTTAGCGATGTGCGCGGTACTGACGATCATCTGCTTTGGCGTGTTTGCGCTGGCCGTCAAGCCATTCGGGATCAAGCTGCTTTGATGTGCGCGTTCTCGGTCGGCAAGATCACCATCCCGACGCCCTGACTTGCTGCGTTTTCCAAAGGCGGCGCAGTAAATTTCCTACGCTGGTCCTTGCCATTGCATTAGCTCGGAATGATTGCGCTGAAACCGGGAATCAGAATGTCGAACGCTCGCTGCACAAGCCAGCCAGCAGCAAGGGCTATGATCACGAACGAGCCCCAGCGCAATAGCACTACTTGGTAGAACCAGGTCCGTCGCAGCAGGTAGGCCAACGGCAGGAAGGCAAGCACGATGGCTTCCTGGCCGATCTCCACGCCCACACTAAAGCCGCCCAGGGACGCCGCCATGGCGCCAGCCGGCAACTGCAGTCCGGCCAGGGCGCTGGCGAAGCCCAGGCCGTGGATGAAACCAAAGGCAAAGGCGATCAGCCATACCCGTTTGTGCACCAGCGGATAGATGTTATTCAGTGCCGCGACCATTACCGATAAGGCAATGCCGGATTCGACCAGTCGGCTGGGTAAATGCACGAAGCCCAAAACGGCCAAGGACAGAGTCACCGAATGCGACAGGCTGAAAGCGGACACAATCTTGATCACATCAAGACAAGCTGGCCAGAACCTGGACGTCGCTTCCCAGCCATAACGTGGCGGCTGCGCCGTGACCGCCATCAATGCACCGCTGCTCTCCGCCAATGCCGTGCTGTTCCGCCAGCCATCACCGCGGGGCGGCAGACGGCGTCTGATCAGGACCGCCGGCAAGAGCAGCGACAACAGAAATAATATGTGATCGATTCCCGTCCAGATGTGCCATACGCCGTCGGTGACAAAGCTCTTGAATTCCCCCCACCGATCCGGCGAGCGTAAGTCCAGGCTCGCTACCGGGTCGCTTGGCCCCAGTACCGCACCGGCGATCTTGTTACCCGAGTGGATGGTGACAATCCCGCGGTGATAAGGGTCGAGGTCGTACATCAACCGATAGACGACAGTAAGTCTGCTGGGAATATTCTTGTCGCAGACTGTGTCGAACATGATGACCGCGTAGGCTCCATCCGTGTGCTCATCGATCATCTGTCCAGTGGGCCGCATCTCGCACGTCAGCCCGTCACCTTTGACCTGGAGTCTGGCGAGTGCGTAGTCCTCTATGGCTCTGCGCCTTGCCTTAACCTCGCCCCAGTTGATGGCGCCATCATGATTGGCATCCAGACCGATCGCGAAATCAAGATCACGCAGGGCGATATCCCACTGGCCATGCATCACATGATCGTTGGCGGCGTCGGTACGCAACGTGAGGTAGGCATCGCTTTCCTTGTGCGCCAGTGCGGTCAGCGGAGCGATTGCTACGACGAGGGCAAACAGCGCCATGACGAACTTGCGCGCGTTCATGGGCCATTTCTCGCTGGTATCGCGGCACGAGCTGACGCCGTTGGTTTCGTCCGCAACTTTGCAACGAGCGGATTAATCATCACATCATCAAGGTGATACACGCGCACGTCCTTGGGTGATCGTTGTACTTTCCAGTCTTGCTGCGCGAGATCAAGCGCTGCTTTGGGATCATGCAGAACATGCAGCATGTAGCTGGACTGCTCTCGCATAAAAACGTGATCGCCGCGCTGCGCCATGGACTGAAAGCGTGCGTTCATCTCGGCGACGTCGGTGCCGGTCCGTGGAAGACCCAGCGCATTCTCGGCAGATACCAGCACCAGAAACGACGTGTCGGACTGAATGTCGCCGCTGACCAGGTTGATCGCATCCTGCGGGCGTCCTTGATCGAGCAGGAATTCGCCGTAGTCGGCGAGCAGAAAATTATCGCCTGGAGTCCATTGAAGTGCGGCTTTGAAGTGGATATCGGCCTCGTCCGGCCTGCCCATACGCGCGGCAGTGTCCGCCATCAAACCCTCAACCCAGGCTTTGATCGCAGCAGGTGCCTTGGGCCCGGGATCCTCGACCATCGACATCAGTACGTAAGCTTGCCGCGCGTGACCCGTGAGCGAGCGCAGCGATGCGGTACAGACAATACCCATGAAGTCGCTGCTGGCATTGGCCAGATGCACACAGGCATCGTTGGCTAGTGTGTCGTCGCCCTGCACCATGCCAATCGTTGCCAGCGTAAGCCAAGCTTGGGCATTGCCGGGGTCGCGTTTGAGGATCTGCATCAATTCCTCGCGCGATACCTGAAAGAAATGCCGGCTCTGCTGGATCGTTGCATGTATCAGCAGCACCTGGATCGGCGGTGCCGGTTGCTCCATCGCCGGTTCGATGACCGCCATCGCGCGACCCAGAAAACGGGCATCACCGGTGGATCGTCCGTAGTCAATGTAAGCAAGCGCCAGAACCACTGCTTTGTTCACATCATTCGGGTGCTGTCTGAGGTCATTGCGCAGCTCGCCAAACCGGCGCACCCGAGGGTCGGTAGTTGGCGGAACAAGTTGCAACACGATGGATGTTTTGGCCGGGATGTACGGTGTGGTCTGATCGGCCCGCGCGATGCAGGTCGTGAGAAGCATCGCCCATGTAGCGAGAAAAAATAGCGCACCGGAATATCCATTACGGTGCGCTACACCATCGCCACCTCCGCGAATATCGAGACTCGTGCGACGAACTCGGAGGTGGTTCATGGCCATCACTCAGTTGGCGGCTACGCCATTGACGCCATTGGGCGAACCCGCAAGCGGCGTCATCAGGTACGGGAACTGAGCCAGATACGTGTCGGCCGCGTATTCATCGCCCGTCACATGTTCTGTCGCTGCGGTCGGTCCCGGAGAGCGTGCACCGTCGGTAAATGGAGCTGCCTTGTTCGGGTCGGTGGTTTCGCTGCCGCAGGTACCTATCGCCGTACTGCATAACGCACCTTCTTCCACGCGCAAGGCAATATCCACCACGTCGTCATAAGGTCGACGTCCATTGGGGAAACCGGCCAAATCGCCACCGAGCACACCGAGATCATTCTGATTTGCAGGCGCGGTCACCGGGGTCGTCGTGTTCAATCGCAGCTCTTCCGACGGCGTGACATTCGCAGGCTTATTGATACCGGGCACGCCGGTTAGAAATACGGTCACCAAGTCATTACGCGGTGTTTGCGGCACGTTGGCGCCGAACAATGCATTGAGCAGCACTGGCACGGTCGGATTGGTGACGTATTTCAGGAACTGCGCATCATTGCTTGGATTACTGTTGTTGAACTTGTCCTTGTCTGGCAGGCCAATCACCAGTTCGTTAACCAGCGGCTGGCCCAGACGCGATACCTGCACAAAATTGTCGCCCGCGGCGAAGTTTGCCGGAACGGATTGTGCGTCGCCTCGAGGGCTTATGATTCGCGTTCTTCCCACGCTCGCCGTGGTCCAGGCGCCAATGATGGGATCGCCCCTGCTGTCGCGCAGGCAGCTTGCAGGTACTTCCAATGCCAGCGTGTCGACGTTCTTGTCGGTGAGCGCGTTGTGCGTAGCGTCCCTGGAACCAAGCGGGTTGAGGTTGACCAGGTCAAAGATTTCACCGAGATCGGCGACAAAGCCGTCCTTGCGCTGGCCAGCGAAAACCCGACCGGGCTGGGAACATCCGGGTATGACGACGTTGTACACATAGCTGTTGGCGTAGGCGGCATAGTCGGCAATGGACTTGTTGCCGATATTGTCCACTGGCTTGGTGAAAACTATCGATCCTCCCGCACGATTGACCAAGGGTCGACCTATCGACCTGTCCGGGTCGCCCTGCAGCAATTCCACGGTGTAAGTTTCGGTACGATTCAGCGCGTTTTGATTGCTGCTGGAGACAGCGCCGATATTGAGCAAAGGCACGGCAACCGGCTTGCCCGCAGTACCCGTGGGAACCGTCAGGTCCTTATAGGTATTGGTGAATCTGAATCGGAACGTCAGGTCTGCATTCGCACGACCCGTATTGTCGATATGAATGTCATAAACGGCGTTGTGGTCCAACGCGTAAAAATTCGGACCACCGCCAGGGTTCTGCAAGGGGTTGTAATTGGCGAGCAGAGTCACGTATCCCTGACGCCCTGTCTCATAGCTCATGAACATGTAGAAGTCGCTGCCGTCCACCTGCGGCATAGTGCTGATGAAGGGCGCTTCGCGATGGCTTGAGGCCAACGCAATGGCAGGCACCAAGCCCAGCAAAAGGACTATGGGGTTCAATTTGAATTTCATGGTGTTACCTCGTCGCGCTGAATGATCCAATTCCGCTGAGGTCTCTTGGGCTTGACGCGAAAGCGACGCCGAACGGCTCCCTGGTACAGGTGCCACTCCCTACGATCTGTTCGGCGTGAGACAGAAACCGCGGCTTGCCCTCGCGTATGGCTGAGCAACGCAAGCACGTCAGCGGCGAATCTTCACAGTCGACCCCCTGGTCATCTCACTTCCTTGGGAGACTTAAGGACGTACGACCGGAAATTCGATTGGGATGCAAGAAAGTTGGCAGGCTGGGAGAAGGAGACCCATTTGTCTCGTTCGCAACATGACCGCGAGGGCTCGAAAAGACGCGAGATCGACTTTGTTACAAGTTCAGGATCTTTTATGCGCCGGCGCAACGAGATGGGGTCAGCGGATGGCGGAGGCGACGCCCCTCTCCCTTTCGAGGAGCGCGTGTGGCCGTCGCCAGACAATCCGAGCGCTTTGGCGGAAAGCTCAACATCAAGAAATTCACCAAGCTCGCCAGCCCCGACGAAGCCAACTGAAATAACCCCGAAATGAAACCCGCTCAGCTGTTGGTCCCGATACCAATCGGGGCGGGTCCAACGCGTGCGCAGGTTGGGCAACCCAAGAACTTGTGAGAGGCTCTAAACCAGTTAGCTGGCCCTGACCAATGAGCCCTTTTAACTTCCGCCGACCCGGTTTTGCATAGTTCTCAACGAGTGCTGATGCGTGGGGTTTTCAGGGCGCCGGCGCGGGAATGAATTTGAATGACGGTGTGTCCACGAATTGGGCCGATACTTCGCCCGCATACACTTGGCCATTGGCCATGGTGAGCTTTCTTACTGGCGCGCCCGGCTTCAAGTCGACCTTGTGCAAGTCCACCCAGAACGTATTGGGACGCGTCGCAGAATCGAAGTAATAGACAAGGTTCTTTTGGTCGGCAACCGTACGCCAAATGGTCGATGAGATATTTGGCTGGTCCGGGGTGGTTATGCCCAGCGGTACGCTCACGGCACGCTGCACACTCATCACTTCCGCTACTGCCTGGTAAGCAAAATTCTGGTCGGGCACACCGGCGATGTATTGGGGCGCCAACTTCTTGGGTACTGCGTCCAGCAGGAATGATGCGCGCGCATAGCGATCTGCCGCACGATTGGTACCCGGAAGGAAGGTGAGCCCGCCGATATCTTTCCAGTACTCGTCGAGGGCAAGCTGCTTGTCGTAAATCGGCGAGTTGGTCATCACCTTGTACTGGTGACCGTGGTGGATCACCAGCTTGCCTTCGACGTACTCGAGAATCGCAGAATCGCCCGTTGAGTCGGATATCGACACGTGAAGGGTCAGCGGCTTTCCATCAGGAAGCGGTGGCGCGACGACCTGGAACGGTTCTTTCGCCAACAGCTTCACGGCTTCATCCACGCTGGCGAAGTTGTCGAGGATGTATTGGCCCCACAGGCTGATCGCCAAGTGCGGGCGCTTGGCACTGGGCTTGCCGTAGTCGGATTCGGCCAGGTAAAGCACATTCATCACCACGCCTTTTTCGTTGATGCCGTCGACGCTGCCGATGTCGTAGCCGGCCGTGATGACACTGCCGTAGCGTGACGTCCACTTGGGCGAGTTCGGCCCCGCGCTGCCATCACGGTGGATGCCAGCAGGAAAGATCCAAAGGTTGGATCCCATATCTTCCGACCAGTCCATGTTGCGACCGGTGATCACGGTGTTGTCCTGACCCACGTAAAGCGTGCGCGTGCAGGCGAAAGAGGAAACAGTGATCAAACAAGCGCAGAAGGCAACAACGATGGCGAGCAGATAGCGGCGCATGAGGAACTCCGAACGTGACGTGGCGGTACCATGCCGCCGATGGAATCATGGTAGCCAGTCGGCTTCGTCCGCAGAACTACCTGCCAGAATTACGTACAAGTGCGTAGCCCTCGTTCATCAAGTTCGGAGGTCAAAGCGGGTCAGAGTGAGCCACCAGGCTTTAGTCTTGTTATTCCGATGCCGGATGCGCCGCTACAACCATGGGCGACACTTGTTATTCAACGGCACGCGGCGCTTTCCGAGTATTAGTACGCCATGCGTGTAACTGGCACCGCCATAAAAGACGGGGCTCTTCCAGACGATACGGCATGTCCTGGTATCTAATCCGTACATGATCCTGTCGCTACCTGAGTAGGTCGACACATATAAGACATCTCGTCCCAATAGCACTGGATTTTCCACAATGGAAACAGACTTGCCGGCCGTGCATGCTGGCTGCCCATGCAGGGAGATTTTTACCGGTCCCGTCCATACTTGGGGGTTATCTGCGCTATATGGCAGGTCACTCGCCTCATCCTCTATTGTCACCGTAACACTTCCGGTGGCAGCTGAATTGCTTGCAAAAATCAAGCGCATAAGAGTGCAATCGTTGGCAGATGCGGGCACCGATACCAGCAGTGCTGCGCATGACAAAATATGTAAGCGCACTGTCTTTCGCCTTATGGTACCTGCCGGGCAAAGTACTGCACGGTAGGGAGTGCTTCGCGTGTCCATGAGTAATTGATAGTCGAGTTCTTGCGGCCCGTTCCGCCGTACTGTCCCCAATAGCCCACCGGATATCTCTCGGCATGCGGCGCCGGAACAATGATCACCACATGTCCATGTTGCTCGCCCTGGTGCCGGCGACAACAACAAATCCCTGGCTGGCATAGTCCTGCGCCTTCTGAGGATCGTTGCCCAGCTTCGTCCATTCGTTGCCGGATGCATTTAAGTCATCGACGATCTGATTGGCCGTGCCCGTAAGCGGCACACCAAGATCTGTAGTAACGGCATGTACAAAACCACTGCAATCATGCTTCCAGCTATCCCAATTTCTCTCACTTGCAGCTGCGACGTCCGCCATTGGCGCTGCTCCTTGTCAATTGCTCCATGCATCGCGGAATTGCAGATTGCCATCAAGATAGGACCAAGTGATCTCCTCATAGCGAAATTGGATCTGTTCGATATGGTTATGGATCTGTGATGGCTGCTCTTTGATGTTCGGTACGCGAGGCGTTATCGCCACAACCTTCACATTCCGCATCAAGATGTTGAAATACTCAGCCTCTCTTCCAGCATCATCAATTCGGTACCACTTGATCTCCGCAGAGATCAGCGTTTGCCCCCGAGCGAGCGCCAAGTAAAGCAGAGGCGAGGATCGATCGATTTCCTTCTCGATCGTTACGGGCCAATGCACGCGAGTGCCAGCTAATTTTCCGGTGACTCCATCAGCCTTTGAGATCAGCCCGTGCGTGAAGCTGAGCGTCTCGATGCTTTCTTCGCGGCCATGTACCTGGCTTGAACCTCTGATAGGAGCACCCCCTTGGTCGGTGAGCCAGAGGTGTAAAGGAATTGCCATTGCTGAATCTCCTGCCTCAAACGCCTTGCATCAAAAACAACAACGGAAGGCACAGTGAGGGGCCCCGCCGTGCCTTTTCGCACGCCATCCTATTCATGATCCAACGGCAGAAATATCAGAATCGTCTGAAAGACGGTTGAGCCTACGAATCAAAGCGGGACAGAGGCCGAGGATCCTGCTCACGGAGACGCCTGGGTTTGACCTGTCTACCGAAGTGGCGCCATTCACGATCGCTCCGTGACGGCGCGGGCACGTCCGCACACCAGAAACGGGGTCACGTTGGAGTTACCAGCTGCTGTCGGCTGATACCGGACATCTCCGACTTGCCAATGAGCCGGATGCTCGCAATAGCTGCTAAAAATCTCGTCCACTATCAAGCCTTAACTTCCGGCTGACCGCAGAAAATGCCAGCATCGTGGCAGCGAGGACGAACAGCGCAACGACGATTCCCATGAGTCGCTGTAGCGCAGCGGACGCATCGGTTGACCACGCGTGATCCTGTACAAAAATCATGATGAATCCGACGCCGAACTGGGTTCCTATGTAGCTCACTTCCGCCGAACCCGCCTGTACGTGTGCTGCCAACCAAATCCCTGCGCCCAAAACGACCAGACACACAAGAGGCATTCCACCGATCAACGGTAACAGCGCAGCCGCAAGCAAGGCAGCGCAAAGGCAGCCCAGGAAGCGATTAAGCATTCGCATGTGCACCGCTTCCATGACCTGTCCATCTACCAGGACAGATAACGGTACAAGTAGTACGGCAACCACCGAAACCATCGACTGCGCGAAATTTGGCAACGCGTGAAAATGGTTGACCCCGCCGATGAGCGCAATGGCAATGGCGCCCTGCACGGCTTGCCACAATCGTGCGGATCGCGAGTGCCCGACGATGGGCGGCGCAGGAGTCTTCTGTGCAAGCAAATCGGGGTCAGAGTGCACTTTCTCGCATACGCAGCCGGCGTTCGCCGACAGACCCTGTGGCAGAGTGGCGGCAAGCTGGGAGCGTCACAGCTAAGGACGCTCCCATGCCTCGCCAGCCCCGACTCGACGTCGCCTATATCCCGCAGCATGTCGTACAACGCGGTAATGATCGCCAACCATGCTTCTTCAACGACATCGACCGGGTACGTTACCTGCAGGAGTTGCGCGAAATCGCGCTGCGCGAACGCTGCTCCGTGCACGCGTACGTTTTGATGACCAACCATGTGCACCTGCTGATCACGCCCACGGCAACCGGACAGATCTCCCGCCTCATGCAATCGCTGGGGCGGCGTTACGTGCGTTACATCAACGACCGCTATCACCGCACTGGCACACTGTGGGAAGGCCGCTACAAGTCCTCAATGGTAGACAGGGAAACCTATCTGCTTCACTGCTATCGCTACATCGAACTCAACCCCGTTCGCGCCCGCATGACCACCGACCCGCTCCACTACCCCTGGTCGAGCCACTCCTGTAACGCATTCGACCCACTGATCCACCCGCACGACAGCTACCTCGCGCTCGGCGCCACCCCCGAGCAACGATGCGCCGCCTACCGCACGCTCGCGATGGAAGCGCTCTCGCAGGACGAAATCGACGCTATCCGTACCCATCTCCAGCGCCAACACGCCCTCGGCCCCGACCGCTTCCGTTTGGCTATCGAAGCCCAACTATCCCGCCGCGCCGGTCCCGCCAAGATCGGCCGCCCGCGCAAGCACGAAACGTCCGAGAACTACACACCCGGAGAAAGTGCACTCTGACCCCTGTTTTGGACCCCTGTTTTGTGGGCGATGAAGCCGCTGGCGCGACCTTGGAAGATTTACCGGCGGGCTAGCAAACGTGCTCAGTGCGAACCGAGATGATGTTGATGTAAACCCGCAATCATCATGATTCCTACAAGACAAGAAATGGCGGCCGCGATATAAGACAATCCAACTACACCTCGTCTCTGCCCCCAGAGTGGCAAGAAAATCATTAATGCAGACGCCATAATAAGGAAGGTATAAGGATATCTATGCGGCTGCAAGTGCAGCACGTGAATAGCTTGATAATAGAAGTAACTTTGGGTAATAACCCCTAAAGCAACTAGGAAGAGCAAAGATTTTGGGGGCAAGTAATTCATTGGCATGATGGTTGTTGACGCGCCGGCAATGGCCCTGTCACTTGGGAGGCGCTCCACGCATCCGTAGCTGCATTTATCGCCGTATCGGCGATTAGTCCAGCGGCAACGCCAATCGCCGTAGCTGCTTCTCCCGCTGCTAACACTCCCGCCACCGCGCCCCCAACGAAGCCACCTGCGGCCGCCTCACCTGTCGCAGTCCAATCACCACCAGTCTCCATATACGTGGTAAAACCCGCAGCCACGGCCCCAACGATGGCGGCACCAAGGACATATTCCGCGACATCATCAACGCCAAACAACTTGCCTTTAGAATCGGTGTAAGTCAACGGATCCCCCCACGTAGCCATACGTGCTGATGCCCCCGCAAGTCCAATTGGATCGCTTTGCTGATAGCGGCCAGTAACAGGCTCGTAGTTGCGGAACATGTTGTAGTTGGTCTCCGACTCAGCATCGTAGTACTGGCCTGGAAAACGTAGGTTTAACACATAACCCGTCGTTGATGTAGGCGCCTGCTCGCCGAAGGGATTGCCCTGATAAGCGTCATACCGCCTCCGGGAACATCAGCTTCAAAATTCGAACTCTGACCTACGATATTGCTTTCGTTCCCAGCTATGTTTCCCAACTGCTCACTCGTTCCAACGTTTCCACCGTTTCCACCTTGAATCACAGGACCAGCGCTTAGATAAAGCCCGGCTTAGAAACCCAGTGCACCTCAGTGGTGATGGATTCCGACCAACATAGCGACTCCAGCGAGACAAGAAATGACGGCCAGCATGTAAGACAACCCCACGGCGCCTCGTCGCTGGCCCCAAATAGGTAAATACATCAGCAGCACTGATCCTGCGATGAGCATTGGATAAGGATACCTATGAGGCCGCAGATGCATCACGTGCATTGCTTCGTAGTAGAAATAGCCTTGAGTAATCGCAGCAAAAGCAACCAAGAAAAGCAGAGACTTGGGAAGAGAGTTGATCATTGGCAAGTTGTCTTCCTAGGTGCGGGTAACGATCCAGTAACCTGCGAAGCGGTCCACGCATCCGTAGCCGCATTTATCGCAGTGTCGGCGATTAATCCCGCGGCAACTCCAAGGGCTGTGGCAGCTTCGCCGGCCGCCAGAACGCCTGCCACCGCGCCACCAATGGCGCCGCCGACTGCAGCCTCACCAGTAGCAGTCCAGTTGCCGTCCGTTTCTATGTACGTCGCAGCGGCCGAAGTCACGGCTCCGACTATCGCGGCGCCAATGACGAACTCTGCGGCATCGTCAATGCCAAACAGCTGACCTTTTGAATCGACGTACGTCAAGGGGTTACCACCAGCGTATGCAAAGGTATTGATGCCGCCCAAAAATTCAATCGGATCGCTCTGCTGGTAACGGCCGACCGCGGGCTCGTAATTGCGAGACATGTTGTAATTGATTCCCGACTCAGCATCGTAGTACTGGCCTGGAAAACGTAGGTTTAACACATAACCCGTCGTTGATGTGGGCGCCTGCTCGCCGAAGGGATTGCCCTTATATGTCCATGACCAGACCACCGCTCCTGCGCTATTGGAGACCACTCTCGGTGTGTCCAATTGATCGGCGGTAACGTAGTTGACCGTACTTGTGATGGTGCTGCCGTTCACCGTGTTGTCGACCACCGCGATGGGCAGAGTTCCCACCCAGATGTAGTCCCGATTGGTCGTCCCGTATTCGCCGATCAGTTGGCCTGTTTCGTTATAGGCATAACGCTCGGTCACAGTCTGCGGAGAGGTTGCCACCTTGCCGATGCGCTCTCCCAAGGCGTTGTAGGAATACGTTACTACGGTGACACCGTTGAGCTGAGCCAGCGCTAGGCGATTACGGTCGTTATAGCCGAAACCATAGGTATTTCCGCCGATGACGCTTCCGGTGGTGTTGCCGTTGGCATCGTTTGCACGTGCGGCAGTGCCAACGCTGGCGAGCTTGTGTGTGCCGGTCGTGTAGAGATAGGCCCCGGTGGCAAGCCCAGGCGCCGTCTTGCTCAACCGGTCGCCCGTCTGATTGTAGGTGTAGGTTTCCAGTGCCGTGCCGGCGTCCGTGACTCCCGTGAGTCGATGCAGCGGATCGTAACTATACGTTTCGGTCGCTGGGCTGGCACCCGGCGCATTGCCAAGCGCGACGATGTCACCCATGGCATTACGCGCAAAATGGAGCGTGAGTGCCGGACTCGTCAGATCGGTAAGTCGGTAGTTGGCATCGTAGGTGCGAGTCACTGTCTGACCGTTGCCCAAGGTGTAACTGGTAATCGGACCTCCGAACGGTAGCCACGTGATGGCGCTGACCACCGTCGGTGGAGCTGAGGTGCTACCGCTGGGCATCGCCGTCACGCTGCTGGGAAGACCGTCAGCGTTGTAGACATAGTTAACGACCGTGAGGTCGGGCGCCGTGATGCTGCTTATCCGATGGGCCAGGGTGTAGGTGTACTTGGTCGTATCCGTGTGACTCGATGTAATTTGCTGCTTCTGAAGGACGTTACCGCGAATGTCGTAGCAGAACACTGTCTTGACATTACCTTCCACTACGCGCGTCAACCGTCCCACAGGCATCGAGGCGCTGCAGCCAGTCACCGTATTGGCTTCGTCGTAGGCGTAGGTGACGTTGAGCGTAGTGTCCGCATACTTCGTCGTAATGCGACGGTTCAGAACGTCAAAAGTCGAGGTGGCTAGGATGCTTTTCGCATCGGTGTGTGTGAGCCGATTCCCGGCCGCATCGTAGGTGTCCGTGCTGGTACCTGTATCGGGGCTTTGCAGCTCGGTGCGGTTGTTGAGCCCATCGTAAGTGCTGAGCGTATTGAGAGCACCGGGGTCAGTGACACCGTCCAAGCGATTCAGTGCGTCTCGGTCGAAAACGGTCTCGGTGTTCTTCGTGGCGGGGTCGACGCCGTTGTAGTTGTCGATGGTGCTGACTAGCCGGTTGAGCGGATCAAGCCCTTGTTGGCGCTGAATACTAAGGGCGTCGGTGCTCAGAACCAAGTTCCCGTTGGCATCGTAGCTGTTCGTCGCACTGGCATTGAAGACGGTATGGTTCAGGCCGTCGACGACTGTGGTGAGTTGGCCAAGCGTGTTGTAGGTGCGTGAAACGTTCCGGACATATCCACCGGGATTGACCGCGAACGTTTGCTCAAACGTCTTGTTTCCAGAACCATCGAGCGTGTATTGCACGCGGTTGTTCATTGAATCGATGATTTCGGTTAGACGATGCGCGACGTCGTAAATATAGGTGATGACGACACCGTCCGGATCCGTAATGGTTTTCACGGCACCGTATGGCCAGTAGGTCAGTGTTGTGGTCGCGCCGCCGACAGTGTGTGTGGCCAACCAGCCACGCGGGGTATAGGTACTGTCAGTATTCACCCCATTGGCATCTGTGACGCGGGTGACGCGACCGTCAGCGTCGTAGGAAGCAACAGTGGTGACGTGGCCGAGCGCATCCGTGATCGTATGGAGATCGCCGGCTTGGTAACACGCCGCCCCCGGCGTACCGCAGTTTGTTGCACTGCTCGTGGTGTAGTAGGCGAACGTCGTTGTTTGAGTGAGATCCGTACGAGGTCCCGTGGCCGTGAGCATCAAGCCTACCAGCGGACAGGCGGAGCCTACGGTAGCGCAATAGGTATAAACCGAGCGGCGAACGCCCGCTGGCGCTGTGCCTGTCGTGGCGCAGACGTAACTGCTCGCCTTGGCGGGATCAATGTCACATTTGGCCAGGACCTGACCGGTGGCGTTGTAAACCCATGCGGTCTTGGTGACCGCAATGCCATTCTCATCCAGCACAGTGCGAGTCAGGGGTAGCCGTAGCGTGGTATTCCATTTGGTATTGATCGTGCGCTGGCTCGTGGTGCCTGATGCATCGACCTCGACATTCGGTTCACCGTAGGCGTCATATTGCGTAGTCGTCAGGTTGCCGTTGAAATCCGTTTGAGTTGCAGGGTAGCCGTTGACATCGTAAGTACGTGCCTTCCATTGCTGATGGCAATCAGGAGCACACGCCTGACTGACCGATGCGATTTGGTTCAATCCGTTGGTCTGAGAAAAAGCCATCGTGGCGCTGTGCCCCAGCGGATAGGTGATTGTCGACGTGCCGTCTGCGTTATAGGTCACTAGGGTGTTGTATGCACCGCCAGAAGTGCTGAAATTTTCGCCACCAAAAAGCGTTTCGGTGGCGCGATTTTCGGCGTCATAGGCTGTCGTGCTGTAGCGATTGCCACTCTCATCCGTGATGCCCGTCAAGTAGGGTGTCGAAAAGGAACTCGCATGAACAAAGCTCGATTCATTGTTGAGGTACTGCTTGCTACTACCGTCCGGGTACGTGATACCGGTCACCGAGCACGCCAACTGCATGCTCGAACGATGCTTGCATCAATTCAGCGTCGAGGTTAGGCGCGCCCAGGCAAAATCGAATGAGTTCAACGACGGCTGTCTTACCAACGCCACGACCGCCGATGAGGACGCTAAGATCGTGACCAAACTGCAGATCTAGACCATGTAAAAAGCCACCCTCCACTTGAAGCCTTTCGATATACACAGGAACCCCCGGATTGTCTAAGAGCTGTAGCAAAATGCACTTCTACGCGTGCGTAACGGCCATTGTGTAGTTCGCATCACAAGATTCTGGTTCGATGCATCGAACTCTTTTTGCGGCCTGCTGATATCACATATTCCGCCGATACTCCCCACCCACGTCATACAGCGCGTGACTGATCTGCCCCAGCGAGTTGTACTTCACCGCCTCAACCAGCTGCTCGAACACATTCCGCCGATCCCGCGCCGTCGTCTGCAGCACCTTGAGGCTATCTGAAGCGAGCGCGTTGCGCGCTTCCCCATAGAGCTTCACGTTCCGGATCTGCTGGCCCTTCTCTTCTTCGGTCGAGCGGATCAGTTCGATTTCGGTGGCGATCTCGCCGCCGTGGTCCTTGGGCAGGAAGGTGTTGACGCCGATCAGTGGCAGCGAGCCGTCGTGCTTCTTGTGCTCGTAGTACATCGACTCTTCCTGGATCTTGCCGCGCTGGTACATGGTGTCCATCGCGCCGAGTACACCGCCGCGCTCGCTGATCGCTTCGAATTCTTTGTATACGGCTTCTTCCACCAGGTCGGTGAGTGCGTCGACGACGTAGCTGCCCTGCCAGGGGTTCTCGTTGAAGTTGAGGCCGAGTTCCTTGTTGATGATCATCTGGATCGCGACGGCGCGGCGCACGCTTTCTTCGGTGGGCGTGGTGATCGCTTCGTCGTAGGCGTTGGTGTGCAGGCTGTTGCAGTTGTCGAACAGCGCGTACATCGCCTGCAGCGTGGTGCGGATGTCGTTGAACTGGATCTCTTGCGCGTGCAGCGAGCGGCCGCTGGTCTGGATGTGGTACTTCATCATCTGGCTTCTGCTGCTTGCGCCGTAGCGCTCGCGCATGGCGCGTGCCCAGATGCGGCGGGCGACGCGGCCGATGACGGTGTACTCCGGGTCCATGCCGTTGGAGAAGAAGAAGCTGAGGTTGGGCGCGAAGTCGTCTACCTTCA
>Ga0302311_10002939_pt1 | contig 18920 bp, 20 predicted proteins | sample III_Palsa_N1_3_FD_200449 | JGI IMG/M metagenome (GOLD analysis project Ga0302311, IMG submission 200449) | Peat permafrost microbial communities from Stordalen Mire near Abisko, Sweden - III_Palsa_N1_3 | ecosystem: Environmental > Terrestrial > Soil > Palsa > Peat permafrost | place: Sweden... | reverse complement strand
CGACGGCCCGATGCCCCAGACCAAGGAGCACGTGCTTCTGGCTCGCCAGGTTGGCGTGCCGTTCATCGTCGTGTTTTTGAACAAGTGCGATGCGGTTGAGGACGAAGAGCTGATCGAGCTGGTGGAGATGGAAGTCCGCGAGCTGCTGTCGAAGTATGACTACCCGGGCGACGATACACCGATCATCCGCGGTTCTGCACTCGGCGCGCTGAATGGCGAAGCCCAGTGGGAAGCCAAGATCGACGAGCTGATGGCGGCGGTGGACAAGTTCATTCCGCAGCCGGAGCGCGCTGTGGATCTGCCCTTCCTGATGCCGATCGAGGATATCTTCTCGATCTCTGGTCGTGGGACCGTTGTTACGGGTCGTATCGAGCGCGGCAAGATCAAGGTTGGCGAGGCGGCATCGATCGTTGGGTTCCGCGACACGCAGGCGACGGTTGTTACCGGCGTTGAGATGTTCAAGAAGCAGCTGGATGAAGGCCTGGCGGGCGATAATGCTGGTCTTCTTCTGCGCGGTATCGCGAAGGAAGATGTTGAGCGCGGGATGGTTCTGGCCAAGCCGGGTTCGATTACGCCGCACACCGTATTCAAGGGCGAGGTTTACGTTCTGAGCAAGGAAGAAGGCGGACGTCACACTCCGTTCTTCAACGGCTACCGTCCCCAGTTCTATTTCCGGACCACGGACGTGACCGGATCGGCGAAGCTGCCGGAAGGCACCGAGATGGTGATGCCGGGCGATAACATCTCGCTCGAGATCACGCTGCACACGCCTGTTGCCATGGAGAAGGGTCTGCGCTTCGCGATTCGCGAAGGCGGCCGGACTGTGGGCGCGGGTACGATCTCCGAGATCATCAAATAAGTCCTGCGCGGACGGCGAGGGTTTTCTTGCGGCTTCGCGGAGGAAAAGATCAGGCGGCGGGCTTCGGCTCGCCGCTTTCGTTTGCGCAAGGGACGAGGGACGCCGATTGGCGTCCCTCGTTTTGTTTGGTGAGACGTTGAGGTTAGATTGCGACAGCGCCGCCGTCGACGTAGAGCTCAACGCCGTTGACGAAGCTGGAGTCGCTGGAGGCGAGGAAGAGGGCGGTGGTGGCGATCTCTTCCGGACGTCCCAACTCGCCGAGTGGGATCTGGGATTTGAAACCTTCCTTGGCGCCCGCGGGGAGAGAGTCGAGCGCGGGGGTGTCGATGGGGCCGGGGCTGATGACGTTGACGCGGATCTTGTGGTCCTTGAGGTCGTTGACCCAGGTGCGCGCGAAGGAGCGGACCGCGGCTTTGCTGGCAGCGTAGACACCGAAAGCGGGGAAGCCTTTGATGCTGACGATCGAGCCGTTGAGGATGATGGAGCCGCCGTCGGTGAAGAGGGGAAGGGCTTTCTGGACGGTGAAGAGGGTGCCGCGGACATTGAGGTCGAAGGTATCGTCGAAGTGCTTCTCGGTGATCTGACCGATGGGGGCGAACTCGCCGGTGCCGGCGCTGGCGAAGAGGATGTCGATGTGGCCCTTTTCTTTCTTGACGGTGTCGTAGAGGCGGTCGAGGTCGGCGAGGTTGGCGGCATCACCCTGGACGCCGGTCACATTTTTCCCGATGCTTTTGACGGCTGTGTCGAGCTTGGTTTTGTCGCGGCCGGTGATGAAGACGTAGGCGCCTTCTTCGACGAATAGCTTAGCCGTGGCGAGGGCCATGCCGGAGGTGGCGGCGGTGATGACGGCTACTTTTCCATTGAGCTTACCCATGATGAGACTCCTGTGAAGGCGGCGGTTTTTTGGCGGGGCTCGGGATGAGCAGCGTCGTTCTGCCTTCTGGAGCATCGGATGAGGGGTGGTAGTTCGGCGATTCAATAGTTCAGGAATTATGAACTATGAGTGTCGAAGGTTTAGAGTGGAGATGCGATGCGACCGCTTGTTCATCCTGCAATTGAAGGCGTTACGGTGGAGGCGATTCTGCATGCGCTTTCGGACCCGGTGCGGGTGGCGATTTTTGCGGAGATTGTGGGGCAGGATTGTACGCAGAAGTGCTCGAGCTTTATGCCGATGGGGGGAGAGCCGATTCCGAAGTCGACGCTTTCGCAGCACTTCAGGATTTTGCGGGAGGCGGGGCTGATTCGCGGCGAGCGGCGGGGGGTGGAGATGCATAACGTGTCGCGGTGTACGGAGGTGGATGAACTGTATCCGGGGCTGCTTGCTGCGATTGCGCAGGCGCACACGCTGCAGGTGGCGCGGGCGGCGCGGACCAGCAAGAAGTTGGGGAAGAAGAAGGCGAAGTAAGTCCTGCGCGGACGGCGCGAGTTCTCATTGTCGGGTCGCGGACAAATTAAGGCGGCGGGCTTCGGCTCGCCGCTTTTTGTTTGCGCAGAGGAGTGCTGGGTGGCGAGCAGCTTCAGATTCTGTTGGTCTACTCCGACACATCAGTCGATGGAGGGTCAAGGCAGCATTCGAGAAGTGCTGTCCAGCGCGGCTGTCCACGTCGCCCCGGTCCAAAGTTCAGGAGCAGGCAGCTTCGAGCCTTATCCCCTGTGTGGGGACTGGATCAGCCCTGTTTTCAACAGGAATTTGGAGCTTTCAGCACGAGTCAGAAGCTGTCAAGGCTTGTCAGGGAAAAGTGATTTACGGCCCAGGTGCGTAAGGACATACTCCTGTTGGAGGATTTCTTAATGTGCAAACAACGCAACTTGATGCAAAGCTTTCGGTCCGTCGCTGTGCTTGGCGGTGTGCTTTTAGTCTCCAACGTTCTGATGGCGCAGGCGCCGGCCACGGGGACGCCCGCACCCACTGAAAGCAAGGCAGTTGAGCAGACAACGGCTCCGGTCACTCAACCTATCGTTCATAATTGGCAGCTTAAAAAGCTCGATGGCAAGATCAACCTGGTGGTCAATCCAGACGGTACCTGGATCTTTTCCGGAAATTTCAAGAACAAGAAGCCGGGGGATGACTTCGACGTAACCTTTGCGTTGAAGAGCAGCACGGGTGCTGTGTATCTCTTTCACTATGAAGGGGATGCCGCTTCGGGAGTTGACTTCAGCAAGCAGGGTATAAGTTCGATTCTCAAAGACGACTTTTCGACCTTTGCGCATCATGCCTGGTCTGGCGTGTACACCTTCCACCTGAGTGCGGAAGGCCGCAAAGCACGGTACGAGGCGGATGAGAAGAAGAAGGAAGAGATTCGGCGAGCTGAAGAGGAAGCCCGGAAGCGGCATGATGAGAAATTGCTTGCTGAGAAGAAGGCTGAAGAGCGGCAAGAGGCTCGCGCAGAAGTGGCCTGGGAGGAGCAGTATGCCAGCCAGCATCCAAGTGGTGGCGGCGGTGGGGGTAGCTCTGTTGCTGGTGTTGCTTCTACGATCAGTTCCGTGGTTGGTTCCGTCGGTTCCGTGGTCGGAGACATTGCCGCATGCTTTTAGGTCCTGCGCGGGTCCTGCGCGGACGGCGAGGGTTTTCTTGCCGGGTTGAGCAACATGCAAAGGCGGCGAGCTTTGGCTCGCCGCCTTTGCTTTTGGTGAGCCGATGAGGGCGGCAGATATGGCAAATCGCGGTTAATTCTTCTTGAACAATAAAGAGCCGGTCAGCAGGCGCTGAAGGATCAGGGAAAAGAGGAACACGCCACAGAAGGTGACGATCGCCGCCGCTATCGGCCCGATAAGGATATCCAGCCCGACCAGCCCGTCGTAGGGGTCTTCGCGGGTGTGCTGGGCAATGAGATGGTGTCTTTCCCCATAAAACGCCGCGACCGCGCTCCCGGTTGAGGTGGCGAGTGAGATGAGGCCGTGGCTCCAGCCTGAGATCAGCCATTTTGGCATAGGGGAATACTTTCACGCGGCCCAGTCGGCACAACTCCGGGTTTCGACTTCCGCTTTGGGGCGTTTTCGTGGATAATAGATGAGGACGAGCGTGTGCCTGACCGCTTGGCTATCCCGTTTCAATTTCAGGAATACAGGTTGCAGGGACCTTAACCCTGCGTCGCGGCGTGTCAGGTGGGCGGAGGCTAAATGCTTCCAACTGCAGGACAAGCTGCTTGCCAGCCGAGGTGGCTGGCCACTCTAGAGAGGAAGTACTTATGCGCGAGATCATTACCCTGCAGTGTCCGGATTGCAAGAACCGGAACTATTCGACTACGAAGAATAAGAAGACGACTACGGGACGGTTGGAGTTCTCCAAGTTTTGCAACACGTGCCGGAAGCATACGGCGCATAAAGAGACGAAGTAGTTTTCTGTTCTCAGTTGTCAGTTGTCAGTAAGGGCGTTTGAACTGAGAACGGACAACTGAGGACCGACAACTTTACAGGGGCGTAAGCTCAACGGTTAAACTGTCGGTCTCCAAAACCGAACTTCTCGGTTCGAATCCGAGCGCCCCTGCCAGACTTTTGAACGTTAGTAACAGAACGCAGCAGCAGTTTCAGGAGTACATCCATGGCGAAGGCCGCCGTAGTTGAGACAAACGAACAGAGCGCATTGCAGCGGGCAACCGCGGGTCCTCAGCGGCTCATTGAGTTTCTGAAGGAAACGCGACAGGAGATGACCAAGGTCCACACGCCGTCGCGGGCCGAGGTGCAGGCGACGACGATCGTGGTGATCGTCACGGTATTTTTGTTTGCCGCGTATTTTGAATTAGTGGATCTGACGCTTGGCAGAGGCGTCGATCACCTGATCGTCTACCTGACCAAGCACTAGGGCGAGACGCAGGGATGCAGTGGTCTCTCCACTGCGCATGACAAGAAGCCGTCGTGCTCCGGTCGAGATGACGGAAGTGGTTGGACGGACAGAGTCATGCTTCGGTCGAGAGGTCGGAGTTGAGTCGGACGGATAGAATTTCATGCTTCGGTCGAGATGACGAGATTGGGTTTGAAGGAAAGTAAAATCATGGCAGATGAGTTGAAGCAGGACGAAGAGCAGGTCGTACCGGTCGGAGCCGATGAGGCGCTGAAGAGCGATGTTGCGGTTGACCCTGAGACCTCGACTGAGGGTGAGGCTGTCGGCGGAGAGGCAGTTGCTGCCGCGGCGCCGGTGAACGAGAACTTCAAATGGTACATCATTCACGCGTACTCGGGGTTTGAGCGCAAGGTGAAGGAATCGTTGCAGAGCCGTGTGGCTGCCTATCATCTCGAGGATAAGGTGGGGCGGATCGAGATTCCTACCGAGCCGACGACCGAGCTGCGCAACGGGAAGAAGTACACGATCGACCGCGTGTTTCTGCCGGGGTATGTGTTCGTGGAGATGGCGCTGGACAATGATATGTGGCACGTGGTGAAGAACACGCCGCGGGTTACGGGATTTCTGCAGACGGGCGATCAACCCAATGCGCTCTCCGAGGCTGAGGTTAATGCGATGTTGAATCGCAGCGACGTGACCAAGGAGAAGCCGAAGCTCAAGCTCAAGTTTACGAAGGGCGAGCAGGTTCGGATTACCGATGGGCCGTTCAATAACTTCAATGGCGCGGTCGATGATGTCAATGAAGACAAGCAGACGCTGAAGGTGATGGTGTCGATTTTTGGTCGGCCAACGCCTACTGAGGTTTCGTTTGCGAATGTGGAGAAGGTCGAAGCATAAGAGCTAAGGCCAACAGATAAGTTTCAGAGTTTTTGGGAGTCACAGCCCGGGCGCTTCACCGGACCTTCTAACTCCTGCAGTAGTACGGGCAGTACAAAAAATCATGCGAGGCGATGTGCAGTTGCACCGTCCGCAACATTGAGAAGGATTACGAATATGGCACCGAAGAAGGTTCAGGGATACGTCAAGCTCCAGATCATCGCCGCGAAGGCAACGCCGGCACCGCCGGTTGGACCAGCGCTTGGACAAGCGCAGGTCAACATCATGGAGTTCTGCAAGCAGTTCAACGAGCGCACCAGCAAGGATCCGTCGATGGCGGGTCTGACGATTCCGGTCGTCATCACGGTGTATGCAGACCGCACGTTTTCGTTTATTACGAAGACGCCACCGGCTCCGGTGCTGCTTTTGAAGGCAGCCGGGATTCCGAAGGGTTCGGGCACGCCCAACAAGGACAAGGTTGGCAAGGTGACCGAGAAGCAGATCCAGGAGATCGCGAAGCAGAAGATGCCAGACATGAATGCAGCGTCGATTGAGTCGGCGGCGAAGAGCATTCGCGGCACGGCGCGGTCGATGGGCATTGAAGTCGTCGCGTAAGCGGAAGTTTAGAAGGACAAAGGGCGCAGAAGGATTATGGAGGGTCTCCCTCACGATCCGGCTGCGCCCTTTTTTTGTGCCGGGTGGGTATTCGGGATGGGTGTGAGGCTCGATTACAGGGCTGGGACTGGCTGCGGAGAGGCGTAGGCGCATCTTACTGTTAGTGAGCAAAGTGTGCGGTGTTGCTCATAGTTAGCGATGCACGCTGTGCGAGGAATCAAATACTCACTCATGAACGTTTTGAATACATTCCAACGAGGTAATCCCGCAAGCAATCTTGGGGTGGAAGGGCCGGCCTCGTTGCTGGAGGCGATTGTTCATTCTTCGGAAGACGCGATCATTGCGAAGAACCTGGATGGAATCGTTACGAGCTGGAATCCGGCGGCTACGAGGATCTTCGGCTATCAGCCGGAGGAGATCATTGGGCAATCGATTCTGAAGTTGATTCCTTCGAACCTGGCGCACCAGGAGCCGTTCATTCTTGGAAAGGTGAGGGCTGGGGAGCAGATTGCGCACTTTGAGACGGAGCGGTTGAGGAAGGACGGGCGGAAGATCTTTGTGTCGCTGACGATCTCTCCGGTACGGGACAGCCACGACAACGTAATTGGGGTGTCGAAGATAGCGCGGGACATAACGGAGCAGCGGCAGATGGAGATTGCCAGGGCTCGGCTGGCGGCGATTGTGGAGTCGGCCGATGATGCGATTCTGAGCAAAGATTTGAATGGCACGATCATGAGCTGGAACCAGGCGGCGGAGCGGACGTTTGGGTACAGCGAGGAGGAGATGGTGGGGGCGTCGATTTTGACGCTGGTGCCGATGGAGTTGCATCCGGAGGAGGCGATGATCCTGCGCAGGATTCGCGCGGGCGAGAGGATTGAGCATTACGAAACGATCCGTTTGACGAAAGATGGGAGACGGCTGAATGTGTCGCTGTCGATTTCGCCGTTGCGGGATGCTTCGGGGCAGGTAGTGGGCGCGTCGAAGGTATTGCGCGATGTGACGCAGCGGAAGCGGATGGAGCAATCGCTGGTTCAGGCGGAGAAGCTTTCCGCGAGTGGGAGGATGGCGGCGTCGATTGCGCACGAGATTAATAATCCGCTGGAGGCAGTGCTGAATTTGATTTACCTGGCGCGGTCAAACTCACCGGACCCGGAGGTGAACTCGTATCTGAATACGGCGGAGAGCGAGCTGGTGCGGCTGTCGCATATTGCGAAGCAGACGCTGGGGTTCTATCGCGAGCAGAACTCGGCGGCGATGGTTTCGCTGACGGAACTGGTGGGAGAGGTGCTGAAGATCTACAGTTCGAAGCTGCGGGAGGCGGGGGTGAAGGTGGAGACACGTTTCGCGTCGGGGCAGGAGGTGGTGGTGCGGAAGGGAGAGTTGATGCAGGTCATCTCCAATCTCGTGACGAATGCGATGTACGCCATGAAACCGGGGGGAACGCTTCGGGTGACAACCGAGGAGGGTCTCTGCGATGGGCGGCCGGCGATCGTACTAGTGATTGAGGACAATGGGCACGGCATTCCGGCGGAGAATCTTCAGCGGGTGTTCGAGCCATTCTTTACGACGCGCGGATCGATTGGCACGGGGATTGGGCTGTGGGTGGCGAAGCAGTTTATTGCGGGACACTCGGGGACGATTGAGGTGGAAAGCAGCACAGAGGCGGTGTCGCACGGGACGAAGTTTCGGATAGCACTGCCGCTGGAGAACGCGTACGCGAGCGACGGAGTCTAGAGAGCTCAGCAGGTGCAGGGCGAACGATGGTTTCCTTCAGACACTGCGCGCTGTTGTTTTTGGCCTCTAGTGTTGCGGCTGCGGCGAACGCTTGATATCCGACTCGGCGCGGTCGATGGCGGCGTACAGGTTGGTGGGGCTGGTCACTTCAATCCATTCTTTGTTGGTGACTACGAGGATGGTCGGTGTGTGGCGGATGCCGAGACGAAGCGCGACGTCACAGTCGACCTGGACCTCTGCGGCGCAGCGGCCGGAGGGATCGATCAGAAAGGGCATCTGGAGGTTGTGGGACTGGAACCACTTGCGCGTAAAGTTCTGCAGGTCGTCCTGGTTCGAGATCATAGTCTGGTTGGCGAACACGTCACGACGAAAATCTTCGGCCAGCTTTGGAGAGACCTTGTCTTCCAAATAACGAGCGTTGATGGCGGCGGCCCGTGACCAGTTGTGACCGGGGATCAAAGAATCGTAATGAACCATGGGGATTTTGTACTGCTTGATGGCGGAACGAACGATGGGCGCGGCGTAGGCGCAGTAAGGGCATTGCAGGTCTTCGAACTCGACGATGGCGACCTTGATGCCGGTCGGGGGTTTGAGCATCGAGGTGTCCCTGAAGGGAGTTGCGTTTTGCGGCGGGATCGCAATCTGGGCGGCGAGAGGCAGGGCGGACGACAAGAGGATGGCAATGCCGAGGTGGCTCTTCATGCGATGGTTATATCAGAGGCTGGCGCGTGGGAGAGGGTGATTTCGGAGTCTTTCTGCTGCGGTGGGGCGGGCGACGACGTCGGTCCAGGCGCCGGTGAGGGCGTTGAGCCACTTGATGGCCCAGGTGTGGGTGGCGGGATTGTAGGTGCGGATGTTGATGCCGAGGACCATGAGAGCGGTCTCCGCGAGTGCTGGTGGTTAGAAACTATCCAGAGGCGCATGGGAGAACAGCAGGCTGCCGGGCGAAGGCGCGGGGTTGAATGATGGCATGGGCGGTACCCGGCAAGAGACGCGGTGTGTCGGGCATAATGGTGCTTCGCGACGGGCTGCTGGATTTGCGGGCTGGAGTGGGTGCGAGGTTCACTCGCGGAGGCTGCCGATGTTTGTTCCGTCCACGTTTGCTGTGGCGCTGCTGATGACGATCCTTAGCACGGTGTGCTGGGGTTCGTTTGCGAATACGTTCAAGGGAACGAAGAATTACCGGTTCGAGCTGTATTACTGGGATTATGGGCTGGGGATTTTTTTGATTGCGCTGGTGCTGGCGTTCACGATGGGGAGTTATCGGGGCGGGCCTACGGCGTTTGTTGCTAACGTGCACTCAGCTGATTACTTGAACCTGGGATATGCGGCGCTGGGTGGGTTCATCTTCAATATTGCGAACGTGCTGTTGATTGCGGGGATTGAAATTGTGGGGCTGTCGGTGGCGTTTCCGATCTCGATTGGGATTGCGCTGGTGGAGGGAGTGGTGCTGAGTTATGCGCTGCAGCCGCGGGGGAATGCAGTGCTGCTGGGTGCGGGCGTGCTGATGGCGGTGGTGGCGGTGGTGCTGGTGGGGAAGTCGTACGGGGCGTTGCGATCGGGCGCGGAGGCTGTGTCGAAAAAGGGAGTGTGGGTGTGCGTGGTGTCGGGATTTTTGATGGGGATCTTTGCGCCGTTTGTGACGCGGGCGATGACGCATGGGAACACGCTGACTCCTTATACGACAGCGGTGTTTCTGACGGCTGGGGCGTTTGTGTGCTGCTTCTTCTTCAACACGATTTTGATGCGGAAGCCGATTGTGGGTGTGCCGGTGGCGGCGCTGGATTATTTTCGCGCGCCGCTTGGCTATCATGCGCTGGGGTTGCTGGGCGGAGCGATCTGGGGGTTGGGAACGGTGTTTAATTTTGTGGCGGCGAGTTTGGTGGGAGTGGCGATCTCGTATGCAATTGGGCAGGCGTCGCCGATGGTGGCTTGCTTGTGGGGCGTGTTTGCATGGAAGGAGTTCAAGGGCGCAAACAACAAGGCGAAGGGATATTTGGCGGCGATGGTGGTGTCGTATCTGCTGGCGCTGGTGTTGATTGCTCGTGCGTATGCTGGGTGAATGCTGGAGGTTTTATGGTTCTTGAAGCGGCGGTGCTGAACGTGATCGGTGGTGAGGAGCGGGCGTTTGAGCAGGCGATGAAGACAGCGCGTCCGTTGATTGAAGTGACGCCGGGGTTTGTATCTCTGGATCTTCATCGCTGCATGGAGACGCGAAATCGTTACCTGCTGCTGGTGCGTTGGGAGAGCATGGATGATCATACGATTGGGTTTCGGCACTCCGACCGGTATGAGCGATGGCGCGAGCTGCTGCATCATTTTTACGAGCCGCTTCCGCTGGTTGAGCATTATGGCGAGGCGCTGTTTGCGAATGATTGAGATGGAGTGAAGGGAAGTATGGCGAAGAAGATTCTGGTGCTGGGAAGTTTTGTGGCGGACGTGGCGTTCCGTGCGGCTCGGCTGCCTGGCTGGGGAGAGACGCTGATGGGGAGCGGGTTTGCGCTGGGGCCGGGGGGTAAGGGGTCGAACCAGGCGGTGGCAGCGGCGCGCGCGGGGGCGGCGGTGCAGATGCTTTCGCGGCTGGGCGATGATGCGTTTGGGCGGCTGGCGCGGGACACGTGGGCGGCGGATGGGATTGATGCTTCGCTGACGGAGAACTGCGAGACGGCGACGGGGTCGGCGGTGATCATGATCGATGAGGTGAGGGGGGAGAACGCCATTATTGTGGTGCCGGGGGCTTGCTTTACGCTGAGGCCGAACGATGTGGAGGCGGCAGGTGAGGCGATTCGGTCGGCGGGGGTTTTGCTGACGCAGTTGGAGCTGCCGCTGGATACGGTGGAGTGTGGGTTGCGGATCGCGCGCGAGGCTGGGGTGCGGACGATTTTGAATCCGGCGCCGGCGCAGAGTTTGAGTGATGACGTTTTGGGGCTGGCGGACTTTCTGATTCCGAATGAGAGTGAGGCGGCGCTGCTTATCGGGTTGCCGGTGGAGACGAAGGCACAGGCGGCGGCGGCGGCGAAGGTTTTGATGGGGCGTGGGGCGAAGTGCGTGATTGTGACGTTGGGGGCGCAGGGGGCGCTGGTGTGTACGCAGGATGGAGAAGCGCAGTTGGTGGGGGCGTTTCAGACGGGGGCGGTGCTCGAGACTACGGGGGCTGGCGATGCGTTTTGTGGGGGGTTTGCGGCGGCGCTGAGTGAGGGGCGGTCGGTGCTGGAGGCGGCGAGGTTTGGGTGCGCTACGGCGGGGATTTCGGTGACGCGGGCGGGGACGGCGCCGTCGATGCCTAGACGGGAAGAGATTTTGGTGTTGCTGGGGTAGCGCTAGCTGGTAGCGAAGAGGCTGGGTTGGAGGTCTTCGGGTCGGACGGGGATGGGTGGTTTGCGGGCTGCGGTTTGTTTGCTGGTAGGTTCTTTGCTTACGGGCTGGGAACTCGTGGGTTGCGGGGTGTAGGTGTCGCGAGCGAGATGGGCTTCGGAGTTGCGCTCGCCCAGGTGGTGCTTGCGGCAGATCTGGCGGGTGATGGTGGACATGCGGTTGCGATAGGTGGCGTCCACGAAGTCGGCTTTGGCGAAGCGGCGGTTGTAGTCGTCGGCCAGGTGGGGAAGGTGTTCGCGGATGAAGGCGAGCCAGGTGGGACGGGAGCAGGATTTGAGGAAGAGGGGGTTGGCGCCGAGGAAGCAGGCTCCGGCGGCGGCCGCTCGTTCGGCGACGGCGTCGATGGAGGCTACGCTGTCGTTGATGCCGGGGAGGAGGGGGGAGCAGAGGACGCCGGCGTTTAGGCCGGCGATGCAGAGCTTGCGGAGCGCAGCGAAGCGGAGGTCGGGGCGGGGGGCGCGGGGTTCTAGCTTGCGAGCTAGCGCGGCGTCGGTGGTGGTGATGGTGAGGTGGATGACTAGCGTGTTGTTCGCGGCGATTTGCTGGAGGAGGTCGATGTCGCGGGTGATCAGGGAGGACTTGGTGATGATGCCGATGCGGAGGCCTTTTTGGCGGGCGAAGACTTCGAGGAGAGAGCGGGTAATGCCTACGCGGCGTTCGATGGGTTGATAGGGGTCGGTAGCCGTGCCGATGGCGATCTCTTCGGTGGGATCGATTTGGCGGAGCTCCTGCTCGAGGAGCCAGGCGGCGTTTTCTTTGAGGTAGATTTCGTGCTCGAAGGCCAGCGCCCAGGGTTGTTGCGGTATGTCGAGTGTGCCGGGCGGCGGGGTGTTGATGGGCGCGGGCTGGAGGAACTCGTGGGTATAGCGGGCGAAGCAGTATTTGCAGCCAAACTCGCAGCCGCGGAAGGGGTTGATGGTCCAGTAGTGCTTGAGCTGGCGCTTGGAGACGGAGCGGTTGAGGATGGTCCGGGACTGGAGGGTGCGGAACTCGATTTCGTGACCGTCGTCGGTATGGGTGGATTCGGCGGCGAGGCGGGCCATGCCGAGGAGGCGCGGACCGGGGTGAGGGTTGAGGATGGGGAACAGGGAGCTGGGGGTGAGTTTTGTTTTCGCCATTTCTTCGCCTCGCTGGAGATGAGAGTAGGCGGTTATCGGTGGAGTGTCAAGAGGGATTACTGGTAGTCAGTTTTACGCCTTCGTGGGGTGGCGGGGAGCTCGGGCTGCTGGGCTTCCAGTTGGATGGGGAAGTCGGAGAGGTTGGATTCTACGCGGTTGCGGCCGAGAAGCTTGGCAAGGTAGAGGGCGCTGTCGGAGGCGTTGAGTAAGGAGACGGGTGACTGGCCGGTCTCCGGGACGGCGACGGCGACGCCGATGCTGATGGTCTGGAGATGCCAGGGGCTGCCGGGGTGGGGCAGCTTGATGGCGGCGACGGCGGCGCGGAGGCTTTCTGCGGCGGCCATGGCTTGCGCGCTATCGGTGTTGGGAAGGATGACGGCGAACTCTTCGCCGCCGAAACGGGAGGCTTCGCCAAGGCTGGGCTGGATCCTGTCCGCGATGATGTTGGCGATCTGGCGGAGGCAGTTATCTCCGTTGATGTGGCCGAAGAGGTCGTTGTACTTCTTGAAGAGGTCGACGTCGATCATGAGGAGGGAGAGGGGTTGGTTGGCGACGAGGGCGCGGCCCCATTCGCACTGGAGGCGCTCGTCGAAGGCGCGGCGGTTGGCGAGGCCGGTGAGGCCGTCGAGCGAGGCGAGCAGGCGATAGCGAGCTTCGCTCTGCTGGAGAGAGACTTCGAGCTCCGTGCGCTCTTCAAGCAAGGTGGCGACGAGGAAGCACGTGAAGAGCGCGACGGCAAGGAAGATCTGGACGTCGACGATGCGGTGAAGCATGCGGTGGTCTGCGACGAGCATGAGCGGGCCGTAGCCGTGGATGGTAAGGGGGATGGAGATGAGGGCGACGACGCAGACGGCGAGGACTGTGCCTGGGAAGCCGAGGCGGAACACGACGACGAGCAGCGCGGGGACGATGAGGAAGATGAGTGGGTCGTGGCTGTCGGTGAAGACGAAGAGGGTAGCGAGGGCGGGGATGAGCAGGAGGCCGAGAGTGTTGAGAAGCCGTCGGCGGTGGAGCATGTGGAAGAAGCCGGGGCGAAGGAGGATGAAGGTGAGGGGCGCCATGATGGACATGCCGAGGATGTCGCCGAGGTACCAGGTGCGGAAGAGGGTGAGCCAGGGGCCGGCATTGACGAAGAGGAGGGTCCAGGAGGCACCGAGGGCGCTGGTGACGGCAGTGGCGCCAATGACTGCGATGAAGAGGAAGCCGACGAGGGGTCTGCGACGGGAGAGGTTGAAGGGGCTGCCGAAGAAGTAAGTGAGAACAATGGCGGAGAGGATGACTTCGACGGAGTTGGCGAGGGAGACACCGAAGGCGAGGGCGAAGCGGTCGCCATAGAGGACGTCGGCTAGGGTGTCGGCGAAGAGGCCGATGGCGAAGTACTGGAGCCAAAGGTGGCGAGGCCGGAGGATGACGAGGGCGAAGAGCATGCCGTTGGTGAACCAGATGGTGGCAACACCGCCGGACGAGTTGGAGAGTTTGATGCCGAGCCAGGAGAAGAGAAGCAGGACGACGAAAGTGACGGTGAGCTCGAGATAGTGCGCGAGGCCGCGGCGCGGCGCTGGCGGGAAGGCGTCGGGGTAGAGGAGACGTTGTGGGTTTGGCGACGTGAAGGACTCGGCTCGCATGGGTAGGTAACAGTATCCACGAAAGTTGAGGAGACGGGCGGGGAATTGATGGTGAAGAGATGGTCAGACTGGAAGCTTATAGCGGCCAATCGAGGGGAGGTGGTTGGCTGCGGCGAAAAAGGCGATGGCGGAGTTGATCGGGAAGTATCCAATTGAGGAACACCCGTGAGCCTATTTGGGAAGGGATTCCGATAAGGCGTCATCACTTCGGCTGGCAGATGCAGCCGGGCACAACCGGATCATTTTGAAGATGGGTGAGGCGGAGGGGTCAGGCGCGGCGTGCGCTGAGAGACTCGCCGGGATATTCGCCTACGGGTGCGAGAGATTCCGCCGTCATGGGTCTTGGCTCGCTGGGCACGATCTGGGGTTTGATGGCGAGTGCGATGGCGTAGTCGACCTTGCCTCCACAGAAGCGGCAGTTGGTTTCGCGGATCTCGGCGTCGATCTGTTCGACGGTCTGGCGAAAGGGGCGGAGGCAGGCGGGGCAGTTGAGCAGGACGTGGTTGGACTCGAAAGGCATGCGGGATTCGAGGTCGATCCAGAGGGGCGTTGGGGTGCGGTGGGAGTAGAACGCGGTGTGACCGAGAAGGGCAGCGGTGTCCATCAACTCGAACAGGCTTGCCAGGCCGGAGGCCTTTTCGTGGAAGCTGTCGGCGGCGATGCCCTTGGGGACGGTGTTGCCGGAGTAGGCGCCGCTGGTGGCGATGACGTGGATCTGAGGATAGAGCCTGCGTACGACGGAGAGTAGCTCGAAGCCGGACATGCCGGGCATGTTGAGGTCGGAGAGGAGGATGTCGGGCATGGCGGAGCGGATCATCTGGAGCGCGGCAAAGCCGTCTTCGGCTGAGCGGACGGTGAAGCCGCGCAGGGTGAAGATCTGGGTCAACAGGTAGCGCGTGTCGGCTTCATCTTCGACGATGAGCAGGTTGAGATCGGTCTTCGACATAAGGAAATCCTTTCTGTCTGGTGGGCGAAGGGAGAGTGAATCAACGTTGTCACGGGGCGCGAAACTTATCTGTTCAAAAGCGACCAATGCAACGGGCGGCCTATTGCTAATCGGCTGCTGGGCGCAATTTTTTTGATGGGACTGACTTTGGCGGCACAGTGCGCGTGCGCTCGCGCTCTTCGATTTCCATGGGTGGGCGTTCGGAGTTGTGGCCGGTGAACTGGTCGTGCAGGACGACGTTGAGAAGGGATTTGTGTACGCGGATGCGGCCGTTGTATTGGATGAATCCGAGCTTGCGAAAGCGGTTCATGAAGAAGCTGACGCGGGAGCGGGTGGTGCCGATCATTTCGGCGAGGGCTTCCTGGGTGATGGCGGGGATGAGGGTTTCGGGCTCGCCAGGCTTGCCGAATTCAGCCATGAGGAGGAGGGTGCGGGCGAGGCGTTTTTCGCTGGAGTTGAAGAGCTGGTCGACGAGGTCAGCCTGGGTCTTCATGCCGCGGGCGAGGAGGAAGCGGAGGAAGAAGTCGGAGAAGGTGTGGTCTTCGTGGAGGGCCTGGATCATCTCGTCACGATTGATCTTCATGGCGGTACAGGCGGTGACGGCGGAAGCGGTGGACATGCGGAGGCCACCGGCGCCGGCGATGGATTCCTCACCGATGAACTCAGCTGGGACCAGCAGGGTGATGGTGGCTTCTTTGCCGGCCTGGGAGACGACGGTGAGCTTGGCGCGGCCAGTGATCAGATAAAAGACGGAGTTGGACTCGGTTCCCTGGGAGAAGAACGCGCCGCCTGGTTTCAGGTGGACGAGCTTGCGACCAGGGCCCTCAGTATTCAGGAAATCAGTATAGGAAAGCTTGGGATCACTTTTGGTCTTCATAGAGTGTCCTTTCGTAGCTGGCATGTGACGATCCCTCGGCGTCACATTCTTGTCAACACGTGCCCGGTGAACATGGCCCGAATACGACTGAGAAAAGCAACTCCTGATCAAGGATTATTCATTTTAGGTGTGGTGCGTTGGTCAAAATTGAACATAACAAAAATAAAATTACGGGGGTGGGCAACCCGTGGCCTGTCTTTCACTTCGCTGGTTTTCATTGATGATCGGGGTAGCAATCGACAAGGGAGAGAGCTTTTGGCTCTCCCCCTGGGTTGATTCTGCGAGTTTGAAGGAAAACTACTTCTTCTCTTCGTGGCCGCCGAATTCGTAGCGGAGGGTGGAGAGGAGTTTGTCACCGAAGTCGGCTTCGCCGCGGGAGCTGAAGCGATCGAAGAGGGCGGCGCTAAGGACGGGGGCAGGGACGGACTCGTCGATGGCGGCTTTGACGGTCCAGCGGCCTTCGCCGGAGTCGGAGACGCGGCCGGCGAACTTGCTGAGGTCGGGGCTTTCGAGAAGAGAGGCGGCGGCCAGGTCGAGTAGCCAGGAGGAGATGACGCTGCCGCGGCGCCAGACTTCGGTGACGTCGGTGAGGTTGAGGTCGTACTGATAGTTTTGCGGATCGCGGAGGGGCGTAGTTTCGGCGTCGTCGACTTGCTTGGTTTTGCCGGCGTTGGCGTGGTGGAGGATGTTGAGGCCTTCGGCGTAGGAGGCCATCATGCCGTACTCGATGCCGTTGTGCACCATCTTGACGAAGTGGCCGGCGCCGTGGGGGCCGCAGTGGAGGTAGCCGTGCTCGGCAGTGCCGGGGAGATTCTCGCGGCCGGGGGTGCGGGGAGCTTCGTCGATGCCGGGGGCGAGGGATTTGAAGATGGGTTCGCAGCGTTGGAAGGGAGCGTCGGAGCCGCCGATCATGAGGCAGTAGCCGCGGTCGGCTCCCCAGACGCCGCCGCTGGTGCCTACGTCGAGGTAGTGGATGGACTTTGGCTTGAGGGCTTCGGCGCGGCGAATGTCGTCCTGGTAGAAGGAGTTGCCGCCGTCGATGAGGATGTCGTCGGGCTGGAGGTGGGGGAGGAGGTTGGCGATGACGTCGTCGACTACAGCCGCCGGGACCATGAGCCAGATGACGCGGGGGGTGGTGAGTTTCTTGACGAAGTCTTCGGGGGTGGTGGCGCCGGAGCCGCCTAGCTTGGTCAGGGTGTCGATGGTGGCTTGGTTGCTGTCGAAGCCGACGCATTGGTGGCCGGCTTTGATGAGACGCTGCACCATGTTCATGCCCATTCTTCCTAGGCCTACCATTCCTAGTTGCATGTTTGTTTCTCCTTGTGTGTTGGATGTTGGGGCCGGTGAGGAGGTGCGGGTACGCGTTGAAGACTTGCTTATCTTTCTGATGCCGTTGAGCGGAAGTGAGGACGAGGTATGGCGTCTCAACAAGCATATGAGCCGTATAAACAGATACGGCTTGTTCATTAAGCTGAGGTGTCTCTCTCATGAAAAAGATTTGTGCTGGTTTGCTCTTCCTGCTCTTTTCAGTTTCTCTGCATGCTCAGAAGACACGTATGGCTCAGGAGCTGCCGTATGCGAAACCTGGTGTGGATTACCCAATGGTGGTTCATGTTTACGGTGTACATGTCCGAACTGACTGTTTGAAAGGGCATTGGGAGGGGTACTGCGCCAATGTTCTTTTTGCCGATATAACCTCAAATGGGCGGAAGCTCGAATTGCAGAGCAGCGACGCTATCCCCGAGAATCCCTACGATAATACGTGGTTGCTGTCGTTTGGAGACTTCCACGCGCGCGTTCTGAAGAATGCTTCCGGAGTGGAGTTGGGGGATGAGTACGAACTGCTGTTGCCGAATAAGCGGGTATTGAAGTGCGTGGTTATGGGGATGGTTGAGTAGCAGCGGTTAGCGGGTGGGGGCCTTCCAGATGTACCCGACGCGCAGTTCCTTGGTGGGGACGAGATTGGCGATGTGCGCGGTGACGCGGTTGGCATCGAGCTTCACAATGGGGCCGGACCAGCAAAGGCTAACGTAGGGCTTGCCAAGGTTGGGAGGGTCACGCTGTTCGATGATGAGTGTGAAATCTTCAATGGGTGTCTTCCAGGTATTGGCCGTGGTGAGGATGAAGTCGACGTAGTTGAGATAGAAGTTGTCGCCGATGGCGGTGTCCAAGTGCTGTTGATGGGAGAGAGTGCTTAACAAGGTTTTGGTTGGGCACAGGCTGGCGAGCTCGGCGTACTCTTCGGATTTTGGGTTGAAGGTTTTCACGTCGCCAATGGTGTTGCTGCCGCCGACGGCTGGTGTGTATTCGTGGCGGATGTGGATGGTTGAGTGGGGTGGGAAGGTTTGGGTCCAGTAGTACTTTTTCTCTACTGTCCAATCAGGTTCAGCGTCCTTGAAGGCACCGGCTACGGTGAGGCGGCGCTGGACTTCGGGTGAGGCGTGCTTGAAATCTGGGATGGTGTCGAAATCATCTTTCTTTGGGTTGCGGTGACCGAAGGTGGCAGCGTCGATGTGATTCAGTTTGAGCAGATCGGTGATATCTCGCTTGCCTAGGAAGGCGCGAGCTTCGGTGAAAAATACGGCGGGATTGCCGTTAATGGTGAGTTTGAAGTCGGAGAAAGCGGGGTCACCAAAGGTGGTTTCCTCTTGGCCGAAGGTATAGGCGGGGACAGGGAACGCTACGACGGTGGAGATGGGCGTGTCGGAGTCGTTGCGGAAGTCATAGTCGACAATGACCTTACTGAGGCCAATTTGCAGGACTTCTTTAGCCATGGTGATGCGGGGCTCGCGCTTCATCAGGACCAGGCCGCCGGCGGCGATGGAGGGGGCACCGTCGTCGGCGCGGAGGGGAAGGGCGACGAAGAGGGTCGCGAGGGCCAGGAAAAGGAGTCTGCGCATGCGAGATTCTTGCATACATGGCGCGGAATGATTGACCTTTCCCCCGAATTCCGGCATACTTAGAAGGTTGTCTGCACTCCTATGCAGACTAGTCGGGACCACGCCCTTGCGGAACAGTGCAAGGCCTTCGCCGGAAAGGCGTTAGGTACGGGGTGGGAGACGAGGAAATAATGGCAAAGAAGCTATCCAAGAATATTACGAAGGCGCGCGCGCT
>Ga0302311_10002929_pt1 | contig 18957 bp, 18 predicted proteins | sample III_Palsa_N1_3_FD_200449 | JGI IMG/M metagenome (GOLD analysis project Ga0302311, IMG submission 200449) | Peat permafrost microbial communities from Stordalen Mire near Abisko, Sweden - III_Palsa_N1_3 | ecosystem: Environmental > Terrestrial > Soil > Palsa > Peat permafrost | place: Sweden... | reverse complement strand
GTGGGTCAGGTAGGGCGATGCGACCCAGACTTACCGTTTCCCGGTCGGCCGTCGAGCTGATCATGGCGTTCGAGGGGTTCCGGCCGAAATCGGCCCGGCTCGACGACGGCCGCTGGATGATCGGCTACGGCCATACCAAGACCGCCCGGGAAGGCGTGAAGATCACCGAGACGGACGCCCAGGCGCTGCTGCTCTACGACCTGATCCAGGCGTCGCACACGGTGAACGAACACGTCTATGCGCCGCTGAACCAGAACCAGTTCGACGCCCTGGTCTCCTTCGTCTTCAACATCGGGGCGCGCGCGTTCCGCGGCTCGCCGACGCTGCGGCGGCTCAACGAGGGTCGCCCGCTCGACGCGGCGCTGACCATGGAGCTGTGGCGCAAGGCGGACCTCGAGGGCGAGCGGATCATCATCGACGCCCTGGTGCGCCGCCGCGCCGCCGAGAAGGCGCTGTTCCTGAGGCCCATGGAAGGCTGGACGCCGGCGCCGACGCCGATCCTGCCGCCGAAGCTCGACTACGACGCCATGGCGCTGATCCCGCTCACCAGCCCCGTCGCGGCGCGCACCGCCACCGACGGCGACCGGGTGTTCGCCGAGCGCGCGCCGGATGCATCGTCGCCGCACCAAACCCCGGTCAGCGAGACTACGGCCAGCGCGGACGCCGCCGACGCGGTGATCGAGCGGCTCGCGTCGATTCTCGCCGAACCCCCCGCCACGCCGCCGCCGGCCCCGGAACCGCCGCCGCCGCCGGCCGCGCCGGCCTCTGAGCCACCTGAATCGCCGACGATCGCCGCCGTGGAGCCCGAAGCGATGCAGCCCACCCCGACGCCGACCCCGCAGCCCGCCCGCCCGGTTTTCCCGCAGATCACCCTGACGTCGGTCAAGCCGGTGCGCCGGCGCTGGTACACGCCGATCGGCGTGCTGGCGCTGGGCGTCATCGGCGTCGGCCTCCTGGCGCTGGCGGCGATCTGGGGCGTGCAGTCGAACAGCGAGCAGGTGCTCGGAGTCTCGCCGCACACGGCCGGCGTCACCACCGGACTGATCGGCGTGATCTGCCTGGGCATCGCCGCCTATGTGATCCTCGACCGGCTGGGCCGGCCGCGCGACCGCCGCTTCGACTGAGGCGAGGGACCGGGCAGGCGCCGCACCGGCGACCTTCGCCTTCGACGGCCTCGATGGGGACGCCGTCAGGACGGCATGCGCCGCGCGCCTTGCATCGCGCGCGCCGAAGCGTACCTAGACACAACGCCGCCAAGCTGGAGGGTGTGCCGGTGCCGGCATTCGATCTGTCTACGCCGCGCGGACGCTTCGCCACCTACTGGCGGCACTTCTGGCACGACCACGCCTTCGTGCGGCTGGCCTCCTCCAACGCGCATTGGCTCTCCGATGAGCTGGTGCGCGCCAACCAGCCTTGGCCGTTCCAGGTCAAGGCCTGGCGCGACCGCGGCATCCGCACCATCGTCAACCTGCGCCACGGGTTGGACGCCCATCACGTGCTCGAGCAGGAGGCTTGCGACAAATACGGCGTGAAGCAGGTGATTTTCCCCCTGACGGCGCTGGAGGCGCCGAGCCGCGAGCAGGTGCTGGGCGCCAAGGCGATGTTCGACAGGCTCGAATACCCCGTGATGATGCATTGCAAGTCGGGCGCGGACCGCGCCGGGGTGATGAGCGCGCTCTATATGCATTTCCGCCAGAAGAAGCCGATCTCCGAGGCGATGCGCCAGCTCGACCTCAAATTCGGCCACGTCGGCGGCGGCTTCACCGGCGTGCTCAGCTACGCCTTCAAGAAATATATTCGCGAGGTCGAGCCGCTGGGCATCTCCTACGAGGATTGGGTCAGGAGCGACGCCTACGACCCCGCCGCCATCAAGGCCGAGTTCAAGACCCGATGGTGGGGCACGCTGCTCACCGACAAGATTCTACGGCGCGGGTAACGCGAGCAGACCTCGTGAAGTCCGCCCGGGGTCCGAGCCGCGGAATTCTCGCTCCCGCTCGCGGTACCGACCTGAGACGTGGTAGGCGGGACGGATGATCCCGAACCATGGCCCGGCGATGGATTTTGGCCTCGGCGAGACCGCCGACGCCATCCGCGACACCACCGCCCGCTTCGCCGCCGACCGCATCGCGCCGATCGCCGCCGACATCGACCGCGAAAATACCTTCCCGCGCGGGCTCTGGCAGCCGATGGGCGAGCTCGGCCTGCATGGGATCACCGTCGAGGAGGACTTCGGCGGCCTGGGGCTGGGCTATCTCGAACACGTGGTGGCGATGGAGGAAGTTTCCCGCGCCTCGGCCTCGGTCGGGCTCTCCTACGGCGCCCACTCCAATCTCTGCGTCAACCAGATCCGCCGCTGGGGCTCCGAGGCGCAGAAGCGGCGCTATCTGCCCGGCCTGATCAGCGGCGAGCAGGTGGGCGCGCTGGCGATGAGCGAAGCGGGCTCGGGCTCCGACGTGATCTCGATGCGCCTGCGCGCCGAACCGCGGGGCGACCGCTATGTGCTCAACGGGACCAAGTTCTGGATCACCAACGGGCCGCAAGCCGATACCCTGGTGGTCTACGCCAAGACCGACCCCGACGGCGCGTCGCGCGGCGTCACCGCCTTCATCATCGAAAAGGACTTCCCGGGTTTCAGCTGCGCCCAGAAGCTGGACAAGATCGGCATGCGCGGCTCCGACACCGGCGAGCTGGTGTTCGAGGATTGCGAGGTCCCGGCCGAGAATGTGCTGGGGCCCGAGAATGGCGGCGCGGGCGTGCTGATGAGCGGGCTCGACTATGAGCGCACGGTGCTGGCGGGCGGACCGCTGGGCATCATGCAGGCCTGCCTCGACGTCGTGCTGCCCTACGTCCGCGAGCGCCGGCAGTTCGGCCGGCCGATCGGGACCTTCCAGCTGATGCAAGGAAAGATCGCCGACATGTATGTCGCGCTGAACTCCGCCCGCGCCTATGTCTATGCGGTGGCCAGGGCGTGCGACGCCGGCCGCACCACCCGCTTCGACGCCGCCGGCGCGATCCTGCTGGCCTCCGAGAACGCCGTGAAGACTTCGCTGGAGGCGATCCAGGCGCTGGGCGGCGCCGGCTATCTGAAGGACTATCCGGTGGAGCGCTACCTGCGCGACGCCAAGCTCTACGACATCGGCGCCGGCACCAACGAGATCCGCCGCTTCCTGATCGGGCGCGAGCTGGTCGGGGAGGGGTGAGACGTCTGGGCGCGGCCCTTGCTAGGGTGACGGGTGTTGGACCACTTCGGGAGGTCTCCATTGCGGGCGACATTTGTCTCGATCCTCATCGGCGCCGCGCTGACGGCCGGCGCGGCCCACGCCGCGCCTCACGCCTGTCCGGAGGGGATGAAGGCGGCCACCACGGCCCAGCTCTTCTTCGGACGCAACGTGAGCTGGACCGGCCAGGTCTCCGACTCCGACTGGCGCACCTTCCTCGACGAGGAGGTGACCCCGCGCTTTCCCGACGGGCTGTCGGTGAGCGACGTTTACGGCCAGTGGCGCAGTCCCGCCGGGGCCTTCGTGCGCCAGAGCACCAAGGCGCTGTTCATCGTGCTCGCCGGCCGGCCCGACGAGCAGCAACGGCTGGGTCTGATCCGCGACGCCTACAAGCGCCGGTTCCACCAGCAGGCGGTCTTGCTGGTGGAGCAGACGGCGTGCGTTTCGTTCTAGCCCGCAACTGGGGATTGACTCCCGTCGGCCGCCGCCTCTAGATATTCCCGTTTTGTTCCGATGCGGGGGAGGCAAGGTTGGTTCTTGTCTGGACGGGCCGCGGCTTCTGGGCCGCGCTGTTTCCGATCCTGTTCGTCTTCATGCTCGGCATGGTCGGCGACGTCGCCTTCGGCGGCGCGATGCTGGAGACGCACAGCTGGCTCTACGGCGTCGCGGTGATCGCCTCGGCCTTCGTGACCTGGACCTGCGGGCGGCGCTGGAACGGAACCATCGGGCTCAGGCCCTGGGACCTCGATGCCATGCTGCGCCGCCGCCGCGACCACACCGTGTTCGCCCTGCCGATGGAGCTGTGGGCGATCCCGACGGTGCTCATCGGCGTGTGGATGATCGTCGCCAACCTCGCGCCCGGCAGCTGACACAAGACGCGAAAAAGGGCCGCCCCGTCGCCGGAGCGGCCCTCCATCGTCGTGACCGCGGTGGTCTAGGGGATGTGATCCCGCCCGACCGCGACCTTACCTTTGGCGTCGAAACGCTGTCAGGTGCGAACCTCGGTCTTGAGGCTCCAGGTCGATTGTGACCGCGGTTGGAGACAATGAGACACTGGACCACCTCCTTTCAGCTGTTGGACAGGAGACTCGAATATGGGCCGGATCGGCCGGTTCTGCAAAGAAAACGCGGGCCGGCGAGAGGATTGCCCGCGTTTTGGGCGATTGCGGGATGGGGGCGGAGAGCGTTTTCTGGGCCGCGTCGCACCAGCGAGGGACACGCCGCCATGACCGCCGAGATCGCTTTGACCACCGCTGCGCCACGGCTGAAGCTGGTCGAGACGACGCTTTTCGTCGCTGACGTCCCGGCCTCGTGCCGCTATTTCGAGGACGTGCTCGGCTTCGCCACCGTGTTCACCTACGGCGAGCCGCCGTTCTTCGCCCAGGTCGCCCGCGACGGCGTGCCGCTGAACCTGCGCCTGGTCCACGAGCCGGTGTTCGTCGGCGGCATCCGCGAGCGCGAAGACCTCCTTGCGGCCCAGATCGGCGTCGCCGGCGGCGAGGCGCTCTACGCGGCGTTCAAGGCGGCCGGCGCGGAGTTCCACCAGGGGATCAAGCGCCACCCCTGGGGCGCGACCGACTTCGTGGTCAAGGACCCCGACGGCAACCTGATCTCCTTCGGCTGGGGCGATGCCGAGGAGGCGTGAGTTGATGGCGGCTCTGGGCAAGAGAAGATGGATCACGAAGAACACAAAGGACACGAAGGACACGAAGGAATCGCGCCCGAGGTCGAGCGGCTGGCGCGCAACTTGATCGATGCGGGTTTGAAGGTTCACCGGGCCCTTGGGCCCGGTTTACTCGAGTCAGCCTATGAACATTGCCTCGCGCATGAGCTCGGTCTCAGAGGTGTTTCATTTAGGAGGCAAGTGCCGCTCCCAATCGTATATGAGGGTGTCACCTTCGAAGCAGGGTATCGCATCGATATCCTTGTCGACGATGAAATCGTCGTCGAGGTTAAGGCAACTGAAGGCGTGACGCGACTTCATGAGGCGCAATTGCTGACTTACTTGAAGCTCTCCGGCAAGCGGCTCGGTTTTCTAATGAACTTCAACGTCGAACTGTTCAGGAGTGGGCTGCGCCGACGAGTCCTATGACTTCGTGTCCTTCGTGTCCTTCGTGTCCTTCGTGTCCTTTGTGCTAGAATTCTTCGGCGACCGACCCAATGGCCCACACTCGGCAGCCGCGCCTTGACATCGGAGGAGCCCCGTGCGCCCTTCCGCGCCTCCAAAAATCCGGCCTTTCAGAGACATCAGATGCACGCCTATCGCACCCACACCTGCGGCGCCCTTCGGCTCGCGGACGTGGGCGGCAATGTGCGCCTGTCGGGCTGGGTGCACCGCAAGCGCGACCACGGCGGGCTGCTGTTCGTCGACCTGCGCGACCACCACGGCCTGACCCAGCTGGTGGCCCACCCGGGCGATCCTGGCTTCGAGACGCTCGATCGCCTGCGCGCTGAGAGCGTCGTACGAATCGACGGCGAGGTGGTGGCCAGGAGCGCCGACGCGGTGAACCCGAACCTCGCCACCGGCGAGATCGAAGTGCGGGTGCGCGGCGCCGAGACGCTGTCGGAGGCCGCCGAGCTGCCGCTGCCGGTGTTCGGCGAGCCGGACTATCCGGAAGAGATCCGGCTGAAATATCGCTATCTCGACCTGCGCCGCGAGACCCTGCACCGCAACATCGTGCTGCGCTCGAAGGTGATCGACGCGATCCGGCGGCGGATGGTGGGCGGCGGCTTCACCGAGTTCCAGACCCCGGTGCTGACCGCCTCGTCGCCGGAGGGGGCGCGCGACTACCTGGTGCCGTCGCGCATCCATCCGGGCATGTTCTATGCGCTGCCGCAGGCGCCGCAGCAGTTCAAGCAGCTGCTGATGGTGGCCGGCTTCGACCGCTATTTCCAGATCGCGCCCTGTTTCCGCGACGAGGACGCCCGCGCCGACCGCTCGCCAGGTGAGTTCTACCAGCTCGACCTCGAAATGAGCTTCGCCACCCAGGAGGACGTGTTCTCGACCATGGAGCCGATCCTGCACGGGGTGTTCGAGGAGTTCGCGAACGGCAAGCCGGTGACGCCCTATCCGTTCCCGCGCATCGCCTTCCGCGAGGCGATCTCGAAGTATGGGACCGACAAGCCCGACCTGCGCAACCCGCTGGTGATGCAGGACGTCTCGGAGCATTTCCGCGGCGGTGGCTTCGGCCTCTTCGCCCGCATCCTGGAGGACAGGAAGACCGCGGTCTGGGCGCTGCCGGCGCCCGGCGGCGGCAGCCGCGCCTTCGCCGACCGCATGAACGGCTGGGCGCAGGGCGAGGGCCAGCCGGGCCTCGGCTACATCTTCTGGCGCGAAGGCGAAGAAGGCGGCGCCGGCCCGATCGCGCGCAACATCGGCGCTGAACAGGCCGGCGCGATCCGCGAGCAGCTGGGCCTCAAGGTCGGCGACGCGGCGTTCTTCATCGCCGGCGATCCGAAGGCCTTCTACAAGTTCGCCGGCCTGGCGCGCACCAAGGTGGGGACCGAGCTGAAGCTGGTCGACGCCGACCGGTTCGACTTCTGCTGGATCGTCGACTTCCCGATGTTCGAGTTCAACGAAGAGTCCAACCACGTGGACTTTTCGCACAACCCGTTCTCGATGCCGCAGGGCGAGCTGGCGGCGCTGGAGAGCCAGGATCCGCTCGATATCCTGGCCTACCAGTACGACATCGTCGTCAACGGGGTGGAGCTGTGCTCGGGCGCGGTGCGGAACCACAAGCCGGAGATCATGATCAAGGCGTTCGAGATCGCCGGCTATTCGGCCGGCGAGGTCGAGCGGCAGTTCGGCGGGATGCTGAACGCGTTCCGCTACGGCGCGCCGCCGCACGCCGGCATGGCGCCGGGCATCGACCGGATCGTCATGCTGCTGGCCGGGGCGGAGAACATCCGTGAGGTGATCGCCTTCCCGCTGAACCAGCAGGCGCAGGACCTGATGATGAACGCGCCCTCGGCGGTGAGCGACAAGCAGCTCAAGGAACTGCACATCCGCCTCGCGCCGCCGCTGAAGGGGTAAGCGCGGGCGGCGCGATCGACCGGTTCGCTTAGAGACGTCCCGCGGCGGCCGAGGCCGTGGCGTGCAGCAGCGGCATGTGGTCGGTGGGCGAGGCGCCGGAGGCCAGCGCCGTCTTGGCCGCGTCCGCCGGGGCGAAGGCCGCGGCGGTCTGGGCGAAGAGGGCCGCGCTGGGATCGATCAGCGTGCCGCCGTGGCCGTCGCTGGTCACGCTGTAGCCCGCCGCCGTGCCGCCGGCGATGTCGAAGCTATAGGTCTCGCCGCCGTCGGTCAGCACCAGGGTCGAACCGCTGATCGCGGCGGCCGCGCCCGAGACGAAGGCGATGCTGGTGAGGTCGATGTCTTCGTTGACGCCGTTGAAGTTGGAGATGACGTTGGCGAAGGTCCCGCCCGCTTTTGGCGCGTCGGCGGCATCGATCTGCAGCACCGCCGAGCCGCTCGTTGGCTCGGCGAACACCACGCCGCCGACCCCGAGCGCGTCCTTCGCCGCCAGATCGATCACAGCGCCGCTGATCACCGCCAGGCCGGCGAACTTCAGGCCATCGCCGCTGAGCACCAGGGTGCCGGCCCCGCTCTCGACGATCGCGCCCGAGCCTGACAGGGTCCCGTCCAGCGTGCCCGCGCCGTCGAACCGCACCGCGCCATTGTCGATCAGCCGGCCGCCCGAGAGCAGGGTCAGGTCGCCGGCCGTCGCGCCGGCGAAGATCTCCTCGGCGCCGCCGCTGGACAGCGTCCCGTGGTTGTCGAGGCTCCCCGAATAGACGTAGGCCGCGCCGCCGCTCGACACCGTGGTCTCGACGCCGACGCCGCCCGAGGAGATCAGCTCCTTGCCGCCGGCACTGACCTGCGTCCCCTTGGTCGTTCCCGAGGCCAGCACATAGAGGAGGCCGCCACTCAGCACCTGGATCGCGTTCGAGGCGCCGCCCGACCGGATGGCTTCCTTGCCGCCGCGCCCGACGATGTCGCCAGAAGCCACCCCGCCCGCGTACACGTCCGCCGCGCCGCCGCTGCTCACCACAGTGCTCGTGGCCGATCCATAGTCCAGGAGATAGGCGTCAAAAGAGAGCACCGTGTCCGAGGTCGTCCCCGAGGAGAGCACCTTCTCGATCCCACCGGACAGCACAGTGGTTCCGCTCGCCGCGCCGCCCGAGAGGATCGTCGCCACCGCGTGGTTGCTCAACACCGTGCCCGCGGCGCTCGCGCCGGAGTCGACTTGCAGTTCGTAGTTGATCGCCACCCCATTGGCGGACCCACCGGGCAGGAGCAAAAGCTCTCCGGCCGTCACCCCACTGACCGAGCCGGCCACCCTGCTGCCGCCAATGCCTCCCGGCCCGAACACCGCCCCGCCCGTGTCCACATTGACATCTCCTGCGCTTGTCCCGGCAAGGCTCACCGTGACGCCGCTCAGCACCGTGGCGCTTTCCAGTTCGACACTGCCGCCGCTGGAAACCGTGCTGTCCCCGAGCTTTGTCGTGCTCGTCGCCGTGCCGAGCATAAGGTCGCTCGTCACATCGCCACTGTAGTCAAACGTTCCGCCGCTCAGGACCGTCTCGTCGCTAGCCGTTCCGCCGGGGTCGAGCTCCAGCAGACCTCCGTTCTTTACCGTGTCGCCGGAAGCCACGCCGCCAGGAAGGATTTCTTCCTCCCCGCCCGCTCCAATCACCGAGTTAGCGGCCGAACCGTTCACCTTAAGTTTGGAGTCATCCGAGACAGCCGTCCCAGCGGCTAGGCCGCCGTCGTTGACATAGAGGGAGCTGGATTCAGTGACCGTCAGCCTGCTGGCAGTACCGCCGTCGAGATACAAGACGCCGGATACGACCGTGCCCCCGCTGACAAAACCGTACACCCCTCCGCCGTATTCCAGTTCTCCCGCACCCAGCAGCACGCCGCCAGATGAGACAACTACGCCACTTACAACCGCACCGGACGACAGCGTTGCCGACCCGCCGCTGAGGATCGTCGGAACGTAGACCGAGCCGCCGGAGAGCACGACCAGCGGGTCACCGGCGGAGATGCTGATTGGACCGATCGCCTGGCCGGAGGAGACGGTGATGGTCATCGGTCAGTCCTTCGCGGGATCGGCGCCGGCGGGCCTGGGCGCGGTCGGTTTGGCCGGTCGGGGCGACGATCGTCACGGTCCGCGCGGTACGGTAGGCCCGAAGCCCGGCGTGCTCAACCGGAGCGGCGCGGACCGCGGGATTGGACAACGAACCATACCCGTGGTAACGTATGAATCGCCCGTGGAGCGTCACGCGGCGCGGTCTTTGACATCGTGAGCTGAAACGACGGTCGCCGCGGCGGGGTTCGGCGCGCCGCGAGATATATCGGACACCGTAGACTACGGTGAATCTACGGTGATCGCGCGTGAACTGACCCTCTGATCCCGCTCATCCCGGCGCAGGCCGGGACCAGGATAGGCGCCGTTGAAAGGGCGACACAAAAGACACGAAGGACACCAAGCACACGAAGGGCGCGGCGATTTCTGCCTGGCGGGGCGCCTTTCGATTTGATGCGCGCAAGGCGCGCCTTGGTGATCTTCGTGTCTTTGGTGTCCTTCGTGTCGAAATCTTCAGGGCGCGACGCGCGTCGGCGAGTCTTTCCTGGGTCCCGGCATTGGCTGCTACGCGCCTCTGCTTCGCAGTCGCCGGGATGGGCGGGTTTTGGGGGTGGAATCGCCGGCCCCTCCGGGGCGAGGGCGCCGTTGTTAACGGTGCATAACGGTGCGAACTCCGCCGCGCGGGCGGCTCAGAAGCCGGGGAAATCCACGATGTGGTGCGGCGCGCCGGCGCCGTGGGCGAGGGCGTTGGCGTGGAGGATCACCACGCTGGGGCCGCCGCCGTGGCAGGACCTGGCGATGAGGCCGGCCGGCAGCCGGGTCGCCGGTGAGCCGCAGGCGAGGTCGAGCTGCGACTGGGTGAGGCCCTTGGCGGTCGAGAGATCGGCCGAGGTCAGATTGGCCTCGGTGAGGTTGGCGCCGGCGAAGTCGGCGCCGGCGAAGCTGGAATCGTAGAGATTGGCGGCGACGAGGCTCGCGCCCCGGAACGAGGCGCGCTCGAAATGGCCCTCGCTGAGGTTGACCGCCGCCATCGAGGCGCCGGTGAAGACGGCGTCGCGCGCCATGACGTGGGTGAGCTGCGAGCCGACCAGGCTGGCGCCGTCCAGGCTGGCGCGGGTGAGGTTGGCGCCGGTGAAATCCGCGCCGTGGCCGCGCACGCCGCCCAGGTTCGCGTCGGTGAAATCGGCGCCGACGAAATTCGAGCCCAGCAGGTTGGCGCCGCGCATATCCGACCGGGTGAGGTTGGCCTTGGAGAAGTTGGCGCCGACGAACCAGGCGCCCTGCAGGTTGGACGCCACCAGCACCGAGCCGGAGAAGTTGGCGCCGACGAAGTGCGCGTCCGGCAGTTTGCGGCCGGAGAGTTCGCACGCCACGCACGCGCCGCCGAACGAGAAGAGACGGGTAACGTCATCGCCCTGACCCTGCGCCCAGGCCTGGGTGACCGTGAAGGCGCCGCCGAACGTCGCCAGGACGAGCGCGGCGGCAAGGCGGGTCAGCAGGGCGATGGGGGATCGGGGCACGGCGGGTCGGGGTTCCTGGATGCGGCGCGGGAAAGGATGCGCCGTGCGTCTATTTCAACCACCCAGCCCCCCGGCGCCACTTAAATCCCGGTAATGGCGGAGCCTAGCCGCAGGTGGGGATGCGCAAGCCACGGGGCAGGGTGGTGGTGGCGTCGCCGCAGGCGCCGTCGAGCTGGCGCTGGGTGAGGCCGACCGCGCGGTCCATTTCGGCGCCGGAGAAGTTGACGCCGGTGAGCGTCGCGCCGCGGAAGTTCGCGCCTTCGAGATAGGTCCCGACGAAGCTGGCGTTGGTCATGTTGGCGCCGGCGAAGCTGACGCCGGTGAACACCGCGCCATAGGCGTTGACGTCGCGCAGGTCGGCGCCGGCCATGGTGGTGTTGTTCATCACCGCGGCCGACATGTCGGCCTGGCGCAGGCGCGCCCCGGCGTAATCGCGGCTCTTCAGCTCCAGATTGGAGAAGTCGGCCTGGAACAGGTTGCAGTGCGGGCAGCTCGCCCCGCCGCGGGAGTGGTCGACCTGGGCGGCGTTCTGAGCGGCGGCCGGCAGGGCCGAAAGGGCCACGGACGCGAAGGTCATCAGCGCGACGGCGCCGGCGGCGACGAGGGTGGACGGTTTCATTTCGGCACAGGCCCTTTGCGAAGGAGGCGATTTCGCCGTCGCTTCGCAATTGGAGGGCCATCATTCCGAGCTGGGGCGGGCGCTCAAGTCTGAAGGGGCGAACACAAAGGACACCAAGGACACGAAGGTTAGGAAGGCGCGCGTCGCGCGCTTCAAATCCTAAGTCACGGCGCGAGCGACGCCTCCAGCCGTCCCTTTGTGATCTTTGTGTCCTTTGTGACCTTTGTGTTCCAAAGTTTTCGTCGGCCGGCGGCGCGTCAGCCAGCCTGGGGCGCGCGTTCGCCGCAGGTCTGGCAGATCAGCGACTGGCCCTTGCGGACCAGGGCGAGGTCGCCGCAGGCCGGGCAGACGTCGGCGCCGCGGCCGAGCGGGCCGCCGCCGGCCTTGCTCGTCACCGGCAGGAAGACCAGGTTGTCCGGCGCCGCGCCGCGCGAGAAGCCCTTGGAGATCAGACGCGCCGCCGCTTGCGGATCGGCGCCGTCGGCGATGCCCTGGCCGAGGCCGTCGGCGTTGAGCGCCTGCGGATCGACGTTGGCGAGGTCGTCGCGGCCCAGGTAGCTGACCCCCAGTTCGCGGAACACGTAGTCGAGGATCGAGGTGGCCGAGCGGATCGCCTCGTTGCCGTCCACCTCGCCGGCCGGCTCGAAGCGGGTGAAGACGAAGGCGTCGACGAATTGCTCAAGCGGCACGCCGTATTGCAGGCCGATCGAGATCGCGATGGCGAAGTTGTTCATCAGCGAGCGGAAGGCGGCGCCTTCCTTGTGCATGTCGATGAAGATCTCGCCCAGTTCGCCGTCATCGTATTCGCCGGTGTGAAGATATAACTTGTGGCCGCCGATAGTGGCCTTCTGGATATAGCCCTTGCGCCGGTCCGGCAGCTTGCGACGCGAGCGCTCGACCTCGATGAACCGCTCGACCACGCGCTCGGTGGGCGGCGGCGCGGATTGGCGGGCGGCGCGCGGCGGGGCGAGGTCGAGCGCGAAATCGGCCGGCGCCGAGGCGCGCTGGATGCGGGCGGCGCGGACGCCGGCGTGGGCGGCGGTCGCCAGCGCGGCCAGCGCGGCTCCTGGGTCCGCGTCGAAGGCCAGCGACAGGGTCGCGACGGCCGGGGCGTCGGTCACGGCCTCGACGGCGGCGATCATGGCGAGGCGGGCGGGCAGGTCAATGTCCGCCGCGGGCGTCAGGGCGGCGCGCAAGGCGGCGAGCAGGACGGTGGCGCGCCTCGGCGACTGGCCGAGCGCGAAGGCCTCGGCGTCGGCGATGTCGGCCTCGGAGAAGCCGGCGTGCGTCAGGGTGTCGAAAGCCGGATCGGCCAGCGCCTCGGCCGGCGCGCCCAGCACATCGGCGACGAAGCCGGCGCCGATCACGGTCGGCGCGAATGCGGCGCGCAGGGTGGCGGCGTCGGCCAGGGCCGCTTCGGCGGCGGCGATCTCGTGGCCGGTGAAGCCCTTCGCCGTCAGCGCCTCATGGTTGACGCCCGGCGCGCCCTCCAGCGATCGGTGGCCGAGCAGCGCGGTCCGCAGGCTGTCGGCCGGGACGCCGAGGACCCGCGCGGCGGCGAGCGCCGGCTCGGCGAGCGTCGGCGTCAGGACGCCGTCGGTGGTTTCGGCGAGGGTGACCGGACCGATCCACGGCGCGGTTCCCAGGGTGAGGCCGCCGAGGCGCAAGGAGACCTCGGCGTCGTCGAAGGCGCAGAGCCGAAGACCGTGCGCCCCGCCGAGCGCGTCGCTGGCGGTGCGCGTCACCTCGGCGGCGGCCTGGTGGAGGCCGACGGCGAGCGCCCGGCCCTGGTCGCTGTCATAGGCCAGGCCGCGTCCGGCGATCAGCTCGGCGACGCCGGCCAGGCCCAGGGCCACCGGCCGCGCGGCGCGGCGGCGGTGGGCGCCCGCCGGATTGGCGAGGAAGCCGGCCTGGCCGTCGAGATCGAGGGCCAGGAAGGCGAGACGCGTCGCGGCGTCGAAGCCGGCGGCGTCGAAACCGGCGGGTCTCTCGAAGGCGAGCACATTGACGACGCCCTGCGGCGCGATTTCCAGCAGGCCGAGCGCCTCGGCATCGGCGGCCGAGGCGGCGAGGGTCAGCGCCGAGGTTTCCCAGGCCAGCGTGGCGGCGGCGCGGGCGGCGTCCGACTCCGCCGCGACCTCGGCGGGCTTGGCGAGCGCGATCAAGGCGGCGCGCGGCGCGATGCCCCCCGGCGCCTCGACTTCGGCGCCGGCGCGGCCGAGCGCGATGGCGTCGGCGATCGCCGTGTCGGTGAAACCGGCCTCCTTGGCGGCCCAGGCGGCGCGCGCCAGGGCCTGGTTGCCCTCCAGGCTGGCGCAGGCGTCCGCGTCGCCCTCGCAGCGAATGATCGACAGCGCCACCGCCGCGAGACGCTGAGCGACGCCCGCGGGCAGGCCCGCGGCGAGGCCGTGGCTGGCGCGCAGGGACCGGGCGGCCTCGGCGAAGGCCCGCGAGCCGATCTCGGGCTTCGCCAGGACGGGCGCCAGGGCGGTTTCGTCGCCCGGGGGAGTCACTCGAGCGCCGAAGGGGAGACGGGCGCCGATGGCGATGATCCCTTGGGCGAGTGCGGCGAACAGCTCGGCGCGGAACAGCGCCGCCTCGGCCTCGTCTTCGAACACGCCGAGCGCCAGGCCCCAGGCGGCGAGGCGGCGCGCGTAGCGATCCGGGCCGCCGGCGAGCAGCGGATTGACGCCGTCCGCAAGCGAGAAGGCGGCCGGTGCGTTCGGCGGCAGATCTGACGGCAGGTTGTCGGCCCAGTCCAGCCAGGCCTCGACACGGGCGGTGGTCCAGTGCGGCGGGGCGGCGACCTCGGCCAGCTCGCTGGCGCGCTCGATCCAGCGAATCTCCGGCTCGAAGGCGAGGGGAGAGTCGGAGAAGCGACGGTCGAGGCGCATGCGGAACCCAAGGAGCGATCACACCAGCGACCGCACGCTAGGCTGCATCGGCGCCTCGCGCCAATAGATGTTGCGGTCTGGGACAAGTCGTCCACAACATATGGCGAGGTGCGCGTCGGAACCCCGCTGGCCGCGCTCGCTGGACGGTGGGGGGCGACGCCCCTATAAGATCGCCATTCCTCGCGTCCGGAGCGCCCCGACCCCCGTGCTGAAATCGATCTTCACCTGGTGGAACTCGGCCACGATCGGCATTCGCTTCACCATCGCGCGGCGCGGTGTCTTCGTCGGCAAGGACGACTACGGCAACAGCTACTTTCAAGCGCGCGACGCCCGCGACAGCTACGACGGCCGCAAGCGCCGTTGGGTGATCTACCAAGGCTATGCGGAAGCCTCGAAAGTCCCCGCCGAGTGGCACGGCTGGCTGCACTACACCTTCGACGAGCCACCGACCGAGGTTCCGTTGCCGCGCAAGAGCTGGGAGCTGGACCACGAGCCTAACCTGACCGGCACGATCTGGGCCTGGCGGCCGAAGGGGTCGATCGCCCGCGGCGGCGAGCGCCAGGCGGCCAGCGGCGACTACGAGGCCTGGAGGCCGGATTGATGCGCGGCGCGCCAATGATGCGCCGCGCGCCCTGGGCGCTGGGTCTCGGCGTCGTCATCGCCTCGGCGGTCGGTCTCGCGGGGCTGGCGCAGCCTGCGGGCGACAATCAGACCAGTCCTGACACCGGATCCTCGTCGCCCTCATCTCCGTCGTCGTCGTCGGAGGGGCCGCCCGGCGTGCCGACGATCGCGCCGCCGCCCGAAGTCACGCCGCCGCCGATCACCAGCCACAACACCTCCAGCGACGATGACGACAACGGCCCCAGCAACAGCGCCCCGGCCAAGCCCCCGCCGCCGAAACCGCCGCCGCCTCCGCCACCGCCGCCGCCCGTGCCGCTGCGCAGCCCCGCCGCGGTCATCCAGGCGCTGGACAAGGTGACGGCCGAGACCATGCGGTTCGCCGTGCCGGTCGGAAAGCCGATCCGCTACAAGAACCTGGTGTTCGTGGTGAAGGCCTGCGAATCCACCGGCCTTGGCGGCGCCGCGCCGCAGGCCTCGGCCTATGTGGTGATCGATTCGGCGCCGCTGAGTTCGGGCGGCGTCGCTCCGCCGCCGCCGCGCGAGGTGTTCAAGGGCTGGATGTTCTCCAATTCGCCCGGCCTGAACGCCTTCCAGCACCCGATCTACGACGCCTGGCTGATCTCCTGCATGGCGGCCACGCCGCCGGCATAGGGGTCGATGCGGCCGAAGTCCGCCTTGCCGGCGACCGCGCTCGCCAGCCGCTGGGCATAGTCGGCGCGGGAAATCTCCTCGGCGCCGAAGGTCGACAGGTGCTCGGTGAGGAACTGAGCGTCGAGCAGGGTGAACCCGCCCACTTTCAGCCGCGCCACCAGGTGCGCCAGGGCGACCTTGCTGGCGTCGCGCTCGGTGGAGAACATGCTCTCGCCGAAGAAGGCCGCGCCGAGGGCGACGCCGTAGAGGCCGCCGACCAGGCGTCCGTCCAGCCAGGTCTCGACGCTGTGGGCGAGGCCGCGGGCGAAGAGGGCGTCGCACATCGCCTGGATCGGCTCGTTGATCCAGGTTTCCATCCGTCCGACGCGCGGCGCGGCGCAGGCCGCCACCACCTTGGCGAAGGCAGTGTCGACGCGGACCTCGAAGCGGTCGGAGCGCACCGTCCGCGCCAGACGCCGCGAGACGTGGAAGCGATCCAGCGGCACGATTCCGCGCCGCGCCGGATCGACCAGGAACACGCGCCGGTCGTGACGCGCGTCGGCCATCGGGAAGACGCCCCGCCGATAGCAGTCGATCAGATCTTCGACGGAGAACGTCTCCAAGCCGGCCTCGCGCCTCAGCCCCGAAACGCGAACCTAGCGCCGATCAGCGGCTGGCGCGCAACCAGTCTTCCAGCCAGTGGATGTGGTAGCGGCCCTCGATGATGTCCGGCGCCGCGAGCAGGTCCTGGAAGAGCGGGATCGTCGTTTCGATGCCGCCGACCACCATCTCGCCCAGGCAGCGCTTCAGGCGGGCGATGCATTCGGTGCGGTCGCGGCCGGAGACGATCAGCTTGCCGGCCAGGCTGTCGTAGTAGGGCGGGATCGAATAGCCGGCGTACATCGCCGAATCGAGCCGCACGCCCAGGCCGCCGGGGGCGTGGAAGTCGGTGATCAGCCCCGGCGAGGGGGTGAAGGTGCGCGGGTTCTCGGCGTTGATCCGGCACTCGATCGCATGGCCTTCGAACACCACCTCGTCCTGGCGGAACGACAGCGGCAGGCCGGCGGCGATGCGGATCTGTTCGCGCACGATATCGATGCCGGTGATCGCCTCGGTGACCGGATGTTCCACCTGCAGGCGGGTGTTCATCTCGATGAAGAAGAACTCGCCGTTCTCGTAGAGAAATTCGATGGTGCCGACGCCGAGGTAGCCGAGGGCGGCGATCGCCTTGGTGACGGTGGCGCCGATCTTGGCCCGCGTCGCCGCGTCGATGGCCGGGGAGGGGGCTTCCTCCATGATCTTCTGGTGGCGGCGCTGCAGCGAGCAGTCGCGCTCGCCGAGGTGGCAGACCGCGCCGAACGCATCGGCGATCACCTGCACCTCGATATGGCGCGGGGTGGAGAGATAGCGCTCCAGATAGACAGCGTCGTCGCCGAACGCGGCCTTTGCCTCGGCGCGGGCGGTGGAGAGCGCCTCGTGCAGCTCTTCGCGGCTGCGGGCCACCTTCATGCCGCGCCCGCCGCCGCCGGCCGCCGCCTTGATCAGCACCGGAAAGCCGATCCGCTCGGCCGCCTCGGTCGCCTCTTCCACGGACTGCAGCGCGCCGTCGGAGCCGGGCACCACCGGGATGCCGGCGGTCTTCACCGCCACCTTGGCGGCGATCTTGTCGCCCATCATGCGGATGTGCTCGGGCTTGGGCCCGATGAAGGTGTAGCCGTGCGCCTCGACGATCTCGGCGAAGCGGGCGTTCTCGGAGAGGAAGCCGTAGCCGGGGTGCACGGCCTGGGCGCCGGTGATCTCGCAGGCGGCGATGATGGCGGGGATGTTCAGGTAGCTCTTCGCGGCCGGCGCGGGGCCGATGCAGACGCTCTCGTCGGCTAGGCGCACGTGCATGGCGCTGGCGTCGGCCTCGGAGTGCACGGCCACCGTGGCGATGCCCATCTCCTTGCAGGCGCGGTGGACCCGGAGCGCGATCTCGCCCCGGTTGGCGATGAGAATCTTGTCGAACATGATCCGCCGCTACCCGATCACGGCCAGCGGTTCGCCGAATTCTACCGGCTGGCCATCGGCGACCAGCATCTCCAGGACGCGTCCGGCGCGCGGCGCCGGGATCGGGTTCATGGTCTTCATCGCCTCGACGAGCACCAAGGTCTGGCCCTCCGACACCATGTCGCCGACCCGCACGAACGGCGCGGCGCCCGGCTCGGGCTGCAGATAGATGGTGCCGACCATCGGCGACTTGACCAGCTCACCGGCATATTCGGGCTCGGCGACGCGCGGCGCGCCCGGGGCGGCGGCGGTCGGGGCCGGCGCCGGGGCTGCGGCATAGACGGTGGGCGCGGCGGCGGGGCCGGCGAGATTGCGCGCAACCTTGATGCGCAGATCGCCGCGCTCGACCTCGATCTCGGTCAGGCCGGTGTCATTGAGGATGGCGGCCAGGCGACGGACGAGTCGGGCGTCGATAGGATCGGCGGGCGTCTTGGAATCGGGCATTGGGGAAGGGCGTACCTCGGTTGTTGCGCCGCTGTTTTCGAAGATAACGGATTAGTCGACGGCCAAGTCGCAGGCCGCTTCGACCGCCAGTTCATAGCTCGCCGCGCCGAAGCCCGACACCACCCCCGTCGCCGCCAGCGACACATAGGTCGTGCGCCGAAAATCCTCCCGCGCGGCGGGATTGGAGAGATGGCATTCGACGATGGGAATGGACAGCAATTTCAAGGCGTCCAGCAGCGAAATTGACGTGTGGCCGTAGCCGGCCGGATTGATCACCAGGGCGCCGGCTTCGGTGCGCGCCTCCTGCACCCACTCGATCAGCTGGCCCTCCAGGTTCGTCTGCCGGAACACCACCTCGCGTCCCTTGGCCGCCGCGCGTGATTCGCACATCTCCTGAATCTCTACGAGCGTGGTGCGCCCATAGATTTCCGGCTCGCGCTCGCCCAGAACATTGAGGTTTGGGCCGTTCAGAACATAGATGGGTTTCGACATCCGGCCCGTCGCCGCTGAAGTCGGGGGCTTTTAGCCGTGACCGGCCCCGGTCACAAGCTTGGGCTCTCCCCCGCGTTAGGGCGCCGCATGCCGCGCCGCCGTCGCCGCGGCCCGGGCGCGGGCTTCGGCCGCCTGGGCGGGCAGGTCCAGCGCCGTGTAGGCGCGGGCGAGTAGCCGGTTGAGCGGGACCCCGTCGGGATCGAACGCGCGGCGCCGCTCCAGCGCCTGCTGGGCCTCGCCCCAGCGGCCGTCCGCGATCAGGGCGCCCAGCCAGACCTGCTCGAAGAGGTCGCGCTGGGCGTGGCTGCCGCCGATCTGCGCCAGCCGCGGCAGGGCGCGGCCGAGCTCGCGGACGGCGGCCGCGGGCTGGCCGGCGAGCCAGGC
>Ga0302311_10002923_pt1 | contig 18979 bp, 16 predicted proteins | sample III_Palsa_N1_3_FD_200449 | JGI IMG/M metagenome (GOLD analysis project Ga0302311, IMG submission 200449) | Peat permafrost microbial communities from Stordalen Mire near Abisko, Sweden - III_Palsa_N1_3 | ecosystem: Environmental > Terrestrial > Soil > Palsa > Peat permafrost | place: Sweden... | reverse complement strand
CTCCCCGATGATCCTGGAGGGCGGCTCGATCACCGTCGACGGGGAGGGCACGCTGATCACCACCGAACAGTGCCTGCTGCACCCGAACCGCAACCCGGGGATGACCAAGGAGCAGATCGAGGCCGAACTGGTCGCCAGACTGGGCGTCAGCAAGGTCATCTGGCTGCCCTACGGTGGCCTGGAGGACACCGAGACCGACGGGCACGTGGACGGTGTCTGCGCGTTCGTCGCCCCGGGCAGGGTCGTGGTCCAGCTGCCCAACGACCCCGACCACCCCGACTTCGAGCGGATGCGCACCAACCGCGCCGTGCTGGAGGCCGCGACCGACGCGCGCGGCAACCGGCTGGAGATCGTCGACCTGCCGCAGAGCGCCTTCGTGGAGGTCGACGGAAAGCACACCGAGGTCGGCTACCTCAACTTCTACGTCGCCAACGGCGGCGTTGTCGTCCCGGTCGCGGACATCGACGCGGACGCCGGTGCCCTCGCCGTCATCGCCGAGGCGTTCCCCGGCCGCAAGGTCGTCGGGGTGCGGTCCCGGGTGATCGCGTTCGGCGGAGGTGGCGTCCACTGCATCACCCAGCAGGTACCGGCCGCCCGCCCCGTCGGCTGACCGGACAGCGTCGGCCGCAGCAGCCGTCCGGGTCGCCCCGCACCGGCGCCCCGGACGCCCCGGTCCCGGCCGGGGCCTCCTCCCACAGCCCCAGAGCTCCCACAGCCCAGAGCATGGAAGTGAGCACCGATGGCAAGATCCCTGCCCTTGTCCCCGCCCCGGCCAGGAGACCGCAGACCCCCTCGGCGCAACCGGCGCCGTCTCGGCGCCGGGTCCGCCGCGGCGGCGGCCCTCGCCCTGGTCGCAGCCTGCTCCGGGCCGCCCGCCGCAGGTCCCTCCGGCTCGGCGGCGGCCTACCGGCTCTCCGCCGGAACCCCCGCCGCCAAGGGCGACCTGGCCTCGTTCACCTGGGCGCTGTACGCGGAACCGCCGACCCTGGACTACATCTACGCGTTCGACTACGAGCAGAACATGGTCCTGTCGAACGTGTGCGAGAGCCTGCTGCGGTGGTCGCCGCAGCTCAAGGAGCAGCCGGGGCTGGCCGAGAAGGTCGAGACGCCGAACCCCACCACCTTCGTCTTCGACCTGCGCCCCGGGGTGCGGTTCCAGGACGGCGGCACCATGACGGCCGACGACGTCGTCTACAGCCTCAAGCGCCAGATGGACCCCTCGCTGGGGTCGTACTGGGTCCAGTCCTTCCAGAACGTCACCTCGATCACCAGGACCGGCCCGCTGCAGGTAACCGTCAAGCTCAAGCAGCCCGACTCCCAGTTCCCCCAGTACATGGCCACCGCCGCCGGCGTGGTCGCCAGCGAGGCGGGGATCAAGGCCGCGGGAAAGAACTACGGCACCGAGGGCAGCCTGGACTGCACCGGCCCCTACAAGCTCGGCAGCTGGACCAAGGGCCAGTCCATAGAACTCGACCGCTTCGGCGGCTACTGGGGCACGCCCGCCAAGTCCGCCAAGGTCTACTTCGACTTCCTCACCGATCCCTCCGCGCTGACCGACGCGCTGCTCAGCGGTGAGGCGGACGGCAGCTACCTGGTCCCCACCGAGAGCTACGACCGGCTGCGCAACAGCGGCGTCGGCACCCTCTGGTTCGGCGAGGGCCTGACCACCGTCAACGTGAACGTGACCAGCATGAAGGGAGCCCTGGGCGACGTCCGGGTGCGCCAGGCGCTGTCGATGGCACTGGACCGCTCCGGCTTCGTCAAGACCGGACTGGCGGGCATCGGCACCGTCACCGGCTCCATCTCTCCGCGTGCCGCCTGGGACGCGGCTCCGCCCGGGGTGCGGACGTCCGCATTCGCCGACCTGCCCTCGGCGAACCAGAACCTCGCCCAGGCCAAGGCGCTGATCAAGGAAGCGGGCGCCACCGGGAAGACGGTGACCATCGCCACCAGCCCGATCGGCCAGGACGTCTCCCTGCTCGCCACGGCGGTCCAGGCCGCGGGCACCGAGATCGGCCTGAACGTCAAGGTCAAGACCATCTCCCCGAACGCCTACACCGCGCTGTTCTCCGACCCCGACGCCCGGGCCGGCCTCGACATGTTCCCCGAGACCTACTACCTGTCCATCACCGACCCGATGGACGTGCTGTCCAACTTCCAGAGCGGGGGCTTCCAGAACTACGCCGGATACAGCAACCCGGCCTACGACAAACTGATCGAGCAGGCCGACGCGACCTACGACCCCGCCAAGCGGCTGGCCATCGAGGCCAAGCTGCAGCAGATCGCCGCCGACCAGGTGCTGTGGATGCCTGTCGCCGAGTGGCCCACGAGCCTGTTCCTCAACAAGCGGCTCACCGGCGCCCCCACCACCATCTCCTACCTGTACTACCCCTGGGCCGCGGATGTCGGGGCGGCGGGATGAGCTTCCTCAGGTTCGCCGTCCGCCGACTGGCGGAGATGGCCGCGACCCTGCTGGCCGCCTCTTTCGTGATCTTCGGCGCGATGTACCTGGCACCCGGCAACCCGGCGAGCTTCCTGCTCTCCGGCCGGTCCGCCACGCCCGAGGCGATCAAGGCCATCGACGACCAGTACCACCTGAACGACCCGTTCGCCGTGCAGTACCTGCGCTGGCTCGGCAATGTGCTGCACGGCGACTTCGGACGGTCCATCGAGTACCGGACCAGCGTGTCCAGCCTGCTGGTCGCCCGGCTCCCCAGCACCCTGCTGCTGGTCGCCATGGCCCTGGTCCTGGTCCTGGTCGTCGGCCTGGCGCTGGGCTGGATCAGCTCCGTGCGCGGCGGCGCCACCGATTCCACCGTGCTGGTCGCCACCGCCTTCGCGGTCGGCACGCCCTCCTTCGTGGCCGCCGTGCTGCTGCAGGGCCTGTTCTCGGTCAGGCTGCACTGGTTCCCCAGCAGCGGCAGCGGCACCGGCTTCGTGCAGATGCTCTGGCACCTCACCCTTCCCGCCGTGGCCCTCGCCCTCTACCTGATCGGCATGCTCGCCCGGGTCACCCGCAGCGCCATGCTGGAGGCCATGGGCCACGAGCACGTCACCGTCGCCCGCAGCCGCGGTGTGCCGGAGAACCGGGTGATCCGCCGCCATGTCTTCCGCAACTCGCTGGGCACCGTGCTCACCATGGGCGGACTGATCGTCTCCACCCTGCTGATCTGCACCGTCCTGGTGGAGTCGGCCTTCAGCGTCAACGGCATCGGACAACTGCTCGACCTGTCCACGACCACCAAGGACTTCCCCGTGGTCCAGGCCATCTCCCTGATCATCGTCGGACTCTTCATGACTGTGAACCTCGTGGTCGACCTGCTCCACCCCCTGGTCGACCCCCGGGTCACCCTGGGCACCAGGGGGTCGGCAACGTGACCACCACCACCGCCGCGCCGCCGCGCCGTCCGGTCCTGGCCCGGATCAGGACCACCAGCTCGCCGCTCTACCTGCTCTGCCTCGGCCTGGTCACCGTGATCGTCCTGGTCGCCCTGCTCGCCCCCTGGCTGGCACCGCACCCGCCCAACGCCGTCGACCTGGGCAACGCCCTCGCCGGGCCCTCCGGCGACCACCCCTTCGGCGTTGACGCCTCCGGCCGCGACACCCTGTCCCGGCTGGTGATCGGAGCCCGCACCTCGCTGCTCGGCCCGCTGGGCGTGGTGGTGTTCTCCACCGTCGCCGGGGTGGCCGTGGGCGCCACCGCCGGCTGGCGCGGCGGCTGGCTGGACTCCCTGCTCTCCCGCAGCTCCGAACTGGTCTTCGCGTTCCCTGGACTCCTGCTGGCGATCCTGATCGTCTCGATCTACGGGGACGGACTCACCGCCCCCGTGGTCGCGCTCGGCGTCGCCTACCTCCCCTACGTCAGCCGGCTCACCCGCTCCCTGGTGCTCGCCGAACGCGAACGCCTCTACATCGAGGCATACCGCGTCCAGGGCCACTCCAGCTTGCAGATCTGCCTGCGCCATGTCATCCCCAACATCGCCCCGGTGGTGCTGGCCCAGTCCACCATCAACTTCGGCTACGCCCTGATCGACCTGGCGGGCCTGTCCTTCCTCGGTCTCGGTGTCCCGCCACTGACCCCCGACTGGGGCCGGATGGTCTTCGACGGCGAGAGCGCCATCCAGAGCGGCTACCCGCTGTCGGCGATCCTGCCCTGCGTCGCGATCGTGCTGACCGTCGTCGCCTTCAACGTCGTCGGCGAGCACTGGGCCGACCAGGTCGCCAGGAGGGACCGATGAGCAACACCCTGGACATCCGGCGGCTGTACCTCCAACTGCCGGGTACCGCCCGGCCCGTGCTGGCCGGGATCGACCTCACCGTCGCAGCCCGGGAGACCGTGGCCCTGGTCGGCGAGTCCGGCTCCGGCAAGACCCTCACCTCGCGCAGCGTCCTGCGGCTGCTGCCCAAGGGCGCCGTCGCCCGGGGCAGCGTCCTGGTCGGGGGCGAGGACGTGCTGACGATGGCCCCGCCCCAGCTGCGCCGACTGCGCACCCGGACCGCGGCCATGATCTTCCAGGACCCGCGGGCGGCCATCAACCCGCTGCGCCGTATCGGCGACTTCCTCACCGAGAGCCTGCGCCCGAGCGCCGGCGGTGACGCCGCCGACCGGCGTGCGGCGGCCATGCTCGAAGCCGTCGGCCTGACCGCGGGCGCGCTGCGCCAGTACCCGGGGCAGCTCTCCGGGGGCATGCTGCAACGCGTCATGATCGCCGCCGCGTTGATGGGCGACCCCGGCCTGATCCTCGCCGACGAGCCGACCACCGCCCTGGACGTCACCACCCAGGCCGAGGTGGTCGCCCTGCTGGGCGACCTGCAGCAGCGGTTCGGCACCGGCCTCCTGTTCGTCACCCACGACCTGGGCCTGGCCGCGGCCATCAGCGACCGGGTGTACGTGATGTACGCCGGGCGCATCGCCGAGACCGGTTCGGCCGAGACCCTGTTCAACCACCCCCGCCACCCCTACACCGCCGCTCTGCTCCAATCCACTCCACGCCTGGACGCCCCCCGGGGGCGGCTCGCCGCGATCGACGGGCAGCCGCCCAGTCTGCGCGAAGCCCTGACGGGCTGCCCCTTCGCCCCGCGCTGCCGCTACGCGACGGCGATCTGCACCGAGGAAATGCCCGAGCAGCTCCCGGTGGCGGGCGACCCGGGCCACCGCACCGCCTGTCACCACAGCGACCAGGTCACGGTTGGTGCCCCCGATGAGTAGACCCGACCCGGAGGCAGCCGACATGACCAGCCCGCAGCCGGACCCCCAGCTCCGTCCCGAGCCGGACCGGAAGACCGCCGGGGCCGTGCTGGAGGTCGTCGACCTGCGCCGCACCTACGGGAGTGTGCAGGCCGTCGACGATGTCTCGTTCACCCTCGCCGAAGGCGGATCGCTGGGCATCGTCGGCGAGTCCGGCTCCGGCAAGACCACCACCGCCCGCATCATCGTCGGCCTGGAGCAGGCCGACTCCGGCCAGGTGCGCGTCCACGGCCGGGAGCGCGCTCACCACGCGGGCCGCGGCCGGGTCCAGCGGCTGCAGCGGGCCCGCGAGATCCAGATGGTCTTCCAGGACCCCTTCCTCTCACTGGACCCCCGCACCAGCGTGGGCGCCGTACTGCGGGACACCCTGCGACTGCACTTCCCCGGCACCGACCACGCCCGGCGCACCGCCGAACTGCTCGACCAGGTGGGCCTGGGCACCCGCGAGTCCGGCGCCCTGCCGCGCCAGCTCTCCGGCGGGCAGCGGCAGCGGGTGGCCATCGCCCGCGCGCTGGCGGTGCGGCCCGCCGTGCTGGTGCTGGACGAGGCGGTGGCCGCGCTGGACGTTTCTGTGCAGGCACAGATCCTCAACCTGCTCGCCGACATCCGCGAGCAGACCGGGACCGCGTACCTGTTCATCACCCATGACCTGGGCGTGGTGCGCTGCGTCACCGATGACGTCATCGTCATGCGCCGGGGCCGGGTCGTCGAGTCCGGCCGCACCCCTCAGGTACTGGCCAATCCGCAGCACCCCTACACCCGACTGCTGCTGGACTCGGTCCCGCGCCCCGGCTGGGACCTGAAGCGCATCGCCGCGGCGCGCCGCGCGCTCTGACGGGGGCTCCCCGGCCCGCGGCCGGTACCGGCCCGGGCGCCGCCGACGGCCCCCGGGCTCCCCGGCTCAGGTCCGGGCGGTCGCCGCGGCGGCGAGGCCGAGCACCAGCGAACGCACCACGGCGGGGCCGTCGACCTCGGCGTTCAGCGACTTGACGGCGGCCAGCCCGTCCGCTGCGGCAGCCACCGCGTCGCCCAGCGGCCGCGGGTCCAGACCGTTGCCGAGCTCGTCGGCGAGTACCTGGAACAGCCGCACGAACGCGGCGCGCCAGCGCCGGTACTCGGCCTCCCAGACCGTGCGGACCCGCTCGTCGTTGACGGCGATCCAGTGGACGGAGGAGTAGAGGCGGCCCAGTTCAGGGCCCTCGGTCTGGCTCAGGAACGCGATCACGCGCTCGGCCCGCTCGGCGAAGGTGCCGGGGGAGTCGACGGCCGCCTCGATCGGCAGGATCCACTCCGGCCGGATGTCCTCGATGACCGCGACGACCAGGTGAGTGCGGTCCGCGAAGTGGTAGTGGCACATCCCGTGGGTCACCCCGCCGAGCGCGGCGACGTTCCGGGTGGTGAAGGGGGTGGTCCCGTCCCCGCCCAGGAGCGTCCGGGCAGCGGCGACCAGGCGCCTGCGCGTCTGCTCGCCCTTCGCGGAGACCCGGGGCCTGGGCGCCTGGACGAGGCTGCCCGGCGCAGGGCCTGCCTCGGTACCGACGGGTCGGACATCGCTGGAACTGGTAGCCACGTGCCAACTCTAATGGCAGGCCCGGGCGTGCCGGGGCAGGTCGTGCCGGGACTTCGGCGTCCGGCGGCCGTACGCTCGAACCCGTTACCGAGGAGGGCTTCCGATGCACAGCGTGACCTGTTCGATGGGTGTCTCACTTGACGGCTACATCGTCGGGCCGGACGGCGGCTTCAACTGGACGGCGCCCGACGAGGAGGTCTTCCGCCTTGCCACCGACGAGATCCGAGGGGTCGGCGTCCACCTGATGGGACGGCGGCTGTACGAGACGATGCTGTACTGGGAGACCGCCGACCAGGATCCGTCGCTCGACGAATCAATGAAGGTGTGGACCGCGCTCTGGAAGCCGCTGCCAAAGGTGGTGTTCTCCACCACGCTGTCGGCGGTGCAGGGCAACGCCCGCCTGGCCTCCGGCGGCCTGGCGGAGGAGATCGAGCGGTTGCGGGCCGAGCCGGGGGAGGGCGAGATCGCGATCGGCGGCGCGACTCTCGCGGCCGGGGTGGCCGCGCTGGGTCTGATCGACGAGTACCGGATCAGGGTCTTCCCGGTGCTGGTCGGCGGTGGCATTCCGTTCTTTCCCCAGCACGAGCGCCGGGTGGATCTCGAACTCGTCGAGACCCGCACCTTCAGCTCGCGAGTCGTCTACCTCCACTACCGCGTGGCGCACAGGTAGGGGGAACGGATGGTGCCGCGTGGCGACCCCGACCCGACCAGCCTAGGGTGGGCGCTGGAGCAGGGACAACGACCGAAACGCCTGATGGCCTGACCGGTCTCCCGGACGCGCTCCCGGCAATCCCGAGCGGTACGACTCCACCGAGCGGGCCACGGCGGTGGAATCCAGCGCAGTGCCAGGTCACCGCTTGATGTCCATACGAGGGAGGAACTGTCATGGCGGGCAAGCCCAGCATCGTCTTCGCCCACGGGCTGTGGGCCGACGGGTCGTGTTTCAGCAAGCTGATCCCCACGCTCCAGGCCGAGGGACACGAGGTGTTCGCCTCGCAGCACGGCCTCGACTCGCTGGAGAACGACGTTGCGTGCGTCAACTTCACGCTCAACCACGTCCCCGGCCCGATCGTGCTCGTCGGTCACTCGTACGGCGGTACCTTGATCACCAAGGCGGGCACCCACGACCGCGTCGGCGCCCTGGTGTACATCGCCGCACTCGGCCCGGACGAGGACGAGACGTCGCAAGGACACCAGGACCAGTTCGCCCGCACACCCCTCTTCGACCACATCGAGGTCGCCGACGGGCGCCTGTGGCTCAAGCCCTCGGGCGTCCCGTACTTCTGCGGCGACCTTCCGGAGGCGGAGCAGAAGCTCGTCCTGGCGACTGGCGCGGTGCCGGCCGCCGACCTGTTCAACCAGCAGGTTCCCGGCACCGCCTGGCACACGAAGCCGAGCTGGTACATCGTCGCCACCAACGACCGCACGGTGAACCCCGAGCTGGAACGCTTCGCGGCCAAGCGCATGGGCGCGAAGACCTACGAGGTGGCCAGCAGCCACGTTCCCATGCTGTCGCATCCTGCCTTCGTCCTCGACGTGATCCGCGAGGCGGCGAAGTCCCTCGAAGGGTAGGCCCCGCGCGTAGCCTGGTCAGCGACCAGGAGGATTGCCGCCGAGGAGGTGGTCGGACCGCGATGGGACAGCACACGGGCGGCCCTGACGGAACTGGGTCCTATCCGCTCCCGGCTGCCGAGAAGGGCGCCGGATCGCCGCGGCAGCAGGCCCAGGCCGGGCGCAAACCGGTTCTGGACGCGGCGCAGCTTGAGGTGCTGCGCAGATATGGCACCGAGGCCGACATGGCCGCCGGGGACGTACTCGTCGACGCCGGGGACGTGAGGTACGACCTGATCGTGGTCCTGTCCGGCGAGGCACGGATCGTAGAGGACCGCGGCCGTCCGGGCGAGACGGTCGTGGCGACATACGGCCGGTCGCAGTTCCTGGGCGAGATCGGTCTGCTCACCGGCCAGCGGGCCTACCTGAGCGCCGTCGCGAGCACGGCCGGGCGGGTGCTGCGGGTCCCGGCGGAGCAGACGCGGGTGATCATGACGCAGGAGCCAGGTCTCAGCGAGCTGATCCTGCGCACGTTCCTGCTCCGGCATTCGATCCTGACCGGTCTGGGCGCGGGCCTGACGCTGGTCGGATCCCGGTTCGATGCCGGCACCCGGCGGCTGCTGGAGGTCCTGGCGCGCAACCGGCTGCCGTCCAAATGGCTGGAACTGGAGGGATCACCGGACGCCGAGACGATGCTCCAGGAGCTGGCTGTGCCCGTCGGGGACCTGCCGATCGTCCTGGTGCCCGGCGGGCCGCTGCTGCGCAACCCTGACGGCCGCCAACTGCTGGAGGCACTGGGCCTGTCCGGCGCGGGCGGCCCCGAGATGTCCGGCGGATGCGATCTGCTGGTGCTGGGGGCGGGGCCCGGCGGCCTGGCGGCGGCCGTGTACGGCGCGTCCGAGGGGATGTCCACGGTCCTGGCCGAGGACACCGCGCTGGGCGGCCAGGCGGGGACCTCGTCCCGGATCGAGAATCTGCTGGGTTTCCCCGCGGGCCTGTCCGGCGAGGAGCTTGCGGCGCGCGCTGCCTTGCAGGCCCATAAGTTCGGGGTACGGATCAAGCTGGCGTCCAGGGCGGTGTCGCTGTCGTCGGAGGCGGGCGTGCACCGGGTCGGGTTCGACGACGGCGATGTGATCACCGCGAAGTCCGTGATCATTGCCACCGGGGCGCACTACAACCGCCTGCCGCTGGACCGGCTGGCCGAGTTCGAGGGCGTCGGCGTGTACTACGCGGCCACCCAGATGGAGGCCCAGGCCTGTCGGTCCGATCCGGTGGCCATCGTGGGCGGCGGCAACTCGGCCGGCCAGGCCGCGCTGTTCCTCAGCCGTGGCAGCAGCGACGTCCACATCATCATCCGGGGCGAGGCGCTGGAGAAATCCATGTCGCGCTACCTGATCGACCAGATCAGGCAGGAGCCCCGGATTACCGTCAGGCCCCGGACGCAGGTCACCGCGCTGCTCGGGAAGGATCGGCTGGAGGGCCTGGAGCTGCTGGATTCCGGCCGCCGGCAGAGGTCGGCACTGGCCGTCCGGGGACTGTTCGTCTTCATCGGCGCGCAGCCCGCCACCGGGTGGCTGGCGGGCCAGCTCGCCGAGGACTCCCGCGGGTTCCTGCTCACCGGCACCGGGGTCCCCAAGGAGCGGTTCGACGACACCGGCCAGGTCCCCCTGCTTCTGGAAACGAGCCGGCCAGGGGTCTTCGCCGTCGGCGACGTCCGCAGCGGGTCGGTCAAGCGGGCCGCGACTGCCATCGGGGAGGGCTCGATGGCAGTAAGGCTGGTGTTCGAACGCCTCCAGGCCACCGGCAGTGTGATCGCATCCCCGACCCGCGCCGGTGCAGACGGCCGACATCCCCCACGGACCCCGACGCCCGGCCGGGGATGACACGCCCCGGCATCCGCGCGTGGTGGGGGCGCGGTGGGGGCGCGCGGGAGCAACGGGTGCCCTGGCACTGGTTGATTCCGCTGATGCCCTGTTATCTGGTGCAGCCGGTGCGCAACCAGCCGACAGGGGAGGGCATATGGGGAGGCGAACACGGATGCCGGCTGACCGCTGGGGGAAAGCCGTGGTCATAGGCGGCGGGTATGCCGGTCTGGTGACGGCCCGGGTGCTGACCGACTATTTTCGCGAGGTCGTCATCCTGGAGCGGGATCCGGTGGACGAGGACACCGGCGTTCATCCGCACACGCCACAGGCGCACCACGCCCACGCCATGCTGGCCAAGGGAGCGGAGGTCCTGGAGAGGCTCTTCCCCGGCCTGCGAGCCGACATGCAGGATCTCGGTGCACCGGTCTTCGACTACGGCGAACGCATCAGCTTCCTCCAGCCCGCCGGTTTCTCCCCCCGGTGCCGGACGGGTGTACTGATCCAGTCGTTCACCCGGCACGAGCTGGAACGCCGGTTGCGCCGCAGGGTGTTGGCGTTACCCGGGGTGACCCTGCTGGCGTCCGCGCGGTGCGAGGGCCTGGCGATGGAGCGGCCGGGGACCGTCGGCCAGGTGGTGTACCGGGTGGACGGCGCCGAGGAGCCCGTCCGGCTGCAGGCGGACCTGGTGGTCGACGCCTCGGGACGCTCCAGCGGCCTGGACCGCTGGCTCGGCGACCTCGGGCTGCCCGTGCCCGGCAAGCGCGTGGTGAAAGCGAAGATCACGTATACGTCGATGAACTTCGCCCGGCCGGAGCAGGACCGCAAAGATTTCGACGTGGCCTACCAGATGACGTTCGCGCCCGGCGTCCCCCGGGGAGGGGTCATCCTGGCCGTCGAGCGGAACAGCTGGACCTGCTCGCTGTTCGGTTTCGACGACCAGGCCCCGCCGACCGACGACCAGGGCTATCTGGACTTCGCCAGGAGCCTGACGAACCCCCGGCTGGCCGAGCTGATCGAGCGCCGCAGCTGCGCCGGACCCACCCACCAGTACGTCAATGTCAACAACCGGTGGAGCCTGTACCACAAGGTCAGTGGCTGGCCGGAGCGCCTGCTCGCGGTCGGTGACTCGGTCTGCGTGTTCAACCCGGTCTATGGCCAGGGGCTGACCGTGGCGGCGCTGGAAGCCGACCTCCTGCACCGCATGCTGGCCGCAGCACGCACGGACGGTACCGGGCTCGACGGGCTGAGCGGGACGTTCCAGCGCCGGGTCGCGCGCCTTCTGCTGGTCCCGTGGACCCTGTCGAGCAACTCGGACCTCATGTGGAACCCGCACGGCCAGCCGTTCTCGGCCAGGGCCGCCCACTGGTACAACACACATGTGTTCGCGGTGTCCGTCCATGACCCGGAGGTCTGGTCCCGCTTCGCCAGGGTCGCCAACATGGTGGCCCCGCCCAGTGTGCTGTTCCACCCCTCGGTGCTGCTCAAAGTCATCGGCTCGGCCCTGTCCCGACGCCACCGTGCCGCGCACCGGAACCGGCCGATCAGGGGGTGAGCCGTGGGTGGCGGTACTCCTCCATGGCGTCGAGCAGCCAGTCCGCCAGGTACTGGGCGAAGGAGCCGCGCACCAGGAGGCGGTAGGTCGGTTCCGGGCCGACCCGGTGCAGGACCACGTTCACCTTCGAGACCAGTGTCTGCGCGCAACGGCCCGGCGGGAACGCCCGCGGGTGCAGGTCGAGGGCGCATCCCTTCTCCAGGACCTCGCGGGCGGCCGGACCGGACAGTTCGAGCGTCGTGCGGTTGGCGGAGACGTCCACCACTGATCCTGGCTCCTCCTCCAGCGCGGCGCGCAGCATCGCCGCGGTGGCGGGCGCGGAGCCGTCCGGGCCGACCACGAGCCATTGCTCGGGACCGAGCCAGAGCACCCGCCGCTCACCCGCCACCGCGACGGTGTTCGGGTCGGCGGGCAGCGGTGCACCGAGCGCCCGTCCGATCCGCTGCGCGGCCGGGCCGTGCGACTGCAACTGGAGGTCGAGCTGTGCCAGGAAGGGGATCTCACGCAGGCTCACCCCCCGCTCGCCGGAGCTGGAGTGCGCTGCGAGGACGTCGGCGAGGTGCCCCAGCGGGCTGCGTCGCAGGGTGTCAGCCGTCACGGCGGGTTCCCTTCGGGTCGTAGAGGACGCTGTCGGTGATGGTCGCGGCGATCACGCCGCCGGGCAGCGGCGCGTACACCGTCTCGCCCAGCCGCTCCCGGCCGCCCGCGACGAGGGCCAGCGCGAAGGTGCGGCCGAGCGCCGCGCTGCGGTAGCTGGAGGTGACGTGTCCCAGCGCCCGTGTGGGCACGGCCACGTCGGGGTCCGCCACCAGTTGCGCGCCTTCGGGCAGCAGTACGGCGGGATCCACCGGCAGCAGGCCGACCAGCTGCCTGCGGTCGGCGCGGGCGGTGTCCGGGCGCTGGAAGGAGCGCCTGCCGAGGAAGTCCTTCTGTTTGGAGACGACCCACTCCATGCCGAGGTCCTGCGGGGTGACCGTGCCGTCGGTGTCCTGCCCGACGATCGGGTAGCCCTTCTCGGCACGCAGGACGTGCATAGTCTCCGTGCCGTAGGGGGTGATGCCGTGCGGCGCGCCGGCCTCGAGCACCGATTCCCAGGTGGCGAGGCCGTACCAGCTCGCGACGTTGATCTCGAAGGCCAGCTCGCCGGAGAAGGAGATCCGGCAGATCCGGGCCGGAACACCGCTCGCCAGACGGGTCTCACGGGCCGTCATGAACGGGAAGGCCTCCTTGGACACGTCCAGGTCGGGGGCGAGCACGGCGACGACCTCGCGCGACCTGGGGCCGACGACCGCGACCGTGGCCCACTGCTCGGTGACCGAGGTGAACCGGACCCGCAGCTCGGGCCACTCGGTCTGCAGCCACTCCTCCAGCCAGTCCAGCACGGCTGCGGCGTTCCCGGTCGTGGTCGTCATGATGTAGTGGTCGTCCGCCAGGCGCACGGTCACGCCGTCGTCGAAGACCATGCCGTCGGGCCGGCACATCACGCCGTAGCGGGCGGAGCCTACGGCCAGCTTGGCGAACCCGTTGGTGTAGACGCGGTTCAGGAACGCCCCGGCGTCCGGGCCGATCACGTCGATCTTGCCGAGCGTGGTGGCGTCCATCACCGCCACGCCCTCGCGGGCCGCCCGGCACTCGCGCAGGACAGCTGCCTCCATGTCCTCCCCGGGCCGCGGGTAGTACCAGGGGCGCTTCCACTGGCCGACGTTCTCGAACAGTGCGCCGTGCTCGACGTGCCAGGGGTGGATCGCGGTGGTGCGCACCGGGTCGAACAGCCTGCCGCGCTCGCGGCCGGCCAGCAGGGCGAAGGAGACGGGCACATAGGGGCCGCGGAAGGTGGTGGTGCCGATCTCGCCCGGCGAGCGGGCGCCGAGCAGCCAAGCGATGACGCCGGTTGAGCTCACCCCGGATGCCTTGCCCTGGTCGTGGGCGGTGCCGATGGTGGTGTACCGCTTGATGTGCTCGACCGAGCGCATCCCGGCCCGGATCGCCCGCTGCACGTCCGCGACGGTGGCGTCCCGCTGCAGGTCCACGAAGTGGTCCTGCCAGTCGCCCGGGCCGCCCACCTCGCCCGGTACGATCCACACCGGTCGTGGCCGGGAGGGCGGCGCGTCCCCGGAGTGCGGCGGGGTGGCGGGCACGGCGACCGGGAAGCCGACCAGGCCTGCCGCCCGAGCACCGGCGGCGAACCCGTCGTCGAGGCATCCGCCGAGGTCGAGGACACCGCGTGCGGCGCCGGCGCTGTCGACGTGCTGCGCCGCCTGATCCGGGACGAACGCCGCTAGTTCCTCGTCGTAGCGCAGGGTGCCCTGGGACTGGCTCCACAGCTGCACGGCCGGGCTCCAGCCCCCCGACACGGCGAGCAGGTCGCAGGCCACCTCGCGGACCGGGCCGGAGATCGCGTCGTCGGCGTCGAGGGCGGCGATCCGCACGGCGCTCACCGCCTCGTCTCCGCACGTGCCGACCACGGCCGATCCGGTGATGACCTCGATCCCGGCGCGGAGGGCTGCCCCGACCAGGCCGGTGGGCGGTTCTGGCCTGGTGTCGACGAGCACCGGCACCTCCGCTCCGGCCGAGACGAGCGCGAGCGCGGTCGTGTAGGCGTGGTCGTTGGTGGTCAGCACGACGGCGCGGCGGCCGGGGAGCACGGCGTACCGGTTGACGTAGCCGCGCACGGCGGCGGCGGACATGACGCCGGGCAGGTCGTTGCCGGCGAAGACGATCGGCCGCTCGTGGGAGCCGGTCGCCAGCACCACCCGCCGGGCCCGGAGGTGCCACAGCCGCTGCCGGGAGACGCCGGGGACCGGGTGCGGGCCGAGGTGGTCGGTGCGGTGCTCGGCGACGAGCAGGTAGTTGTGGTCGTAGTAGCCGGTGGCGGTCGATCTGCTGAGGACCAGGGTGTCCGGCTGCGTGGACAGCTCCGTGCGGACGGCGTGCACCCAGTCCAGGGCGGGTCCGCCGTCGATCTCCTCCTGGCCGCTGAGCAGCGATCCGCCGAGTTCCGGCTGGTCGTCGACCAGGACCACGCGCGCGCCCGATCGCCCCGCCGCCAGCGCGGCGGCGAGGCCGGCCGGGCCGCCGCCGACGACCAGGACGTCGGTGTGGACGTACATCTTGTCGTAGACGGACTCGTCCGGGGCGGGGTCCAGCCGGCCGAGTCCGGAGAGGCTGGTCGCGGTCAGGCCCTCGTACAGCTCGACCGTCGTCGCCAGCCGCATCGGCTCGGAGCAGGGACCGTCGATCTGGACCAGGGCGTTGGGCTCCTCCACCCCGGCCGTCACGATGCCGCGCGCCCGCCCGCGGTAGAGGCTGGGGGCCGCACCCGGCAGGCCGTTGGCGAGCAGTGCGGAGGCGAGGGTGTCACCGCGCAGTCCTGTGTACCGCACGCCGTCGTAGCTGAACGTCAGCGGAGCGGAGCGGTCGACGCGGCCGCCGTGGGGGAGTCGGTGCTGCGTGGTCATGGGGTGATCACCGGCTTCGGCTGGCCGGCCGCCACTGGGCGAATGCCCTGCACGGCCAGGATCTCGTGGGTGACGGTGTGGCGGACGACGTTGAACCAGCGCCGGCATCCGGCGGCGTGCGACCAGCGCTCGGCGAACGGCCCTTTGGGGTTGTCGCGGACGAACAGGTACTCGCCCCACTCGGTGTCGGACAGCGCCGACGGGTCGGCCGGGTAGGGGACGTGGGCCTGCCCGCCGTAGTGGAACTCAAGCTCTTCGCGTTCGCCGCACCAGGGACAGGCGATCAGCAGCATGGGGACTCCTGCCGGGTGGTGGTCAGTGGGCCACGGCTGCGGCGCCGTGCTCGTCGATGAGGGCGCCGGTGGTGAACCGCTCCAGCGCGAACGGGGCGGCCAGCGGGTGCGGCTCGCCGGTGGCGATCGTGTGCGCGTAGACCCAGCCGGAGGAGGGGGTGGCCTTGAAGCCGCCGGTGCCCCAGCCGCAGTTGAGGTAGAGGTTCTCCACCGGGGTGGGGCCGATGATGGGCGAGGCGTCGGGGGTGACGTCGACGATGCCGCCCCAGGTGCGCAGCACGTGGGCCCTGGCGAAGATCGGGAACAGTTCCAGCGCGGCGGCCATCTGGTGCTCGATCATGTGGAAGGAGCCGCGCTGGCCGTAGCCGTTGTAGGAGTCCACGCCGGCGCCCATGACCAGCTCGCCCTTGTGCGCCTGGCTCACGTACACGTGCACGTGGTTGGACATCACCACGGTGGGGTGCACGGGTTCCAGCAGCTCGGACACGAGCGCCTGCAGCGGGTGGCTCTGCACCGGCAGCCGCAGCCCGGCCAGTTCGGCCAGGACGCTGCTGTGCCCGGCCGCGGCCAGTGCGACCCTCCCGGCGGCGATCGGGCCCCGGTTGGTCTGCACACCCACCACGCGGTTGCCGTCCCGCAGGAACCCGGTGACCTCGCAGCCCTGGATCAGGTCGACGCCGTACTCGTCCGCCCGTCGGGCCAGCGCCCAGGCGACGTGGTCGTGCTTGGCGATACCGGCCCGGGGCTGCAGCGTGGCGCCGAGCACCGGGTAGCGGACGTCGGGGGAGGTGTTGACGATCGGGCAGAAGTCGCGCACCTGCTCGGTGTCGAGCCATTCCGCGTCGACGCCGCCGAGCCGGTTGGCGTTGACCCGGCGGGTGCCCTCGCGGACGTCCTGCAGGGTGTGCGCGAGGTTGAGCACGCCGCGCTGGCTGAACAGGAAGTCGTAGTCCAGTTCGTCCGGCAGCCCCTCCCAGAGTTTGAGCGCGTGCTCGTACAGCGCCGCGCTCTCCTCGCAGAGGTAGTTGGACCGGATGATGGTGGTGTTGCGGGCCATGTTCCCGCCGGCCAGCCAGCCGCGCTCCAGTACGGCGACGTTGCTGATGCCGTGGTTGCGGGCCAGGTAGTAGGCGGTGGCCAGTCCGTGCCCGCCCGCGCCGACGATGACCACGTCGTAGGAGCGCTTGGGGTCGGGGGTGCGCCACAGCCAGTCGGGGTGCTCGGGCAGCTGGTGGGACATCGCGGGACTCCTGAAGAGGTGCGGCGTCGGGGAGCGGTGCGGTCGGTGGCGTCCGAGGGCTGCGGGGAGGGGGCTCAGCCGACGGCCACGGGGCGGGCGATTCACCTCCTCGGCACTGTTTCAGACTACGCACACTGTTGCGCCAATCACAACAGTTTTGCAAGGGGGTGGCCGGGGCCTTGACGGGTCCTGACGGGTTCCGGAAACTGTTGCGCAGTATGAACGCAGTTTCGCGTAGCGAAACTCGCTGCTCGCAGCACCCTCGCCTGACTCGGAAAACGGCGTCACCGCCCCGGAGAGCAACGGCAGGACACAATGACCTTGCAGCAGTACGACTTCATCATCGTCGGCGGAGGCTCTGCCGGTTGCGCGCTCGCGGCCCGGCTCAGCGCCGACCCCGGCAACCGGGTGCTGGTGCTGGAGGCGGGCAGGCCCGACTACCCGTGGGACGTCTTCATCCACATGCCGGCCGCGCTGACCTTCCCGATCGGCAGCCGGTTCTACGACTGGAAGTACGAGTCGGAGCCGGAACCGTTCATGAACGGGCGGAAGATCTACCACGCCCGTGGCAAGGTCCTCGGCGGTTCGAGCAGCATCAACGGCATGATTTTCCAGCGCGGCAATCCGCTCGACTACGAGCGCTGGGCCGCCGACGCCGGGATGAAGGACTGGGACTACGCCCACTGCCTCCCCTACTTCAAGCGCATGGAGAACTGCCTCGCGGACCAGGACGCCCGCGGAGCCGCTGCCGGGCACAGCTTCCGCGGACACGACGGCCCCCTGGTGCTGGAACGCGGACCGGTCACCAACCCGCTGTTCGGCGCCTTCTTCGAGGCCGTGCAGCAGGCCGGCTACCCGCTCACCGACGACGTCAACGGCTTCCGCCAGGAGGGCTTCGCCGCCTTCGACCGCAATCTGCGCCGCGGCCGCAGGCTCAGCGCCGCCCGCGCCTACCTGCACCCGGTCATGAGCCGCCCCAACCTGGACGTGCAGACCCGCGCCCTGGTCACCCGGGTGCTGTTCGACGGCAAGCGCGCCTCCGGCGTGGAGTACAGCAAGGGCAGGACCGTGCACCGGGTCAGCGGCGGCAAGGTGATCCTCTCCGGCGGCGCCATCAACTCCCCGCAGCTGCTCCAGCTCTCCGGGATCGGCAACGCGGCGGAGCTGGAGGCGCTGGGCGTCAGGACCGTCCAGCACCTCCCCGGCGTCGGCGAGAACCTGCAGGACCACCTGGAGGTGTACGTCCAGCACGCGTGCAAGCAGCCGGTGTCCGTGCAACCCGCCATGAAGATGTGGCGGCGCCCCTTCATCGGGGCCGAGTGGCTCTTCCTGCGCAAGGGCCCCGGAGCGACCAACCACTTCGAGGGCGGCGGCTTCGTCCGCAGCAACGAGGATGTCGCCTACCCCAACCTCATGTTCCACTTCCTGCCCATCGCGGTGCGCTACGACGGCTCCGCGCCGGCGGGCGGGCACGGCTACCAGGTCCACATCGGCCCGATGTACTCGGACGCCCGCGGCTCGGTGAAGATCAAGTCGAGGGATCCGCGCGAGCATCCGGCGCTGACGTTCAACTACCTCTCCACCGAGCAGGACCGGCGGGAGTGGGTCGAGGCGATCCGGGTCACCCGCAGGATCCTCGGCCAGGACGCCTTCGCCGAGTACAGCGACGGCGAGATCTCGCCCGGCCCGGACGTCTCGACCGACGAGGAGATCCTGCAGTGGGTCGCGAAGGACGGCGAGACCGCCCTGCACCCCTCCTGCACCGCGAAGATGGGCACCGACGAGATGTCGGTCCTGGACCCGTCCACGCTGGAGGTCCACGGCCTGGAGGGGCTGCACGTGGTCGACGCGTCGGCGATGCCGTACGTGACCAACGGCAACATCTACGCCCCCGTGATGATGCTCGCCGAGAAGGCCGCCGACCTCATCCTGGGCAACACCCCGCTGGAGCCCGACACGGCCCGGTTCTACCGCCACCAGCCGGCCGGGGACTGACCCGGCGCCCGGCCCGGGCCCCGCTTCCGACGGCGTGGTACCGGTCGGGGGCGGGGCCGCTCGCCTCGCGTCGGCCTCAGAGCCCCGGGTAGAGGGGGTGTTTGGCGGCGAGGGCGGTGACCCGGTCGGCCAGGGCCGCGCGGGTGGTGTCGTCGAAGGTGGGCTTGAGGGTTTCGGCGATGATGTCGGCGACCTCGGTGAAGTCCT
>Ga0302311_10002918_pt1 | contig 18986 bp, 11 predicted proteins | sample III_Palsa_N1_3_FD_200449 | JGI IMG/M metagenome (GOLD analysis project Ga0302311, IMG submission 200449) | Peat permafrost microbial communities from Stordalen Mire near Abisko, Sweden - III_Palsa_N1_3 | ecosystem: Environmental > Terrestrial > Soil > Palsa > Peat permafrost | place: Sweden... | reverse complement strand
TAGTCGATGATCATGGCGAGGGAGTTGGTACGGTCGGCTCCGGGGGTTTGTGCGATGTCGATGCGGTCAATGAGGGTTTGAGGGGTGACTGAGTCGATGTTGGTGGAGTCGGCGGTGGTTTGGGCCGTGACCGATTGTTTGACGGTGGCGAGGGTGAGCTGGAGGTGCAGCATGACGGTGGAGTCGCTGTTGACGGTGATGGTCTGCTGAAGGTCGGCGAAGCCTGCGTCGGTGACAGTGACGATGTAGTCGCCGAGGGGGACGGAGGGGATTTCGAAGGCGCCTTCGCGGTCGGAGACGACGGAGAAGGTGAGAGCGGAGTGTCCGGCACGGAGGGTGAGCCTGGCGCCGGCGATGGGACGGTGCTGAGGGTCGTGGACGATGCCGTGGACCGAGCCGAAGATGGTGGCATGGGCGTCGGCGGCGAGCAGCAAGAAGGGAATTAGAAGGAACAGAGAGAGTTTTCGCACGGTGGCTCCATCGTCAGAAGGCTGACGGGGCAATACTTCATAGCAGATATGGCCTGACGCGTTAGGTGCGGGAGGCTATGGGCGGGCTAGAGAAGTATTGTGGGAGGGCCGCGCTTGTGGCGGGAACGCTCGCGGGAGAGGCGGCGTTGGGCTTCGGCTCGCTGGGTCGGAGTCAGCGAGGTGAGTTCAAACAATTGAACCGTTGTGACGGAGGCGAGCGCCGTGGATGTGCCAGTAGGGGTTGTCGCAGAAGGTTGCGGGAAGCGTGGGCAGATGGAGCTGAGGGCGGGTGCATTGGTCGAACTGGGGAGACGCATGGTGCAGTGGTGAGCACCGTTGCGGCGGCAGCAGGCGGGGAGGTGCGCGTCGGGAGCTTCTCCAAGAGCGAGCGCTGGCGCGATGACCGGGAGGCCAAAGGCGGCTAGCAGGAGGATGGAGAGCAGGCGACGCATTGGGAAGAGTGTAGCAGGAGGCAAAGCAGCGAGTCAGCGAGTTGGCGGGTTAGCGAGTTAGTGGAGGGATATTGCGGGCTTCGTAGCTGCGGGAGAAGCGGAGGACGGCGGCGGTTTCGCCGTTGCGCTCGTATTCGACGATGACTGTGCCATGGAGGATGGCGGCAACTTCCTGGGGGGTGAGGTCGCGGTCCTGGGCGAACTCGCGGCCGCGTTTGGTGTTGGGGTGCTTCAAGAGATAGCGCTGCAGGGCGGGCGAGGTGTAGTGGGTGGTGAAGATGAGAGCGGTGTCGAATTTGCCTGGTTCCTGGGCGGCTTTATTGATCTCGGCGGCGGTGAAGTTTTCCAGGGGCGTGACTTTGATGGTTTGGGAGACGTAGCCGAGGTCGACGACAAAGAGCTCGGAGGATGCCGGCCAGGCGGTGAGGACCTGGGCGTCGGGATAGTGCCGGTCGATGTAGGCGGCGGCCTCCTGGTGGACGACGATCATGTCGCGATAGGTGAGGTTGTCTTCGGGGGCGAAGGAGGTGGGTGGATTGAGCCAGATGGCGGAGACGAAGGCGGCTGCGGTGAGGGCCGCGAGCCAAGGCCAGTAGCGGGTGCGGCCGCACCAGATGGCGACACAGACGAACAGGATGAGCGGATACATCGGCAGGAGATAGCGGGTGAGGAGAGCGCCTCCGAGGACCGAGAAGACGAGCCAGTTGCCGAGGAGGAGCAGGGCGATAGTGCGGAAGACAGGGGTCAGGGGTTGGGGATCAGGGGTTAGTGTGCGCTTTGGAAGCAGAAGACAGGCGAGGGCGAGGAGGATGGGGAGCCAGATGTTGCGCTGCCAGAAGAGATGGATTCCGCGGTAGTAGAAGGAGGTGACGATGTGGGCGGCGTTGAAGTTGGCGGTCGCGTTGTAACGCAGATAGGTGCGGTTGCCGAAGACGCTGCCGGCCTTGTGGTGATGGTAGGCGTACCAGGCAAGCAGGGGGAGAAGAGGTATGGAGAGCGTGGCTAACCAGGTTTTGTGGAGGCTGCGGAGGGCTGCGTCGCGGCGATGGACGAAGAGCAAGGTGAGGTGGATTGCCGCGAGGATGGCTGGCTCGATGATGGCTGTTTCTTTGGAGATTGCGGCGAGGGAGAAGAGGGCGGCAATGGCGGCGCAGCGAGCGAAGGACAAATACAGGGGTCTCTCCACTGCGCTTCGCTGCGGTCGAGATGACAGATTTTGGGCGGCAGCGAGCGCTGGCTGCGGTCGAGATGACAGATTTTGGGCGGCAGCGAGCGCTGGCTGCGGTCGAGATGACAGATTTAGCGAGGGTAGATAGAGGGCGAAGGCGGCGAGGGTGAAGGCGGCGGCGAAGATGTCGGCGTGGGCGAGGGTAGATTGGGCGAACCAGATGGGGTAGACCGCGGTGAGGAAGGTGGTGGCGATGGCGGCGGCCGGACCGAGAAGGCGTTGGGTGAGACGAAAGACGGCGAGCAGGGCACCCGCAGCAAAGGCGCATACGGTGAGCCGGGTGGTCAGGACGTGATAGCCGGTGATGTGCCAGAGCGTACCGAGGACGACGTTGGGCAGCGGTGGATGAGCGTTGCTGAACTGGGGGATGAGAGCGGAGTAATGATAGAAGTCGAGCGCGGCGGGGATGTAGTAGCCGGCCTCGTCCCAGAAGTAGGGCAGGTGGAGGAGGGTGAGGTGGGACAGAGCGACGGCGGCGAAGAAGAGCGCGAAGAGCAGGGGCGAGGGCAGCGCGGCGAACCGGGCTGCGAAGCGGGAGGCTGCTGACGAGGGAGGAGTTGGAGGAGTAAAATTCACGCGGTTTAGTGGACCGGGCCGTTGGCGGGGATGACGAAGTGCTGGGTGGCGGTTTTGGGGCCATCGAGGGCGATTGCGCCAAAGGTTTTTTCGTACTGGGAGATGTTCTGGTTGAGCAAATTGCTAAGAGCTTTGGCCTGCTGGGGGCTGAGGTAGATGCCCTGGAAGTTGTCGATCTGGACCTGCTCGGCGGTCTGCTGGTCCAGCGTGCCGAAGACCAGGAGGAAGTCCCAGATGGAGAGGCGGATCTGGACGCTGTTAGCGTAGGATTCGCGGAAGTCGGCGGTTTTGGTGAGGGTGATGCGAGTGTTGTCGGGCTGGGTGATGGTTTGGCTCATCGGGCTCCTGGAGATGCGGATTGCGTTGGTGCGGGAGGGGGGACTCGAACCCCCACGCCGAAGCACAGGCTTCTAAGACCTGCGTGTCTGCCATTTCACCACTCCCGCAGTGGATTTAAGGGTAGCGGGAATGTTGGGTTGGTGCAATGTTTGGGGCCCGGAGAGTTGTGGAAGCTTGAAGGAAGGCGTTTCGGGCGATCAGACGCCAGATTCCAGATTCCAGTTTCCAGTTTGAACCGGGAGGGGAATTTGTGCGTTTATTTCCAGAGTGATGGGAGTTCGCGGGTCTGCCGATGACGTCATAGTAGGGATAGGATTTGCGTCCGAACGGGATGATAGTGCATCCTATTCATGAAAGTTGATAGAGGAACACTCAGATGCCAAGTGAATTTGTAAGTGTGATCAAGCCGTCGGAGGTAAAGGGCGGTAGTGACAAGGGGCGGTCGTACCCGGTACTGCCGGTCCGGGACACGGTTTTGTTTCCCCATGCGGTATTGCCGCTGACTGTGGGGCGGGAGAGCTCGATCCAGCTGATTCAGTCGCTGGGGGAGGAGAAGACCATCCTGGTGGTGGCGCAGAAGGATGCGCGGCAGGATGCTCCGGAGGGCAGCGACCTGCATGTGATTGGGACGCGGGCGACGGTTCATAAGGTGGTGAAGATGCCCAACCAGAGCCTGTTTGTGTTTACAGAAGGCACGGAGCGGGTGAGGATTACGAACTATACGCAGTCGCAGCCCTTTTTGATGGCGGAATGCGAGGCTCTGGAAGAGGTTGAGCCGGAGACGTCGCCCGAGGCGGAGGCGATGCAGCGGAATGTGGTGGGGCAGTTCCAGGAGATTGTGACGTCGTCGTCGACGCTTTCGGACGACTTGCAGACGATTGCGATCAATATTGAGGACGCGAGCCGGCTGTCGGACTTTATTGCGTCGAGCCTGCCGTTTTTGTCGACGACGGAGAAGCAGGAGTTGCTGGAGACTCCGGATGTGAAGGCGCGGCTGGAGAAGATCAACAGCCACCTGGCGAAGGAGCTGGAGGTCCAGCAACTGCGGAACAAGATCCAGAGCGAGGTGCAGGATTCGGTGCAGTCCTCTCAACGGGACTACTACCTTCGGGAACAGATGAAGGCGATCCAGAAGGAGCTGGGCGACCAGGACGATACGCAGAAGGACATTGCAGACCTGAAGGAGAAGATTGAAGCCGCGGGGATGCCGGAGGAGACGAAGAAGGACGCGCTGAAGGAGCTGGGACGGTTGAGCCGAATGAATCCGGCGGCGGCGGACTACTCGTTGACCCGGAACTATGTGGAGTGGCTGGCGGTGTTGCCGTGGAGTAAGAGCACGGCGGGCGAAGTGGATATTTTGAAGGCGAAGGACTTTCTCGACGAAGATCACTACGGGTTGACGAAGGTGAAAGATCGCATTCTGGATTATTTGAGCGTGCGGCGGTTGAAGCCGGATATGAAGGGGCCGATTTTGTGCTTTGTTGGGCCTCCGGGCGTGGGTAAGACCTCGCTGGGGCGGAGCATTGCGCGGGCGCTGGGACGCAAGTTCAGCAGGATTTCGCTGGGCGGTATGCACGATGAGGCGGAGATCCGCGGGCATCGGCGGACGTACATCGGCGCGCTGCCGGGGCAGATCATTCAGCACCTGAAGCGGGTTGAGGTAAACGATCCGGTGTTCATGCTGGATGAGATCGACAAGCTGGGCAGGGACTTCCGGGGCGATCCATCGAGCGCGCTGCTGGAGACGCTCGACCCGGAGCAGAACAACACGTTTCGCGACAACTATCTGGATCAGCCGTTCGATCTGAGCAAGGTGTTGTTTATCTGCACGGCGAACCAGCTGGATCCGATTCCGGCGCCGCTGCTGGACCGTATGGAGATCATCGAGCTGACTGGGTATACGGAGGAAGAGAAGGTCAAGATCGCGGAGACGTATTTGGTTCCACGGCAGGTGAAAGAGAATGGATTGCCTCCAGAGATGATTGAGTTTCCGACCGAGAGCGTTGGGATGATAGCGCGGCACTATACGCGTGAGGCCGGCGTGCGGCGGCTGGAGCAGTTGATCGGGACGGTGTGCCGGAAGCTGGCGCGGAAGGTGGCGGAAGGTCGGACTGAGAAGCTGGTGGTGACGCCGGAGATCGTCAAGGAGTTTCTGGGCGGGATCAAGGTGCGCGTGGATACGGAGCTGGCGGAGCGGACCAAGCGCGCGGGCGTTGCGGTTGGATTGGCTTGGACGCCGGTGGGCGGCGATATTTTGTTTATCGAAGCCAACCGGATGAAGGGCAAAGGGACGTTCAACATTACGGGGCAGATTGGCGACGTGATGAAGGAGTCGATGCAAGCGGCGCTGACGTGGGTGCGGTCGAATGCGAACTCGCTGGGGCTGGATGAGGATGTGCTGAAGGACATCGATCTGCATATCCACGTGCCGGCGGGAGCGATTCCGAAGGACGGGCCGAGTGCGGGCGTGACGATGGCGACGGCGCTGGTTTCGTTGCTGACGGACAGGCCGGTGAGGCCGCTGTTGGCGATGACCGGAGAGATTACGCTGAGCGGGAATGTCCTGCCCGTCGGCGGCATCAAGGAGAAGTTCCTGGCGGCCAAGCGGGCGGGCGTTCGCGATGTGATTCTGCCGCTCGATGTAAAGACCAATGTGGAGGAAGACTTGACGGCGGACCAGGTCGAGGGTGTGACGATCCACTATGCTTCGCGGATCGAGGATGTGCTGGCGGTGGCGTTGCCGAAGACAGTGAACGAGATCGTGCAGGATGAAGAGCTGCGCGAAGAGATGCTGGCGGCGGTGGAGTAAGGCAGCGAGGCAGCGAGTTAGCAAGTTAGCGAAGGTGGTCGTGAGAGCGGCCACCTTTTTGTTTATCGCGGTATGCTCGGAGCTGGAGGGGAGCGTGAAGATCCTGGTGATCGATACCTGCGGGGAGGTGGGAAGCGTTGCGCTGGGTGAGGGGACTGCCATTAGCGAGACCTTGCAGGCGCGGGGGGCTTCGTCTGCGTTGTTGCCAGCGGTGGGACGTTTGTTGAAGGCGAAGGGGTGGGCTCTGGGCGATCTTGATGAGATAGGGGTGGTGAACGGGCCGGGGTCGTTTACCGGTATGCGGGTTGGGCTGGCCGCGGCAAAGGGTCTGAGCGAGGCGGCGGGACTGAGGCTGGTGGGGATTTCGCGGCTGGCGGTGCTGGCGGATGTCGCAGGTTTGGTGGATGGCTGTGCTGTGCTGGATGGCGGGCGCGGCGAGTTTTATGTGCGGGTGGTTGGTGCGGGTAAGTTGGCGCGCGAGGTGCTATTAAATCTCGATGATTTGCGGGGTGTGGGTGGGCGGGTCGTGATTGCCGAGGAGCGGCTGTCTGAAACGCTTGCGGAGTTTCGGCCAGAGTGGTTTGGAGTGGGTGCGGAACAGGCGTTGCCGCTGATGCTGCGGGAGGGCGGCGGGGATGCGGCTTTGGTCGATGCGAACTATGTTCGCGGGGAAGGCGATATTTATGGCAAGACAACGGCCCGCGGAGAGCCGGCGTGATAGCGGGGGTGGTGGTGCGGCGGGCGGGGGCAGGAGATATTGAAGGCATTTTGCGGGTGGAGCGAGGGGCGAGTGAGGCCCCGCAGTGGGGTGAGGCGCGTTATCGCGAGATGTTGCAGGGTGAAGGGCCTTTGCAGCGGGAATTGCTGGTCGCTGTGGAGGGAGAGCGGCTGGCGGGGTTTGCGGTGGCGTCGGTGGTGCTGGATGAGGCGGAGCTGGAGAGTGTGGTGGTTGACGCTGAGTTTCGGCGGCGAGGAGTGGGTAGGTTGTTGTGTGAGGCGGTGCTGGGGTGGGCGCGCGAGCGGGGCGCGACGCAGATTCGGCTGGAGGTACGGGCAGCGAACCATGCGGCGCAGGGGCTCTACCGGGGGCTTGGATTTCAGGTGAATGGGCTGCGCCGGGGCTACTATAGGGGGCCTGTGGACGACGCGGTGCTGATGGCCGTTAGTCTGACCTGAGCGATGCGGACGCACCGATGGCGGCCCGCGGACTTATAATCGGGGACTATGGTTCGTGACGGTTTCTTTTACGGGGTGGGGCTGCTGATTGTGGCGGCCATCGTCTGGCACTTTACGGAGATTGGCTATCTTGCGGGTGTTCCCGTGGTGCTGGCACTGTTCTTTCTGTGGTTCTTTCGGGACCCCTCGCGCAAGTCGCCCGCGGGATATGGGCTGATCGTTTCTCCGGCGGACGGCAAGGTGGATGAGGCGGAGTGGATCGAGACCACGGCGGGTAGCCGGTTGCGCGTGACGATCTTCCTGAACGTCTTCGATGTGCATGTGAACCGGGTGCCTGTGGGCGGGACTGTGCAGTTGGTGGAGTTTCGTGAGGGGCAGTTTCTGAATGCGATGCGCTCGGATTCGGCGTTGCACAACGAGCAGACGATGGTGACGATCGATGCCGGAGGGTATTCGGTGAGCTTCAAGCAGATCGCGGGGTTGCTGGCGCGACGGATTGTGTGCAATCTGAGAGTGGGCGACAAGGTGGAGCGTGGACAGCGGATGGGACTGATCAAGTTCGGTTCGCGGGTGGATGTGCTGATTCCCGCGGAGGCGAAGTTGCGGGTGAAGGTAGGGCAGCGGGTGAAGGGCGGAAGCTCGGTACTGGCGGTTATGCCGGAGCCTGCTGAGTTGCCGGGTGGGCTAGTCTGATGGCTGCCGCGGAGTTGGACGAGGCGCAGAAGCTGAAGCGGCAGCGGAATCCCCGACGGGGGATGTATGTGTTGCCGTCGTTGTTTACGGCAGGCAATATAGCTGCGGGGTTCTATGCGATGACGGAGAGCATCCGCGGGGCGAGCGGCGATCAGCGGGGGTTCAATCACGCGGCGCTGGCGATCGGATTTGCGGTGTTGTTCGATGGGATCGATGGGCGGGTGGCGCGGATGACGGACACCTCGAGCGACTTCGGGAGGGAGTTCGATTCGCTGGCGGATGTGATTACGTTCGGGGTGGCGCCGAGCCTGCTGGCGTATCTGTGGGGAGTGCAATCGGTGCTGCCATCGGCTTATCCACTACTCCAGGACCATCTGCACGACCTGGGAATCGTGGTCTGCTTCCTGTTTCTGATCTGTGGGGCTTGCCGGTTGGCGCGGTTCAATATCAGCGTGAACCCACAGCCGCGGAATCCCGGGTTGCCGGGGAAGAAGTACTTTGTGGGAATGCCGATACCGGCCGGCGCCGGCGTGGTGGCTGCGGTGGTGCACTTTGAGCTGGGCTCGCCGATCTATAGCGTGTGGATGTCCGGCGTATGGCTTGCGCTGATCGCGGCTACGGGGTTCCTGATGGTGAGCAGCTGGCGGTTCTGGAGTGCGAAGGAGTTGAACTTTTCGGAGCGCCAGCCGGTACGGGGCGTGTTGTTGCTGGTGGTGATCCTGGCACTGGTGATCCGGTTTTCGCAGTATGCGCTGATTATTATTGCGATGGTGTATCTGTTGTCGGGAGTGCTGGCGCGGCTGGCTTACTCGTGGGGACGGCGTACGGCGGCAAAGTGAGTGGAGAACATTTGCGATAAATCTGGCAGGTCAACTGACACCAGATAAGTTGTGCGGAGTCCTCGGCTTCATCCAGTACATAATACAAACCAGGCTGAAACAGCGACTGTCGATGCATAGATTCGCCGTGCAAGGATTGGACGAAAGACAGTTTTCGTCTGTTCTTTTATGTGCCGATGAATCTACTTGCAACCGGGAGCGACGGCGCGCATGGTTTTTGCCGGTCAAGAAAATTGTTCCGAAAACTCCACAAAAAACGCAGATTTGCTCCTTGCCGAACGATTGCGACAGTCTCTATTGTCATCGCGTCATGAGATCAGTGTGATTTGTGCGCGCGAAGGTTGGCAGATCGCATTTTCGGGAGTTTTCGACGGCGATGGAGCTACGAACAGGAACGATTCCTAAGGATAGATGACCGGTGTGCGGGACGTTACGAAGCAAGACTGTATGCACAAATTTTGGAGGCACGTATGTTTCATCAATCACAGGGTGACGATTCCACTCAGGCTGCTCCGATGAAGGAATGGTTGGCAAGAAGCGGGCGCGTCTCAAGAGCAGGGTGTCTCTTATTATTTGCGACTCTGCTCCTGGGTATAGCGAATCGGGCCGCAGCGCAGACCGGACAGGGTTCCATCACCGGGAAGGTGACGGACACTACCGGTGCGATGGTGCCGGGTGCGACCGTCGAAGTGACCAACAACGATACCCAGGTCACGCTGACGACGAAGAGCAATGCTGACGGGGTTTACAGTGTTTTCTCACTGAACCCTGGAGACTACACAGTAACCGTTACAGGGAAGGGTTTTGAAAAGGAAGTCATCAGTCAGGTGACCGTGCGGGCTGCTCAACAACCCACAATCAACGTTTCACTAAAGGTCGGAAAAGAGACGAGTGAGGTCACCGTGGTTGCGCAGGATGCGCTGCTATCGTCTGACACTTCAGATGTGACGACGACGGTCGACCATCAGATCGTGGAGAACCTTCCTTATCCCGATCGCAGTTCTCTGGAGGCGGTGTTGCTGGTGCCGGGGGTGACGGGAGATCCTTCCGTGCCGGGCGGTATTTTTAGCGAGAACCCGGTGATTACGACGGGGCCCGTGGTGCCGGGTGCAAGTATCACCGTGGGCGGTGCGGCCCCGGGGACGACGTCGATCCTGGTGGATGGGTCGGACATTACGCAAGGCAGCTATCCGCGGACCGGAATCAATCTTTCCGGGCAGATCGTGCAGGAGACGACCGTGATTACGACAGGTCTGTCCGCGAAGTATGGGCGTACGTCGGGCGGCCTGATTATCCAGGCCACCAAGTCCGGAACCAACCAGTACCACGGTGGGTTTACTTACCGCCATACAGATCCATTTTTTCAGGCATATCCGTCCGGATCGACCTTGCCACCCAACGATCATGAGAATTATTACGGGCTTTATGTGGGCGGCCCAGTATGGATACCGAAGATTTATGATGGACACGATAAGACATTCTTTTTTGTCGGAGTGGAGCCGGCCCGGGTGAAGAATTATCTTGGATATCCGGGACAGTTCGATACACCAGCGGATCTGGCCGGGCAGTTGCACAACACGTTCAACTCGCTGAATCAGACGGTCCTTGCGCAGCAAGGTTATGCAGCGGCGGTGGCGGCGGCACGCACGGGAGGGGTTTTCTATCAGACGGCAGCGGCCAGTATCAATGCACAGGGATTTCCGAATGGGCCTTATGTCGGCGGGGCGGGCATACAGACGACGGGGCCGGCCGGCCTGGATGATGTGTCGGCAGAGCTGGCGAACAATCCGTTCGCGCAGTATGTTGTGTCGCAGTTGCCGAGCCCTACAAACCCGGGGCCATATATACATTTCTATAATCCGCAGGCGACCTACAATAATGTTGGCGACAATGCTTCGTACCAGCGCGGAGTATCGGACGTCGACAACCGGTATTCGTTCCGTATCGACCATCTGATCAGCAACTCTGACCAGATATGGGGAAGATACACCTATGTTCCTATTACAGGGACGCGAATTTTTGCGCTGGCGCTGACCAATCCGCTGAACCAGGTGCCGACAGACACAGTACTCAGCCACGATATTGCGTTGGGATATACGCACGTATTTTCCGGGAATATTGTAAATAATGCGCGGTATTCCGTACTACGCGTCAACGAGCAACGCTTGCCGTATGCCGCAGCCTTGAGCAAGGACTGGGCGGGGAGTTATGGGTTGACTCCAGCCACGCTTCATAAAGGCTTTCCAGACCTGTCGGTACTGGGTTCTTCCACGCTCCAGGTAGGTGCTGAGACACCATACGGCGACATCGATCAGAATTTTATCGCCGGTGACGACGTTACATGGACGCATGGAAATCACCTGTTCCAGTTCGGCGTGGATGTGCGATGGATCCAGTCGAACCAATACGACACGTCGCTGGAATACGGCGGGAAGTATAGCTTCGGCAACGGTCAGACGTCGGGCACCTATGAGGGGCCATCGGGTGCGAACAATGAACCGAATACGGGAACAGGGTTAACCGGAAACGCGCTGGGCACTTTTATTCTCGGGCTTATATCGACTTACTCGGCAGCTCCCGTGGCTGTTCCGGGTTATTACAGATGGCGGTATTATGCGGGATATTTTCAGGACAACTGGCATGCCACGCCAAAGCTGACTTTGAACCTTGGGTTGCGTTACGAGGTCGCAACACCGCGTGAGGAGAAGTTCAACAACCAGGCCATCCTGCAACCCAACATTACTGGGGTCGCACCCAACGGGTTGGCGACGCCATCGTCATTCTGCTTCTCTGGTTCGTGCGGGACGGGCAGGATGCTATGGCCGATCAACTGGTACGGTTTGGAGCCGCGCATCGGAATCGACTACGCCGCCACACCGCGCACGACCATCCGCGCGTCATATGGGATCATGCGTCTGCCGCTGACCGGATACGAGAATACGCCGGACCCGGACTTCAATATTGCCTCTGCGACCGTTACGAACCTGGTCGGCGGCACCAATCCAAGCAATGAGACGGACTACATTACCAATCCGGTGGGCCACTTGACATCTGCCTATACCGCGCTGGGAGGGAATCGCGGCCCGATCGGCACGTCTACGGGGGTGTCCCCTGTGTTTGTCTCGCAGACGAATGCCGTTCCCTACAATCAGAGCTACTCGGTGACGCTGCAATATGAGCCGGCGGCGAAGACGCTGCTGCAGGCGACCTATCAGGGACTGAAGGGGACGCATCTTATCGGGCCTACAACAGGGAGCACCCCACCCTTTCCGGGGTCGTTGAACCTGCCAAACATTTCAACGCTGATCGCGGCCATACAGAACCATGTAAATTTCGGAGGTACGTCGGCGAATAAATATGGGCTTGCTACCAACGAGACTGGGCTACAGCAGCTAAATCCGTACCAGAACTTCTACAGCCTCCCGCTTCTGGAACTTTATCCGCGTACGGGGACGTCCGAGTACAACGCGTTTTACTTCAACGTGACGCAAAGGATGACCGCGGGGATTACCTTGCTGGCTTACTATAGCTGGACGAAGAGCATGGATAATGTAGCCGAGACGAATGCCGGCAATTCCGGCAACTTTGGATCGGCGCCACCGCAGAACCCATTCGATACTAACGGCGAGTGGACGGTGTCGAGTTACGATCAGCCCAGCCGGTTGAAGGCCGGATATGTTTATATTTTGCCGATTGGCCAGGGTAAGCTGGTCCATACGCACTCCGATTTACTGAATAATTTGATCGGTAATATGTCCACGTCCGGGATCGTGACGATCGCTTCTGGATATCCAAACTTTGTGATCTTTGGAAGCGTGGGTAACTTCGAATCGTTTCCGGTGTCCGGGAGCGGGTTCGGCAGTCCTACACCGGGTCTGCCGACCGGCTATAACCTGAGGCCGAATATCACTCCAGGGGTGCCGTTGATCAACCCAGCCTACAAACATGGCCACCTTTATATGAACAACCCGTTTGGCCTGACCCAATATAGCGCCGGTGTTTTCCAGCCTTACCTGAATCCGGCTGCCTTTGGATGCAATACAAGTACGGGTACCTGCGTTGCTCCGGGAAGCGTGAACAATCCGGCACTCGGCAATGAACCACGTACCCTTCCAGCAGCGCGCAGCCCACGTGAGTTTATGTTCGATGCGCGATTTACCAAGGGATTCCGGGTTAAAGAGAAGTATGAGTTGAAGCTGTTTGCCAACTTGAACAATGCTTTGAATCACCCGGTTTATTTTGGGGCCAACAATACAGCCAGCGACCCGTTGACGACGACCAGCATCACGACAACAACAGCACCGCCTTCGATCACGCTGCACGAGGCGACGAGTACGTTTGGGCGGCTGAACGAGACGCAATCGGCGGGTATGTCGCGGGTCGTGAGGATTGGAGCTGAGTTTACGTTCTAGGTCGAAGCCGACTGGAGGGGGAGTAACAGAGGGACAGCGGGCTTGGTTCTTCTACTAGCGTTGTGCAGCTATTAGTGTTTGCCGGGTGTCAGGCCCGTGGTGGGGTCGGAGAGGGTCTTTTGATCGACCAGGAAGAAGTTGGCCGCGCCTAGTTTCTGGTTTCGGTCGATGCGAACCACGAAGCGGATGCGGGCCGCCGGCGGCTGCGTGGGGATGGTGCTGAGAAGATTTACCCTGGGAGTAACCGGTACGTTGGGGGTTGAACTCTCGGCAACCTGCGCGGTGGAAATTTCGGCCGTGCGGTTGAGCATCTTGCCCTTCTTGTCGAAGGTCTCGACAAGTATGGTGATGTCCGCGGTCAGCTTGCCTGGGGTCGTCTCCTGCCAGACGAGGTCAGCTGAGTTGAAGCCGACCTTGAACTGGTTGGGATTGGCGGCGATGCGCGTGATGGTGAGGGGTACGGCGTCGTAGATCATCATGCTTTGCGCGGCGACTGTGAGGTCAAAGACCTGGCGGTCGGAGAGCTTGCCGTTGGAGGCCGTATCAGGCGGGGGCGGCGGCGCGATGGCATAGTAGCCCTCGCGGGTGGCGGCGCGTAGATTTGGATCCTTCATTACGACACGGATGTTGTGAAAGGCCTTGGCATCGGTCCTTGCAACGGACGGCGTGTAGGAGAGGGTGTAGAAACCGGCTGCATCGCGGGTACTGGCGGCGATGAGTTGATCGACGTCGTTACGGCCATAGAAGGAGTGACCACCCGTAGCAGCCGCCATCTCGTTGAAGTCGATCTCGCCACCGAAGGGATCGTCTTCATAGAAGCCGTCCGCATCCTGTTCCGCGGGGACGTAGGGGACACCGGCGGGATCGAGTGTATAGAGCACGACACGGGCGTCGCGCAGTGAGTTGGTGCAGGTTTCAATCGCGGTCTTCAACGCATCGCCCGCTTCGGGAGAAAGAGTTGCAGGATCGACGGCGGGAAAGCCACGGCCGATCCAGATCATGCTCTTGTGTCCGGGATGGCCGGCGGTAGCTTCGGCGACCTCCATCAAAGAGGCGAAGGCGGCGTTGTACTGCTCGGTCTTCCAGCTTCCACCCTGGAGGTGCCACGGGTAGATGGTGAGATGGTGGTCCAGCGCCGAGAGTATCTCCTGCTTGGAGGTGGTGTAATCGCGCAGGACCATGAAGCGTTGCAGGCTGACGGCTACGAACATGGTGGGTTGCTGAAGGGTGTCGCCTTGCGTGTCGAGAAACTTTTTAAGCGAGTAACGCGCGAAGGCTTCGTCCTCGAAGCGGGTGTTGATCTCGTCGAGCACGATGATTGTTACCGGCGCGGTGGGCTCCAGCTTGTCGAGTTCGACGGTGGAGTTGATGGGAATGTTAGCGGGTGCAGCGTGCGACTGCGGTGCGTCGAGAGTGCGAATGATCTGCGGGACCTTGTCCTCGTAGACCTGGAAGTCATCTTTGCTTAGGTTGTTGACGATCTGTCCCTTCTTGCCGGTGACGACGACATCGAGAACGACCGCCTGGGCGTTGACCTGCAAGGTGTAGGTGTTGGGAGCAGGGCCGGATTGTTCCGCGGGTATTGCGGGCTGTGGTTGTTGCGCGAAGACTGAGTGCAACGTGACAGTAGAGATCACGATCAAGACGGTTATGGCGAGAAGGTTGCGATTGTTCAGCAGCATGAAGATAGTCCCTGTATCAGTTGGATGGGTAGTGGAGTGGAGGCGTTGCGGTTGCCGGGACATAGGGTGGAAGCCAGAAGCCGGTCTGGCGTTTGAAGGTGTGGGACTGGCCAGCGGGCCACCAGTTTCGCCAGCTGGTTGAGTCGGTGTTGGCGAGTGGGCTCAGGGGGCTTTCGCCGTTGTCGTTGAAGGCTGCGATGGCGTATTCGTAGCGTGTGCCGTCGGGGCGGGTCGAATTGAGGTTGGCTTCGATACCGGGGCGCGGTGCAGATGGGATGACGCCGTCGGCGGTGATGTCGTAGTAGCTCGTGGTGGGGCCGGAGCAGATGGGGGCTTGCCAGGATGTGTCGCCTTCGCGGCGGCGATAGAGATGGTAGCCTTCGGCACCGAGGACCTGACCCCAATGCAGGCGCACAGTGCCTTCGCCTAGTTCGAGGGCGAGGCCGTCAGGAGTGGGGGGCGCGTTGGCGCTGACGTAGAGCGGGTATTCGCCGCTGGGCGGGCTGTCGCGTTCGGCGTTACGCGCGATGATGCGGAGATGAACTTTGGTGTTGTTAGCAAGACCGTTAATGGTGAGCGGACCTTGAGGCCCTACGGGGCCGGGTTGCCAGTGGGTTCCACCGTCGGTGCTGGTTTCGAGGCGATAGCCAGTGGCGCCGGAGGCAGTGTTGAAGTAAACCTGCGCTCCACCGGAGTGGTTCACGGTTCGCTCGATCGAAGGCGCGAGAGGTGTGGGCAAGTGGGCAGAGAGCTGCCAAGTGTGGCGACCGGGCGGAAGTTCGATGCGGCGCGCGGAGTCTTCGCGGCTGGGGGCGATGGGCGAGCCGTCGATGTAGAAGATGCTCGCGTCAGCGATATTGGCTGTGAGTGTCAGAGTGACGGGAGATGAGCCGAGGTTGCAGAAGACTCCGCTGATCTCGCCGTGTGGAGCGATGGTGGCGCTGATGGCCGTGGATTGCGAAGCTGCTTCGGGAATTTCCATGCGGATTGATTTGGCTTCAATGAGCGTTCCATGGATGAGGTCGAGCTCGGTGACGCCGTCGTTCCTAGTGCGAATGACACCGGCGTTTCCATCGAAGGCTTCGTCGTGATCTGCATAGTGGATTGGGGTGAAGGAGCGGAAGATGCGGTCGTGGCTGGTCGCCGTTTTGACGAAGAAGATGCCTTCGGTGGCCGGAGCTTCATGCTTCTCCCAGCCGTACTGCATTACCTCCGCATCATGCAGTGCCCTGATTGGAGTGGCGGTCATGTGCTCGAGCTCGACGGAGTCCTTCTTGTGGGTGAAGAGGACGATGGATGGGCCATTGGCATCGCGGATAAAGCCTTTGGAGGTTTCTGTGCCGACTTCTGTCCAGTGGTCGGGGCGAGCGGTGAGAGGTTGCAGGAAGGCGATCTTTGGATAGGGAAGATCGCGGGCGGTAAACCAGCTGAAGCGTGTTTCGCCGTCGGCGTCATCGCCGAGAATGGCATAGTCGGTGCCAACGAGCATGACGCTGCGGCTGCGGTAGGCGGGCCATGAGTAAGGAACGAGACCGGTGCGGGCGGCGATCTCGCCGAACTGGACGGAGCCGAGATCGTAGAGCGGATGGTCGAGGACGTTTTCACCTATCGAACGCCACGTGTGATCGTGGAGAACGGCGAAGGTGGTTGTGCCAGTGGCATCGTCGTTGCTGTGGTCGCCTGTGTTTTCGCGCTCGTGGCCCGTCCATGACTGTCCGTTGGCGAAGAAGTAGAGCATGCCGGAGGAGCCTTCGCCGTTGTCGCCCCAGCGATAGTTGGGACCCTGGTCGGTTTGGTCGAGATGGATGGAGACCTCGTCTGGGGTGTCGACACCGCCGCGCAGAATGATGCCGTGGCCGGTGTACTTGGAGCTGCGGAGGTGCGGGTTGGTGCCGGTGTTGTGCTTGAGTTCATCGAGTACCGGGTTGCGCCAGTACATATCGTTGGGTTCGCCTTCCTCGGTTGAGATGCGCTGCGCATAGGCCCAGAGAAGATGCTCGGCGGCGAGGGGATCGTAGTTGAGGAGATACTTTGCGAGGACGGGGGCGTCGTACCGGACGACGATGCCGGTGCCGGTGCCGTGCGCGCCGTGGGAGGGGTATTGACGCTCGAAGCCGTTGGCCGGAGTAAGTTGAATTCCGGGCTTCCAGGGGCTGGCCGGGGGCTGGGCTATGTTCTGGTTTTGACGCCAGTAAGGGTTGAGATTGTAGACCGGCGCGGAGAGTTCATCGACCATCCAACGAGCGCGCTGGGCCATGGCATCGTTGGCGATGCGGTTGCTTCCGTCGGTGTGAGTGATGGCGAGTTGTGAGGTGAGTACAGGAACCAAGTAGGCCCAGTTGTAAACGGCGAGGCTCTCCGTCCAGCGGCCGCCGAGGGAGTGATAAGCGGGCACATCGGGTCGAGTGTAGAAGGTGGCATCGAGCTGGATGATCTTCTCGAATTGGTCGCGCCACTCGGGGTTCATGGGGTGATCGGGAAAGAGGACGCCGATCTCGGTGGGTACGGAGAATCCGTCTGCGGACATGTTTGGCGTGCCGCTGAGACAGACGCGCGAGGGAGCGAGGTCTTCACCTGCGTTGATATAGGCGGAGAGCAGCAGAAGAGCGTCGATGCGCGATTTTTGTTGCGAGGTGAGCGCGGTGCGGAGCTGCATGTACTGCTCGACGATGGGACGGACCGTGCGATGACTGATATTCATGATGCCGAGGTTGGAGCCGAGAGGGTAGTCCATGAGCATGGAGTGGAGGACTTTGCTTTCAAACTGCGACGCCTGGGCGGCGAGGGGCAATTTGTTAGGAGCTGCGGGCGATAAAGGCGGCGGCGACTGCCTCGCGCTTGAGGGATAGGTGAGCACCCAATCCTTAACGCGGTTGAGATCGAGCGAGCCATACCAGGAGCGCAGCCATTGCGCATAGCGAGCGTGCAGACTACTGGGCGAGAAGGCCCCGTTGTCGTTGAACGCGTGGGGGTAGTCTTTGCCGGCTGCTGCATAGGTGTCTCGCATCTGCTGCATGGTTTGCTCGCCTTGCGATGAGGGAGTGAAGGCTATGCCGGTTTCGCGTGTGCCAGAGACTAAGGGCCAGTGCCAGATTAAGTGTCCGTTGGTGTAGCGGAAACTTACTTGCAGTAGTGTCGTTGGCTGCCAGATGGAGTACTGTCGGTCGTCCCAGGTTGCGGTGTCGGGCACGAAGACGCCGAGCTCGCTGCCGGTGGGCTCCCAGAAGCTCATAGCGGGTACGGCCTCGCGCGGGGCGTTGCCCTCAAAGGCGGCGAGGTGGAAGATCATCTCCTGGTGAGGGTCTTCGACGCGGTCGGCGGGGAACCAGTGAGGCTCTTCGATGATGCCGGGGGTGGTGACGGGTTCGTCGATACCCAGACCTCCGGGGCCAAGCTCGCCGTGCGGTTGCATCCAGCCGTTGGCGGCGAATCTTCGCGTGGGAGAGAAGCCATCCCAATCCATGTTCAAGGCGATTCCCATTTCAGGGGTGAGGTCTTCCATGCGCTCGGAGAAGAGGACGAAGGGGTACCCAGCCACGATGCGCAGGGTCGCGGTGTAAGACGCTCCGTTGGAGAAGAGATAGGCGACTTCATAGGTGCGGAAGAGATCGCCGGATTCAAGGAGACGAGTTGTGATCCGGGTTTCAGCATGGGGTGAGGTGGTGGCATGGTCAAGCGTGATCGTGTTATGGCCGATCCAATGCTGTTGCGGGCCCAGGTCCCGGCTAATGGCAAGGATGGGAGCAGGCAACGGTGTGGCTTCTGGCGCGGACTGGCTTGCAGGAAGGCGCAAACTCAGCATTGCCGAGGTGACTTCAATCGTGTTGTTAACGCGCTTTTCGATCACGCCGGGAGGATAGGCAGGGGCTTGGACTTGATCTTTACCTGCGAGACCCACGACGAGATGGAAGGTCCGCGTGGCGCCGGGAGGCAGGTCTGCAAAGAGGTTGAGTTGTGCGGAGAGCAGATGGCCGTCAGGAGCCGTTGCAATGGCGGAGAGCTGAAAGGGAAGCTCCTGCCCTGCATCGTCGAGCAGGTGCAACTGCCGTGCGGTGCAACTCCGTAAGGAGAAGCCGACCGGATAGGTAAGCAGTGTTCGCGGCCACGAGTAGATGGGGCTATCGATGGAATCGTGAATCGAAATATTCAACGCACCGGCTGCGGGATATACACGAGTTGCCACAGGCCCGAAGCCCTGGGCCAAGGAGGCGGTAGCCAGAAGCAGCAGACAGAATACAGCGAGGTGTGGTCGAATGCGCAAGCTCATTGACTGATACTTCTACCATTTGACCTCGATGTGTGCCAAAGAG
>Ga0302311_10002916_pt1 | contig 18996 bp, 13 predicted proteins | sample III_Palsa_N1_3_FD_200449 | JGI IMG/M metagenome (GOLD analysis project Ga0302311, IMG submission 200449) | Peat permafrost microbial communities from Stordalen Mire near Abisko, Sweden - III_Palsa_N1_3 | ecosystem: Environmental > Terrestrial > Soil > Palsa > Peat permafrost | place: Sweden... | reverse complement strand
ACTGCTTCCGCTGGTGCTTTTGCCGATCTCCATGCCCGCATTGCTGGCCATGATCCAGGCCACCACCGACGTCCTTACCGGCGAATTCGAGCCGACGCTCTGGATCAAGGTGCTGGTGGCCTATGTCGTGGTCTTCACCATCGCATGCCTGTTTCTGTTCGAGACCATCCTCAACTCCGATTAACGCACCACTGCCGTGCGATCGCGCGGCGTGAGGCGATAAAATCGGGAGCGTGACAACCATCCGCAAATCGAATGGCCCAATGCCGAAATGGGCTCTCGCTTATCTGGCTCTAACGCTTGTGGCGCTTGCCATTGGCTTTGAAAAGGCCATGACAGCGCCCACTGAAGCCACGATGGGCAACCTCTATCGTGTGTTCTTTTACCATCTGCCGCACGCGATCATCAGCTTTGTCTTCCCGTACCTGAACTGTGTTGCATCGTTCGCCTATCTTTACTGGCGCAACCGGGATGCGGATCGCGCCGCCGCCGCCGATGCCTTCGCTCTGGCCTCAGCCGAAATGACAGTGCTGTACGCCAGCATCGGGCTCGCAACCGGAAGCCTCTGGGGCCGCGCCGCCTGGGGCATCTGGTGGGCATGGGACGCACGTATGACCACCTATCTGCTGCTCTGGCTGCTGTACGTTAGCTATCTGATCCTGCGTGGCGTTTCAGCCACCGGCCAGACCGGGGTCATCTCAGCGGTTCTGGCTATCTTTGCCGCCATCGATGTCCCCATCTGCTTCATGTCCATCCGCTGGTGGCGCACACAACACCCGGCTCCGGTTTTCGGCGACGGCGGCAGTGTTGACCCTGTATTTTTCCCAGCCCTGCTTTGGAACATGGCCGCCTGGGCCATGTGGGGGGCATTCCTGCTGGGAATGCGTTATGCGGTGGAACGCCGTCGGCAACGCCAGGCTGCCGCCTATGCGGTCGGTTTTCTGGGCAGCGACACTGCGGAAGGTCTGGAGGGCGCACGATGATTCCCTTCCACACACTCTCCGAACGTCATCTCGTCTACGCCTACTGCGCAGTCTGGCTGTTGCAGTTCGGTTACGGCATATGGCTTGCTGTGCAGTGGCGCAAATCCTCCGGCCCCTGAGTTGTAGACAAAAAATAACGGAGCCAGCTTACGCCGGCTCCGTTGATCCGAGGAATCATGTGCGCCCGGTAGCTCAATGACTACCGCGTCTCCTTTTCAAACACAGCCTTTCGCCCATGGTTTCGCCGCATACCGTAAAAATATTGCGGTTGCGTTGCAGAGGCCTCACCGGACCCCTACACTTCAAAACAGTGCTCAAAACTGCCAGCTCTCGTAAAACTCTTGCCGCCAGCGCTCTCGCCCTGACGCTGGCCCTCGCTGGCTGTCATCGCAACTCGTTCCCTAGCTATCCCGCGTCCTACCGCGAGTTCGCCTATGTCACCGCTGGAGCGTCCGATACGGTCGCCGTGCTGGACCTCGTCTATCTTCGCCAGGACCGTGTATTGCAGGTCGGCCACAATCCGACAGGCCTAGCAGTAAACCCCGTCCGCAACGAGGTTTATGCGGTCAACAGCGGCAGTGACTCCGTCAGCGTCATCGACACCACCAACAACCGCGTTGATGTGACCATCGGGGTTCACCACCGGCCATACTTCATCGAAGTCGCCCCGGACGGCAAGCGCGCTTATGTTCCGAACTCAGGTTCAAATACCGTAAGTGTCATCGATCTCGACAAACGCCGCGAGGTCGCGGTCGAAGCCACCGGCGAAGGCCCCGGTATCGCTCGCGTCTCGCCTGACAATCGCACCCTCGTCGTGAGCAATCGCATAGCCGGTAGCGTCTCCGTTTACTCGATTACGGATTCGACGAAACAACCGCTGCGGTTCCGTGAGGCCTTTTCGGGGTGCCCCGGCGCAACCGATATCGCAATCGCTGCCAACTCTCTTTCTGAACCAACCTCCGGCGCCAAGGCTTTCATCGCGTGCTCCGGCGGGCATCAGGTTATGGATATCTGGCTTGCAGCCGCACCCAACTCCTGGCGCGGCCAGCAAGACGCAACGTTACAGCACGATCAGATGCTTGCGATGCTCGATGTCGGCAAAACCCCCACTCACCTGGCGCTCAAGCCGGATGCCGGCGAAATCTTCTCCACCAACTTCGACTCCAATAGCATCTCCGAAATTTCCACCTGGACCAACGATGTAACCGGAACCTACATCATCGGTGCTAATCCCTCGCGTGCCATCATTAGCCGTGACGACTCCAGCCTCTGGGTCACGAACTTCGGGGCCGATTCCGCAAGCCTTTACAGCATCAATGATGGCCGCCTCATCACCAGCGTTCGCGATGGCAGCCACCCCGATGCCCTGACCTTCTGCGTCTGCAACGGCAAGGACGAACACCTTCTGCTGATCGTCGATTCAGGTTCCGGCGATGTTTCCGTCATCCGCAACCAGAGCAATACGCCGCCTTCGCTGTTCACGATGCTGCCAGCCGGAAGTCATCCCAACGACATCGTCGTAAAAGCCTTCAACGTGAAGTAGGGGCAGCACGCTCACTCTCTCGTGTCTCTCGTAAAGCCTGCCTCGTTGCAGAAACGTATGCGCCGGCCAGCAGAAGCAGCCCCGACAGAAACGCCCACATAATCAGGCTTACCGAAACATCGAACGCGCCGTACACGGAACGGAAATCGAGATGCGGCAGTGCGAGGATGTACAGATACTTCGCCACTGTCCAGAGAATACCCATCACAATGGCTGTCGGCAGTACGGCGCGTACGGGCACCTTCCGGTTAGGAAGTCCCCAATAGACAAGAAAAAATAAACCGATGCTGGCTGCAAGAGCACAAATTTGCAAAAACCCATGTCCGACGAAGTTGAAAACCGGATTGTCGGTATGGCCGAAGAATATCCATTCCATCACCGTGCGCTGCCCCGCCGTGAGCGCAACCGACGCCATCGCCAACATGCCCACCCCGACAGCCAGGCATATGGAAACAATTTGGTTCTGCAAATAAGACCGGTTCTTGCGCACACCCCAAACACTGTTTAGTGCGACTTCTAACGGCAGGAAAACTCCCGTCGTCGTGACCAGAAGCATCACCACGGAGAATATCCTTACGCGGGCATGCGAGAACGCCAAAGCACGCATATTGCGCATCACGAACGCCTGATTATTGGGCAGGAAGTTCGTCATCATCTCTCCCACAACATCTGCCATTTTTGCCGAGTGGAATACCTTTTGCGAAAGCGTGAGCATCAGCACGATGAACGGAAACAATGACAGAATCACTTGCGCCGCTACACTGAATGCGTATGTGTGAACCTCGGTTCGCGTCATGTACGAACCAAGCGCCTTCAACTGCTCCCAGGTTGCACTCTCATCCACGGGCTGCGCAGGCCGGGCCGCCAGATTCGACGAGATTGCTTCCTCGCCGGCATCGGGCGTCGCCACATTGGCAACGTGCAAATCCTCTTTACGAGCAACTATGCTGAGATCATTTTCGCCGGGCATGGTTTCAGTTTACTTCGTACGGCTTTCCAGTTGATGAATAGCCCAGTCGGCAGCCTCGGCCAACACCGCGTCCTCCTCAGCGGCCCACTGTTTCAGCCGAGGCAGGAAACTCTGCTCTCCACTATTGCCCATCGCAATCGCGACATTTCTCCGAATGCGTTTCCGTCGCGTTCGCTCGAGCGGCGAGCCGCGAAACCAGCGGTTAAACGTCGGCCCATCCATCTTTGCAAGCCAGTCGAGCGCAGGATTTACCAGCTCCATACGCGCCGGCAATGCGTTCGACTTCCCTATCGGAGCGCGGCGGTTCCACGGGCAAACATCCTGGCATATATCGCAGCCAAATACCTGCCGCCCCATATCGGCGCGCAACTCTTCGGCTATGCTTCCTTTTTTCTCAATCGTCAGATACGCAATACAACGCGAAGCATCCATTTGACGAGGTGCAATCAATGCATCGGTCGGGCAGGCGTCAATACATCGCGTGCATGAGCCGCAACGATCAGCTGCTGCCACAGTCCAAGCCTCCCGCTCCAGTTCGAGCGACGTGACGATCACACCCAACAACAGCCACGATCCTTGCTGCTGGTTTAAGACACACGTATTCTTGCCAATCCATCCCACGCCTGCGCGTTCTGCATAACCGCGCTCCACAATCGGCCCGGTGTCGACGTAGCAACGCGTCTCGGCATCCTCGCCAAAGCGCTCTTTCAGTTCCCGCTCAACCGCATGCAGCTTCGGCAGCAACACATCGTGATAGTCGCTGCCGCCTTCGCTCTCACCGCGCCCGCTCCATGCATACCGCGCGATCCATCCGGTCGTCGCCGGTGCTGGCTCGATCGATCGCGGTGCTTCTACGTTATAGTTCAGGGCACACACGATCACCGACCGCGCCCACGGCATGGCTCGGCGCAGATCCCCGCGAAGCAGCGAACCATCCTCATCCGCCCGCTTCAAATACTCCATCTCACCGGCGCGTCCGGCACTCACCCACTCCGCATATCGGCGGTCGAACTGAGCGGCGTCCTCGCTTGCAGCCGACGGCACATCGGCAATCCCGGATAGGTCGAACCCCGCCGCCAGCGCTCGGCCTTCCACCCATTCCCGGTCTGCGCGCGTGAGAATTTTGACCATCCAAGTCAAAGTATCACCAGAGCGCGCGTCGCTGTCACTGTGTCGAGATCACTTCCAGCGTGTCCGAGTCGTAGTTGACTAGGTACAACGTAGCGTCGTCTGAGCCTACCGTAATCTCGCGCGGAAACAACCCAGTAGGAATGGTCTGCACTACGCTTGCTGAAGCCGGCACCGCAACATACATAATCGTCGCGTTTGCGATCCCTGTATCGAAGCGATTCGAGTTGGCCACAGCCAAAAGCTGCTGGTTGTGAAAGAGGCGAATGCCTACGGGAGCCGTTCCGCCGGTGCTCGCGTAGCCCAGAAGTGCGTTGTTTGGATCCGCTTCAAGCGCGCCGGTACTGAAAGCCAGCACACGATTGTCGCCGCGAACAGCTACCCACAACGTTGAGCCGTCTGTCGTCTCCGACATGCGAACCGGCGAGCATCCAGCGTCGACGGTAGACACAATTGCGGAGGAACCAAGCGCACTCTCAGCCTTGGCAACGTTGATCACTGTGAGCAGACCGTTAATGTTGGTCGCGCCGCCAGTTTGTTGGACGCAACCGGTGCGCGCGAGTACTGGATTGCTGCTTCCGTAAGCGGTATTGTTCGTTGGAGCAATTTCACTGGTCACGTAGAGACGCGTGCCGTCGGGCGAAAGCGTCATACCTGCGATTGCAGTGCCACCGGTAGATATTTGGCCAAGCAGGGTGCTCCCGGTCGTTACATTTCCGTTGGCGTCGTATTGGAGCGAGACAATACCGATATTGCCCTCTGTAGTTGCGCCGGAAGCGACTCCGTATTCATTGGAAACGAAGGCGAACTTTCCATCAGGCGTGACGACAACTTCCTGTGTGCCCTGGTCGGATGCAATCGTCCCCTGGCTGATGACGTAGCCGGACGCTGTACAAGTTTCCAGAGCGGCAAGGTTGAAGAAAATAGCACCTGGCGACCCAATGCCCGCGGCAAGATCGGTACCGTTAGGAAGGAAGCTCAAGTCGGAGACTGCGGCGCCTTCGCCGATCAACGAAGATGACAACACGTTCAAGCAGGTGGGCGCGAGCACACCGTTTTGAGGAGAAAATACCTGCACTCCTGGCTGTGAGCCTGAGACCCCAACGAAAACCAAGCCATTGCTCGATGCGACAGCCTGAAATGGCGCGCCGTCAGTGGGATAAGTGGCATAGGTGGCAGTCACCGTCGGAGTAGATGAGACAGCTGACACCGAAACCGATACCGTTCCAGACGCGCTGTTGTATTCGGTTGCACTGCTCGTGCCAGGCGTATAAGCAGCAGCAAGGGTGTCGCTGCCGACAGCCAACAAGCCAGCGGGGATGCTTACGGTTGCTGAACCATTGGTGAGCGTTGCCGGGAAAGATGCATAGCTGCCACTGGAGAGAGTCACCGAGCCTGCCGGGGTTGTGCTGCTCCCACTGACTGCGACGGTAACCGACAAAATCTGTGCCGTCGTGAGACTCGAAGAAGCCGGCGTCACCGTTACTGAAGGCGTTTGCAACGATAACGTGGGCGGCGGATTGCTGACTGTAGAGCCGCTGCTTCCGCAACCCTGCAACACACCAACCATGCAACCCCAAAGTATCGCCGACACAATTCCCGGCAACATAGTCCGCTTATTCATAGTCACTCCATTAGGGCTTGGGTGCATCATCAGAGGCTCCGCCGAAGAGGCCTTTCAGCAGATCGCCAGGGTTTGCATCCGTGCTTCCAGCCTTGGCTGGAGGAGGTGTCCAGTCGGTCTGGGCGACAGTCAATCGAACGGTATCGACATCGGCGTCGCTTAGCGAAACATCCGTACTATCAGTTCCGTATTTGCGCAGAATTTCCTGCTTGGGAATGCTGATACCAAAGATGCTGCCCGCCGAACCGGTGGTCTTGCCGTCTGCAGCATCCTCAACGTTGAGGGTGTAAGTGACACCGCCGGGAAGATACTCAAAGTGGAAGCTGCCATCGTCGCGGATCGCGGCCTTGAGGTGTAGCGACGGGTTCGACTTGCTGGTCAGCGCCACATCGCCCATGTTGAGTGTGTGGCTATCGGATTTCGCAAACACATGGCCGACGATGTTATGCAACGAGCGAGCAGGCACCGTAATATCTACGCCCATTTTCTCTTCCCCGGCAATAAGGGTGATGGATTTCGCATCGGCACGGCTGAAGGTATTGCCTGTATAGACTGCGAGATTGATACCGCTTCCGCCATCACCAATGTTTGTGGCGCTGATGCCAATAGGTGTCGCGATAAGCGAAGCACGCAATGCATAGTCTCCTGCGGTAAGGCCGGAGATGCGATAGTGGCCGAGATCGTCAGTCTTGGAAATCTGAGCTGCGCCACTCATGGCGAGCGCCTGCGCCATCATGACGCTAGATGCATCTACATCACTGTCCGGCGCGTCGTGCCCGATGACAGATAAAGTCCATCCAGCCGCAGGCGAGCCGTCGTCGTACAAAATGCGGCCGCTGATGGCCGAACCGCGGTCAAGTTGGAGATCGACACGTGCTGAGTCGGTGCCCGTGACAGTGATAGTGGGTATCTGAGCAATACGCGCTCGCATCGCTGGATCGGTGCTGGCGAAATCTTCATCAGAGAATTGGCTAATAGGATCGATATAACCAGCGAAGATAGCGTGCACATAATAAGTGCCGGCTTTCACACCGGCAAAACTGTACGATCCGTCGAGACCGACGGTAGAAGAGTTCAACATATCAGTAGCCTGGTTCATGCCTTTCGCGGCGTTGGCCATGGCGCGCTTCTGCTCCTCGGTCATTGGCTTGGCAGCAGGAACAGATTCTCCACTTTTTGCGGCGCTCTTTTGCATAGAGTCTTGAATACTCTTCATGAAGTCTTCGCCCGTATGATTCGGCGTGGCGGACTTGAGCAGCACCTTGGCAAAGCGTGCAGGACCACCCGTATCTCCACAGGTCACGTGACCACTAACCGTGCTGCCGACAACATAAGGAGTCTGCTGCGCTCCACTTTGCGCGAATAACGCCGGAGTTGAAACAAGTGCGAGGATGATCGAAGTGACTGCCAATTTCATGATTAAGCTCTCCTGAAAGCAATGCCAACGAATCGTTGTTTCGTAAACTTTTACGCGATCTTCTAGGTGCCGATAATCCGGGTTTCTCCTACTTCATTCGGCTGCGTCCACATTCGCACCATCGTCGGCAATACAAGCACTGCCACCGCAAGCCATGTAAACGCAATCGCGGTGACTGCCAGCGGCTCTCGAATCGTTTCAAAGGGTCCCATCAGACAAACCGCCCAGTATCCGATAACTGCGATCACCAAACCAGGTCTCAAGAGCCGATAAGCCGCACCTTCTGCGCGCAACCGCAATTCGGTCTCACGCTCATCTTTGGAGGCCCTGCCCAGAACGAAGTCTTGGAATCGCTGCGTGTACAGTTCATCGCGTTGCTTGTCGGTGAGAGCTTCAAACTCCGATCCAAACTGCATCACGGCGCTGTCTTCCACCGTTGGTTGCGCCAATCCGATCCGCATCCCTCGAAAAGCCAGCCACGTAATCAGCAGTTGAGTCATCGTGGGCAGCAGCAAACTTGGCAACATCATAAGCGCGGCATAATTTCGCGCGAGGCGAGATACCACCCATGGATCAAACCCAAGCATCCCGACCCACAGAAGCACCGCAACGCGCCTCATTCGCCGGTTATTACCCCAGCGCGACACCTCTCGAATGAAATTGCGTCGCATCGGGTCAGGCCTCCCTACGCTGCATTTCATAAACCTGCTCGCTCAAGGGACGAAATGGATCAGGTGAGAAAACCGCCTCCACCGGAAGTTTGAAAAAACGGCTGATCTTGAACGCCAGTTCCAAAGATGGCGTGTAATCCCCCCGCTCCAGAAACCCGATCGTCTGCGGATTCACTCCCACTTCCTGCGCTAAAGCCTGTCGGCTCAGAGAGCGTTCGAGTCGCAGCAGTGCAATGCGGTTATAGAGCATATCAATCCTCGTAAGAAATGTTATATTGCTTATACACAACATTTTATGGTTTACGGAAAATTTTAAATCTGACCAAAATTAGACTTAGACTGACTTCATTCCGCAAGCAGACAGCCATCTTCCGTCGTCTTGTTGAAGAATCCCACCTGTAATCGCAGTTCCGGTCGTTTGGTATGATCGCCACAAAGAATTCAACCTCAAGGAATTCGATCTCAAGAGCGCATAACGCTGCACGCGTAACCCTCAGGAGCTCTCTGTGCCCATCCTTAAATACGCGAAAGCACTTCTTCCAACTCCGGGTATCGGTAGCGTTCTGATTTGCTTTGCGGGGTTATCAGTAGGTGTTGTGCTCGTTTCTGTGTGGGGGAAAGCCAGCAATGAGATGGCCCGCGTTACGCCATCTACCTCGGCAAATCTTCGCTCGGACGCGGCTCACCTGGCGCTCGCACAACCGTCCCACGCGTCTTTAAATACGGCCGAGGTCAACGACAAAACACATGTTGCGACGACCGGCAGCATTCATCTCACGCATCTAGTGAAACAAGTAGCTGATCATCGGGGAAAGTCGTCACATCCACACCCCAGCCCAGCTATCTTTCAACAATCGTTAGCGAGCGATCAGCTCGGGTTTCTGACCGATTACGAAGGACGCCCAGCCAAAGATGTCCTTCGAGAACAAAAAATCCGCGAGTTGATGAATATGGTGGTTCCTTACACCCCATTTCACCTCGGCATCGATATGCCGCTTCCCATCGCAATCAGAAACGTCCTCTCCAGTTCGCTTCTGCCGGTTCAAATACGCGAGGGACGATACGTGATGCTGTCCACTCAAAGCGAACGACGCGGACCGCGAGGATTTATCTGGATTGATATGCAGAAAGGAATTGCCCTGGGTGGAATATTTTTTCATCCGTCGAACGGCGAGCCTACGCCTACACTCACCCTGTTTTCAAAGCAGGTGAGACAAAACTCCCTTGAGATGAGCCAGCTTCCCGTGGCATTCGCCCAGGACCTGGGCCAATGGGCTGCGACAGAAGGAATTCCACCGATTACAACGCGATACTTCATCAATGCCTCAAGCGAAAAAACCGTGTTGGCTCATAATGAAAACTTTTGTAAACACATGCAGGACACGCCCGCATCCTCTAACGATGACTGCAAGCAGATGAACGCCGAGGCTGCGGATATTGACATGAAGGCCAGCTCATTTCTAAGCCAAAACCACTATGCCTCCAATGCAATAATGCGCATGGCTGTTGATCCTTCTCACGATCCCGATTACATTGCCCGCTGAGATGCCAGGCGATGTAGATGATGCACTGAGTCCTTTGCGTTATGTGGCACAAGTTCTGGACATTCGTTAGGATGGGTCTTCGGTCGGAGCGAAACCGCCCGCCAAAATTCCAGCGAACGGATTCTTTCTTGTGACAACCAGGCGTTCCATAGCCGCGACATTCTTCCTCACAGCGGCGGCCATCGTTGTTTTCCTGTTCCTGCACCATCGGGAAACCCCTAAGATCACAGCCGCTCAGGAGTACGTCGATCCGACAAGCTGCGCGCGGTGCCACGCTACTGAAGCCGCCGGATATGCCCGCACAGGCATGGCGCATGCTTTCTACAAGCCATCAGCGAAGGACACCATCGAGAGTCCTGCCAAGGACAGCCAGTTCTACCACGCTGCCTCAAATACCTACTATAGCCTGACCGCGCACGATGGAAAGTATTATCAACACCGCTGGCAAAAGGGTTTCGACGGCAATCCAGACAACGTAGAAGAGTTGCCAATCGACTACGTGATGGGTTCAGGAAATCATGTGCGGACCTATCTGCATCGCGAACAGGATGGCACGCTGATTGAGCTCCCACTTGCCTGGTACTCCGAAGACGGTGGGCATTGGGGGATGAATCCTGGCTTTGACAATCCTCATCCCATGACTCGCCGGCCGATTGCATACGAATGCATGTTCTGCCACAACGGCTATCCGGAAATTCCATCAACAGCACACAGAGATCTCTCCGCCAATCCGGTCTATAACTCCTTGCCGGAAGGCATCGATTGCCAACGCTGCCATGGTCCTGGCGCAGCACACGTCAAAGCCGCACAAACTGCAGGAGTCTCTCTGCAGCAGGTTCGCGCATCGATTCTCAACCCAGCCCATCTAAGCAACGATCGCCAGATGGAAGTCTGTGAGCAATGCCATCTTGAGACCACCAGCCACTTACTGCCAGATCGCATTCGCCACTACGATCAGGAACCGTTCGGCTACGATCCGAACAAACCGCTCGCAAGCTTCAACTCTTATTACAGCCGCGACCCCGAACACGGCCGCACGGATAACTTCGAGATCGTAGATGCGCCATACCGGCTTCGTCAGTCGCAGTGCTATCTGAGGAGCCAGGGTGCGCTCACCTGCGAAACCTGTCACAACCCGCACGACTTGCACAAAGGCACCGATTCTGCTTCGTACTACGCAAGCATCTGCATGAAGTGCCATGCGGCAAACCTTCCTGACAAGATCGCGCTGCATCAGCACACCGCTTCAAACGATTGCGTCTCGTGCCACATGCCAAAGCGAAGGACCGAAGATGTTGTGGATGCCATCATGACGGATCACCTGATCCAACGGCTTCCGCCTCCTGCTAAAGAGTTGCTGGCGCGGCGCCAGGAAGTCTCGGACACACCTGCAAATCAATATCGCGGCCCGGTGAAGCGGTATCTTCTCGATCACGAAATCGCTACAGCAAGCGACGCTCTCTACGATGCGGACGCACAGGTGATCGACAGCAGCAATCTGCAGGAAGGAATTCCCGCATTGGCGGATTTGATTCGAGCCCAGCATCCAGCGCAGCCCAACTTCTCCATCGAACTCGGCGATGCAATGCGTCATACCGGAGACATTTCTGATGCGATTGATGCCTATCGGCAAGCCCTGACCGTAGACCCACTCTCATCACGGGCACAGCGGCGTCTCGGCGTTGCGCTTGGCAGTGCCGGCCATACTGAAGAAGCACTCGCAGTCCTGAACGCCGCCCTCGATCATGAGCCTGACAATCCCCTGCTCTGGTACGAGAAAGCTATTATTGAGTCGAAGTCCCAGAGCCTCGACAAGGCTACCGCTGACCTCAGAAAAGCGCTGCAGCTCCGGCCGGACTTCGCCGATGCACAAAATAACCTGGGATCTGTTCTGGCAGAAACCGGAGACCTACATGGCGCTGAAAGCTCGTTCCGGGCGGCTTTGACCGTCAATCCTTACGACTCGGCTACCAGGGCCAACCTCGGTCGCCTGCTGGCTGGCGAAAGTGACTGGAAACAGGCCGCGTTTCAGCTTCAACAGGCTGTTGCGCTGAACAAGACAAACGCGAATGCCCACGCAGACTATGCAGTCGTGCTATTGCAGTTGCAGCGCATTCCCGAAGCGAAAGCCGAAGCCAAGGCAGCTAGCGTGGCCGAACCCTCGTCTGAACGGGCGCACGATATTCTTGGTCAGATCTATGCTCAGGAAGGCAAGCTGGCACAAAGCCGCACGGAGTTCGAGGCCGCGTTGAAGTTCAATCCCGAGTTCGGACCGGCTCAGCTTGATCTTGCCGAAACTCTCATCCAGCAGCATCAGGCACACGCCGCGGTGTCCATTCTCAAAAAGGCAGAGCAATCTCCAGACCCCGCGATCGCCGAGCGTGCCCGTGCAACCCTTCGCCAAATGGGCCCACAATAGTCGATTTCCACAGACTACATGTGCCTTCACGACCGCTCGTTTGACCCCAGGGCTAACAACCGGCGACTTGCGAGCATTTGGTTGCTAGACAGTTTATCCGATTATCTAGGGCCTATCAGGCTTTCCCTTGGTCAGAATTTCCGTTAATGCCAGCCGCCTTCTCCATTTTCCAGCAACGAGACGTTAAAGCGATGCCCTTCATTCATCCGCTTTACTAAGATTTATTGGCATTTCTGCACCCTTGTGAATTTAAGTTGACAACGAGTGCCTTGCTGTTTTCTTATGAGGCCGCTAACAAATTATTCGTAAACAAACGATTGTCTTTAGCAAAAATCAGATTGTCTTTGCCGTGAGGCTTTAAATCACGGCCACATGATGGTCGATCAATATCGGTTGTGCAGGTACAGATGCACACGCAACTCCTTGGAGGCAATACACGTGAACGTTCGTCAAACGATACAAACAAAAATGCATAAGGTCAGTGGCATGGTGAGGATCCCGGTTGTCGCCGCATCTTTCGCGCTGGTTGCCTGGTGTATCCTGCCTGGTCTTCTTCCCAGCGTCGGCACCGCCTACGCGCAAAACACCAATGCAACCATCCGCGGCTCGGTGCTCGACCCAACCGGCGCCCTGGTTCCCAACGCAACGGTAATCGTCGTCAACAAAGACACCGGCGTTGTCGTTTTCAACGGCAAGACGGATTCGGCCGGCAGTTTTGTAGCCGCGCAGGTTATCCCAGGCACCTACAAAGTGACGGTCACCTCCCCAGGCCTGAAGCAATACGTCTTTGACAACCTCGTTGCTACCGTTTCGCAGGTCGCTTCGATCAATGTGAATCTGGAAGTCGGTGCGACCACCGATACCGTGACGGTAGAGTCCAAAGGCGAGGAGCTAGACCGCAGCACATCGGATGTGTCAACTCTCATTGCTCCGAGCGACGTTCAGAATCTTCCGCTACAAAATCGCACGACGGAAAACCTGTTGACCTTCATTCCCGGCGTAACGCACGGCGGTGCAGGAGATACACCATCCACCTCTCAGCTTTCCATCAACGGAAGCCGCACCCTGAACACGGAAGTGTTGTTGAACGGCGTATCGACTATCGTCGCTTCAACTGGAACACCGGCTTCGCTGCCCTCGCCCGACGGCATTGATTCTTTCCGCGTTCTCACGACCAACGCTCCTGCCGAATATGGCCGCACTTCGGGCGCTGTCATTTCTGTGAATACAATCTCCGGTACGAACACATTTCACGGCAACATTTACTTCCTGCTGCGCAACGAAGCGCTCGACGCCAATCAGTACTTCCATAAGGACACCTTCAATGCAACGACTGGAGCCGTCACACCGCGCAACCGCGACCGGTTCTTCCAGGAAGGCGGTTCTATCGGAGGTCCGATCCGCATTCCACACCTCTACAATGGTCGCGATAAAACATTCTTCTTCTTCAACTACGACCGAACGATCTCGCCGAACTCAACGCTCGTGACAGAGACCGTACCAACTGCGACCGAACGTACAGGCAATCTCGCCAGCTCTCCGCAGAAAATTTACATGCCCGGTTCAACAACTTCGGCACAGTTCACTGGCAATCAGGTTGGCCCAATAGATCCGGCTGCCGCTAAAATCCTTGCTTTGTTGCCACTCCCGAACACGATTGGCACCTACGATGCGGCAGACAATCGCTATACAGGTAACTGGACATCGCTGCAAAACCTTACGTCACATACCCAAAAGATAGTAGCTCGAGTAGATGAAGCACTAACTCCAAAAGACAGGCTTAGCTTCAACGTCTATCGCTACATCAGTTCTGCTCCTCAATACGTTAGCTACAACAATCCGTTGCTAAATACGAACTACGACTGCAGCTGTACGAACGCATGGCTGCCCTCCGTGGATTACACCCGTACGTGGACCTCAACCCTGGTCATGGATTTGAACCTTGGCTTCTTCCGCAACGTCGTATTGCGCAATCCTCCGGGGCGAGTCGGGAATGTATCGCAAACTCTCGGAATTGGGTCTTTGCCTTTGAATCAGATGCCACAAATTTCCGTAAGCACTAGCGCCCAAGACAGCAGCAGCAACAGCTTTGGGTTTAGCAATATCGGTGCGGACACCAACACAGATCAGATCAACATCACCAATACATATACCCCTTTCGGCACCATCACAAAAACGGTCGGCCCTCATACATTCAAGACTGGCGCGTCACTTCGCAAGAATGAATTCAACTCCTATAATCCAGCCACAAGTCCTGAAGGTTTGATTCAGTTCGACGGCTCTATTACAAATCACGGAGCTTCCGGTAATCCGAATACGGAGATCGCCGATTTTCTTCTCGGCACGATCAAGACCGCACAATACGAACAACCACAGCCTGAAACTGGCCGGCGCAACTATAATCTCGGCGTTTTTCTCCAGGACGATTGGAGAATCACGTCGAAGCTGACACTCAACCTCGGAGTTCGCTATGAGTTCGAGGCCCCGCTGACGATTGCCACTAACATCTACAGCCGCTTCTATCCTTCCAGCGGCCAATTGCTGGTTGCGGGCCAGAATGCCTCGCGCTCGCTCAACATCGAAACGCCGAAAGTAGACTTTTCACCTCGCATCGGTTTGGCATACAGCCTGGACAACAAGACAGTGCTCCGCGCAGCATTTGGCACTTTCTATGGAACAATTTTCCAAAACCTTGGTGGTCAACTCGCTTATCCGGGATTTGACAATACCATCAGCTACAACAACCTGGGAACAGGCGTAGCTCAGGCGTTCTCGCTTTCACAAGGCATACCGCTTGCTCCGCCTGCAAATCTGCAAAATCCAGGCGCATCTGTAGCCAGCGCTACCGCAGCCAACCCCTACAGCCCCGCCATTTCATTCAATGACCAGAACCATATGCCGCTGGTCCAGCAATGGAATGTCGGTTTCGAACGCCAGTTGCCGCTTGCCCTTACGCTGGAGGTCAACTACGTTGGGAACCATGCGCTCCATCTCTCCTACAACATCAATGAGAACGTCGTTCCTCTAGCGTCAGTGCCTGCGGTAACACTGGCCAACACCAGCCTAGCAACGCAGAATGCATCGCCGTTCCCAACCCTCAAGCAGTTCACGGTAAACGACGATATTGGAAACTCCAACTACAACGGGTTGCAGGTCACAGTTCGTCGGCAATTTGATAAGCGGCTCGCTCTTCTCTCTAACTACACGTATGCCAAGAGCATGGACGATGGCAGCACCATCTACAATTTCTCGGCACCGAACGGAACGGCAAATTCGCAGTATGCTTCCGATCCAGGCCGCATCAGCGATTTCGCACCTAGCAACATCGATGTCAAACACACGCTGAACATCGCTGTGATTTACACCACTCCGGGTCCATGGTGGCTACGCGACTGGCACATCTCGCCCGTTTTCGTCGGACACACCGGGCTTCCGATCAACATCACTCAGACTAGCGAGATTCCTGGCTCATCACAGCGCCCCAACGGAAATCCGCAGCTCCTCAAACTGGCGCATCCAGCACTGAATGGGGCTGCATTACAGTATTTCGATTCTGCGACCGACCCGAACTTCCCCCTTACCGCATCAGGGCCTGTCTACAACACCATCAACGGCGTTCGAACGCAGATCCTTGCTACAGGTTTCGGCAACGTTTCGCGTGACTCTAACCGAGAACCTGGCGAAGTGGACTTTGATGCTTCTGTGGCGAAGGATTTCCAGATCTTCCGTCGCTTGAAGTTCCAGTTCCGCGTCGATGCTTTCAACGTCATCAACCACACTAATTTCCAGGCGCCGAGTGGCTCCCTAACGGTTACTGAAGTTGGCACCACGCCAACATTCGCTAGCTCGTCAGGCTTCGGCAAGATCACCGGCACGCAGCCGAACCGCACCATGCAGGCCTCTACGCGGTTTTTCTTCTAACGCACTATCAACCAAGCCGATAAACGGAAAGGCCACCTGCGAGGGTGGCCTTTCAAACAAGAAGCTTGTCGCTTGAATTGAGATTATGAATGAATGAGATCACACGACCTTTCACGGTTATTCCCACCTGCAAATCCATTTGCTTCGCAACTCTACCCATCATCTTCACTCTGATCACCACTTCCCTTTTTGCCGCTACAAAGAAGCCGCTCCGCTCGCCGTGGGACGATAAGCCCGTCACTCAGACGGATGCATCCTATGCGTGCCCAACCCTGACACGTCTTGCTCCCGATCTAACGACTGATGGCTTTTATCGCCTCGATGATCCCACTCACTCCATCGTTGACCCGGTCCGCCAGGAAGACTATCGCAAATCAGCCGACCCCGTAAAAGCCGTTGGCATGGCCATTGTCAAAGCTGCCGACGCCTATCGCACCACAGGTTCTCGCCAAGCCGCGCAATGTGCGATGGCTCACATCCTCACAATGGCGCAGGACAAATCACTCAACGGGAAAATGTCTTCAAGCCAGGCCTATTACGTGCAAGGCTGGGTGGTGGGTGCAGCGGCTATCGCCTATCTAAAGGTGCGCGATGCTTCTGACGCAATACCTGATCAAACTGCTCTCATTGCGAATTGGCTTCACGAAGTTGGTCAGCAAACAGAAGCCTTCTACGATGCCCATACGAAAAACAGCGGCGGCAAAGGAAATAATCACCTGTACTGGGCAGGAGTCGAGCTGGCGGCCATAGGAGTCGCCGCTAACAATCAACGCGATTTCGATTGGGCCATGGCGACATATGACAATGGCGTCGATCAGATCCGCCCCGATGGAACTCTTCCCCTGGAGATGGCCCGAGGCAGCAAGGCACTGCATTACCACCTTTACGCCCTTGCTCCGCTCATCTTGCTGGCGGAGTTTGGTGAGGCGAATCGCCTAGATCTGTATGCCCATGCAAATGGCGCAATTCATCGCTTGGTCAACGTCTCGATAGATGGCCTTATGAATCCGGTTCTCTTTGAAAAGGCCACAGGCATAAAGCAAGAGGTGCCCAGAGTGGTCAGTGGAGAGCAAATCGGATGGGCTCCTCCATATGTCCATCGCTTTCCGAATCCTGAATTGTCACGCCTGATAGAAGGCGCCCCAAGCCTGAGCGTCTATTACCTCGGGGGTCTTCCCCCAAACTAGCTGTCGCATTTCGTATTAACCAAAACATCCTCCTGCGGTTCTAACAGCAAGCACAGACGAGGTGAGCTTGAGTCTATCCAGAATTCTTAGGTCAATAGCGGGAGCGGCCATGCTGCTCAACCCAATGACGAACGCGCAGGTCGCGACGACTCCACCTCCCTCGCTCGATCCACACCTTCTTTTGAAGCTCCAGGATTTTGAGTCGCGCAAAGCGATCGTCCAGCGTGAACCCTGGGCCAGAGATGCACTCAATGCGTTGCTCAAAGAAGCAGATGGCTATCCCCAGGATTATCTAAACAAGTTCGGGCTCACGAAGGTCGAAGCCCCTGACAAGGGTGCGCAATGGGCCCATTGGTATGTCTGTCCGGAAACGGGAACGGAGCTTGAGTTCCATCCGCCAGACCATAACATCTGCCCCGACACAGGAAAGGATTATCGGGATTGGCCGATCAGCGATGTGCACTATCACTACATGCATGACATGCTGAGCCACGATGCAAAAATCCTCGGCATTGCCTATCGCATGACCGGAAAGACAATCTATGCGCAGCATGCGGCGGAAATCTTGAAGCTCTACGCCGATAAATACAAGGATTACCCCATCGTCGATAACTACGGCAAGCAATCAAACTGGGGCGCACGCATCTATTCGCAAACGCTGAATGAATCCATCTGGCTGATCGACATGACGTTTGCATACGACCTTGTTCGCGGCTCCAGGGTAATGACAGCCGCCGATCGCACACACATTGAACAAGATCTGCTGCTACCAAGCGCGGCCACAGTTGTTCGCGGACATAAAGAGCCCACACTCAATATTCAAAGCTGGATCAACGGAGCAGAAGCCGCGGTCGGCTTCGAACTAGGCGACAAAGCTCTTATCGATGAAGCGCTCGATGGCCCGCTTGGCTTTCGGTATCAAATGAAGAACTACGTACATGAAGGGTTTTGGCTTGAAGGCGCGTGGGGGTATCAGCTTTACGCAATGCGGCCCCTGACATATACCGCCGAAATGGCTAAGCTTTACGGGCTCGATCTTTGGAAGCAGGAGCCAGCTTTAGCGAGCATGTATCTTTCACCGCTTGGCGTCGTGCTGCCGGACGGCAAACTTCCAGCGTTCAACGATTCCCACGAAGTTCCGCTCTATCCCAACGCGAACCTCTATGAACTTGCTTACGAGAACACCCACGATCCCCTGCTTATTGCCGTACTCAATAACGCTCCGCGATCAAGCTCGGAATCATTACTCTTCGGAGCCGAATCCCTGCCTCCGCAAGAACCTAACTTACTCAAGAGTGCCGTCTTTCCAGATGCCGGCTATGCAATGTTGCGTGCGAAGCACTCTGACCTGAACGTCATCATGAAGTTCGGACCTCATGGAGGTGGTCATGGACACTACGACAAACTAGGAGAGACCGTCTACGCGGAAGGTCGGGTTCAGGGGGTTGATCCTGGAACTCAGCTATACGGTATGGCGTTGCACAAAGACTGGGATCAGATGTCTGTCGCTCACAATGCGCCAACCGTCGATGAACTGCGGCAGAATCAGGCAACCGGCAAACTGATCGCATGGAAAGAAGGAGACGATT
>Ga0302311_10002915_pt1 | contig 18996 bp, 14 predicted proteins | sample III_Palsa_N1_3_FD_200449 | JGI IMG/M metagenome (GOLD analysis project Ga0302311, IMG submission 200449) | Peat permafrost microbial communities from Stordalen Mire near Abisko, Sweden - III_Palsa_N1_3 | ecosystem: Environmental > Terrestrial > Soil > Palsa > Peat permafrost | place: Sweden... | reverse complement strand
GCACCACCACCGAAAAGCTCAGGTTGGTGCCGGCCAGATCCGCTTGCGGAATCGGCACGCCCCAGGCCTGCATGTCCCACTTGGGGGATTGTCGCAGCAGGCGGCGGATTTGCGCGTGCATCAGCCGTACGCGCACGGTGGTCTTGAATCCTTCGCCGTGCCGGCGCAGGCCGCCCGGCTTGCAGGTGACGTAGACGAAGTGAGTGGTTTCGATGAGGCGGCGAAACGCGCGCTGGGTGAGGCGTCCGGTAAATACCAGCGGCACCACGCCGACCGGCGAACCATAGGCCAGGGGCAGCGCGGCGCATCCCAGGGCCAGCTGCCCCAGCGGTCCCAGCCGGAGGTATACGGAGCCGCCGAGGTCCAGCTGCTTGAAGTCGACCCACAGCGGCACATGATCCAGCTGGGCGAACAGCGCCGCCAGCGTCGGGTGTGGGTTCCTCACCGACTCGATGCCGTGGTCGAGCGCCTGTTCCAGCTGCTTGCGGCCACCGCCCAGCGGCCGGCTGGCGAAATACTCGACCAGGTCGTCGGCCAGCGGGTCGCCCCGCACCAGGGCCGGAGCGAAAGCGTGAATGCGCGAACCATGGGCGGAATGCGCACTGTCAAGGTTGGTGTAGCGCGCGGGCAGCTGCGGCCCTGTGCTTCTGCCGGGAGCTATGGCTGACATTCTGGCGGTTCCGGCCTCAGAGCAGCGATGTGGAACGGATTTTTTGCGGGAATGCCTGGTACGCAAGCATTCCTCGGATTCCCTAGCCTGATCGTGCAGTGCCCAGGGTGCACGGTCAATAGATACTTTGTACCTTCGCGGAAGTGCGCTTCCGGCGGGTTCGCAACGGCGCGTTGCGGGCCGGGCGGCCGGAGCATCGGCTTGCCAGTAAACTGTGTCCGACCATGGATATCTTGTCCGAACTGCAGGCAACGTCGTCGACGGAGATTGCTGCATTGTTACAGCGCGTGTTCCGCGCCAGCCCCTTCGTCGCCGGTGTATTCGCGCGCCAGGGCGATTGGGCGAAAGCGGCGCTGGCCGGCGGTGAATTGGAACGGGTGCCGACGGCGCCGACAACGAGCCGTCTGGGCGCGGTGCTGGCCGAAGCGGCGGACGAAGCTGCGCTGATGCACCATCTGCGTGCGTTCCGCAACCGCGAGATGGCGCGCATCGCCGTCCGCGACATCGCCGGCTGGGCCGGGCTGGACGAAACCCTCGGCGACCTGTCGGATCTGGCGGATGCCGCATGTGCCGCCGCATTGCAGTTCGCGGGGCGTAACCTGCAGCTGCGCTACGGTGTGCCGCGCGGCGAGGGGGGCGTGGAGGCGCGGCCCATCGTGCTCGGCATGGGCAAGCTGGGCGGCCGCGAGCTGAATTTCTCTTCCGACATCGACCTGATCTTCGCCTTCACCGACAACGGCGATACCGACGGTCCGCACCCGGTCAGCAATGCCGAGTATTTCGCGCGGCTGGCGCAGGATACCGGCCGCCTGCTGTCGCAGCGCACCGCGGACGGCTTCGTGTTCCGCGTCGATACCCTGCTGCGGCCGTTCGGCAGTGTCGGCGCGCCGGCGGTGTCGGTGGAGGCGATGGAGCAGTATTACCAGGAACACGGCCGCGAGTGGGAGCGCTATGCCATGGTCAAGGCGCGCCCCGTCGCCGGCGATGTGGAGGCCGGGCGGGAGCTGCTGCAAAACCTGCGGCCCTTCGTCTATCGCCGTTATCTCGATTTCGGGGCGCTGGGCGCCCTGCGCGAGCTGAAGGCGATGATCGACCAGGACGCGCACAAGCGCGGCGCCGAGGACAATCTCAAGCTCGGCCCCGGCGGCATCCGCGAGCTGGAATTCATCGTGCAGCTGTTCCAGCTGATCCGCGGCGGCCAGGATGCGCGCCTGCGCGACAACCGCCTGCGTCCGGTGCTGCGCTACCTGGGCGAGGCCGGGCAATTGCCGCCGGAAACGGCGGCCGCGCTGGACCAGGCCTACGTGCTGCTGCGCCGCTGCGAGAACGCGGTACAGATGTTCGCCGACGAGCAGACCCACCGGCTGCCGCAGGCGCAGGAAGCGCGGGATGCCCTGTGCGCGGCGCTGGATATCGACGGCGGCTGGGGTGGCCTGCTGCTGCGGCTGGAGCCGGTCCGCGTCCGCGTCCGCGCCGAGTTCGAGCGCCTCTTCGCCCAGCCGGTGCTGGACAGCGCGCGCGCGCCTTCGGCCCTGACCGATGGCCTGTGGCTGGCTGAGCTGGCCGAGCTGGAGGCGGCGCTGCGGCAAAGCGGCTATACCCGGGCGCCGCAGGAAGCGGCGGATGCCATCAGGGATCTGCGGCAGTCGCGCATGGTCCGCGCGCTGGGTGACCCGGCCCGGCAGCGCCTGCAGCAGGTGCTGGAAGCCCTGGTGCATGAAGCCAGGGCGCAGGCCGATCCCGAGACGGCACTGATCCGCACCCTGCGCGTGCTCGGCACCATCGCCGGCCGCAGCACCTACCTGGCCCTGCTCAATGAAAGCGCCGGCGCGCGCCGGCAGATGCTCAAGCTGTGCGGCGCCAGCCCCTGGATCGTCGACCTGCTGGCGCAGACCCCGGCCCTGCTCGATACCCTGCTCGACACGCGCCTGGCCAATGAGGCGCCCGACCGGGCGGCGCTGCGCGAGGATCTCCGGCAGCGGGCGCTGGGTGTGCCGGCGGCGGAGGCCGAGGCGGTGATGGACCTGCTGCGCCGCTATCGCCAGGAAATGACCCTGCGCATCGCCGCCGCCGACCTGTCCGGCGCGCTGCCGCTGGTGCAGGTGAGCGACCGGCTGACCTGGCTGGCCGAGGCCATCGTGGCGCAGGCCCTGGACTATGCGCGGGAGCAGCTGGTGCCGCAGCTCGGCCTGCCGCCGGGCCGCGACGACAGCCTGGCGCTGATCGCCTATGGCAAGTTCGGCAGCATCGAGCTGGGCTATGGCTCCGATCTCGACCTGGTCTTCGTTTACCAGGCCGAGGACCCGGATGCGAATACCCGGGGCGGCGTGCGCAGTGTTGCCAATGCGGAATATTTCGTGCGCTTGGTGCAGCGCGTAGTGCAGCTGCTGTCGGCACGCACCGTCGCCGGCCGCGCCTACGAGATCGACCTGCAACTGCGGCCCAGCGGTAATTCCGGCCTGGTGGTCACCGGCCTGTCCGGCTTCGCCCGCTACCAGCGCGAAAGCGCCTGGACCTGGGAGCACCAGGCCCTGCTGCGGGCGCGCAGCGTCGCCGGCGGCGCGCCGCTCTGCGCCGCCATCGAAAGCGTGCGCCGCGAGGTGCTGATGCGGCCGCGCGACACCGAGCGCTTGCGCGGGGAGGTGGTGGATATGCGGGCGAAGATGCGCGCCAGCCTGGAAAAGCGCGAGCTGGGGCGCTGGGATGTGAAGCAGGGCGGCGGCGGCCTGATCGATGCCGAGTTCATCACCCAATACCTGTGCCTGCGCCACGCCGCGCAGCATGTCGCCGTGATCGAGTACACCGACAACTGGCGCCAGCTCGAGGCCCTGGCCGCGGCCGGCCTGGTCGAGGCGCCGCAAAAGGACACCCTGCTGGCCGCGGAACGGGCCTACCGCGGCTGGCTGCACCGCCGCTCGTTGCAGAGTCAGGACGCTTTGGCCGATGATGCGGACCTCAAGGAACACCGCGCTGCCGTAACCGCGCTGTGGCAGCATTTCATGATCGGAGGTTGATGTGATCGTAGTGACTGGCGCTGCCGGCTTCATCGGCGCGAATCTGGTGCTGGGCCTCAATGCCAAGGGTGTCACCGACATCATCGCGGTGGACGACCTGCAGGACGGCACCAAGTTCCGCAATCTGGCGGAGGCGGACATTGCCGACTACCTGGACAAGGACGAATTCCTCGGCCGGGTCGAGCGCGGCGAGTTGCCGAAGATCGAGGCGATCTTCCACCAGGGCGCCTGCTCCGCCACCACCGAGTGGAACGGCCGCTTCATGATGGACGTGAACTACCGCTACACCAAGACCCTGCTGCACTGGTGCCAGGGCAAGCGCGTGCCGTTCTTCTACGCCTCCTCGGCTTCGGTCTACGGCATGGGCAAGCAGGGCTTCCGCGAGGACCGCGCCTGCGAGAAGCCGCTCAATGTGTACGCCTACTCCAAGTTTTTGATGGATCAGTACGTGCGCCGCCTCGGCTATGACGCGCCGGCCCCGAAAAAGACCCGGGGCAAGGCGGTGGCCAAGCGCAGCGTCAAGCCGGCGCGGCCGCAGGTGGTGGGCCTGCGCTACTTCAATGTCTACGGACCGCGCGAGCAGCACAAGGGCGGCATGGCCAGCACCGCCTTCCACTTCAACAACCAGATCGAACAGGAAGGCGAGTGCCGCCTGTTCGAGGGCAGCGACGGCTATGGCCCCGGCGAGCAGCGGCGCGACTTCATCCACGTCGACGACGCCGTGGCGATGAACCTGTGGTTCTGGGAGCATCCCGGCAAGTCCGGCATCTTTAACTGCGGCACCGGCCGCGCCCAGCCTTTCAACGACATCGCCAAGTCGGTCATCGCCTGGCACGGCAAGGGCAAGCTCAAGTATGTGCCGTTCCCGGAAAACCTGGTCGGCCGCTACCAGTCCTATACCGAGGCCGACCACGCCAAGCTGCGCGCGGCTGGCTATGACCGGCCGTTCCTGACGGTCGAGCAGGGTGTGAAGAAATACCTCGACTGGCTGCATCAGGATTGACGGACGCTTTGCGGACCTGCCCGGCATGGAAGCGAAGCCCTATCTGCGTGAGATTTCGCTGAAACAGGAAGGGATTCCGGAACCGGGCCGATATCCGTTCAATATTCCCGCAGTGCGTGAACTTGATTTCCTCGAGTTTCATCCTGATGTTACTTTTTTTGTCGGCGAGAACGGCTCGGGCAAGTCCACCGTGCTGGAGGCGATCGCGCTGGCCCTCGGGTTCGGCCCGGAAGGCGGCACGCGCAACTCGCGTTTCAGCACGGCGGACTCAGTGTCGCCGCTGCACCAGCACTTGAAGATGGTGAAGGGTTTCGCCAGGCCGCGGGATCATTACTTCCTGCGCGCCGAAAGCTTCTTCAACTTGGCTACTTACATGGACGAAGTGGGATTGCTGGGAGGCTACGGCGACAAGTCCCTGCACCATCGCTCGCACGGCGAAGCCTTCATGAGTGTGCTGGTCGATAAGCTGCGCGGCGATGGGCTTTACCTGCTCGACGAACCCGAGGCGGCGCTATCGCCTTCCCGACAGATGGCCGCGCTGGCGGCGATTCACCAGCTGGTGCTGGATCAGTCGCAGTTCATCATCGCCACGCATTCGCCGATCCTGCTGGCCTACCCGCGAGCGAAGATTGTGCTGTTCGACGGCACCGGCCTTAGCGAAGTACGCTATGAGGATACCGAGCACTACGCCATTACCCGGCGTTTCCTCAATGACCATCGCAGAATGGTCGAGAAGCTGATCAATGATGATGAATAAGCCGGTGGCCAACGAGGTGGCGCCGAATACGCCGCTGCATCAACTCGCACCGGAACGCGCGGTGCGCAAGCTGCTGTCGCGCCAGTTGAAGCATGCCGAGGCGGCGGGGCACCGCCTGGCGATCGGCGAGGATGCGGATGCCCTGCATGATTTCCGCGTGGCGCTGCGGCGGTTCCGCTCGATCGAGCGGGCTTACCGCGACTGGCTGGCGGATGCCCTGCCGAAGAAAATGCGCAAGCGCCTGCAGGCGCTGGTGCGCAGCACCGGGCCGGCACGCGACAGCGAGGTGCAGCTGGTCTGGCTGGATGCGCAGGGCGGCGCTTTGCGCCCGGGTCAGCGCGCCGGTTACCAGTGGCTGCGTCGCCGGCTCGAAGACCGGCAGCGGCAGGGCTATGCGGCGATCCGCGCGGCGGCGCCGCTGGAGTTCGCTGCGCTCAGTGCCATTCTGCGCGCGGCCCTGACCATGCCCAGCGAGGCCACGCCGACCAGCTTCGCCCAAGTCACCGGCGAGCAGCTGCGGCCCCTGATCGCCGAGCTGGGCAGCAGCTTCAGCGCCATCGGCGAGGATCAGGAGAAGATGGCGCAGGTGCATGACGCGCGCCTGCTGGTGAAGCGCGCGCGCTATCTGCTGGAGCCGCTCGCCGCGCTGCTGCCGGACGGCAGGGAGCTGCTGCGCGGCCTGGGCGGCCTGCAGGATCTGCTCGGCGAGATGCATGACGCCGAAGTGCTGGCCGGGAGCCTGGGCGAGGCTGCGGCCGAAGCCGGCGCGGCGCGCTATCGCGCCCTGGTGCGGCAGGCGCTGGGCGAAGAGCTGGATGTGTTCGGGCCGATGGCGCGGACGCGCAGCGACGAGCGCGCCGGGCTGGCGGCGTTGGCGCAGCGCGTGCAGGCGCAGATGCGCAGCGGACGCGCCGGCCTGCGCGAGAAAATCCGCGGCGGCGAGGTTGCGGCGCTGCTGCGACGCCTGGCCGAGGCCGCCGACCAGCTGGCGCCGCCGCGCCTGTTCGGCATGCCGCAGACGATTCCATGAGCCAGGCCATTTCATGAGCCAGGCCATGGGCCAAGATATTCTGGTCGTCGGCCCCTCCTGGGTTGGCGACATGGTGATGGCGCAGGCCCTGTTCATGCGCCTGCGCCAGCGCCATCCGCAAGCGGCGATCGACGTGCTGGCTCCCGGCTGGTCGCTGCCGATCCTGGCGCGCATGCCGGAGGTTCGCGCCGGCATCGAGCTGCCGCTCGGGCACGGCGAGTTCGGCTTCGCGGTGCGGCGGCGCATCGGGCGGGAGTTGCGCTCGAAAAATTACGCGCAGGCCATCGTCCTGCCCGGCTCGTGGAAGTCGGCGCTGGTGCCGTTCTTCGCCAACATTCCGCGCCGCACCGGCTATCGCCGCGAGTTCCGCTACGGCCTGCTCAATGATCTGCGCACCCTGGACAAGGGCATCCTGCCCACCACGGTGCAGCAGTTCCTGGCGCTGGCCGAGGACGGCGCGGTGACGCAAGCCCCGCCGATCCCGCCGCCGCGGCTGCGCGCCGATCCGCAGCGCGTCGCGGCGCTGCGGCAGCAGCTCGGCCTGGACCCGCAAAAGCCCGCGGTGGCCCTGATGCCGGGTGCCGAGTACGGTCCCGCCAAGCGCTGGCCGCCGCAGTACTTCGCCGAGTTGTCCGGGCGCCTGACCGCCGCGGGTTACCAGGTATGGGTGCTGGGTTCGGCCAAGGAAAAGGAATTGGCCGCGTCCATCGCGCAAGGCCGGGCCGACATCCACGATCTCAGCGGCCGCACCCAGCTGGCGGACGTGGTCGACCTGCTCGCCGCGGCCAGGGCCGCGGTAAGCAACGACTCCGGGCTGATGCACGTTGCCGCGGCGGTGGACACGCGCCTGGTGGCCATCTACGGCAGCTCCTCGCCGAAGATGACGCCGCCGCTGTCGGCGCAGGCCCAGGTGCTTTATCTGGGCCTGGATTGCAGCCCCTGCTTCGCGCGTACCTGTCCGCTGGGGCATCTCAACTGCCTGCGGCAGATCACTCCCGATCAGGTGCTGGCGGCTCTGCTCAAGTAGCGCTTCAGACGGCGCGAAATCGTTTCGGAAAATGGCCCGCTTCGGCTCGCGCCCCCACACTGTAACTCGCTAATTAGATTGGATAATGATCTTGCCGAGCGGTGAGCTCCATGCGTCCCGGGAGACACTGTGCCGGATGTTGCGGTGCGGTCCGCCGCGCCCGCTTCCCTTATAATGCGAGCGGCCGCCCCTGCGCGGCCTTTATTTTCCGCTTTTGAGGACACATGCGATGACGACGATGGCCGACCGCGACGGCTTCATCTGGTACGACGGTGAACTGATGCCCTGGAGGGACGCTACCACCCACGTCCTGACCTACACGCTGCATTACGGCGCCGGTGTCTTCGAAGGCGTCCGCGCCTACGCCACGCCCAAGGGCACCGCCGTCTTTCGCCTGGAAGAGCACACCAAGCGCCTGTTCAACTCGGCCAAGATCCTGGGCATGAAGATCCCCTTCACCCCGGAGCAGGTCAACGCCGCCACCCTGGAAGTGCTGCGCGCCAACAAGCTCAAGGAAGCCTACATCCGGCCGATGGTGTTCTACGGCTCCGAAGGCATGGGCTTGCGCGCCGACAATCTCAAGGTGCACCTGATCATTGCCGCCTGGACCTGGGGTGCCTACCTGGGCGCCGACAACGTCGAGCGCGGGATCCGCGTCAAGACCAGTTCCTACTCGCGGCATCATGTGAATGCCGCCCTGTGCCGGGCCAAGGCCAACGCCAACTACCTCAACTCGATGCTGGCGCTGAACGAAGCCCTGCGCGACGGCTACGACGAGGCGGTGATGCTCGACCCGCACGGCTTCATCGCCGAAGGCTCGGCCGAGAACATCTTCCTGGTGCAGGATGGCGCGCTGCATACGCCGGATGTCACCTCCGCCCTGGACGGCATCACCCGCCGCACCGTGATGCAGCTGGCCGAGGATGCCGGCATCAAGGTCTACGAGCGGCGCCTGACCCGCGACGAGCTGTACATCGCCGACGAAGCCTTCTTCACCGGCACCGCCGCCGAAGTGATGCCGATCCGCGAGGCCGACAACCGCTGCATCGGCGGCGGCAAGCGCGGCCCGATCACGGAGAAGCTGCAGAAGGCCTACGCAGCCCAGGTCAAGGGTGAGCGCGCCGAGTATCCGGAGTGGCTGAGCCTGGTCAACGAGCCGGTGGCGACGCCGAAGAAAGCCGTCAGCGCTTAAACCGGAGCAGCGCGCAGTGCAGACCGCCATCCCCGAGTTCGACCGTGCGCGCGTGCTGGTGGCGGGCGACGTCATGCTGGACCGCTACTGGCAGGGCCCCACCTCGCGCATCTCGCCGGAAGCGCCGGTACCGGTGGTGCGCATCCAGAAGGATGAGACGCGCCCCGGCGGCGCCGCCAACGTGGCGCTCAACATCGCCGCGCTGGGCGGACATGCGCATCTGCTCGGCGTGGTCGGCCGCGACGACACCGCGCAGAAGCTGCGCGAAGCGCTGGAACTGAAAAAGGTGCAGCCGGATTTCGTCGAATCCACCGGCCGTCCCACCATCACCAAGCTGCGCGTGCTGTCGCGCAACCAGCAGCTGATCCGGCTCGACTTCGAGGAATCGCTGTCGCAGCTCGGCGCCTTCGACCGCGCCGCCTATCTGCTGCGCTACAAGATCGGCCTGAGCGATGCCCAGGTGGTGATCCTGTCCGACTACGGCAAGGGCACCCTGGTCGATGCCGCCGAGCTGGTGGCGATGGCGCGCGCCGCCGGCCGCGCCGTGCTGGTCGATCCCAAGGGCAGCGACTGGCGGCCTTACCGCGGCGCCACCCTGATCACGCCCAACCTGTCCGAGCTGGAAGCCGTGGTCGGGCCCTGCCCGGACGAGGCCAGCATTATCGCCAAGGGCAGCAAGCTGCGCGACGAGCTGGGCCTGGAAGCCCTGCTGGTGACGCGCAGCGAGCAGGGCATGACCCTGCTGGTGCCGGGACACGAGCCCCTGCACCTGCCGACCGAGGCGCGCGAGGTATTCGACGTCACCGGCGCCGGCGACACCGTCATCGCCACCTTCGGCGCGGCGCTGGCCGCCGGGCATGACTTCGCCCACGCCGCGCGCGTCGCCAACCTCGCCGCCGGCATCGTCGTCGGCAAGCTCGGCACCGCCACCGTCAGCACCGCCGAGCTGGCGCGTGCCATCAGCCGTACCCACGAGGACGACGGCGCCGTGCTGGCCGAGGACGAGCTGCTGGAGCGCGTCGCCGCGGCGCGCGCGCAAGGGCAGGTGGTGGTGATGACCAACGGCTGCTTCGACCTGCTGCATGTCGGGCATGTGCGCTACCTGGAAGCGGCGCGCAAGCTCGGCGATGTGCTGATCGTCGCCGTCAACGACGACGCTTCGGTCAAGCGCCTGAAGGGCCCGACGCGGCCGCTGAACAAGGTCGCCGACCGCATGCGCATGCTGGCCGCGCTGAAATGTGTCGACTGGGTGGTGCCGTTCGCCGAAGACACGCCGCAACGCCTGGTCGGGAGCGTGTTGCCGGACCTGCTGGTCAAGGGCGGCGACTACAAGCCGCAGCAGGTCGCCGGCTACGCGGAAGTCACCGCCAACGGCGGCCAGGTGGTGATCCTGGATTTCTATGCCGGCTATTCCACCACCGGCATCATCGAGCGCGCGCGTTCCTAGCTGCTTCGACGGGCCCGTGTTTGTTGAAGTCCGTCACATTCCGCTTTGCGGGCGCGCCATTCGCGTGACGCAAGGCGCAGTACCCGGCCGCTGCTCCTCCTAGAGTCACCTTGACATCGTTCAGGCGACGACATCCGTCGACGCCGAAGTGTCTCGCTCCGCCGGGGTGATGCTGGCGATGCAGGGGATGTGCAATGGAACAGCTCAAGGGATTGTGGTGCAAAGCCGCCTGCGGCTTCTGCATGAGTGAATGCCGCTTGCGGATGGTTCATGCACAGGGGCTGGGATCGTGAAAAACCTGCGCGATGCCGTGATCGTCGGCGCCACCGTTGCCCTGTTGCTCTACGCGGCGATCACCGCGGCAAAAAGCATGGCCGATGTGCTGCGGCCGCCGGTGCAGGTGGCGGCCAGCGGCAACTGCCCGTTCGGCTCGGTCGCTGGTGCGGAGCGCTGCAGCAAATATCCGCGGGCGCAAATGGCTCGACGCGATCCCTAGGCCTGGGCCTTGGCCGGAAAAAAAGGTGTGCCGGCCTGATGCTCGATGCGAATGGCGTTCACCACACAGGACACCATCTGGTAGAAGCCGGCGAGCATCAGCAGCTCGATCAGTTGCGCCTCGCTGTAGGCGGCACCGAGTTCGGACCACAGTGCATCGTCGACATCCTGCCGCCGTTGCAGCGAATCGCACAGGGCAATCAACAGCTGCTCCTCGCGGCTCCACAGCGGCGAGCCGGCATCGCCATGCACCGTCGCCGCCACCTGTTCGGGCGTGAACTGAGCCTTGGCGCCATAGGCGGCGACATGCACGCCCCATTCGTATTCGGCGCGGCACAGCGCGCAGGTGCGCAGGATCACCAGCTCGCGCTGGCGCAGGCTGATGCTGCCCTTGTCGAGCAGTCCGCCCGCCACCATGCGCGACAGCACGCGCGGATTGTGCGCCACGGTGCGGAAGATGTTGAGCGGCGGCAGGCCGCGCATGACGCGGTCGAAATCCTGCTGCATGGCCTCCGGATAGGGCGGTTCGACCAGTGGAATGCGCGGCGTCGTCATGGCGGTTTCCTATGCTACGATAATCGAAGCATAGTGCTTCGGAATTTGTAGCGCAACCATGAGCAAGCAGAAACCTTCGCGATCGCCGCTTCCCGGAGTCCAGGTGCGCGGCTCCAGCAGCGGCCGCCCGATCATGGCCCTGCTCGACCTGCTCGGGCGGCGTTGGGCGCTGCGGGTGATCTGGGAGCTGCGCGAAGGGCCGCTGGTGTTCCGCGCGCTGCAATCGCGCTGCGGCATATCGCCCTCGGTGCTCAATACGCGACTGGCCGAGCTGCGCGAGGCGCTGATCGTCGAGACCGGCGGCGAAGGCTACCGGCTCAGTGATCGCGGCAACGAGTTGCTGCAACTGTTCGATCCGGTCAACCAGTGGGCCGCGAGCTGGGCGACGGCTCTGCGCAAACCTGTTGACGCTGCGCTGCCTGAGGTCGTGCGAAAGCGTCGTTCAGCCGGTAGGTTGGGGTGAGCGCAGCGAACTCCAACGTCTGCACGGACCGCGGAATGTTGGGGTTCGCTGCGCTCACCCCAACCTACATGTCTGCTGCCGCGGCCTTCGACTCGCCGGCTTGCGGCCGGTACAACGTCCCCAGCAACCAATCCGTAATCGGGTAGGTGATATTGAAGTTGTAGTGCGACATCAGCTCATGGTCGTGATGCAGGGTGTGATGGCGCCGCAGCCGCGCCACTCCCGGCAGCCGCGCGATCCATGAATCCTCGGGCGTGTGGTAGGAGAAATGCAGCCACTCGTAGTTGAGGAAATAGCCGATTGAGGTGGCGGCGAACAGCCAGCCGATGTTGGCGGTGGTCAGCAGCGCCAGCGGGACGCCCACCGGCAGGGCAAAGCAGCCGAAGAAAAACAGCAGCAGCACCGGCGGAAACAGCACCGCCTTGAAGTCGCGCACGCCTTCGAACTCCATCCGCTGCGGCGTGAAAAAACGATGATGCTGGCGGGTGTGGCGCTCGAAGATCAGACCCAGGCCCTTGCGCGGATGGTGCATCGGCCCGCGATGGCCGGCATGCTCGACCAGGTTGGCGAACAGGAAAGTCACCGGCACCGTCAGCCATTCCCACCACTGCACCCCGTGCAGGCGGCTGGCGCAGAACATCACGGCGCCGAGGCAGGCCAGGCTGGTGAAGCAGAAATGCGCGATGCCGCTATAGCGCCGCCCGATGTGCCGGCGGCGATAGTCGTCGCGAAATTCGCTCACCTGGTTCGGGTTCATGCGTGGTTCACGCTGCGGCCAAGATTGCAGTGTTCCCGATGATAAGGCGTGTCGTACCGCCGCGTTCATGCTGCGCCGCAGCAGACGCTTTGTCGCGCCTGAATCACCGTTCATCCTGCGCGGTGGATTTCCATACATCGCATTCGATAGCCTGTGTCAAGTGGTTATCCTTCCTAAATCTGCGGGAGAGCGTGGTGAAAACATACCAGTTGGTGTCGGCAATGCTGCTCGGCCTGGCCGTGGCGGCGCAAGCGGGGGCGGCAAGCAAGAATGTGGTGGTCACCGGGACCGTCAATCCGGTCAACGGTATGCTCACCACCAGCGGCACCCTGACCTACACCCTGCCAGAGGTGAGCGGTGCCTATATCGCCGTTGCCGCCGGCACCACCGCCTACAGCGCGACGCTGAGCGTCGGCGGCACCACGCGCAGCTACATCGTCATGCGCCCCATCGCGGCCCCGGCGACGCCGCCGGCTTTGCTGGTCCTGCTGCATCCGCTGGATACCACGCCGGTGCAGATGGCCAATCTCACCGAGGTCACCAAATTTGTCGCCACCCAGGGATTCTGGGTGGTGCTGCCGCAGGCGATCAACGGTCAGTGGAACGATGACCCGGCCCTGACTCCGCCCACCGACACCAATTTCATCTCCGCGCTGATCACCGCCATGGTTGCCCAGGGCGTCGACGCCACCCGCGTCTACGCCGCCGGTTATTCCGACGGCGCCTTCATGAGCGAGCGCCTGGCCTGCGAGTTGTCGAACCAGATTGCCGCGTTTGGCATCGATGCCGGTGCTGTGATCACCAGCTCCCCCGCCTACTGCAAGCCGGCAGTGCAGCGCCCTAAGCTCTACATCCTCGGCACCGCCGACAACATCGTGCCCTACGACGGCGGCATGGTAGGGGTGGATTCCGCCGCTGCCAGCATGGCTTTCTGGGTCGGCCAGCAGCATTGCGGCGGTACGGTGGCGACCACGCTGCCGACGCTGGTGAATGACGGCACCACGGTGCAGCTCACCGACTACACCGGCTGCACCGCCGGCAACGACCTGCGCCTGTACACGGTCGACAACGGCGGCCACGCCTGGCCCAACGGCCTCACCCAGTCGGTCGGCAAGACCACGCAGAATCTGGATGCCACCGGAATCATCTGGAGCTTTGCCAACGCGTATCACTTGTAGAGGGCTGGATTCGCGTAGAGTCCCCAAATGAAAAGGCCTCTCCCCGGAAAACGGGGAGAGGCCTTTTTTTACGACGATGAGTCGTCAGTTCAATTGGCCGACGTCCACTTCTTGATCCAGGCTTCGACCGTGTCATGCCACTGCAGGCTGTTCTGCGGCTTCATCACCCAGTGATTTTCGTCCGGGAAGATCAGGATCTGGCTGGGGATGCCGCGGCGCTGCAGGACGGTGAAGGCGCTGATGCCCTGTTCCAGCGGGATGCGGAAGTCGTCGGCGCTGTGCACCACCAGCATCGGCACTTTCCAGTCGGCCACGTGGTTGACCGGGTTGAAGCGCTCGTAGTTCTCCGGCTTCTGCCACTGGGTGCCCTGATTCTCCCATTCGTCGAACCACAGTTCCTCGGTGGAGTAGGCCATCGCGCGGTTGTCGAATACGCCGTCGTGGGCGACCAGGCACTTCCAAGGGGCGCTCCAGTTGCCGGCGATCCAGTTGATCATGTAGCCGCCGTAGCTGGCGCCGAGGGCGCAGGCGCGATCGCCGTCGAGGAAGGAATACTTCGCCAGCGCCGCGGCCCAGCCCTTCTGCAGGTCTTCCAGCGGCCGGTCGCCCCAATGGCCGGAGATGGCGTCGGTGAAGGCCTGGCCGTAACCGGTGGAGCCGTGGAAATCGATGGCGACGACGGCGAAGCCGGCGCCGGCATAGGTCTGCGGATTCCAGCGGTAGTGGAAGTCGTTGAGCCAGGAGCCCTGCGGGCCGCCGTGGATGAGGAAGGCCACCGGGTACTTTTTGCCGGGCTGGTAATTGGCCGGCTTGACCACGTAGCCCTGCACCGTGTCGTTGTTCCAGCCCTTGAACCGGAAGACCTCATAATCGCCGAAGGCGACGTTCTTCAGCCGATCGGTGTTGAACGCGGTGAGGCGCGCGGCCTTGTCGGCGCCGTCGAGACGGTACAGGTCGGCGGGCGATTTCAGCGAGTCGCGGGCGAAGACGATGCTGTCGCCGGCGAGGGTGTAGGCGCTGACGTTGCCTTCGCCGGCCAGCTTCTTCACCTTGCCGCTGCGGATGTCGACGCTGAACAGCGGATGCTCGCCGTTGTCGTCGGCCAGGACATAGAGGCTGCGGCCGTCGGCGGAAAGCTGCATGGAGCCGGCGGAGCGGTCCCAGTCCGGGTCGATCTCGCGCCTGGCGCCGCTGGCCAGGTCCAGCTCCATGATGCCGAAGCGGTCCGCCTCGAAAGTCGGGCGCTTCATCGCCAGGTAATACAGCTTGGCGCCGTCCTTCGACACCACCGGGTAGGAATCCCAGGCGGGATTGTCCGCGGTCAGGTTGTGCGGCGCACCGGAGCCGTACGCGGGCACCGCGTAGATGTCGAAATTGGTCGACCAGGGCTCGCTGTTGCCGGCGATGCGCACGCTGAAGTAGACCGTCTTGCCGTCCGGCGCGAAGCAGTATTCGGACTCGTCGCCCATGGGCTTGGAGGGAATGTCGCCGTCGATGCCCTTACTGATCCAGCGCGGCGCGGCGCTGACCGTGCCGGCATCGTCCAGGTCGGCGATGAACAGCTGCGAGCGGCGTCCGTCCGCCCAGGTATCCCAGTGGCGGATGAACAATTTGTCATAGACCATGCCGCTGGCCTTGGTCGCGGCTTTGTCGTCCAGCCGCTTCTTGCTGCAGGCCAGATCGGCGCAGTCGGGAAACACGTCCAGCGACAGCGCCAGGCGCTTGCCGTCCGGCGCGATGAGAAAATTGTTCACGTCCAGCGGCAGGCTGGTGACTTGGCGCGCCTCGCCCAGGCCGGCGTCGAGGCGCCAGATCTGCATGCTGCCGGAGCGCGAGGACAGGAAATACAGGGTCTTGCCGTCCGGCGACCAGCGCGGCGTATCGGCGTTGCTGCCCTTGGCGGTGAGCCGCTCCGGCTGCGCGTCCTTGTCGCGCAGGGACAGGCGCCAGATGCTGCGCAGGCCCTTGTTGGCGTCCAGATCGGTCTCGCGCAGCGAGAACGCCACGGTCTTGCCGTCCGGCGAGGCTTGCGGGTCGGAGACGCGGTCCAGCATCACCAGGTCGTGCGCGGTGAAGGGGCGGCTGGCCGTTGCGTCGGTGGCGGCGAAGGTGGTCATGGGCTGGATCAAGGCCAAAAATAGGGTTGGGGCGGCGGCAAGCCGGGAAAGTCTCATCCGTAGGGTCCTCAATAGTTGTGCGATGCGGCCGGGTGACAGGCCCTCTGCCGTCGCAAGTGCCCGCATGGTACGGCTTTCCCGGTGAGCCTCGCTATACTCGGCCCATACGGCGGGCGGGACCGGGATTTGCATTGCAGCCCCGGACCGGAACCGCGACAAAACAAACATTCGGAGAAACTAGGTGTCTGCAACCAACCAGCCCGGCGCGGAACCGCGCTCAGAACTGACCGTCCGCGGCCTCATCCTGGGCGCGCTCATCACCTTCATCTTCACCGCCGCCAACGTCTATTTCGGCCTGCGCGCGGGCCTGACCTTCACCTCGTCGATCCCGGCGGCGGTGATCTCCATGGCGATCCTGCGCAACTTCAAGAACGTCACCATCCAGGAGAACAACATCGTGCAGACCGTCGCCTCGGCGGCCGGCACCCTGTCCTCCATCATTTTCGTGCTGCCGGGCCTGATCATGGTCGGCTGGTGGAGCGGTTTCCCTTACTGGGTGTCGTTCTGGATCTGCGCCCTCGGCGGCATTCTCGGCGTGATGTACTCGATCCCGCTGCGCCGCGCCCTGGTCACCAATTCCGATCTGCCCTATCCGGAAGGCGTGGCCTGCGCCGAAGTGCTCAAGGTCGGCGTCGGCACCGAAGGCAACAGCGCGGCGGCGGCCGAAGCGAGCAAGGCCGGACTGCTCACCGTCGTCGTCGGCTCGGTGGTGTCGGCGGTGTTCGCGGTGATCGAAGCCACCCAGGTGTTCGCCTCGGATTTCGTCGACTACTTCCGCATCCGCGGCACCAACGCCGTCACCGGCTACGACTTCGGCCTGTCGCTGGCCCTGTTCGGCGTCGGCCACCTGGTCGGCCTGTCGGTCGGCATCGCCATGCTGGTCGGTTCACTCATTACCTGGGGCGGCCTGATGCCCTGGCTGACCGTGGCCCACCCGGTGGCCGGAGCGGCGGCCGACGTCGCCGCGGACGCCTGGCGCCATCAGGCGCGCTTCATCGGCGCCGGCACCATCGGCATCGCCTCGGTGTGGACCCTGATCAAGCTGGTCGGGCCGGTACTCAGCGGCCTGCGTTCGGCCATGGCCGCCTCGCGGGTGCGCAAGGCCGGGCAGGGCGCCAGCCTGCCGCGCACCGAGCAGGACATCCCGATCGGCATCGTCGGCCTCATCACCCTGGCCTGCCTGGGGCCGATCGGCTGGCTGCTGAATCACTTCGCCGTCGCCGGCGGCATCGGCGACCACGCCCTGCCGCTGGTGCTGGGCGGCGTGATCTTCGTGGTGGTGATGAGCTTCCTGGTGTCGGCGGTGTGCGGCTACATGGCCGGGCTGATCGGCTCCTCCAACAGCCCGTTGTCCGGCATCGGCATCCTGGCCGTGATCGGCGCCGCCCTGCTGCTGGTGTTCTGGGTCAAGCCCCTGCTCGGCGGCAGCGGCGGCCCGGCCCTGGTGGCCTTCGCCCTGTTCGTCACCTCGGTGGTGTTCGCGGTGGCCACCATCGCCAACAACAACCTGCAGGACCTGAAAACCGGCCAGCTGGTCGACGCTACGCCGTGGAAACAGCAGGTCGCCCTGGTCATCGGCGTGATCGCCGGCGCCCTGGTGATCCCGCCGGTGCTGGACTTGCTCAACCAGGCCTATGGCTTTGCCGGCGTGCCCGGCGCCGACCCGAAGAACGCCCTGGCCGCGCCGCAGGCCGCGCTGATCTCGGCCCTGGCCAAGGGCGTGATCGAAGGCCAGCTCGACTGGAGCCTGATCGAGGGCGGCATCGCCATCGGCATCGGCGTCATCGTGCTCGACGCCCTGCTGGCGCGTGCCGGGCGCCTGCGCATCCCGCCGCTGGCGGTGGGCCTGGGCATGTACCTGCCGCTGGTGGTGACCCTGATGATCGTGGTCGGCGCCATCGTCGGCTGGGCTTACGACAAACGCGTCGAGCGCAGGGCCAATGCCGACAACGCCAAGCAGCTCGGTGTGCTGCTCGCTTCCGGCCTGATCGTCGGCGAAAGCCTGGTCGGCGTGCTGCTGGCCGCCGTCGTGGTGTTCTTCGGCCACGGCAACACCACGCCGCTGGCCCTGGTGGGTGACAGCTTTGCCGACGCGGCGCAGTGGATCGGCCTGGTCGCCTTCGCCCTGACCGTCGCCGCGCTGTATCGCTGGGTGGGCCGCCTGAACCGGGATCCGGCGCAGTCCTGAATCTTTTTACTGTTTAAGCGCAGATCCGCTGCGCCGTCCGCTTTTTCGCGCGGCCGGCGCAGCGGTCGCTGTCAGGGCTTTACCGGTACGGCCGAGGCCGGCGGCGCCGGCAAAGAGTCGGGGATGGTGCTTTCCTCGGACGACAGCGGCGGCCCCGGCGTCGCCGTGGCGGCCACCATCTGGTCGATTTCGGCCAGATCGTTCTCCCCCAGGCGTCCGGCATCCTGCTTCAGCGCCAGGAAGCTGTTGAGATAGGCGTAACGCGACTGGTAGTAGCTCTTCTGCGCCGCGGCCAGCAATTGCCGCGCGTTGAGTACGTCGATTTCCGTGCGGGTGCCGACCCTGAGACCCACCAGGGTTGCGTCCAGGCTGGTCTGGTTGGAAATCACCGCCTGCTTGTTGGCCTTGACGCCGGCGATGCCGCTGGTCACGCCCTCGTAGTCGTTGAGCGTGTTCTGCGCCACCGTGCGGCGCTCCAGCTCGTACTGCGCCAGGGTTTGCTGATAGGTGGCGACCGACTGCCGCACCTGCGAACTGACCAGGCCGCCCTGGTAGATGTTCCAGGTCAGGGTCAGGGCGACGTTGTCGTCGAGGGAGTCGCTGCCGAAGATGGAATGCGCATCCGAGCGCGCCAGCGCGCCGGTGGCGCCGAGCGTGGGCAGATACTTGCCGCGGTAGATCGACACCTGCTTGCGGGCTACTTCGGCGGCATAGAAGGCGCTCATCAGGTCCGGGTTGTCCTGGCCCGAGGCCTTGCTCCATTCGTCCGGGATGGCCGGGTTCGGCGCCACCAGCGGGATGTCCGGCTGCAGATCGGCGATGGCGTCCACCGGCTGGCCGATGATCAGGCTCAGCGCGCGCCTGGCGTTGTCCGTCGCGGTGCGGTCGGCAATGACCAGGGCGGTGCTGGTGTCGTACGAGGCCTGGGCATTGCGCACGTCGGTGATGGCGGCCAGGCCGACGTCGAATTTCTTCTGCGCCTGCTCCAGCTGCTGCTTGAACGAGGTCTGCGCGTCGAGATCGGCGCGCAGCGTGTCCTGGGC
>Ga0302311_10002914_pt1 | contig 18997 bp, 21 predicted proteins | sample III_Palsa_N1_3_FD_200449 | JGI IMG/M metagenome (GOLD analysis project Ga0302311, IMG submission 200449) | Peat permafrost microbial communities from Stordalen Mire near Abisko, Sweden - III_Palsa_N1_3 | ecosystem: Environmental > Terrestrial > Soil > Palsa > Peat permafrost | place: Sweden... | reverse complement strand
GGCCACCGAGCCGGGCGTCGGCCTCATAGAGCACGACGTCGTGGCGCCGGTTGAGCAGCCAGGCGCAGGACAGGCCCGACACCCCCGCCCCGATCACCGCCAGCTTCATCGGCCGCAGACTTCCGTCGAACGCCATCGTGGTCTTCGCTCCCATTCACGGGAAGCTACGCGAAGACAGGGCGTTTGGATGAGGCTGGGGCAATAGGGGACGGTTCCGTCCAGATGCTCCCCCACTGGGGGAGCATCTTGAGGGGGAGCATCTTGGCCGGCGGCTTCTATGAAGCTGATGGCGCCCTTCGAAGACGCCGCAACGCCAAATCCATCGCCACGCTTCATCCGTCGGCGCGTTGGGCCGTAACTGAAAGCGAGCGAGGAGGCCCGGCTTGGTCGGCGACGGTGGAAAATCCATGGGACTGACGGGCGTCGCCGTATCGTTTGGAGCCGGATCGTGATCGTATTGGTGATCGCCGTCCTGGTCGCCATGACCGTGGTGATGACCACGGGCTGGGTCGTGCAGCGCGCGGCCGGAAACGCCGGCTGGGTCGACGTGTTCTGGACCTACGGCACGGGCGGAGCCTGCGCCCTCGCCGCCCTGGTCCCGCTGGCCGGATCCTCCATGCCGAGCCTGCGCCAGCTGATGGTCGCCGGCCTGGTGCTGGCCTGGTCGCTGCGGCTTGGGACCTATGTGGCCGTGCGCGTGGCCAAGGGGCCCGAGGATGCGCGCTACGCCGGCTTCCGCCGCGACTGGGGCGCGGGGTTCCAGGCCCGGATGTTCGGGGTGATGCTGATCCAGGCCCCGGCGACCGCGGCCCTGTCGATCTCGATCCTGCTGGCGGCGCGCAATCCTCGGCCCGGCCTCGGCCTCGCCGACCTGATCGGCCTGTTGATCCTGGCCGGCGCCATCCTGGGTGAAGGGATCGCCGACGGGCAAATGAAGCGGTTCAAGGCCGATCCGGCGCACAAGGGCCAGGTATGCGACCAGGGCCTGTGGGCCTGGTCGCGGCATCCGAACTATCTGTTCGAGTTCGCCGGCTGGCTCGCCTACCCGGTGATCGCCATCCGCGTCGCCGACCCGTGGACCCTGCTGGCCCTGATCGGCCCCTTGCTCATGTTCGCCATCCTGCGCTTCGGCACGGGCGTGCCGCCGCTCGAAGCCGCCATGCTCGCCTCCCGAGGCGACGCCTACCGCCGCTACCAGGCTCGCGTCAGCCCCTTCCTGCCCCGCCCTCCCAAGGAACTTCCCGCATGAGCGCTGTCGCCTCGATGATCACCGCCTTCGAGGGCGCGCCCCTGCCGGACACGATCCGCCGGGCGGCGGTGAACCTCTTGGTCAGCGGGGCCAAGAAAAACCTGGCCGGGTCGCCGGCCGGCGCCGATGCGGCCTTCGCCCAGGGCATGGCGCTGTATCCGATCGCCGAGCACACCAAGGCGGCCAACGACCAGCACTACGAGCTGCCCGACGCCTTCTTCCAGCGCGTGCTGGGACCGCGGATGAAATACTCGTCCTGCCTCTATCCCACCGGCAAGGAGACCCTGGCGGAGGCCGAGCGGGCGGCCCTGGCCGAGACCTGCGCCCACGCCGACCTGCATGACGGGCAGGAGATCCTGGAGCTCGGCTGCGGCTGGGGCTCGCTCAGCCTGTGGATGGCCGAGACCTATCCGAAGGCGCGGATCGTCAGCGTGTCCAATTCGGCCTCGCAGCGCGCCTTCATCGAGGGCAGGGCCGACATGCGCGGTCTTTCCAACCTGACCGTGGTCACCGCCGACATGAACGTCTTCGCCCCGAGTCCTGATGGGGACCGGCGCTTCGACCGGGTGGTGTCGGTGGAGATGTTCGAGCACATGGCCAACTGGCGCGCCCTGCTGGCGCGGGTGCACGGCTGGCTGAAGCCGGACGGGGCGCTGTTCCTGCACGTGTTCAGCCACCGGCGGGCGGCCTACCGGTTCGACGCCGCCGACCCGGCCGACTGGATCGCCCAGCACTTCTTCACCGGCGGGCTGATGCCCAGCCACACCCTGGTGCGCGAGTTCGGCGACCTGTTCGCGCTGGAGGCCGACTGGCGCTGGAGCGGCGAGCACTATGCCCGCACGGCCGAGGCCTGGCTCGCCAACTACGACCGCTGCACCTACGAGATCACCGAAATCCTGCGCGAGGTCTACGGCAAGGACGCCAGGCTGTGGGGCCGGCGCTGGCGGCTGTTCTTCCTGGCCACCGCCGGCCTGTTCGGCCACGACCGCGGGGAGGAGTGGGGCGTCAGCCACTATCGCCTGCGGCCGACGCCGACGGGGGCGGGCGCGTGAGCATGCTCCGGATCGGTCTGGCCTATCTTTGCACCGGCGTCGTGTTCCTGGTGCTCGACGCCGGCTTCCTGACCCTGGTCGGTCCGCGGCTCTATCGGCCGGACATCGGGCCGCTGCTCGGCGACGGCGTCCGCCTCGCGCCGGCGATCCTGTTCTACCTCTTGTACATCGCCGGCCTGGTCTGGTTCTGCGTCGCCCCGGCGCTGGGCGGAAGCTGGATGAAGGCGTTGTCCGCTGGCGTGGTCTTGGGCCTCGTGGCCTACGGGACCTACGACCTGACCTGCCAGTCGGTGATGCGGATCTGGTCGTGGAAGGTCACCCTGGTCGACCTGGCCTGGGGCGCCGTCGCCAGTGGAATCGCCTCCGCGCTCGGCCTCTTGGCGACAAGGGGTTTGGGGTCCAAGCTGGGGCTGTCATGACGACCAGCCTTCCGATCGATACCCGTGTGGTTTCCGGCGGTTTCGGCCGCGGACGATCCGCTGGACTGATGGCGCTGATCGGCGCCCTGCAGAAATGCTGGAGCGCCGGGACGCTGACCGTGGTCGCGCCCGACGGCTCGGTCCACCAGATGCACGGCGCCGAGCCTGGCCCAGAGGCTGTGATGCAGGTGCGCGACGCACGGATGGTCGGGCGGGTGCTGACCTCGGGCGACATCGGCTTCGCCGAGAGCTTCATCGCCGGCGAGGTGGACACGCCCGACCTGGAGCGGCTGCTCACCACCTTCTCGATCAACTTCGACGCCATGGCGCGGATATTGGCCGGCAAGCCGGTGCTGCGCTTCCTGAACGCCATCGGCCACGCCCTGAACCGCAACAGCAAGTCGGGCTCGCGGCGCAACATCTACGCCCACTACGATCTCGGCGATAACTTCTACCGGCTGTGGCTGGACCCCGGGCTGAACTATTCCTCGGCCCTGTTCACCAGCCCGAACCAGGACCTCGCCGCCGCCCAGCGCGCCAAGCACGCCGCGCTGGCCGAGGCCATGGACCTGCGGCGGGGCCAGAGCCTGCTCGAGATCGGCTGCGGCTGGGGCGCTTTCGCGCGGTTCGCGGCGACCGAATACCAGGCCCGGGTGACGGCGATCACCGTCTCGCCGTCCCAGCACGCCTTCGCCGCGCGGATGATCCAGGCCGAGGGCCTCGGCGAGCGGGTGAAGGTCGAGCTCTGCGACTATCGAGACGTGAAGGGCCGGTTCGACCGGATCGGCTCGATCGAGATGTTCGAGGCGGTGGGCGAGGCCTATTGGCCGGCCTATTTCTCCACCGTCCACGACCGGCTGGAGGACGGCGGGCGGGCGGCGCTGCAGATCATCACCATCGACAACGCCCTGTTCGACGCCTATCGCCGCCGGCCCGACTTCATCCAGATGCACATCTTCCCGGGCGGCATGCTGCCGAGCGAGGGCCGGCTGAAGCAGGAGACCGAGCGGGTGGGGCTGGACTGGACCGGCGTGCGCCGCTTCGGCCAGGACTATGCCGAGACCCTGGCCGAATGGGGACGCCGCTACCGCGCCCAGGCCGCCGAGGTCGCCGCCCAGGGCTTCGACGCCCGCTTCGACCGGCTGTGGCGCTACTATCTGGCCTACTGCGAAGCCGGCTTCCGCACCCGCCGCACCGACGTGATCCAGCTGGGGCTGGCGCGGGGGTGATCACCTCGATGCTCCCCCATTGGGGGAGACGTCACGAAGTGACTGAGGGGGTGGCGCTGAGGGCGACGGATACTCCACGCAGGCCCGAGGAGCGTTGTCGCTGGCATCAGCGTCGGCGCTACCCCCTCAGTCCGCTTCGCGGCCAGCTCCCCCAAAGGGGGAGCATTTTGGCGCAGCCGTTACAGCAGCTGGAGCTTGCCGGTGGCCACCACCGGGCCGGTGGGCTGGCCGGTGGGGGAGCCGCCTTCGGGCTCGATGGAGACGGCCAGGACTTCGGCGCCGGTCGGGCTCTTGTTCAGCTTCAGTTCGACCGGCTTGGCGAACTCGGCGACGCCGAGCGAGACCGGCTTGCCGTCGGCGCCGATCAGCCAGAGCTGGGGCGAGCGGCCGGGCGTGGTCGACATGGACACCGGCTGCAGGATCACCCGGTGGTGCGCCGGATCCATCATGGCGACATAGACCACCGGGCCCTTGGTCTCGGCGATCTCGGAGGTCATCACCGGCGTCGGGCCCTCAGGCGGGCGCGGCCAGAAGGCGACCAGACCCATCACGGCCGCCACGCTCGCCGCTGCGGCGGAGACGCCGCGCCAGACGATCAGGCTCCGCCGCAGGCGCAGCTCGACCACATTGCCGAGGGCGCCCAGCCGCTGGACGATGCCGGCCCAGATATAGTCGGGCGCCGCGACGGGGGCGACGCTGTCGAGCAGGGCGGCGAGGCGGCCGCGCCAGCCCTCCACCGCTCCGGCGAAGGCGGGATCGGTCAGCTCGCGCCGTTCGGCCGCTTCGCGCTCGGGCGGGTCCAGCACGCCGAGCGCGTGCTCGGCGGCCAGGACATCCGGGTCATGATCTGGTCCGGGATCGCTCATTGGTCGAGACAGGCCTTCAGCCGCATCAGGGCGCGGCGAATCCAGCTCTTCATGGTGCCGAGCGGCGCGCCGGCCGCCTCGGCGAGAGCAGCGTAGGTCTGGCCGTCGAAAAAGGCGGCGCGGATGTAGGCGGCCGTATCGGGCTCGAGTTCACCCATGCAGCCCTGCATGCGCTGGTAGGTCTCCGCGCCCACCAGGGCGCCGTCGGCGAGCGGGGCGGGGTCGGGGGCTTCGGCCGCGGCCTCGATCGGACGGCTCAGGTGCGCCTTGCTGGAGCGCAGCCGGTCGATGGCGCGATTGCGCGCCAGGGTAGCGAGCCAGGTGATCGGGCTCACGCCGCGATCGGGGTCGAAGGCCCCGGCTCGTCTCCAGACGGTGACGTAGATGTCCTGCAAGGCGTCCTCGGCTTCGCTGCGGTCGCCCAAGATACGGAGGCAGATGCCAAATAGTTTCGCCGAGGTCTGTTGATAGACCAGCTGCAGGGCGGCCTGGTCGCCGGAGGCGACCTTTCCAAGGGCCAGGCTCAGTCGCTGGCGGTCCGCAGCTATATCCACTCAAGCGCTCCCCGTCCGACGCGAGCGTCGGGTCATCCAATCCCATTGGACCACATACGGCGTCAAGCGAGCCACGGATGCAGTCCGTTGCTACTATTTAATGATAGCTACCTTGCAGCGCACGCTACCTTGCCGTATCCAATTCTCGAAGCAAGGAGCGCCGCGGTGCCCGAGGCCATCGAAATACAGCTGAAGAAGGGGGTGCTCGAGCTTTGCGTGCTCGCCCTCCTGTCGGAACACGACAGCTACGCTTACGAGATCGCCAGCCGGCTCGCCGACAGCATCGGCATGGGCGAGGGGACCATCTATCCCCTGATGCGGCGGCTGCAGAACGACGGGCTGGTCGAGACCTATCTGGTCGAGTCGCCCGCCGGACCATCGCGGAAATACTATCGGCTGACCCCCGGGGGGGCGGCGAGCTTCAGCGCGCAGAAGGCGGCCTGGTCGTCCTTCGCCGGCGCGGTGCAGGGCATATTGGGAGGCGCAGCGTGACCCGACAGGCGTTCATGGCCCGATTGCGGGAGGGGCTGCGCGGACTTCCGCCGCAGGCCCAGGCCGAGATCGCGGCCGACTACGAGGCTCATTTCGCCGACGGGACCGCGGCCGGCCGCGGCGAAGCCGACGTGGCGGCCAGCCTCGGCGATCCCGCCCGGCTGGCGCAGGAGCTGCGCGCCGAAGCCGGCCTGAAGCGCTGGGAAGAGCAGCGCAGCCCGGCGAGCGCCGCCTCGGCGGTGTTCGGGCTGATCGGCCTCGGGGCCCTCGACATATTGATCATGCTGCCGGTCCTGATGGGCGTCGGCGGGGCCCTGCTCGGCCTGTTCGCCGCCGTCGTCGCCCTCTTCTTCAGCGGGATCACGGTGTTCGTGGCCGGACCCTTCTCCGGCATCCCCGGCGGTCCCGCCGTCGCCATCCTGGTCGGCGTTGGCCTGATGACCGGGGCGGCCTCGCTCGGCGCCCTTCTGGGCATCGTCACCATCGGCCTGGTCAACGCCGTGGTCTGGTACGCCCGGCTGCACTACCGGGTGCTGAAGCCGGCCCTCGAACCCCAATCCGTCGGAGGCCTGCAATGATCCGCACGCTGTTGATGATCGCCGTCGCCGGCTTCCTGGTCTCGGCGGTCACCCTGTCGGTCGCGGTGGCCATCACCGGGCCCGCCGCGATCGCCAACGGAGCCTGGTCCTGGGGCCCGGACGGCTGGGGCTGGCGCCACCACGAGCATGACTGGAGCCATTCCGGCTGGGGCCATTCCCATTGGGGCCATTCCTCCTGGGGCGTGAGCGACGACCGCGACGACGGCCCGCAGACCAGCCGCGACATCGCCTGGTCGGGCGGCGACAGCCTGACGATCTCCGTGCCTGCCGACGTGCAGTACACCCAGGCGGACGGGCCGGCCAAGGTGACGGTGAGCGGCCCGTCGGGCGCGGTCGCCGACGTCCGGGTCGAGGACGGCCATATCCGCTACGACGACGACCGCGACCACGACGGCCGGAAGCTCAAGATCGTGATCGCCGCGCCGGCGGTGAACGACTTCACCCTGGAGGGCGACGAAACCTTCGACCTCGCGGGCTACAAACAGGACAAGCTGGCGCTGACGGTGTCGGGTCATGCCGACGTCAAAGGCGCCGGCGAAACCCGCGACGCCGAGATCAGGATCTCGGGGTCCGGCCGCGCGGACCTCGGCGGGCTGAAGATGAAGTCGGCCCGGCTCGAGATCAGCGGCGCCGGCGCGGCGACCCTGGCGCCGACCGATGCGGCCGATATCGAGATCTCCGGCCTTGGCGACGTGACCCTGCTGACCAACCCGGCCCAGCTGCGCAGCAACATCAGCGGGGCCGGCAAGGTCCACCGCCCTGGAGCCTGATCGCCTCAGACCTGCCGGTGGAAGCCCTGCAGGCGGGCGACCGTGACGCCGAGCAGGGAGATGGCCACGGACTTCAGCACCAGGTCGTGGCTGACCTGGGTGAAGTCGGCCCGGTAGAGCACCACCGGGCCCGAATTCGGCGGACGGAGATGCCGCCGGAAATCCACGCGCCAGCGCGGACCGTCGAGCCGGGCGCGGACCCGGCCGACCACGCTGGGTTCGGCCGCCTCGAAGGCGCCCGAGGCCCGCGTCACCGCCCAGTGCATGACGTCGTCGGGCGAGCCGTCGTCATAGGCGTAGGTCTCGTCGAAGTGCAGCGCGGCGAATTCGCTGTTGGGCTGGCCGTCGGTGACGATGGTGCAGCGCCGGATCACGCGGCCAAACGGCCCCAGGATCACGCCCGCGCCCGCCGTGCGGCCCTCGAAGAAGTCGAAAGGGTCGAAATCTTTCGGAAACATTGCCCACGCCGCTATGAAGTCCCATCCTGACCTGAGTCGTGCGCAATCCGGTTTGGGAGGTGGCCATGCCAGCCCTTGCGTCCCAGACTTTCCGGCCTGACGTCTTCTTCGAGGGCGACTGGCGGGCGTGGGGCTTGGTCAAAGACCTGTCCGGCCGGGTGGTGGATCGGTTCGAGGTCCGCGGCGTAGGACATGTCGAGCGCCTGGCCCGGGTGTTTGAGGTCGAAGAACACTACACCTTCTCGAGCGGCCGCGAGGACACGCTGACCTGGCGGCTGTCGACCGACGACCTCGGCGCCTTCAGCGGCGTCGAGGTGGCGAGCGGCGCGCGCGGGCAGGGCCGCCAGGACGGCCAGGGCTACGAATGGCGGTTCGTGCGCAAGACGCCGACCGCGCTCGGCGCCCGCCGGGTGAGCCTGCGCGCCCAATATCATCAGCTGACGGACGAAGACGCCCTGTGCATGACCACCCTGCACTGGGCCGGTCTCAGGATCGCGACGCTGTCGTCCCTGTACAGACGGGACTGACAGACGCCTGCGACAAGCCGGCGTCCCCGCGCCCCGTCGGTATAAGGGGCGGCATATAGACGGTGTTAACTACGATCGTGGTCCGCTCCCGGTTCGGGAGGGCTCCACATGGCCGCACCTTTAGCGCGGCTCCGCGTCGCGCCGACGGACGAAACCGCAGCCGATCGCCGGATCCCAGTGGCGTGCCCCTACATGCCGGCATCCGCGGCGCTGCAGCCCTACCTGGAACGGATCGACGCCAGCCGCTGGTATTCGAACTTCGGCCCGCTCAACACCGAGCTCGAGGCCCGGCTCGCGGCGCGGCTCGGCTCCGACGCCGCCGGCGTCACCGTGGCCAACGGCACCGTCGGCCTGGTGCTGGCGCTGAAGGCGCTGGGGCCACTTGTCGGGCGGCGCTGCCTGATGCCGGCCTGGACCTTCGTGGCCACCGCGCACGCCGTGCTCGAGGCCGGCCTCGAGCCCTGGTTCGCCGATGTCGACCCGTGGAGCATGGCCCTCTCGCCCGACACCGCGCGGCGGATGCTGGCGGCCTCGCCCGAGCCCGTCGGGGCGGTGATCGTCGTCGCGCCGTTCGGCCATCCGATCGATACGGACGGCTGGCTCCGCTTCCGGGCCGAGACCGGCACGCCGGTGCTGGTCGACGCCGCCGCCGCCTTCGACGCCCAGACCGACGCACGCCTTCCGCTGATGATCAGCCTGCACGCCACCAAGACGCTGGGCGTGGGTGAAGGCGGCTTTGTCGCCAGCGACGACACGGCCCTGATCGATCGCATCCGCGAACTCAGCACCTTCGGGTTCAACGGCTCGCGCAACTCGCGCATCCCCGCCACCAACGCCAAGCTCAGCGAGTATGCCGCCGCCGTGGGGCTGGCGGCCCTCGACGCCTGGCCTTCGACGCGGCTGCGATACCTGCTGGCCGCCCAGCGCCTGCGCATCGCCCTTTCGGCCACGCCGGAGGTGGAGTTCCAGCCTGGCTGGGGGCTGGAGTGGGTCTCCAGCGTGTGCGTCGTGCGGTTGCCGTCGGGCGCCGTCGACCGGATCGAGGCCCGGCTGCGCGAAGACGGGATCGATACGCGGCGCTGGTGGTCGCAGGGTTGCCAGTCCAGCCCGGCCTTCGCCGACCTGCCGCGCGCCGACCTGGCTGAAACGCTTCGCCTGGCCGATCGCGTTCTCGGCATTCCGTACGCCGCCGACATGGCGATCGACGACATCGACCGCGTGGCGGGGGCGCTGGCGCGGGCCGTGGCCGCGGGATGAGCCGTCCTTCGCCCGTCGAACGGCTCCCGGCCCCGTGCGAGGGGATGAATCCGGGCGAGACCGATTATCTGCTCCGCACGCGCGGCTGGGTCCGGTTCCCGGAACGGATCGACGGCGGCAGGGCGGCCACGCTGGCGGACGACCTCGACCGCCTCTACGCCCACTGCCGCAGCATCCAGGTCAGGAACGGCGTCGCCGACAATATGGCGGGCGCCGCCCATCATCTGGTCGGCTACGGCACCAGCCTCGACGCGCTGCTCGACGATTTCCCGCTGCACCAGGAGATCGAGGCGTATTTCGACGGCAAGTATGTGATCGGAACCTTTGGCGCGGCGCTCAACCCGCCGGGTTCGACATCCTATGTCGCCAAGCCTCACCGCGACATCAGGGCCTTCACCGGCGGCTATCGCATGTCGCTGAACATGCTGGTGATGCTCGACGACTTCACGGAGGAGAACGGGGCGACCCTTCTGCTCGACGGCTCCCATCATGTCGAAGCGCTGCCGGAGCGGGAGGTGTTCTATCGGCACGCCCGGCCTGCGCTCGGCCAGCGGGGGGATGTGCTGTTGTTCGACAGCCTGCTGGTGCATGCGGCGGCGGCGAACCGGACGGATCGGCAGCGGCGGGCGTTGACGCTCACCCTGACCCGGCCGTGGATGAAGGGGCAGATCGACTTCCCGCGCTATCTGTCCGGCGAGGCGCGGGCCGGGCTGTCGCCCCTGGCGCGTCAGCTGCTCGGCTTCAACGCCCAGGTGGCCGACAGTCTGGACGCCTACTACCAGCCCCCCGAGCGCTGGGCGTTCAAGGCCGATCAGCGGTGACGCCAGGTCCCGGCGCGGATCGCCATCCGCACCACCTCGATCCGTGCGCCGTGCTTGATCACGCCGGTTTCGCGCGGACCCTGCTCATTGAAGCCGATGCGCCGGTAGAGCGCGCGGGCGGCGGCGTTGGAGCCCAACACCTCGAGCCGCACCTCGTCGAGCCGCAGTTGGTCGAAGGCGACGGCGAGGAGGACCTCGACGGCCTGCCGGCCGTAACCGTGACCGCGCGTGTCGGGATCGCCGAGGAAGAGGTGCAGCTCCGCCGATCCGTCCTCGATGTTCAGAAGCGCGGTGCGGCCGAGCAGCCGGCCGTCCGCGCGGCGCACGACGGCGAAGCGCTGGTTGCGCGCATCGTGCGCCAGCCAGCCGCGCATGAACGGGATCGATTCGCCGGCGTCACGGCGGGGGATGTCGTCGACCAGGTGCTCGGACAGCTCGGGCGTCTGGTACCAGCGATGCAGGGTCGCCAGATCGGCCTCCACGATGGGGCGCAGGAGCACCGCGGGGCCGCTTTCCGCCGGAGGGTCGCTGATGGTCATGACCCTCAGGACTATGGCTTCGCCCGGCCCGGGGCAACCGGCCGATGAGCCATCCCTACGCGGCTGAGGGCTATGTGGCGGCGCTGGCCGACGGCGAGGGTGAGCGCGCGGCGACCATCGCCGCCTGGAACACAGCCGTGCTGATCCGGCCGATCGCCGCCGGCGGCATGGACGCGGCCGGCGCCTATCCGATGGCGGCGCTCGGCCAGGACAGCGACGTCTCGGCGGGGCTGGCGCAATTGGCCGCACGGGGGCTGGTCAGCGTCGTCCTGGTCGCCGACCCCCTCCACGGTCCGCCGGCGGAACGGCTCGCCGCGGCTTTCGCCCTGGCCCGTCCGTTCAAGACCCATTATCTGGTCGAGCCCGCGCGCTTTGCACCCAACAAGCATCACCGGGCGGAGATTCGCCGCAGCCAAAACCGGTGCCGGGTCGAGCGCGTCAGCCTCGCCGCCATGCTCGGCGACTGGATGCGGCTCTATTCCGGCCTGGTCGACCGGCACGCCATCGGCGGCGCAGCGGTCTTTTCGGACCGGTACTGGCGTTATATCGCCGGCCTGGCGGAGCTCGAAACCTTCGCGGCCTACGTCGAGGACGAGGTCGTCGCCATGGGCCTGTGGTTGCGGCACGGCGGCGTCGGCTACAACCACCTCGGCGCGTCGTCCGCCGCCGGCTATGCGGCCGGCGCCAGCTATGCGGTGTACGCCGCCGCCATCGATCACCACGCCGATTGCGCCGTCCTCAACCTCGGCGGCGGCGCCGGCCGCCGGGACGACCCGTCGGACGGACTGGCCCGCTTCAAGCGCGGCTTCTCGACCGCGACGGCGACGGCGCATCTCTACGGCGCGGTGCTGGACCCGGAGCGCTACGCAGCCCTGTCCGCCGGCCGGGAGACCGGCTTCTTCCCCGCCTATCGGGGCTGATCCGGCGCGCAGGCGGCGCGGAGCGCCGCCGCGATCCGGTCCATGTCGGCGTCGTCGTAGCGGTGGTCGCAGGGCAGGGAGAGCTGGCGCGCGGCGAGGGCGTGCGCACCAGGGAATACGGCGGCCGGGCTCGGCAGATGCGCCCAGTGCCTCGGGCAGAAGATGCGCTGCTCCGCCATGGCGGCGGCGGTCCTGGCCGGATCCTCGACGGATACCGGGAAGGCCAGGGGCGTGAAGTCCGGCGGGAGGTCGGGCCACAGGGCGTAGTCCGCCAGCCCCTCGCGCAATCGCACGTAGTTCGCGCGTCGCCGGTCGGCCAGGGGCGCAATGGCGATGCGCGAGAGCAGGGCCGAGGTCAGCGGCTGCATGCCGCCGCCGTCCGGCCGGAAAGCGGCCTCGCGGGCCCGGAACACGGGGCTCCAGCGCTCGGGATGGCGGCCGTCCGGATCGTCGAGGCGGGCGAGGGCCGCGGTCCATGCGGACGGCTCTGTCGCGGCGACCGCGGATGGTGGAAGCGGGCGGTCCGAGACCAACAGGCCGCCGTCCGCCACTCCGATCAGCTTGCGTGGGCTATAGAGCACCACCTCGCCCCAGGTCGGCGTTTCCGGGGCCATGGCCTGGGCCCGATCCTCGATCCACAGCACCTCCGGACGAGCTCGCGCCATCTCACGCAGGATCTCGGAAGCGCCGCGCCCGAAATAGTCGACGCCCAGCACGGCGTCGCCGGCCCCGGGCGTCAGCCCCTTGAAGGCCAAGCCCGGCCCATCGCCGTAGAACCGCACCTCGCATCCCGCCGGCGCGGCGGTCATGGTCTCGGCGCAGATGTAGGCGGGCAGCCAGAGCCGGTGGACGTCGTCATGCGCCAGCAGGGCGCGGAGGGCGGCGCGGGCGGTCTCGAACGCGGCGTGGTGGGTGAAGGCGTCGGTCCAGGCCGACCACAGGCTCGCCTCGGTCGGCCCGGCGATCTCAGCCAGAGGGAAGGGGAGGACGCTGCCGATCGCGCGCATGGGGCGTCGGCTCAGGCGCTGGCCTTGAGCGCCATGCGGTCGCGCACCGCCTCGATCATCTGCCGGTATTGGCGCTCCAGCGAACGGGTGAAGCCGGTGAAATCGCCATAGAGGCCGTTCTCGAACCGGTCGCGCACGTGGTGGCGCAGGGCGTCCAGGCGGTCGAGGTCGGCGACCGTGCGCAGGGCGATACCGCGATAGTCGTCCCAATCCTCGGCGATCAGCTCGGGTGCATCGACGCCGTAGAGGCATTGCAGGCCGATCCGCGAATAGAAGTCCGGCCCTTTCAGCGTCAGCACCGGCACGCCGTTGGACAGGGCTTCACAGGTCGTCGTACCTCCTGTGCAGGGCGAAGGGTCGAGCGCCAGGTCGATGTCGGCGAACTCGGCCAGATAGGCGTCGCCCGTGGTGTGGCCACGGAACTCGATCCGCTCCGGCTCGACCCCATGGGCGGCGAAACGGGCCAGAGTCGCGCGCTGCACGACGGGATCGGTGTAGTAGCTGTACTTCAGTATGAGACGCGCGGTCGGCAGGGCGTCCAGGATCGCCGCCCAGCCTTTCACGGTCTGGGCGCTGAGCTTGGCGGGATGGTTGAACGATCCGAAGGTCACATAGCCGTTCCGGCGCGCCGGCGAGGGCGCCACGGGGGGGCGGCCCGCCTGAGGCAGGAAGGGCACGGTGATCGGCCCCAGGCGCCAGACCGTTTCGATGAACAGGGCGTCCGAGCCCGGCGCCGCCATGGAGTCGGGATGGAGCACATAGTCGATGCATTCCATGCCGGTGGTCTGGTTGAAGTTGACGAATCCGGCCTGCACCGGAGCCGGGCGATGGGTGAACATCGGAAGCCGGCTGCCCGAGGTGTGCCCCCAGAGGTCGATCAGCAGGTGGAGCTCGTCCGCGCGGATGAGCGCGGCGGCCTCGGAATCCGGAAGGCCGCCGATGGAGCGGACCCGGGCGTGCGCCGGCAGGCCTTCTTCCGCTGCGGCGTCGGCGGAATAGAGGTGCAGCGCCACAGCCGCGGGATCGTGCGCGTCCAGCACCGGCATGACGAACTGACGCAACTGCGACCGGCTGAAGCTCGGCGCCACATAACCGATCCGGAGCCGGGCGCCGACGGGGCGCAGTTCCGGCCGCGCCACGACCGCGGGCGCCCAGCGCTGCGCCCAGCGCCGCGCTTCCTCGGCGTATCGGCGGCAGCCGTCTTCGACCCAGAACAGAGCGTAGAGCAGGTATTCGTGCATGGCCGCGGATGGAAAGACGTCCACCCCGGCCTGGAACATGCCCAGGGCTTCCTTCGCCCGACCCTGATGCTGGAACGACAGGCCGTAGAGCAGCAGGAGCTCCGGCGTGATCTGGCCCTTGCTCATCGCCTGGGCGATGGCCGCGTTGGCCAGGGCGGGCAGTCTGGCGTCGTAGAGTTGGCCGCCCGCTTCGGCGGCGTAGGCCGGATCGCTCTGCAAGGCCCCGATATCGAGGCCAATGCCTTGCAGGGCCTCGATGGCGTGCAGGGTGCAGGCCTGCGCCAGCGTCTCCTCCGCCGCCGCGGCCTTGCCGGCCGCGATCAACGCGCTGGCCAGCCAGTAGAGCCGCTCGGCGTCGTGCGGAGCCGCGGTCAGAGCAGCGCGGAAGCTGCGCTCGGCCGTCTCGGGATCGCCCGCCCTGAGCGCAGCCCGCCCTTCGGCGATGAATCCGTATCCGGTCGAATCGTCGGTCATGGCGCGCCCTGTCGAGCGAGTGTCGGAAGGTCGGGGTTAAGGGCGAATGAAATCCCGGCCCTTCGCCGGCTTAAGGCCGGCTTAACCGCATCCCCGCAGACAATCCGCTGCGCGGAGGTGGCCATGGCTGACGGAAGGCCCGAATGGATGCGGATTCGCGAGGGCGGGGCCCTCGACGAAGCCGGCATGGCCGCGGTGGTCCGCGGCGAGATGCAGGCCGCCAAGGTGCTGTGGGTCCAGGGTCCCCGGCCGGTGCCCGATCCCCTGGCCTTCTGGCGGCGGATGGGCGAGACCCTGGGACCCAGCGCCGACCTGATCGAGGACAGCCTGACCGGCGAACTGCAGCACGCCGACGGCCGCTGGATGGATGTGCGCTTCGAGCCCGACCGGGCGGACACCTACCGGCATCACAACGTCGGCCAGCCCCTGCACTGCGACGGCGCCTATATCCCGGTCGACCGCACCGGCCGGCTCGCGGTGTTCTACCTCGAGCGGCAGGCCGAGGAGGGCGGAGAGAGCCTGTTCGTCGACGCCGAGACCGTGGACGCCTATGCGCGGGAAAAGGACCCGGCCCTGCACCAGGCCCTGATCGGCCTGCCGGTGCGCTTCGGCAAGGCCGGCGATATACCGAGGATCGAGCGGGTGCTGAGCCGCCAGCACGGTCGGCTGAAGATCAATTGGAACTACTTCCGCGTCCTGCCGGGGCAGGGCGAGGCGGTGGACGCGCTGCGCCGCGCGTTCGCGGACCTGCTCGAACAGCTGGTCGAGGACGGGGTGGCGCAGAGCTTCCGGCTCGGGACCGGCGACGCCGTGTTCTTCCGTGACGACGAGGTGCTGCACGGCCGCAAGGCCTATGCGGCGGAGAGAAGCGGCGATCGGCTGTTGTGGAAGACCTATTTCCACATCCCTGCGGACTTCGGCGTCCTGCAGCCGGCGCGCGCCGCTTGATCCCGGGCGCGATGCTCCCCCTCGACAAGGCCGTGCTGGGCCAGGGCACCTGGCGGATGGGCGGGCCCGCGATGCGCCGCGAGGAGGTCGCCGCGCTTCGTCTCGGCGTCGAGCTCGGCCTGACCCTGGTCGACACGGCGGAGATCTACAACGACGGCGATGCCGAACACCTGGTCGGCGAGGCCCTGGCGGACCGGCGCGACGACTTGTTCATCGTCTCCAAGGTGGCGCCGCAGAACGCCGGGCGCGACCGGATCGCGTCAGCCTGCGAGGCCAGCCTGCGCCGGCTCAAGACCGACCGGATCGACCTCTATCTGCTGCACTGGCGCGACCACCGGCCGCTCGGCGAGATCGTCGAGGGCATGGAGGCGCTGAAGGCCGATGGGAAGATCGGCGCCTGGGGCGTCAGCAATTTCGACGTGGCCGACATGGAGCAGCTGATCGCCGCCGACGGAGCGGGCTGCGCCGCCAACCAGGTCGCCTACAATCTCGGCCATCGCGGGGTGGAGTTCGACCTGTTGCCCTGGCTGGCCGGGCGCGGCATGGCGGCCATGGCCTACAGTCCGCTCGACAAGGCCCGCCTCCTGGGCTCGCCGGTGCTCGCCGGGATCGGACGCCGCCACGATGTCGCGCCGGCCACCGTGGCGCTGGCCTTCACCCTGCGCCTGCCCGGCATGATCTCCATTCCCAAGGCGTCCAAGCTCGAACACGTGCAACAGGCGCACGCGGCGACGCGGCTGCAGCTCACCGACGAGGACCTTGCCGACCTCGACGCCGCCTTCGCGCCGCCGACGGCCAAGATGCGGCTGGTGCTGTTGTAGCGATTAGAGCGCCGTTAACCGCAGCGATCCAAACCTCGGGCTGTGTTCGCGGGAGAGGGACGATGACGCTCGCGGTAAAGCTCGCGCCGCCGGCCGACGCCGACCATCCAGCGGTGGCCGACATGATCGCGACCGGCGCCCATCTGTTTCCCGAGCCGCTCGATCCGGCGGCGGCGACGCGCCTGCTTCAGGCGATCCGCGCCGAGCGTCGCATCGATGGCGGCCTGTTCCTGTCCGAGGCCGAATTCGACGCCGATCCCCTGTACCGCGGGGTCAATCCGCGCCCGGGCCGCAATCTGCTCGAGCGGTTCGCGCCCGAACTGGCCTTCGTCGAACTGGCCCCGCAGATCGTCTCGGCGATGCAGGCCCTGCTGGGCGAGGGCTATCGCATCCTCGACAGGAAGGTGGTCTGCGGCGTGCCGGCCTCCATCGTTCCGGCCTGGCTGAAGGCGCGGATCGAGGGCGCGCCGGTCAACAACCTCGGGCCCTATGTCCGGCCGGAATCCCGCGACGTGACCTATTTCTACGGCATCGACTTCCATCAGGACCTGATCGACTACAAGGAGCGCCAAGCGGACTTCCTGACGCTCTACATCTACCTGCATCCGGTCGGCGCCGCGGACGCGCCGCTCTATCTGCTCGAGGGCAGCCAGGCTCTGGGCGGGACCCTGTTTCCGCACGATCTGGTCCGCACAGGGCCTGACGCCTGGCGCTATGGCGATCGCCGCGGCGGATCGGTTCCGGTGCAGCAACGGGTGCTGACCGGGCCGGCCGGCTTCGCCGCGGTCTGGCATTCCTGCACCCTGCACGGCACCCAGCCGCACGCGGCCGACCGCGAGCGGTTCTCGCTGCGCTATCTGCTGGAACGGCAATCGGGCGGCGAGGCCGGGATCGACCGGGTGAACGCCACCCTGGACGGGCCCCTGTCGCTGGCCGACACCCGCGCGGACCTGGCCCAGGACGGTTCGGCCGCCGTGCGCGCCAACACCATCAACCGGCTGCGCCCAAACTCAGCGTAGAACCGATACAGCCTAGGCTTGCGGATCGGAGAGCGCTGAGCCAAGCTTCACGGCATTCAGTCGGTGGGGGCTTGCGATGACGGATACGGTGCGGACGCGCTTCGAGATGGGACGCGTGATCGGCAACACCTTCGAGGTGTTGGGCAGCAATTTCGTCCCCTTCGTGCTCGCCTCTCTGGTGCTCAGCGGCTTGCCGTCGTTTATCCAGACCTTCATCGCCAAGTCCGATCTGATCTCCGGCACGAACAGCCTGTTGCTGACCTTCGGTTTCAGCCTCCTCAAGCTGGTCCTGTCCTTCGTCTTGCAGGGCGCGCTGGTGACCGGCGCGATCTCGTCCCTCAACGGCAAGCGGATCGGTCTCGGCGCCATGCTCGCGCGCGGGGGCGCCTTCGTGCTGCCGCTGTTCGGTCTCGCCATCCTGCAGGGGCTGGCGATCGGATTCGCCACGCTGCTGCTGGTCGTGCCGGGTTTGATCTTGCTGACCATGTGGTCGGTCACCGTCCCAGCGCTCGTGGTTGAGAAGCAAGGCGTGGTCGAGGCGCTAGGCCGGTCGGGCGATCTGACCCGTGGCCGGCGCTGGGCGGTGTTCGGGTTGCTGGTGGTCTATGTGATCCTGTTCTGGATCGTCGCGGCCATCTTCGGCGTGCTGCTGGTGGTCCTGGGCGGGCTCGGCAATTTCACGACGCAGGCCAGCATGCGGATGCCGCTCGGCTACACCCTGTCATACGGCGCCATCGAAGGCGTGGTGGCGACGCTGCTCGGCGCCCTGTCGGCGGCGGGCGCCTCTGCGCTCTACTACGAACTGCGCCTGACCAAGGAGGGCGTCGCGCCGCAGGCCGTGCTCGACACCTTCACGTAGGGCGCCTCAGCCCCGGTCGTGCTTGTCCTTGCGGCGGCGGCCGAGCAGCATGAGCTGCTCCAGCCGGCGGCGCAGGGCCGCGTAGTAGGCGTCCAGGAAGTCGAAGTCGCTTTCGTCCGGACCGCGCATCCAGCCGATCTTGACGCGGATCCGGTCGGCGACGCCGCGGATGGTCTCCATGTGCCGGCGGCGGAGCACGTCCTCCAGCACCTGCAGCTCCTTGACCCCGTAGGCGTCGAGCTGGGCGGCGGTGAACTCGAAGCGGGCGGCGGCGTAGGTATTGGCGGCCAGGGCCATGTCGGGCAGCAGGCGGCGGGTCGGGGCCATCACCACCCAGGTCCCGGCCACGAGATCGCCGAGCCGCAGCCGGTCGCGATTGAACAGCGGGAACAGGAGGAAGACGCCGGTCCAGGTCAGGCCGAGCAGGGCCAGCACCCCGTCCACGCCCTGGTGCTGCACCACGAGGAAGGTGGCGGGCAGGAAGATCTCGATCTCGCGCATGGCGTTGCGGGCGAAGACGCTGGTCGCGGTCAGGGCGCCCCCGTCGCGGGCGGCGACGCGGATCTTCAGTGCACGCTTGCCGGGGGTCGCCGCGCGCGGGCTCATCTCGAAAAACAGGAAGTAGGCGTTGCGCAGCAGGAACAGGCCGAGCAGCCACAGCACGACCACCGCCTGGCCGGCGATCTCGTTGTGTCCGCCGAGCGCCGCCAGCAGGCAGAGCAGGCTCAGGGCGACCAGGACACCGACGATGATCAGGGCGTCGATCAGGAAGGCCGCAGCGCGCTGACCGAACGGCGCGATCTCGAGTCGCAGGTCGACGCCTTCGGGGGTGATGAACTGACGGGTCCAGCCCGGCTCGGCGGCGCTCATCTTTGG
>Ga0302311_10002909_pt1 | contig 19010 bp, 14 predicted proteins | sample III_Palsa_N1_3_FD_200449 | JGI IMG/M metagenome (GOLD analysis project Ga0302311, IMG submission 200449) | Peat permafrost microbial communities from Stordalen Mire near Abisko, Sweden - III_Palsa_N1_3 | ecosystem: Environmental > Terrestrial > Soil > Palsa > Peat permafrost | place: Sweden... | reverse complement strand
ACGCTCCGGGAGATGCGTGCTTGACCTACGGCTCCATGATTCCGTTTGCCAAGACGCCTGGGACGCGCGCGGCGGGAGACCCCCGACGGGCGCTGTCGGAGCGGTACACGAGCCATGCCGACTACGTGAACCAAATCACCGCGGCAGCCAATGACCTCGTGGCCCAGGGCCTGCTGCTGCAGGAGGACGTGGCCTTCTACGTCAACGCTGCGCAGGCGGCGGACATCCCCTAGGTCGCCGAAGGAAGTTCAGAAACTCCAAAAGGGGGACGCGCACGCAAGTGCGCGTCCCCCCCTCGTTTGCGGGAAGCGCCTGCCTCCTGGCTGGAAGCGCCAACAAGAGGCACGAGACGTCGGACAAAACGCACCGTGTCGCAGTGCAGCAGTCTCATTTGATTGAACCAGCACCCACCATTTCCGTGCTACGGAGACGGGCGTCGGCAATCCCGAAGGGAGGCTCGCCAGCCGTGAAACTCCTCGGAGTGCTTCGAAATTGTGTGCTCGCGGGGTTGGTGCTTGTCCCGGCCGCCCACGCCCAGGACGTGGTGCGCATCGGCGCTGTCCTCCCGGTGACCGGGAAGGAATCGAAAATCGGCAGCGCCTACAAGCAGGCCACCGAGGTGGCAGTGAAGGAAGTGAACGACGCGGGCGGCCTCACGGTGGGTGGGAAGAAGCTGAAAATCGAGCTCAGCCTCCTCGACGACACTTCGGACGCTGCCAAGAGTGCTCAGCTCGTCGAACAGCTGATGGCCCAGACCAAGGTGCATGCCGTCATCGGCGGCTACGGCTCGCAGCTGGTCCAGGCTCAATCCGTCGTCCCCGAGCGCTACGGCATCCCCTACGTCAGCGGTGGGGCCGGCGCCACGAGCATCTACGGCCGCAGCAAGTGGGTCTTCGGCACCCTCTCTCCCGTCGAGCACCTGGCCGCGACGCAGATGGACTTTCTCCAGGACTTGGTGGCCAGCGGCAAGCTCAAGGCGCCGCTCTCCATCGCCCTGGTCACCGAGCAGACGGAGCACGGGAACGACTATGCCAAGGGCGTGAAGGACTACATCGCCGCGCACCCCGGCAGCTGGAAGCTCGCCCTGGAGCAGAAATTCGAGCTCTACACGCAGGATTTCCGTCCCCTCCTTGGCCGGGTCCAGGCGGCGAAGGCCGACATCTTCATGGCCGACGCCCACCTCGAGGACTTCGTCCTCATGCAGCGCACGTACACGCAGATGGGCATCCGCAACCAGATGATTACTTATGGCGCCCGGGGCGCGGACGAGTCGGGGCGGCAGAAGCTGGGAGCCGCCGCTGACTACATCTTCGCCAGTGGCTGGTGGTCTGACCTCCTGCCCTACCCACAGGTGAAGGCCTTCAACGCCCGTTACAAGGCGGCCACCGGTATTGCGCCGCAGTGGTACCACGCCATGGAATACGAGACGGTCCGCGGCCTCCTGGTCGCCATCCAGCACGCCGGCTCTCTGGACCCCGAGAAAATCCGCGCGGCGCTGGCCAGCCTCAGGCTTACGGAAAGCATCGTCCCTGGCGGCGTGCTGTACTTCACCAAGACTGGCCAGTCCGACCTGCCCTTCGTGGTGACGGAGAACAAACCGGACGGCAAGGTCGACCTGGTGTGGCCCAAGAACGACAAGACGGGCGAGCCGGTCGCACCCATCCCCTGGCACTGAGCAGGCCCAGCTTTGGAGCGACTGGCCTCCGTCCTTCTCAGCTCTCTGCTCTTGGCGGGCCTGTACGCCACCATGTCCTACGGGTTGGCGGTCATCTACGGCGTCATGCGCATCATCAACCTGGCCCATGCCGGGCTGATGATGCTGGCCGCCTACGTCACCCTGACGCTCAACACACGCTTCGGGCTTGACCCATTTCTCAGCCTGGTGGTGGTCGCGCCGCTCTTCTTCGGCTTCGGCGTCGTCCTGGACCTGACGCTCATCCGCCGGCTGCCGCGGGGCGGCACCGGGCCCTCGATGCAGTCGCTCCTGCTCCTCTTCGGATTGTGGCTCGTGCTGCAGAACCTGGCATACGTCGTCTGGGGAGGCGACACGCAGGCCATCCTCACGCCCTACACCATGTCCTCGGTGCCGCTGCTTGGCGAGCGCTATGGCGTCCCGTTGCTCTTGGTCTTCGCGGTGAGTCTTGCGTCACTCGTCGGTCTGACCATCGTCCTGCGGCGTACCTTCCTTGGCAAAGCCATCCGCGCCGTCACGCAAAACCGTGATGCTGCTCTGCTCTCCGGCGTGAACGCGGCCCGCATCTCGGCCGTGGCCTTCGGGCTCGGGACGGCCTTCGCCGCCATTGCCGGAACGATGCTCAGCGCGCTGTACGCCTTCACCCCGGACTTTGGCCGCAGTCTTCTCCTCAAGGCCTTCTGCATCATCGTGCTCGGGGGAATGGAGAGCTTCACCGGGGTGGCCATCGGGGCGCTGGTGCTGGCGCTCATCGAGAATCTGACCGGCGCCTACACCGACATTCCCACCTCCTTCCAGGATGCCATCAGCTTCTCCCTCCTCGTCCTGGTGCTGGTGGTCGCCCCCAACGGGCTCCCGGCACTCTTTCGTGGCTTCTCGCGCCGGGCGGTGGCCAGGTGACGTGGCTCAAGAGAAGTGGCGCCGCATCCTGGATGCTCGTGCTGGCGGCGGCGCTCCTCCTCGCGCCGTTGGTGGCCGAGCGCGGGACGCTCAATGACTTGTGGAGCGTCGCCTTCGCCATCGTCCTCGCCTCGGCCTGGAATCTCCTCGGCGGCTTTGCCGGGCAGGTCTCGCTCGGCTACTCGGCCTTCGTCGGCATCGGCGCCTACACCACCGTCCTCTTGGCCAATGCCGGATGGAATCCCTGGGTGACGCTGCCGGTGGGTGCCGTGCTGGCCGTCCTCTTCAGCGTGGTGGTGGGCCTGCCCACCTTCCGTCTGCGGGGTCCCTACTTCTCCATCGCCACCATCGGCGTGGGGGAGGCAGTCCGCGTCATCGCCTCGGGGATGGAATTCACCGGTGGCTCGAGCGGTCTGCGGATGCCATCCGCGAATTTCCACTTCCTCAGCAACTATTACGGCATGGCCGGGCTGGCCCTTCTCACCGTGGCCCTGGTGGCCTGGGTCCGCGTCAGCGCCTTCGGGATGGCGCTGGAGGCCATCCGTCAGGACATCGACGCGGCCGAGGCGCTGGGCATCCACTCCACCCGTTACAAGCTTTACGCGCACGCACTGTCGGCGGCGATGGTGGGGGCCGGCGGCGGCCTCTTCGCCATGAATTTCCAGTACATCTCTCCGGGGAGCGTCTTCGACTTCCCGCTCTCGCTCCGCATTGTCCTCATGCCCATCGTGGGAGGCATCGGCACCCTGCTCGGCCCGGTGCTGGGGGCGGTGCTCTTCGGCTACCTGCAAATCAAGCTGCTGGCCAGCCCGACGCTGCGCGACTTCAACCTCTTCATCTACGGCGGCCTGTTGATGCTGGTGATGCTCTTCGAGCCACGGGGCATCGTCGGCTTGTGGGAAAGGCTCCGGCGCCTCTGGCAGCGTCGTGCCTCAAAGCCGGCGGAGGCCTCGCGTGCCGCCTGACACCATTCTCGAGGTTCGCGGCGTGGGAAAGCGCTTCGGCGGCCTGGTGGCGCTCGACGGGGTCAGCTTCCAGGTGGAGAGGGGCTCCATCTTCAGCGTCATCGGGCCCAACGGCGCCGGAAAGACGACCCTCTTCTCCTGCCTGGTGGGCAGCCAGAGGCCCACCAGCGGAAGCATCCGCTTCAAGGGCAAGGAAATCGCTGGCCTGCGCAATGACCAGGTGGTGGCGCGCGGAGTGGTGCGCACGCACCAGGTCGTCCGTCCCTTCCGCGACATGACGGTCACGGAAAACGTCTCGGTGGGCGCGCTCTTCGGGACCCACCAGCGGCGCGGGGCCGACGCCCGGGCGCGGGTGGCAGCGGTGCTGGAACGGGCTGGGCTGGCGGCACGGGCCCAGGTGCTGGCCCGCACCCTCACCATCGGCGAGCTCAAGCGTCTGGAGATTGCGCGGGCGCTGGCCACCGAGCCCGAGGTCCTGTGCCTGGACGAGGTGATGGGCGGCCTCAACCCGTCCGAGATTCAAGGCGCGATGCAGCTCATCCGCGACATCCGCAAGAGTGGCATCACCGTGCTCATGATTGAGCACCACGTCCACGCCGTCCTCGGCGTCTCGGACCGGGTGATGGTGCTCAACTTTGGCAAGACCATCGCCGAGGGCGAACCTCAGCGGGCGCTGCGCGACCCGGCCGTGGTCGCCGCCTACCTCGGCGACGACGCCGAAGGAGTCCCGGGGTGAGCTCCCTGCGCGTGGAGAACCTCGACGTCTTCTACGGCGACGTCCAGGCGGTGTGGGACGTCTCCTTCCAGGTGGAGGCGGGAGAGATTGTGACGCTGGTGGGTGCGAACGGAGCGGGTAAGACCACCACCCTGCGCACGCTGGCGGGGCTCCTGAGCCCCCGCCGGGGCCGCATTCTCTTCGACGGCCAGGACGTGGCGGGGCTTCCCGCCAACCAGCTCGTGGCGCGGGGCCTGGTCCTCATCCCCGAAGCCCGCCAGCTGTGGCCCACCATGAATGTGCGCGACAACCTGGAGATGGGTGCCTACACCCGCGGCGCACGCGCCGAGCGGCGCAAGACGATGCAGACGGTGCTGGAGATGTTTCCCATTCTCCAGAAGCGCCTCGCTCAGAATGCCGGAACGCTCAGCGGCGGAGAGCAGCAGATGTGCGCCATTGGCCGCGGCCTCATGGCCCGCCCTCGTCTGTTGATGCTCGACGAGCCCGCGCTGGGTCTCGCGCCGATGCTGGTGCGGCAGGTCTTCGCCGCCCTCAAGGAGATTAATGGCCGTGGCGTCACCATCCTCCTCGTCGAGCAAAACGTGCAGCATGCTCTCCGGCTTGCCCATCGGGCGTACGTCCTCGAAACCGGCCGCGTCACGCTCGAGGGCACAAGCGCAGCGCTTCTCACCGACGCCCGGGTGCGTCAGCGGTTTCTCGGCGAGGCGGCGCTCTGAGCGCTCTCCGGCTCGCCTGCGCCATTCCGCGGGAATAGGGCGCAGCGCCGTCCATCCCGGCGCACCTGCGACTACGGTGTCGTCACGTCAATCATGTTGTCATCCGAAATGCGGTCGATGAGCTTGTTGTAGGGGTCGATGCCGGCTCGCGTCGGCATCTGGTCGACCACCACCTCGAACGTCTGCTTCTCCTGGGTGATTTTTTCCTTCTTCAGCGAGAGCGGGACCTCGTGGTCCTTCTTGCCGGTGAAGACGCCGATGTCGATGTAGTCGTTCAGCGGCATTGGCGTCTCGGCGCCGAGTCCGTCCGCCTTGAATTTGCGCGACGCCACGGCGAGGACGACCTTGAACTTCTTGTCCGCCGTCGGCGTCACCGTCGCCGAGACGGCCTTGTTGTCGTAGAGCACAATCGATTCGAAGGCATCGGTGATGTAGTACTGCAGCTCCGGCGGTGTCTTGTCGCGCAGCGCCTGCACGAATTGGCGCGTGTCCGGATACGGGACACTCAGCGAGTCGGTGGCATTGGCGTAGCGGTACTGCATGAGAAAGTCGTGCAGGGCAAGGTTGAGCGTGTCCTCGCCGATGTAGTCGGAGAGCGCGTAGAGCACGAGCGAGCCCTTCTGGTACCAGACGTAGGCCTCGCGCTGCACCAAGTCGAGCGGGGTCTCCTTGTGGCTCTCCTGCGAACGGCCCCGGAGGTACCCATCGAGCTCGTGCTTGAGGAACTTGTGCATTTCGTAGTCACCGTACTTCTTCTGCATCACTCGCAGCGCGGAGTACTCGGCCAGTGACTCGGACAGCATGTTCGAGCCCTCGACTCGCCCACCGATGAGCTGGTGCGCCCACCACTGATGCGCCAGCTCGTGGGCTGTCACGAAATACGTGTAGTCGATGTCGTCGGGGCTGAGCACCCGGCTGATGAACCAGTTCTCCTGGTAGGGGACGGTGTTGGGAAACGACTGGGCGAAATTTCGGTAGCGAGGAAATTCGAGAACTCGGAACTGCCGGAACTGGAAGGGGCTGAAGTTCTTCTCGTAGTAGGCGAGGCCGGCCTTGCTGGCCTCAATCATGCCGTCGACGTCGTAGGGGTGCGCCGCGGCATGGTAAATCTCGATGTTCACATTCCCGTTCGCCCCCGGATACTTCTCGGCTTTCACCGCGTAACGCGCCGAGACCCAGGCGCCGAAGTCCAAGGTCTTCACGTCGCCCATGCTGTACTCGTAGTAGTGCCGCCCGCCCTCGTGCCAATCCCTCTGGAGGTACCCGGGAGCGAGCGCAATCTGGTCGTCGGAGGTGCTCACCACCGTCCGGAAGGTGATCCAGTCGGCCTGGGAGAAGAACAGGCTGGTCCGGCTGCCTACCGGGTCGCCGCGAGGAGGCAGGTCGGAGGGCGGCCCAAGGTGCGCGTCGCGGCGGCGCCGTGGGTCGGTCAGCTCACCCCCGGAGTCGTAGCCAATCGTCGGCAGGTACCCCGAATCGAAGAAGGTGCCGCTGTAGGCGAATTGCGGCCGCTCGTTCCCGTCCGTGAAGCCGTGCGAAGTGTAGCCAACGTCGAAATTCAAGTTGACGGTTTCACCGGGAAGCAGCGGCGCCTGGAGCGCGTAAATCCTGTAGAAGTTCCGCGGACTCGCCGAGACGAGATGGAAGGGTCGGTCGAAGCGGACGTTCGAGACGGATTGCTCCGAGTCCACGAGGTGGATTTCAGAGATGGGCACAGCAGTCTTGTTCTGCAGCAAGAAATGGCCGCTTCCCGAGAAGGACCGCTTCTCGGGAAAAATATCGATGGCCGCATCCACGGCGATGACTTTGGGCTGGGGAATGCCCTCGTACTTCTTGAAGTTCCGCTCGTAGTCGGCCTGAATCTCACGGCGCGCCTTCGCATTCAGGTACTCGTTGAGGACGTGCGCATTGTAGAAAAACCACGAGCCGCTGCCGATGGCGAGGAGCACGCACACCGCTGCCGCCGGGATGAGCCCGGGCGCGCGGGCGCGAGCCTGCCGCAGACGGTCCTTCCAGGAATCGTCCGTCCCGCGCAGGGCGACGGCGATGGAAATCACGCCCAGCAATGCGGCGATGGAGAGCCAGTAAGTGTAGGACCAGAAAATGGCCCGCACGAAGTGGCCATACCCGTTCATGTCCGAATAGATGTAGGGCGGGTTGTAGGCGAAGAGGTAGAGCGTGTCCTCCCAGCCGAAGTTGAAGAGCACGATGTTCATCACGAAGACGCCGAGGACAATCCCGTGCGCCACGAACTTGTTGCTGAGCACCGTCTGTAGAAAGAGGGCCAGGAGCAGGTACATCAGCACCGACGGGAAGGTGAGGAGGTACAGCTCCTGGAAGTACTCGAAGAGCTCGTAGTGGTAGTACCCGGCGAAGGTCTGACTCAGCACGCCGCAGAGCAGGATGACGGTCAAAAGGAACAGCTCGACGACGACCAGCGCGGCCAGCTTCGAGAGCCAGTCGGTCGACTCGCGCATCGGCAGCGCGTCGTGAATCCCGTCGAAGTGCGTGTCCCGCTCGCGCCAGACGAGCTCCCCGGCGTAGATGGTTCCGATGATGAGGAAGAAGAGAACGGCATCTCCCTCCACCGCCTGCACCATCAGAAAGGTGACCGGGTAGACGTTGGTGTCGTTGACGTGGCCAGCGAAGTGGCCGCTGATGAGTGCGAAGACGACCATCACCGCGACGAGAGCCCAGAAGGGCAGCTCGCGCAGGATGTTCGAGATGCGCAGGTGGGTGAGCGAGAAGAACTGCGCCCAGGTCGTTCGCCATCCGAAGAATTGATGGACGACGGGTAGCTTTCCCGCCACCAGTGAACGTCCGGGACGCGGCTCCTCGGATTCAGTCTGCCGCGCTTTGGCGGCGCGCCGCCCCTGTGAGACGGCGGTCAGGGCCTCCACCGAGATGGGGAAGAAGACGTAGACGCAGACCAGGGCCAGGACTCCCACGCCCGACCACACCAAACGGTTGTAGAGAAAGATGCCCGTCCAGGGCAGGAGCAGCGTGTTCTTCTCGCTGACCGTCCAGTAGCGGGCGATGCTGTCGAGGAGGCGGAGGCCAATCGGGTCGAAGATGGCCGACCAGAAGTGCTCCAGGGAGCGCCTCGCGGAAAAGACGGCGCTCGTGATGAGGTAGGTCATGAAGACCGCGACGCCCTGCAAGTAGACGACGAAGATCTTTCGCGTCAGCGCGGCCACGCAAAAGAAGAGCGAGCCGGCAAAGAAAATCTGGATGCAGGTGATGGAGAGGAACGGCTGCAACAACCACCAGAAATGGCCGCGGGCGATGCGGGTGTGGTCCGCCCAGGGGGCGAAGGTTCCGGCCGTTTCCCCAAACAGAAGGCCACTGAAGGCAAAGACGGTGGTGACGAACGAGCCGGCCCAACGACCGCCGAGGTAGGCGAACTTACTGACCGGCTTGGTGAAGATGAGCTGGTACGTGTCCCTTTGGAAATCGCGCAGAATCGAGGTTCCGAAAATCGCTGCGATGACCAGGACCCCGAAGAAGCTGAAGAGAATCTGAAGAACGGTGTTTGAGAAGGGCCCGTTGAGCAGGATTTTGTCGTTGCCGATGTTGATGAAATCCTGGGCAGCGACGGCAAAGAAGCTCAGGAAGAACCAGAGCGTGAAATAGACGTAGGTCGAGAGGCTCTTCAGCCTGAACTTCAACTCGAACGAGAAAAACTCCCAGAACTGTCCCATTGGCCAGTGGCTCCCGAGCGTCAGTTCTTCGCTTGGCGGGCGAGGTTGAGGAAGTAGACGTCTTCCAGGCCCGATTCGACGCTCTTGAAGCCCTCGCCCGGTGAGGCGGTGGCGAAGACGCGCACCTCGTGAAGCCCGCCGAGGAGGTGCGTCGAGATGACTTGGAGAGACTTCTCCAGCTCGAGCAACTCGGCATCACTTCGGACGACCTTGCTCCAGACCCGCCCCTTCAGCGCGTCGAGCGATTCGGCCGGAGCCCCCTCCAGCAACACCTCGCCGTTGCTGATGATGGCCATTCGGGCGCACAGCTCGCGGACGTCCTCGACGATGTGTGTCGACAGAATCACCGTCACGTTGCTGGCAATCGAGCTCAACAGATTCAAGAAGCGATTTCGTTCTGCCGGGTCGAGCCCGGCCGTCGGTTCGTCGACGATGATGAGCTTGGGGTTGGCGATGAGCGCCTGGGCGATGCCAAAGCGTTGCTTCATGCCTCCCGAGTACGTGTGGAGCGCCTTCTTGCGCGCGTCCCAGAGGTTGGTCTGCTTCAAGAGCGCATCGACCATGTCCTTGCGCTCCGAGCTCCGCGTGACACCCTTGAGGACCGCCAGGTGATTCAACGTGTCGAGGGCCGAGAGCTTCGGGTAGACCCCGAACTCCTGCGGCAGGTAGCCCAAGAGCTTGCGGACGGTGTTCTTGTCCTTCAGCACATCGATGTCATCGAGGAAGATGGTTCCGCTGTCCGGGTCCTGCAGCGTGGCGACGGTGCGCATGAGCGTCGATTTGCCGGCGCCATTCGGTCCCAGGAGCCCGAACATGTTGTTGCCGATGGTGAGGGACAGATTCTTCAGCGCCTTCACGCCGTTGGGGTACGTCTTTGAGAGTCCTGTGATTGTGAGCGCCAAGCGGTTCCCCTCATCGGTGTGAAAGAAGCGTCAAACCCCAGCAGCGGCTGGTGAAACGGCGGCGCCACCTTAGCTCGAATGGCCCTTTCGCTGAGGAGTCCCCATGGCACCACGACCCGTGAGTAACGGTACGACGCGCTTCTGCTTCCATTTCAATTTCGCCTCGCGGACCTCCCAGCCCCCCGTGGGCGTCAGACACCCAGCACCAGCCACAACGCGGCCCCACCGGCGAGCAACAGCAGCGGCGTCAGCCACAGCCCCAGCCGTGCGAGCTCCATGCCCCGGACGTCCAGCCCACGCCGCCGCGCCGCGTCCAGCACCAGGACGGTGGCCAGCGAGCCATAGACGCCCAAGCACGGGCCGACGTTGGCCCCCAGGAGCGTGCCGTACACGGCCGGCGGCGGCGCCGCGGCCGCGTCGAGCACGCTCCGGGCGAGCAGCACCGCCGGCAGGTTGTTGAGGGCGTTGGAGAGGACCGCCGTCGCCCCTGTCGTCCCGGCGAGGAGGGCGAGCGTGCTGTGCGGTCGCTCCAACCAGACCACCGCCGGGCCCTCCAGTCGGAGGTTCTCCACGGCTCGGACGAGGACGAAGAGTCCGGCGACAAAGGGAAAGATGCCGACTGGCAGCTCGAGGAACCAGGCGGGTTTCAGCACACCCCTCACGACAGCGAGGACGAGAAGGGCCGTCACACCGGCGAAGGCCACGGCCCAAACCGGAAAGTCCAGCCGGGAGGCGAGGAAATAGCCGACGAGCACCGCCGCCAGTACGCCCAGGGCGCCGCGGAAGAATGGGCCGTCGGGCACCACCGAAGTGGGTTCCGGGAGCGTCGCGACGTCGAAGCGCACCGGAATCTCCTGGCGGTAGCGCACCAAGAGCCCGGCGGCCAGGACAGCCAAGAGCGCCGCTTGCGGCAGAAGCTGAACGGCCACGAAGTGGCCGAAGCTGGCCCGGGTGAGGTGGACCAGGAGAAGGTTGGTGAGGTTGCTCACGGGAAGCAGCATGGACGCCACGTTGCTGACCAGCGCGCAGAGGATGACGAAGGGTCGGCCTGGAAGCCCGATGCGCTGGACGCACACCAGCACCAGGGGCGTGAGCAGCACCGCCGTGGTGTCCAGAGAGAGAGAGATGGTCACCACCGCTCCAAGAAGGAAGAAGTTCCGGTAGAGCCGCCTTCCCTCTCCGTGGGAGGCGCGGGCACAGACGATGGCTGCCCATTCGAAGAAGCCGCTCTTGTCCAGAAGCAGCGACAAGAGGAGGAGTGCCAGCAAGAAGAGCAGCGCTTCCCGACCCGCTTCGAGGGTGGCGAGCGCTTCGGCTGGCCGCACCAGTCCCAGGCCCAGGGCCAGCGCTGCGCCTCCACACGTCCAATAAGCCTCGTGCCAGCCCCGCGGGCGCCGAAGGACGCAGACCAGCGTCACCGCGAAGAGCACGACGGTCGGGACGACACGGCTCGCGAAGTCGTGCGGGCTCAAGGTGCGAGCAAACCCCGGCTCCTCGAAGCTGGGGGCTTCCCTGTGCCAGGCGGACCCTGCAACGGGCGCATGGGCGGAGCGTCGCCTGGGGGTGGGAGGAGCTCCAAGAAACGCGCCCTCAGCGGCATGGTGGGCTCAAACACTACCTTCCCGCGTCGGGGATGGTTGGTGCTGGCATCGCCGGTCCCCCCCGGGCTAGAAGCCCTGAGCCTCCAATGCGCCGCCCCGCTCCCCGGGTCTCTCGCAGCCGACCTCCCAAACCGGTCGCGATTGCCCGTGCCCGACGCGCGCGGCCCGGTGCCGAGGAGCTGGCCTATGCCCGCGGAGTCCTGGACGCGGAAGCGGAGGCCATCGCCGTGGCCAAGCAACGGCTGGGCCCGAGCTTCCTGCGCGTCCTCTCTCTCTTGCTCGACTGCGAGGGACACGTGGTCGTCACCGGGCTCGGCAAGCCCGGCTTCATCGCCCAGAAGCTCTCCGCGACGCTTGCCTCCACCGGCATCCCGTCGCTCTACCTTCACCCGGCCGAGGCGATGCACGGAGACCTGGGCCGGGTCTCGCGCGGCGACGTGGTGCTCGCGCTCTCCAACAGCGGCGCGACCGAGGAGATTCTGCGACTCATGCCGGCGTTGCGCCGCATCGGCGCCAAGGTGGTGGCCATCACCGGGGACGGCAGCTCACCGCTCGCCAAGCTCTCGGACCTGGTGCTGGACGTGGGCAGCATCCCCGAGGCCTGCCCCTTGGGGCTCGTGCCGACGGCCTCCTCGGCGGCCCTCCACGCCGTCTCGGATGCCCTGGCAATGACTGCCCTCAAGTGTCGGCAGTTCTCCAGCGAGGAATACGCCTTCCTTCACCCCGGCGGAAAAATCGGCCGCAGCGTCATGCGCGTCTTCGAGGTGATGCGGGCCGGCACCTCCAACCCGGTGGTGCAGGCCACGGCGAGACTCTCCGAGGCGGTGGTGGTGATGACCAACACGCCCGGCCGACCGGGGGCGGCCAACGTCGTCGACGCTTCCGGACGGCTGGTGGGCATCTTCACCGACGGTGACCTGCGCCGGTTGGTGGAGCGCGGGGCGTCCAACTTCGAAGTCGAGGTGAAGACGGTGATGGGGCCACACCCCCGCTGCGTCTCGCCGGAGGACTTGGTGCTGACGGCGGCGACGCTGATGCGGGAAGCCCACGTCGACCAGCTGCCGGTGGTGGACGCCGAGGGGCGCCCGGTGGGCCTCATCGACGTCCAGGACGTCCTGGCAGCGCGGATGGTCTAGGCCCGGACGCCTTCAGTCCAAGTCCAGCGCCTGGAAGTTGCCGCTGCGGTCGAGCACCGAGCCCCACACCTTGTGTGACGCCTGGTGCTCGGAAGGCCCGAAGGACAGGGGCGTGCTCAGCCCGAGGTCCAGCCCGTGGATGCCCTCCAGCGCCTTCACCAGCGTGTCGGTGCTGAGGGTACGGCCGGCTCGGCGGAGGCCCTCGACGAGCAGGTTCCCGTCGACGTACCCCTCGAGGGAGATGAAGTCCGGCTTCTCGCCTGGTGCGTAGTGGGCGAGCGCTTCCTGGTAGCGGAGGACGGCCGTCGAGCGTGAGGTGGGAAGCGGCACCACCTGGGTGACGATGACGCCCTCGGCAAAGCGTGGCCCGAGCTGCATCAATTCTTCGGCCAGCGCCTGGCTGCCGACGAAGGAGACGTTGGTGAACACCATCTGCGGCCGCTGGCTGCGCACCTGCTCGATGAAGCGTGCCGCGGCACGGTAGGTGGCCACCATCACCACCGCCTTGATGTGGTCCTTCCGCTCGAGGACGCGCGCCACCGCGCTTGCCACGTCGGTGGTGTTGCGCTCGTAGGAGACTTTCAGGACTGCCCCGTCACGGCGGTACTTGCGCAGCATCCGCACCACGCCCTGGTAGCCCGCGTCCCCGTAGCTGTCGTTCTGGGCCAGGACGGCAATCTGGTCGGGCCGGATGCGGCGGACTTCCACCAGGTACCGCACGATGGCTGCCGTCTCCTCGAGGTAGCTGGCCCGGTAGTTGAAGACGGTGGCGTCCGGAGGGTCCTTGCGCAAGAGGGGCGCGCCGGTGAAGGGGCTGAAGAAAAGCATCTGCCGGCTGAGCGCGTACGGAAGGGCCACGGCAGCGGTGGGCGTCCCCACGTTGCCCACGAAGCCGAAGACGCCGCGCTGCTGGGCGAGTTCCCGCATGACGTCACCGGTGCGTGCGGGCTCATACCCATCGTCGAGCGCCACGAGTCGCAGGTGCCGTCCATGGACGCCTCCGTCCGCGTTGGCGGCGGCAAACGCCACTTCCAAGCCCACCTTCATCTGGCGTCCGAGCTCCTTGGAGGTGCCGGTGAAGGGAGCGGCCATGCCGAAGAGCACCTCGGTGTCGGTGACACCAGGCGTCGGAGGAGGCTCGGGCGCGGCGGGAACCGCGGGCTGTGGACTGACCGAATTCGCGCGCTGGGCGGCCGCGGAGTCCCCTTGCGCCATGAGGCGGATGGCCCCCAGGGCCAGCGCACCACCCGCGCCCACCGCGGCCAGCACCAAGAGGAGCCACCGCACAAGGCGCCCCGGACCACGCTCCTTCCGGATGCGCGAGAAGGGAGCGGTCGGCGCCACGGTCCTCGGCCCGGAGCCAACCGCAGCCTTCGTCTCCAGCGTCGGCGAACGGCGCGGGCCAGAGCCGGCCTGCGCGTGGGGGCCGCTGCCCGGAGGTCGCGGACTGGCAGTGGAGCCCGATGCCTCGGCCTGGCGGGCAATTCCGGACGGCTGCTTCACCGAGGTGGAGACGACGGGTCCAGCGTCATGGGGTGTGGGCGTCTCCCCCGTGCCCGGGTGCGCCATGGGAGGAATGACGGTCCCCTGCGCCGGCGTCCGGCGCGCCGCCGCCGTGCCGCCGCTGGGCGTCCCCCACAGGGGTTGGGAGCCGTGCCGCGGCGTCGGAGTGCCTGGAAGCGGGTTGGTGCCCGTCACTCGGATGCCGGCCGGAGGTGTCGGCGTGCGCGTCTTCGGCGTCCCGGCCGTCCCGAGGGGCGGTGTCGGGGTCCGCCCGGGCGCGCGGGCGAAGGCTGCGGCCAGCGCGGGCGCGGCGGACTTGAGGCCCCCCGGCAGCTCGGCGTTCTCCAGCTGGCGGAGCTCCTCGAGAACGAGCGCGCTCCAGGGCTCATGAATGGTGCGGCGCTGGCTGCGGGCCCCGAGCTCGACCTGGAAGGCTCCCCGGTTGAGGCGGCGCACGGCGCGGCGTACCGCCTCGGAGCCCTCGCGGCCGTCGAAGACGGCGTCCACCAGGACGCCTCCATCGATGAAGAAGGTGCCGGTGGTCTCCACGCCCCGCTCGTCAGCGGCCCGCACCGACACCGCGGCCGTCTGCCCGCTCAGGCAGTAGAACTGGAGCAGATCCGCAAAGAGGATCTCCTTGAAGTCACCGGCCAGCGCCACGGTTCAGGCACTTCCCCCGACGCGGCCCGCGTCCCTGCCTCGGCCAGCGTCTGCAAGCCACTCTACGGTGAGCCGCACCAGCGGCAAGTTTCCACCCACAGGTCTGTAGCGCATCCGCATGCTCGGGGGCCCCTCCTATGGTGACTCCTTGCGGAGCCGAAGATGCGCCTCCGGGCAGCCCAGGTCGAGGGTCTGGACCCGACTGGGCTCTCCCGCCGCAGCGGCCGCTCGCTCTCCGGCCTTGACGATGACGTCCGGGGGGAGCGGCGTGTTGCAGAGGACGGCGATGAAGAGCTCGTTCCCCGGGACGCCGTCGAGCACCTGCTCCCCGACGATGGACGTGCCCTCCTTGAGACGAGGCGGGCCGCCCTTGGCCGGGACGTAGAGGGTGGCCCGGCCCTCGGCATTGAGCCCGATGAGCACCACCGAGGCTGGACGCTGGAGCCGCACCTCGAAGCGGACTCTGGCCCGCCCCGGCACCTCGACACCGTCGGTGAGCTCCAGCCACTCCGCCCCCTCGAGGCGTGAGAGCAAGAGAATGCCGGCCGGGGGGCGGCCGGAAAAGACCGCCGGCAGCTGCCAGACGGACGCGTAGAGGAGGGCCGCTGCTCCAAGGACGAGGAAAGGAAGCCAAGGGCGTCCCCGCCATCGGCGCGGCGCGGGTGCTTCGCCCTCCTGGCCCACGGACATGCGCCCTTCTGCCCCTGGCGCCGGGCCCGGGCAAGCACCGTGGCGAACTTCGTCCCTGGGCTTCCCGACGGTAGATTGTGAAATCCAGTGGCAGCCGTCGTCCATTCGCGCTTCTCCCTGTACAGCGCGCTGGCGCTCCAGCGCTTCGCGTCGCTCCGGGCCTTCCGGCACCGCAACTTCCGGCGCTTCTGGCTTGGCGCCTTCGTGTCCAACGTTGGCACGTGGATGGAAACCATCGCCATCGGCGTGTGGGTGACGCAGACCACCGGCCGCGGAGGCTGGACGGCGACGGTGGCCGCGCTCGTCTACCTCCCGGCACTCGTCCTCGGGCCTCTGGGCGGAGCCATCGCCGACCGCCGTGACCGCCGCCAGCTGATGGCCTGGCTCACCTGGGCCCAGCTCCTTCTGGCGGCGAGCCTGGCCGCGCTCGCCCTCCTTGGCCGGTTGTCCCTGCCGGCCGTCTCGGTGCTGGCCTTCCTCAGCGGCTGCGCCAACGCGCTCCTGGCACCCGTCTCCTCGGCGCTCCTCTCGGAGCTCGTCCCCCGCGAGGACCTCCTCTCCGCCGTCAGCCTGTCGTCCGCGCAGTACAACCTCGGCCGCATCGTCGGCCCGGGCCTTGCCGCCCTGGTGATGGCCGCCGGCGGCCTGGGCGCCGCATTTGCCGTGAATGCGCTCAGCTTCGTGGCGGTGATGGTGGCGGTGGCGACGGTCCAGCTGCCTGCGCCGGAGAGGCGGCAGCACGGACGCCTCCTGGCCGAAATCCGCACCGGCATGCGCGTGGCGCACGAGGACACTGGCATCCGCACGGCCCTCTGGCTCACCTTCGCGGTGGGGGCGCTGGTGGCACCCTTCATCGGGCTGCTTCCCGTCTTCGCCATCACCGAGCTCGGACGTGGCCCCTCCGGCACGTCGCTGCTCGCCACCGCCCAGGGCGTGGGTGCCGTCGGGGCGGCCTTTCTCGCCGGCTCTCTGGCCGAGCGCTGGGGCCGCCAGCGGCTTCTCGTCCGGGCCTCGGCCGCGCTCGCCATCCTAGCCGCCCTCTACTGGCTCTCGCCGAATTTCGGCCTGGCGGTGCTCGGCATCTGCCTCGTGGGCGCCGCCTACCTCACCACCCTCAGCACCCTGAGCAGCACCTGCCTCTCGCGCGTCTCCCGTCTGTTGCAGGCGCGGGTGGCCAGCCTCTACGGGCTCGTCCTGAGCACGAGTTACGGGCTCGGCCTTCTGGCACTGGGCTGGGGCGGCGACCACTTCGGGCTCCGCCGCGTCATGGTGGCTGCGGCCCTGGGCTGCCTGGCGGTGGTGGGCGTCCTCAAGCACCGGGGCGGCTTCTCCGGCGTCGACGCCCCGGCGCGCTTCCTCGGCACCCCCACCCCGCTCATGACGCTGGCCCACGTCCCCGGCCCGGACCCGGTGGAGGAAGTCCGGCTCGACGGGTAGCGGTCGTCAGTCCGTCCACTTCGGCTTTCGCTTCTCGACGAAGGCCCCGATGCCTTCCTGTCCGTCGCCGGAGAGCATGTTCTCGGTGATGACGTGACTCCCCTCGGCGTAGGCTTGCTCCAGCGTCTGCTCGAGCTGTCGGTAGAAGAAGCGTTTGCCCAGGGCGACCACCGAGCGCGGCTTCTCCTTGAGCTTCTGCACGAGCTCGGACACCACCGCGTCGAGCTCGGCGGCCGGTGCCACGCGATTCAGGAGGCCCCAGGCCAGGGCCGTCGGCGCGTCGATGAAGCTGCCCGTCATCAGCATCTCGAAGGCGCGCTTCTGGGAGATGTTGCGCGACAAGGGGACACCCGGGGTGGCGCAGAAGAGCCCGAAGTTGATGCCGGAGGTGGCGAAGCGCGCGTCGTCGGTGGCCACCGCGAGGTCAGAGGCGGCAACCAGCTGACAGCCAGCCGCGGTGGCGATGCCGTGCACCTTGGCCACCACCGGCTGCGGGAGGCGCCTCATGGACAGCATCACGTCCGAGCAGCGCCGGAACAACTCCCCGATGAAGTCCCGGTTGGCGTTGGCCAGCATCTCCTTCAAGTCATGGCCCGGAGAGAATGCACGGCCAGCGCCGGCCAGGACGACGACGCGGACGCCGGCGTCCACGGCAATGGCATCCAGCGCAGCCTGCAACGCGGCCAGCATCCCAGCGTTGATGGCGTTGTACTGCTCGGGGCGGTTGAGGGTCAGCGTCGCCACCCCGTCCGCGTCGCTGCGCAGGACGAGCTGCGGGGGGACGTTCTCCGAAGGAAGTCTCATGGGCGTCTCTCCAGACTCTTTTTCAAGAGTCACTCTCACCGAAAGGTCTCGCCTCCACCAGCCGCGAGCGACTCTCAGCGAAGCTTCTGCTTGAGATTGGCCTTCTCGGCATAGGCCGGCGACGTCGCGGCCAGCTTGGCCCACAAGGCCTGGGCGTCCTTGGCATTCCCCTTGGTGGCCAACAGGTCACCGAGGGTGTCCACCGCCTTCGGGTCCGCCTCCACGGCCACGCTCCACACCCGGTCCGCCATGGGCTGCCGGCCGAGGCCCACCAGGGCCCAGGCCATGCCGGCCTTCGCCCGGCCATTCTCCGGCTGGAAGGGCACCACCCGCCGGTAGGCGTCGAGCGCCGCCTGGTATTGCCCCTTCCCCAGGGCGTCCTCGCCCTGCTCGACGAGCTCAAGGAGCCCCTTCTCCAGCTCCGGAGTGCGCTCGGTGTTTTGGATGGCCTCCACCGCCTGGGGACTCAGCGGTGGCGGGGCCTCATTCGAGGCGCCTGCCAACGGGGCTTGCTCCACGACGGCGGAGGGTTTGGGGCGGGCCGCCTCGAGCTTCTTCAACCCGCCCGCGCGCAGGAGCTCTTCCGTCCTTGAAAGGAGGGCTCGGGCCTGCGGCGCCCGGGGGCCGCTGGGCCATCGGGCGAGAAAGTCCGTCAGGTCCCGCTTCACGGAGCGCAGCGCGACGACGTCGTCGGGACGCGTGTCGAAGTGGACGCCGGCACGGCCGTAGAGGGCCAGCGGCTGGAGCGGGTCCACCTCCAGCACCCAGGCGTAGGCGGCGAGCGCGCCCGGGGCATCCCCGCCGAGGAAGAGGGCATTGCCCAGGAGCGCTCCGGCCTCGAGCGCCGGCTCGAGCGCCAACAGCGCACAGGCTGCGGCGCTGGGATGGTCCTTCGCCTCGGCCCGCTCCTTGGCCCGTGCCGCGACTGCACCCGGTGTCGCGCCGGCCTCGGGCGGACAGCCGGCGGCCTGCGCGGTGGGGAGCTGTCCGGACGCCTTATGTCGCTCAGTGAGGTAGAGCGCCCTCAGGGACGCCGCGCCGTCCAGGGCCTGCTTCAGGTACACCACCGCGTCGGCGTGGCGACCTTGCGTGAAGTACAGCTTGCCGACGCTGGCCGCCACCTCGAAGGGCTTGAGGCGCGTCTTGAGGTCCGGCGTGGCGTCGAGCTGCTGGAGAATGTCGCGCGCACTCGGAGCCGGCCGTCCCCGGGAGATGTCGGGATGGCCGGGGGGCAGGGCCGAAGAGGCCGGCGCTGCGGTGGAACCGGCGTCGGCGAGTGCCGGGTGGCCAGGCGGAAGCCCAGCGCTCTGGCCGAGTAGGAGACAAAGCGCGAGGGCGAGATTCACGAAGGAGGCCGTCCTTTAGCGCCGTGCCACCGAGGCGGCCTGGGCCTCCAGCGGAAAGACGTCACCCGGCGGCAGGCGGGCCAGGAGCTCGGCGACGGTGAGCCCGAGGACGGGGTGGCGGGCGTCCTTGGCCAGCTCGGCCAGGGGCTCGAGCACGAAGCGCCTGGTGTGCATCTCGGCATGAGGCACTTGGAAGTCCGGCTCGGCGAGGATGCGCTGG